>JAABUK010007856.1_pt1 | contig 15212 bp, 10 predicted proteins | sample 5559141 | NCBI WGS metagenome assembly JAABUK01 (sample SAMN10711869, study PRJNA513367) | rock metagenome | isolation source: Antarctica rocks | place: Antarctica: Victoria Land, Pudding Butte nord | collected 2016-01-03
TTGGCGGAGCTTTAGCCATTGTGATGGGAATCGTTGTGATAATGACTCTTTTGTTTGGTCACAGCCCGGCCACCGTTGAACTTTTCACAGCAAATTCTTCGAGCAAAGCCACACAAAATGTTCGACAAATCCGCAAGCCGTAATCAATCACGCTTTCCAAACACCTTCATAAACAACCTTCGCCTGACCAGTCATTTGATGTTCTTCTCCATCCACACCGTGCAGAGACTTTCGTTGTAGCGTTCGATGCGGGTGAAACCCAGCCGCTCATACAGCCGAACTGCGGGCGCGCTGCGAACTTCGTCGGCGACATCCAAGCGCATGGTTTGAAAGCCGTTGTCGCGCGCCCATTCGATAAGTTGCATCAGCAGACGAGTTCCCAAGCCGCGCCCGCGATATTGCGGCAAAAACCACATTCGTTTTAGTTCGCACACCGAAGCGCAAAGGCGACGCACACCGCCCGTTCCCACAACGCGATTGTTGTCTGTAATCACCAAAAACGTTCCGCCGTTATCGAAATATTGGCTTTGCAGATCGTTGACATCGTCGAATCCGCCTTCGCGTTCGATTTGCTTCCCGTATTCCGCGAGCGTTGCTTGCGGCTGCCACAATTCAAAGCAAACGGCGGCGATGACTTGTTTCGCCTCCTCGGTTTGAGACGCTTCAATCGGCTTGATTTCGATCATTTCCAAACACCTTCGTAAACCACTTTCGCTTCGCCGGTCATCTGAATTTCTTCGCCTTGGCGCCAGCCGATTTGCAGGACGCCGCCGCGCGAGTGAATGCGCACCAGTTCGCCGCAGCGTTCGGTGATTTGCGCCGCGACCGCTGCCGCGCACGAGCCGGTTCCGCACGCCAAAGTTTCGCCCGCGCCGCGCTCCCAGATGCGCAGGCGGATATTTTGGCGGTCGAGCACTTGCGCCCACATGATCGAAGTTCGCTCGGGAAACCAGGCGTGATGTTCAATTTGCGGACTGATTGTGGAAAATATTTCGTCGGAAGGTAGTTCGTCCACGAAGATAATCGTGTGTGTGCTGCCGGTTGAAAGTGTTGTGACGTGCGGCAAAACGACGTTTCCAACCGAAATCGAGTACTCGATGGCGCGCGCGATGTCGCCTGAAGGCGCGAAAGGAATCGCGGCGAAACGGAAGTCGGGTTGTCCCATGGCGACGCGAACCTGACCCTCTTCCAAGATTTCGCAACCGCGCAAGCCAGCCAGAGTTTGCGCGACGAAACGGGAAAACGAAACGGCGCCGTAGTTGTGCACCAAGCGTGCGACGCAGCGCAAGCCGTTGCCGCACATGTCTTCGCTGCCGTCCGGGTTCCACATCCGCATTTGCACGTTTGCGCCTTGCGCCTGCGCCCATTCGTCGGGCGCGCACAACAACAGCAAGCCGTCGGCGCCGATGCCGAAGTGTCGGTCACAGGAAACTTGCGCCCAAACCGCGAAATCGAAGTTGGTCGGCAGCGTGTTTTGGAAAGCGTTCAGAACAACGAAATCGTTGCCCAAGCCGTGCATTTTGGTGAAGGGAATTGAGGGGAGGTTCATTCGAGTACTCGATAAGACGACAAGGGACGAAACAGTGAATTGATTAAGGTTATACTGCAAGCGCTTTTAGGGACGACCTCAAGTGATTGAAGTCGCACTTTTTGGGCATACAAACTACGTACGGAAAGTTGAGGAATCATGCGCATTGTTATTACAGGCGGAGCCGGTTTTGTCGGGTCGCATCTGGCCGACCGATGTCTTGCCGAAGGTCACGAAATCGTTGCCGTCGACAACCTTATCACCGGCAGCGAAGCGAACATCGCACACATCAAGACGGACAAGTTCGAGTACTCGAATCAGAATATCAGCGACGGCGTTTATGTCGATGGGCCGGTCGATTTCATTCTGCATTTCGCCAGTCCGGCCAGTCCGGTCGATTATCTGGAATTGCCGATCCAGACGATGAAAGTGGGCGCTTTGGGAACGCACAACGCGCTGGGATTGGCGCGCGCCAAAGGCGCCGGTTTGCTGCTGGCCTCGACCAGCGAGATTTACGGCGATCCGCATCAGCATCCGCAGCGCGAAGATTACTGGGGCAACGTCAACTCGATTGGGCCGCGCAGCTGCTACGACGAAGCCAAGCGATTCGCCGAAGCGATTGTGATGGCCTATCACCGGACGCACAAAATCGACACCAAAATCGTGCGTATTTTCAACACTTATGGCCCGCGCATGAGGTTGAACGATGGTCGCATCGTGCCCAACTTCATGAAACAGGCGATCTTGGGCGAGCCGCTGACGATTTACGGCGATGGAAGCCAGACGCGTTCGTTCTGTTACGTTTCGGACTTGGTGGATGGCATTTATCGCTTGATGCTGTCGAAGGAGAATTTGCCGACTAACATCGGCAACCCGACCGAATTTACAGTACTCGATTTCGCGCATCAGGTGAAGCAAATGACCGGTTCTTCGTCGCCCATCGAGTACCGCGATTTGCCCGAAGACGATCCCAAACAGCGCAAGCCGGACATCACCAAAGCGCGCGAAGTGTTAGGCTGGGAACCGAAAATCGAACTCGCAGAAGGCCTTGAAGACACGCTGGCCTTCTTCCGCAACGAACTGAAGGACGCGGCACGCGCGTAATCTGCACCTGCGTAATCCGCACCTGCGTAATCCGCCGCCTCATTTCTCACACGCCTCATCTTCAGCCTTCACCGGCTTGCAAATGAGGCGTGTTGAAGAAGTTCCACGAAGACTGAAAAACATTTCAACGAGAAACGAGAGAAGTTGTCATGCTCAAGAGTGTGTTGTTTTCGATCCGCTTGGGATTTCTTTGTACGAATTGAAAGTTACGGGTTATATCACGAAGAGAAAGATTGGCTTTGTGGTTAAGAACCTGAAGCATCAACGTTTTACAGGGCCACGTCCGGCGAAGACATCTTGGATGTAACACTGCGATGCTGCCGGTAATTAGTGCGGGCAGCATCGTGCCGCAACATGTTGTGCCGCTGATGTGCCAAGCCACTTCGATTGCAGGTGCCAAAGAATTAGCCGGTTAGGTGGCGGTGACAATAGGGAGTTCCGGTTTGCAGAGCAGCGTAGAAGAATTGTTCGATGGTTTCGTCACTGCGACGGCGCGCGCCATCGAGCAACGCGATCCTGCCACAAGTGGACATTCCGAACGCGTGGCGATTTTGTGCGAAGGCCTGGCGCAAACCGTCAACGAAGCGCAATTCGCGCCTTATGCGGGGATTTGTTTTTCGCCGTCGCAAATGAAGGAGCTGCATTACGCGGCCTTGCTACACGATTTCGGCAAAGTCATTGTGCATGAAGATGTGCTGTTCAAGTTCAACAAACTCCACACGCACGAGATGGAACTGCTGCGAATGCGCTTTGAATTGGTGCGCATGTCACGCGAGCGCGACCTGCTGCAACGCAAATGCGAAGTTTTGATCAAGGCGCAAAGCGGCGCCGACATCGACGAAGCGTTCCGGCGTTTTGCCGGATGGGACAACGGCCACGCGAACGCCCAATGCAACCTGGATGACGCGTTGGGAGCCGTAGTGCGCGCCAATAATCCGCTGGCCGAATGGGTCAACGACAACGAATTCAAACTGCATCGCAGCATTTTGTCGCGCTTGTGCCACGTCTTCTTGTGGGATCGCAAGAGAAACGCCCTGCCGCTGCTGAGCGATCACGAACTGCGCTGTCTTTCCGTTCGCCAGGGCAGCCTGAACGAAAACGAACGCCGCGAAATGGAGCGCCACGTCACGCACACTTGGGAGTTCCTGAAACAGATTCCGTGGACTATCGAGTACTCGATGGTGCCGCAAATCGCCTACTGTCATCACGAGAGATGTGACGGGACGGGCTATCCTCAGGGGTTGCGGCGCGAAGAGATCCCTCTGCAATCGCGCATCCTGACGGTTTGCGACATTTACGATGCGCTGTCGGCCAACGACCGGCCTTACAATCGTTCTCGCACAACGGACGAGGCGCTGAAAGTTCTGCGCCTCGAAGTCGATGCCGGATGCCTCGACAGCGGTCTGGTCAGACTTTTCATCGGTTGCGGCGTATGGAAACGAACGCTCCGCTGGCGCAAACATAAGCGCATTTGACTACTGTAAAATTTTTGGTAGTGGCTCGATGAAGTGAGTTGATGAGCGAACCCTAATGTCAGCGCGGGGCTGAAGTCACTGTCGCATCAGCCCCGCGCTGACGCTTGGGGTTCGCCCATCAACAACCAATACTCACCAATTGAACTGCTGTAGCAGTGGACAATTTAACAGCTACAAGTTCAAGCCTCTTGCTCGATAACTGCTATACCAATTGTTTATGCCACTGGAAGTAAGCGGTTGCGCAGATTTCGGGTTTGGGGCGTAGAGCCGCTGTTTCGCCGACCTTCAAGCGAGACATCGAGTACTCGATTGTTGAAGAGCCAGGATACTGCTCGCCCCTCAGGCACAATGACAAGCCCAAGATTTCGAGGAAGTTTTGTGCGCTTGCTCAGTTCCACTGAAATTCAACGGGCGGCGACGAGTAGAGCTGACCGATGCGTTGATCCATCACCTGGACTTGCGCGGAATGCGAGCCGACGGCGAACCGCTTGCGCGCGATAGCGACGCGAAATGGTGCGTCGTTGGTCATGGCGACGGTACGCCCATCGATCTTCCACACGACGCCCATCGGATGCAGGCCTTGCGGAATCTGCGCGGTTAAAACCAGATCGCCGCTGACGATCTCGCCGTTTTGAACGCCGCGCAACCGCGGTTCGGTAATCGTCGCCGCCACAATCGATTGATTGGACAATAAATCCAGGTCGGATGGCGTGCCTTCGCGCAAATGAACGCCGCCCGCGCCGATGGTGCTGCCCGCCTTGATGGTCTTGGCAAAATCGTTCGGCGTCGAAACCACTTTCGACAGAAAATAAGGGTCGCTCACCAAATGCGTGTAGGTATTGAGTACTCGACCGTTCTGCAAAAACGAATAATTGTTGTTGGCCAGTCCGGCGCGAATCGTATCTAAGCAAAACCAGTTGATGGCTTTGACGCGCGGATACTGCGTTCTCAAACCGTCGTAAAAGCGCGTCATTTTATTGATGGCGAAATCGACGGTATCGAGTCCCGTCCCTTTGCATTGAACGGTCGCGGCGAATTCGCTGATGTGAATCGGCTTGCGCTCGGCGAAGTTGACATAGATGAACTGCAGTTGCTGCAGCGGATCGATGTCGTAGGCCGGGCGCTTCGGGTCGCCATCGTTGACGTAAACGCTGTAGATGTTGATGCCGACCCAATCGACCCATTCGTCGCCCGGATAGTATTTGAGGATGTCGCGCTGCGGTTGGGCAAAAGGCGTCCACACCAGCGCGACGTTGGGCGCTTCTTCGTGCATGATTCGGGCGACCAGGCGGAACTTCGATTTATATTGCTCGAAGCGGTCGCCCTGATTGGGCAGATCCGAGTATTTCATCCAGGTGCCGTTCATTTCGCTGGCCCAGCGCAGGAAAATCGGCACGCCCGAGCGCGCCGCATCGCGCGCCCAGTTGCGCAGATATTCGCTGTCTTTGACTTCTTCCAAACCATGATTCGGCTCAAAAGCGATCTGCGGCGCGCCACCTTCGCGCTTCACGCTGGCGACCCAATCGCCCGGAAACGGCGTTCCATAACCCACGTAAGTGAAGTAAGACGCGTGTTTTTTGCGCGTCAACTGCTCGAACTCTTCGATTTTTTCTTGCGAATTCTTGTATTGAAAAGCGAACTCTTTCTCGATGAACGCACCAATATAACAACCGCGCACCGGTTCAAACTTCGCCAGATGAGCGATGACCGGCGGCGAAGAAACGACAATTGTTTTCGGGACCTCAGGGATGCGCGCCGCTGGCATCGAGGCTGCGGGAATGCGCGCTGGCGGCAGAAAACCATTGATCTTCGGCACAGCGGCAAACCTCGGCGCCCGCCATCGCGCTTTTTTGCGAACGCTACTTTTACGAACACCGTTGCGCAAAATGCTGCTGCGCCCAATGCTGCTGCGCGAAGCGCGAGACGATTGGTAGGGACGCGACGCCGCAACTTCCGCAGAAGACAAGCCGGCTACAGTCAAAGCCAGAAGAGGTAATAAAACGCGTTTGAAGGTCGAACCAGAAAAGCGAAGATTAATCATGATAGTTGAAACTCGGCATTCGGCGCCTTGAATTATAACGAACCTTGTCGTCGTTCAGAAATCGCTATGCCCGCGACGAGCGACAAAGCGACGAGCGACAAAGGTGTTCCTCGAAACCACGACGCAAATGGCAGTGAGCACGCTTCGCTTGCGCACCGCGGCTTTGACAGATGTCGCGCGGCGCTCTACAATCTTCTACGCGTTCGCGCAAAGGCGTTCGCGCAACAAAGTGAAGTACGCTGTGGCCGCTTGAAGTGCGTCTTATCGAGTACTCGATTGGCGCCAAACACTTTAAAAACACCCGAAAGCACCTTTACGAGCCGAACTTCGCTTATGCTGTTGCGTCTGGAACGCACATTCCAAGGAGAATTAAGATGAAAAACCAAACCGCTTTGAGCACCGCACTTTTAGCCGTTGTGCCGGTTCTTTGCCTGCCTGTTTTAGTCGCAAAAGTTCAGGCCGCGCCATCGACAAATGCAGCAACAACGACGGCCAAACCGGCTGCCGCCATGCCCGCAGCATCGGCGCCATCAGCCGCGACGATAACCATACCGGCGGGCGCAAATCCGATTGCTGCGACCGTCAACAAAGACAAAATCGACCGCCTCGACCTGGAGCGCATGGTCGTGGCGGCGCGCCAGCTTAACCCGGCGCTTAATGGCGACACGCCCGCAGCCAAAGCCGCGGTGCAAACGGCGCGAGCGCGCATTTTGGACAACCTGATCGACAATCGCTTGTTTTATCAGGAAGCGGTGCGCCGCAAAATTGTGCCTTCACCCGCGGCTGTCGATCAGCAAATCATTGAGTTTAAGAAGCAAGTTGGCGGCGACGCCGCTTATCTCGACTTCCTGAAAACCGGCGGCAAGACTTCAGCCGATTTTCGCCGCATTGTGGTCGAACAGTTGGCGATCAACGAATTGAGCGACCGCTTGAAGGCCGACATCACGGTTTCGGATGCCGATGTCAACGCTTATTACACCACGCACGCCGACGAGTTTCAGGTGCCGGAAACGGTTCGGGCGCACCACATTCTGCTGCGCGTCCTGCCCAACGCTTCGGCTGCCGATAAAGCCAAAGCGCGCGCCCGCGCCGAAGACGTGATGAAGAAAGTGCAAGCCAAAGGCGCCGACTTTGAAACTCTGGCGCGCCAGTATTCGGAAGACCCCAGCGCTGTGCGAGACGGCGGCAATATCGGCCTTTTCGCGCGCGAAGACATGCCGAAGACCAAAGCGTTCGCGGACGCGGCCTTTGCCGCCAACAAAGGCCAGATCGTCGGGCCGGTCGAGACCGAGTTGGGTTATCACATCATTCGTCTGGATGAAAAAACGCTGGCTCATACCGCTCCGCTGGACAAACAGTTGACGGAACTCATCCGCGCTGTTTTGCTCAAACAAAAGATCAGCCAAATGCTGGAAACCACTATCGCCGGCTTGAGAAAAACCGCCACCATCAAGACCAATCTTTAACGGGTTCGCTGGCGTGACGACTTGTTCGTCGAGTGAGGCACAATCGAGTACTCGATTGTGCCTCAAACACCAAAGCGCCGATTCTTTTTTCGAGAATCGGCGCTTTGGTGTTTTGTGTCTTGCCCCCGCGCGCCGTCAAGGTTACAATGAGAGCGATTTCAGTAAGGCTTTTCAGACCTCAAACTTTTCACACCAATTCTTTTTGGAGTTTTTTCATGGCTCTCATTCTCGACATCAAAGCGCGCCAGATTTTGGATTCGCGCGGCAACCCGACGATTGAAGTGGACGTACTTTTGGAAGACGGCGCGTTGGGACGCGCGGCTGTGCCTTCGGGCGCATCGACCGGCGAATACGAAGCGGTCGAGCTGCGCGACGGCGACAAAGACGTTTATGGCGGCAAAGGCGTTTTGCAGGCTGTGCGCAACGTCCACGAACAAATCGCGCCCGAACTTCTCGAAATGGACGCGCTCGAACAAGTCGCTATCGACACCCTGATGATCGAGCTGGACGGCACGCACAACAAAGCCAACTTGGGCGCCAATGCGATCTTGGGCGTCAGTTTGGCGGTCGCCAAAGCCGCCGCCAAGTCGCTCGATTTGCCGCTTTATCGTTATCTGGGCGGCACCAGCGCGCGCACTTTGCCTTTGCCGATGATGAACATTCTGAACGGCGGCAAGCACGCCGAAAGCGGCGTCGATTTGCAAGAGTTCATGGTGATGCCGGCGGGCGCGGAAACGTTTTCGCAAGCCTTGCAGATGGGAACCGACATTTACCATTCTTTGAGAAAAGTGCTGCACGACCGCGGTTTGTCGGTTTCGGTGGGCGATGAAGGTGGATTTGCGCCAAATGTCTCGGGAACCGAAGACGCGCTCGGCGTTATTATTCAGGCGATTGAAAAAGCCGGATATACGCCGGGCGACGACGTTCTGCTGGCGATGGATCCCGCGATGAGCGAACTGCACAACGGCAGCAAATACGTTTTCGAGCGCGAAGGCGGCGAGCGCACATCCGAAGAGATGGTCGAGTTCTGGAGCGATCTGGCCGACAAGTTCCCCATCATCTCGATTGAAGACGGCTTCGACGAAGACGACTGGACGGGACACAAAGCGCTGACCGAAAAATTGGGCAAGCGCGTTCAGTTGGTCGGCGACGACTTGTTCGTCACCAATACCGAGCGCTTGAAGAAAGGCATTGATATGGGCGCCACCAACTCAATATTGATCAAGGTCAACCAGATCGGCACTTTGACCGAAACTTTGGCGGCCATCGAAATGGCGAAGCGCGCCGGATTTACTGCCATCATTTCGCACCGTTCGGGCGAAACCGAAGACGCGACTATCGCCGACATCGCTGTTGCGACGAATGCCGGACAAATCAAGACCGGCGCACCGGCGCGCACCGACCGCGTGGCGAAATACAATCAACTGCTGCGCATCGAAGAAGAGTTGGGCGATTCGGCTCTCTTCGCCGGACGCGACGCCTTTTACAATCTGCGCAAATGAACGCAGGAACATAACGCCAACTAACCGCGCGCGTAAGCAAGCGGACTTGCGAGAAATCGAAGTCAAAGTCCGCTTGCTTACGCGCGCGGTTAGTGAATTATCTGCTCCATTGCGAGTTCTGCATACCGCGACGATCCCGAATCGAGTACTCGAAACGCTTATGAATCAGACTTCTTCGTTCTTGCAACACTCGAAAACCTCGCGCGCCGATTTTGCGCAAACCAAGGCGCTGGGCGGTGGAAAGGGCGACAGCGGTACGCCACATATCAAAGCTGTTTCTCGCAGGCGACGGATGCGCGGCTTGCCGCAGTTGTTGCTGGCGATTCTCGCCGCCATTGCATTTTGTGTTTTGTCCGCGATGATAGTGGGCAATTACGCGCAGTTTCGCAAATATCAGGTTCAGGTCGATCTCAAAGCCAATCAATTGACGGCGCTGCAGGAAACCCACGGAACTTTGAAGCATCGTTTGGGATTTTTGCAGTTGCCCAAAGGCCGTGAACAGGTTTTGCTGGAACACGGCTACATCAAGTCGGGCGACCGCATTCTGCTTTTCCCCACCGAGCCGGCGAAACCTGACTTTCTCACCTCGCCATCGAGTACTCAATCAACCGATGACGCCGCTGCGCAAAGCTTCAGCGACAAGCAGGACGGCGGCACCGCATGGGAACGCGCATCGCGCACGATGTCCGACTGGTTTAAAAGCTGAATCGAAAACCATTCCTTTCTGTTACAAATCTATTACAAATTATCTCAATGTGTTCGTCTCGCTCTTGGAACATCGGTTCAAAGCCTCAGCAAGCGCTTGAGCAAAGCGATTTGTCATCGTGAGAGGTGTGGAGAAAGTCTGGACAGCTTCGTAAAAGATGCTTTCTTGCGAGAAAAGCGTTTGTCATTCTGAGCAGAGCGAAGAATCTGACCGCAGTCCAAGTCAGATTCTTCGCTCTGCCCGGAGGGCACCCGTCAGAATGACAAACGCTTACTTTTCTGCGTTATTTGAATTTCTACACATCTCCTCAAACGACAGATTTTTTCTCCTCAAAAGCGCTTTTTCATAGCTTGTCGCGGCTTTGAACACGCTTTCTTGATTTCGCGTTCGCGCCACATTTTGTTTTCACGCTGTGCCTTCTTTTTCTGCTTCTCCTGAAACGCCGCGCCTCCGCCTTGTTTGTGCGCTATTGACTGCTGTCTTATGGTGGCAGGCGACTTTGCCGTCCGGCTTGTTCGCCTTGGGCTGGATTGCGCCGCTGCCTTTGCTGTGGTCGCTGCACGGCCTAAACGCGCGACAGCGATTGCGCGCCGGTTGGCGCTGCGGATTTTTTAGTTTCGCGCTCATCAACTGGTGGATTGTGGTCGCCATCACGCGTGGCGCGCCATTCATCGGCGTGCCGCAGCCTTTGGGGTTTCTGCTGGGAATGCTGGGCGCGTTTCTCATCGGTCTCATTCACGGCTTTCTGGTGGCGCTTGTCGCACTGGCCTGGGACTCACCGAAGTTCTCACAATCGAGTACTCGATGGCTGATGTTGTGGCCGTTGGGTTTGGCGGCGCTGTGGATGATTTTAGACATCTTGCGCTGCGAAACGCCTTTGGCGCACAGTTGGGGCGCGCTCGCCTACACGCAGTGGCGCGATGTCGCTTTGTTGCAAACGGCTTCGGTTGTCGGGCAGCACGGATTGACATTTGTTTGTGTCTGGTTCGCCGCCAGCCTGGCGCTGTGGTTGCGAGCGGCGCAGGCCGGGCAAAAGTCGGCCATTCTGTGGCGCGCGCCGCTCTTGGTGATGTTGGTTTTGCATCTTTGGGGAATGACGCGCATCGGTCGCGTTGAGAATCGAAATGGAGAAAAGCCACAAATTTTGCGTGTTTTGCTGGTGCAGACGACAACCGGCGATAACGCTTCAGGCGATGGGCGCAGTTCTTTTGCACAAGCCTTCGATATGACGTTTCGCGCCGCGCGGCGAGGACAAGTCGACCTGGTTGTGTGGCCCGAAACGACGTTCCAGGTCAAACGCCGCAACGTCAAACGCCGCAACGTTTCGCCAGGCGCGACGAGCGCCGCGAAAGCGACGAGCGCCGCGAAAGCGACGAGCGCCGAGCAACTCGAAATTGGGCGCGATGTCGAAGGCTTGGAAGTGCGGCAATTGGACGAACTGGCGCGCTTGACGCGAACGCCGATTTTGACGGGCGCCGATGTTTCGATTGAAGGCGGCGCGCGCTCCAATCAGGCGCTTTTATTTGAAGGCGCGGGACAAATCCAAAGCCGCGCCAAGAATCATCTGGTGCCGTTTGGCGAGCGAGCGCCGTGGAGCGAAACGTTGCCGTTTTTGCGCGCGCTGGCGCCCACTCCGCAAATCGAGCCGGGAACTGGAACCGAACCGATTGTGTTTGATAATCGAGTACTCGAACGCGTCGCAATCGGCACTTTGATTTGTTTCGAGAGTTGTTTTCAGCAGCCGTCGCGCGGTTTGCGGCGCAACGGGGCGCGCGCTTTGTTCGTCCTGACCAACGACGACTTGTTCCGCGGCAGCGAAGCGCCCTGGCAGCACGCCGCGATGAGCGCCTTGCGCGCGGTCGAAAATGGCGTTCCGGTGGCGCAGTCGGCCAATGGCGGCTACACCTTCGCCGTTGACCAATGGGGGCGTTTTATGGTAAAAAGCACATTCGATGTCCCTCAGACCGCTCAAGTCTCACTTGTTCTCAACTGACGGGTCGCAAGTTCAAACCACAGCCAAGCCACGTTCAAGCTGGTGCGAACGCTTTCATCCGAATCACGTCTGTCCGCTGTTCTCGCTGCTTCATCATCTCTGAAACGTCGCTGGTTGGCGTGACGCAACAGCGTGACGCAACAGCGTGACGCAACAGCGTGACGCAACAGCGTGACGCAACAATCGAGTACTCGATTGTTGTCGATGAGATCTTCCGTGCATCAAATGTCTTCCCCAGAAGTTTCGCTTTTGGCTTTTTGTCGCAGTGCTCGCTCCGTTTAGTTGCCTCTTGGCTGTCCTCCGAAGGAGTTTTCGATGCGTCCCAATCGTTTTTTAGAAGTCTGTCCCCAACAAGATTCTCCGTCTCGCCACAGGCCTGAAGGCGCCGCGTTCAAGCGCCGCAAAACTGTCTGTGGCCTGGTGTGCGCCGTTTGGCTGATGCCGCTGCTGACGTTCGCTGCGGTGGTCTCGCCGCAGCAGGCCCGGGCGCAGGGCGCGGCGCAGGACAGCAACGACAATCCGGTTTCCGTCGCTTATCCGCTGCCTGGCAACACCTTGACCGGCGCCTCGAAGATTCTTTTCAGCGGCGTGCCCGATGGCGGTTACGTTTCGGTTTACGTCGACATGACGCCGACCAACAAGGCGCAAAGTTTCCGCTTGGCGACAACGCAAAACAGCTACGAGTTGGATGCCGGTGCGCTTTCCGAAGGCAAGCACGTTCTGACGCTCATCTCTTTCAGCGCCAGCGGGCGGCAGGTCGGCATTAAAACCGTTCCGTTCAACGTGAAAAACGTGGGCAGCGCCGGCATCAGCGAAGATTCCGTCAGCCTGGTCAACTGGACGGCGCGTGATGTGGTCGCCGGCAAGGTTCAGCGCTACCGCGTTTTTGCCGTCAGCGATGCCACCATCACCGGTGACACCTCGGCCATGAGTGGCGGCGGTATGAGCGGCAGCAGCATGAGCATGGGTGGCAGTCCAGGCGGCAGTTCGGCGAGCGCCGCGCCTACGCCCAAGCCCGCGCCGCTCGATCATCAGGTCGACCTTTTGCTGCGCCGCGTCGTGCGCGAAGTCGGCATGATCGACGGTTCGGCCAACGTCCGCATGGTAGTTCAAGACGCTTTCGACCGCAAAAGGATGGGATCTGAGTCAAGTTCCGGCGGCTCCAGTATGTCGATGGGTTCGAGTGGATCAAGCGGGTCCAGCAGCAGCGCGTCTTCAGCGCCGCTGGACGCCAACGGCAAGGCGATTTGGAACAAAACATGGAACCGCGCTCCTGAAACCGGACAGGCTTATACCAAGATGATCAAGCCAAATGGCGACGAGATTCTGATTACCAAAAAACCGGCGACCTTGCCGCTGGGCGATATTCTGCCGACGTTTCCGGCTTATCGCGTCCAGAAAGGCGCGACTTGGAACTCGGACATCGTCATCGTCGGCGAATTGTCCAAGCGCGAACCGCATCGGTTGCTCAATGTTCCCGTTTCGCTCACCGGTTTTGAAAACGTGTCAACTCCCGCCGGATTTGAGCGACGTTGCGCGAAAATCGAGATCGCGCAATTCAGCCTGCCGGACGACATGGCCAAGAAAATTGCGACCGCTTTGCAAAGTGAAGCCGGTTCGTCCGCGGGAGCGGGCTCCTCGGGCGGATCGCCGGGCGGATCTCCCGGTGGAATGTCGATGAGCGGGTCGATGGGCGGCTCAAGTGGAGCTTCGGCTGAGCCGCCGAAAATCTTGAACTCTCGTGCCACATTGACGCGCACCATCTGGTTCGATATTGCAGCACACCAAATGGTGCGTTCCGAAGACACCGTCGACGCCTACTACGAGGAAGAAGCACCGCCCGCATCATCTATGGGCGGGAGCGGGAGCATGGGCGGCTATTCCGGTATGTCCGGCGGCTATCCCTCAGGGGGAAGCATGGGAAGCATGGGCGGCGGTTATCCCGGGGGCGGTTATCCGGGTATGTCCGGTGGCTATCCCGGCTCGAGCCCAGGCATGAGCGGCGGATACCCGGGCGGCGGTTATCCCGGCTCGAGTCCGGGAATGGGCGGTTATCCGGGAATGGGCGGCATGCCCAGCGTGCCGGTCGCACCGCCCGAGCCCAAAACTGTAACTTACAATCTGCGCGTCATCAAGTTTCTGGATGACCGCTTGCCGAAACCGACCAGCAAGTGGACGGGTGGTGCAGGAACCGCTCACGCTCGCGATAGTACGCGCAACCCGTCGTTGACGCGTGCCAATGGCGACGATGTCAATAATCGCTGAGGCAAGGGCCTAATCGAGTACTCGATACGAGTACTCGATAAAGGCAGAGATAAAAGGCTGGTCAACGCGACCAGCCTTTTGTGCCGTCTGCCGGAGCTCTCAGAAGAATGCGAAACAGTGAATGAATGAGATTTCATGAGCCATCGACCAGGACAGAAAACCAGGCGCCCGCCACGCGCCGCGCTTGATGATGCGCCGCCTGTCGTCGCAAAAGCTCAACGGCTTGAGACTGATTTTCATGCGTTGAGCGCAAGTGGCGACGCGGTTGGGCGCGATGCCGACGGGCGAACTGTTTTCGCACCTTTGGCGGCTCCCGGCGACCGCGCGGAAGTGGAAATTGTTCAGCAGCACGCACGCTTTGTGCGAGCGCGCGTGACACACTTGCGGCATCTTTCGCAGCAGCGCCTGGTGCCGCCATGCCCTTTCTATTGGCGCGAAGAACCGCGCGCGGCGCCACAGCCCGAATGTGGCGGCTGCCAGTTGCAGCACATCGAGTACTCGATGCAGTGCCAAAGCAAGCGCGATTTCGTGGTTCAGGCATTGGCGCGCATCGGAGGCGTTGCGGACGCTGAACAGTTGGTCGCGCCTTGCGTGGCTTCTCCGCAAACATTCGCTTATCGCAACAAAGCCGATTACGTTGTCGCCGCACAAAAAATCGCCGCAGAAAAGAGCGAGCAAAACATTGGCGCGCCCGGCACTCAAACGACCATTGACCACGAGCCGAACAGCCATGCGTCAAATGGTCACGAGCCGAATGGCCAAGAGCCGAATGGTCAAGCGAAACGGAATCGGGAGAACGTGCAGATCGGCTTTTTTGCGCGCGATTCTCATCGTTTGATCGACATTTCGCGTTGCCTGATTCAACAGGAACCGAACAACCTCATTCTGGAAGCGGTGCGCGAGTCGTGTGCTGCCGGATTGGCGATGCCGTTCGATCCCGACAGCGGGCGCGGCGTTTTGCGGCGTGTCATCGCGCGAACCGCGACCAATGGCGAGGCTTGTCTGGTCGCGGTCACAACATCTGAAGCTTGGCCGCAAGAAGCCGAATTTGCACGTTTCATGCGCCAACGCGTGCCGCAACTGGTGGGCGTTTTGCGCCGCACAGAACGAGGTCGCGCAGAGCACGTTCGCG
>JAABUK010007857.1_pt1 | contig 15210 bp, 15 predicted proteins | sample 5559141 | NCBI WGS metagenome assembly JAABUK01 (sample SAMN10711869, study PRJNA513367) | rock metagenome | isolation source: Antarctica rocks | place: Antarctica: Victoria Land, Pudding Butte nord | collected 2016-01-03
GCCGGTTCCCAAGCTGTAGATGGCTGCCTTCTGCGCCGCCCCATGTTCCGGCTCGCGCTCGAAGTCCAGGCCGGAGCTGTCGATGGCGGCCTTCAGGGCGGCCACGGACAGCGCATCCCTCCTGTCCAGCGCAGCCGCCCTGGCGTGGCTGGCGAGGTCGGTCTCGATCCTGACCTGGGCGGTGTTGGTGACGCGAACCTTGTCGCTGAACTCGCCCACGATCAGCCTCACCCGTTCGCCGCGCAGGGTGATGCCCCGGTTCTCGATCAGCTGCACCACCCGGTCTATGTCCTCGGGTTCGGAAATGCCGGTCTGGATCAGACCCCGGGCCGCGTAGGTCCGCAGCCTGGAATGGTCAATGACCGCGGCGGTGTCGAACTCCGTGGCCAGGTGGCGGGCCGCGAAGTCGTAAGCCTGATTAAACCGCTCGGCGTCGGTCATGGCGGGCGCCTCCGCCCCTTCCAGGACCGTCGCGTGCGTCCAGCCAATGGCCTCGGCCTGGTCGCGCCAGGTTTCCCGCTCCGTGCGTCCATCCCCCTTGGATCGGCGCTCGGCGACGGCCGCTGCGGACAGGATGCCGAACTTGCTGTTCGACCGGCAGCGCCTCCCAGTCCAGGCCCTGGCGCTTGGCGTATGCCTTGGCGTTGCGCTCCGTTTGGCGGCGCCCCTTGGAGAACAGGTCCACCGCCGTCTGCGCAATGGCCGGCAGCACGAACGCCTCTTCCTTGGCATCATAGGCCGTGCGCATGCCCAGCTCGCGCAGCCGCCCCGCCAGCCTACCCTGGAAGTAGGCGCCGAACTCGTGGACCCGGTCCTGCAGCCGCCTGGTGTCGAGCGAGCCGACGCGGCCGCCTTCGGTCGCCACCATGTTGAACATGGCATGGTGGATATGGGCGTGCGGATCGCCGGACAGCGGCACCTCCGCCAGGTATGTCACCCCGGTCACGCCGTCCTTGACCTGCAGCGTCGGCCGGGCCGTGTGGTGCCGGAAGGACACCCAGCCCACCTCGCCCGGATCGGCTCCATCCTTTCCGCCTGCCCCCTTGCGCGCCCAGCCGACCTCCCGGGCAACGTAGCGCATGGTGTCGTCGCTGGCCCCGTCGATCGCCGCCCAGATCGCCGCGGCCTCTGCCGGCGAGGCGGCGAACTCGGCGGCGAGGGACACCGATTTGTGCGGCGCCAGGGTAAGGTCGTAAGCGCTGATCTCGCGTGGCCGGGTCGTCGGCCATTTCTCGCCGGTGTCCGCCCGCCTGGCCTCGAACAGCCGATCCAGCTCTGCGTCGGTCGGTGCCCGGGTAGGATCTATGCCCAGGGCATCGGCAGCCTCGGGCGCCATGTCAGGGCGCCAGGCCGCCCGGCTGTCCCGGCCGGTGTAGTAGGCGGTCAGGCGACCGCCGGCATCCGGACGTGCCCCTGGCTCCAGGTCAGCGCCTGGCTTTGGTTCCCGCGCGTGCTCCGTCAGGTAGGTGCGGATTAGCTTGCCGTCCGAGTTGGCGGCCAGCTTGCGGAAGGTCATCACGGTTTGGCGTCCCGTGTGGGATCGAGGCCGAAGTTGTCGGCGATGGCCTGGACCACATCGAGCGGCATGTCGCGTGTGATCTTTGCCAGCCCGACCGTGATGTCCTTCAGGTAGGCCGACTGGCTGTCCAGGCGGACCAGCAGCGCGCCGATCAGCTCCTCCAAGGAGGGGCCGTCCGGCACGTCCTTCTTCTCCGGCGTGACCAGCCTGATGATGGTTTCCAGGCTCTCGCCGTGCTGTCGCTGGACGCCGGCGATCAGGGCGATGCCGCCGTTCGCTCCCCGGACACCCTTGCTGATCTGCACCAGCGTGTCGCCTGCCTCGATGTCCATTGCGCGTGCTCCCATGCTCTCCAGGAGCATGGGCGATGCGGACGCGAACGGCGCACGGCGCCGGCGGCGTCCGCCTGTGCGGCGACAATCAGGGGTTCATCCGCGCTTTTAATACAGGACAGGCAAGGCACCTGGTGGCTCTGCTAGCGAATTTTGGGTTCTGACGCACATTAGCGTCATTGGCACAGAGGGAGTGCGGCAATAGCTACAAAGGGCAGACTCAGCGGTCCAGTCCGCGTGGGAAGAGCGCGTGCGGCAGGCGGAGCGAGCGGAGCGTGCCCTCATATAATCCATGTGCGACTGGGTGCAGCCAACGCTCGGAGGCAGGCAGGACGGCGCGGGCCAGCGCGGCGCCAGCAATCGCCACGAGAAGCGACGCCGCCATGTCGATCGGGAAGTGCAGGCCAAGGTAGATACGTGCCCAGGCGACAAGCAGCCCGGCCAGGCAGGCCAGCGCCCCCCATCTCCGGGCCGCACCCGTGGCGATGAGCCCGAAGCCGAGACTCCACATGAAGGTCCCGTGGTCGCTGGGAAACGAGTTCTCGACGACGTGGAAGGCCAATGTGTGGCCGAGACCGATCATGAACGGTCGCGGCTCGTACCAGAGCAAGCCGAGCACCTGGTTGGCACCGAGGGCGATACCCGTGCCCAGCACTGTGGCGAGCAACGCCCCGCGCTTTTCCTGGCGTCCCCAAATCCACAGTGCCGGTATTAGGACAGCGGCGGCGTAGACCAGCCAGGACGCGGCCAACCCGGCGAGAATGACCGTGAAAGGATCTGAGGTGGCCGAAGCGTTGATCGCCAGGAACAGGCGATCATTCAAAGCGATGAGCATACGCTCTCCATGTGTTCAGGAGGGTGGGTGCTATTCCGAAGGAAGTCCGGTTCAGCAAGGGCCGGACACATCCGGCGGCCAGCTCTCTAGTCAACCTGGCCAACCAAGCTGTGTTCCCCCCAAGTACGTGCGTAGCTGAGGGCGCTCCGATCAGGACGCCACTGGGCAAGTGCCGTGTGGCGAGGATGGGTCTCGCGTCGGTGTTGGTTCAAAAGCAGGCCGTTGATGGCGAAGCGGGGAACGTGTCAAACCCCTTGACCTCAGTTACAATGTGCATCGTCGGCGAAATCACCCACGCCCCCGCGCCAAACATTTACCTGCTTAATGACCGCTGTCAGAGGTATTCTGAATCTACCCCCCGTATGCGTTGCGGGTCTGAACGGTAGGTGACGCTCGTCACCACCGTTTCAGCTTTACTTCGGTGCTGACGACTTTGCTGCCTCTGGCGAGGCTGAAGGTATACCAGGTGACGGCGTTGCAGGTTCAGGCTGCACCCGTGTCGTGCCTATCGTCCCCATCTGCTGGGTGCCGGTCGTGCCGGGAGGCAGGGTGCGCGCACCCGAGGGTACACTGTCCGGGGATTGCGGCAGGTTGTTGCTGGAGTTGGGCGAGGCGGGACTCTGGGTCGCGCCCTGCGCGAACGACGATGCCGTGCCTGAAAGAAGGACAGCAACGCCGAAACCTAGCTTGACCATGATGTTCATCTTGGACCTCGTTGAACGGTTTGCTTCTGTGAGAACAGCCGCATTCGAGCGGCTGCATGGTCCCGGCGTAAGAAGATGGTTTCCATTCGTGAATCCATCTCCGTAGCAGCCGTTTGCCTGCATCAGTCGGGACGCGGCGTTTCCGCGTAGGCAGCGTCGTGAATAGGCACGTCACGGCGAAGCCACTTATCCGGCCCGCTAAGCTCATCTCACCAGGTCTGGGCCGGTCATCCGCCGACTTGGCTGTATTCTCCCTTCCAACTGACGCGAAGCTGACAAGAGGCCGTCCAGATGCCGTTGGACTCATAATTTCCATATAACGAGGACGCACATGCGGTTGCCGACATGAAGCGCCTTGATGACACCGCTCCTTGACTGGCACGGACGCGGCCAGATCGGGTCTCACGTCGCAGCTGTGTGGCCCGCCGGTGGCCTGACCTGCTCCTTTGCTTTCCGCGCACGGCTTGCCGGTCCGGATGGATCGGGCGCCGTTGGCAGCGCGATCCGTGCTTGGCACCCCGGTCCCGGCATGAGTTCGACCGAGCCGTTGTGGCTCTGGACGACCTCGCGCACGATAGCGAGGCCGAGACCACTGCCAGGAGAGTCCTGGCGTCCCTTGCGAAAGCGGTCGAAGACCACGTCGCGCAACTCAGCGGCAACGCCAGGTCCCTCGTCCGCCACCTCCACGACGACTTGCGTCCGGTCGCGTCCAGTCGCGTCGAGGCATCCAAGGAGCCGGATGGTGCCCTGACCGTGGGTAAGTGCGTTGTCGAGAAGGTTGCGCAGCGCGTCACGCAGGTCGTTGGCGCGGCCCCGCACCAGCAGGGTATCAGGCAGCTCGACCTCCAGCGTGCGGCCAGCCGCCTCGGCGAGCGGAACAGTGGCAGCGGCTGCCTCGCGGGCGATGCGCGACAGGTTGACGACCGGGAGGTCCGGAACCGGAACTTCGTGTCCCGCGTGTTCCTTGCGCGCGAGATCGAGCAGTTGTTCGACGAGCCGGTTCATCTGGGCAAGCTCGCGGTCGATCGCGGCCCAGTCGGTCGCGTCCTCCACCTTCGCCCGTTGCAGCCGCAGGTTCAGCACTGCAAGCGGCGTGCGCAGCTCATGCGCAGCATCGGCCGTGAAACGGCGTTCGCCTGCATAAGCGTTGGCCAAGCGGTCCAGGGCGCCGTTCACGGCGTCCACGAGCGGGCGGACCTCACTGGGCAGGCCGCGCGACCCGATGCGGGCCGCCGGGGTGCGCGGCCCGGCTTTGGCCGCCTCGCTGGAGGCCCGCGCAAGGGGGCGGAGGCTCCAGCCGCTCACGAACCAGATCAACGCGAGCGAAGCGAAGATGATCGGGATCAGCAGCAGGACGTCTTGATAAGGATCGTGGAGCAGAAGCGGACCGTATCGGCCTAGAACGAAGAGAATGACCCCCTGCTCGAGAGGGGGCAGCATCAGGGCTCCAGCAAGCCCAAGCGCGAACACCAGCGACATCGCCGCGACGAGGCGGCCGCGGAGGCTGTGGAGCCGGATCACGCGACTGGCGCCGAGAACAGGCGGTAGCCGATGCCCCGCGTCGCCTCGACGTGGACCGTGGACTGGGCAGCGGCGAGCTTGCGCCGCAACCGCGACACCGTGGCCTCCAGTGCGTTCCCGCTCACGTCGTCATCGAAGCCGTAGAGCCTGTCCTCCAGCGCATCCTTGACGACGATGCGTCCGGCGGCGCGGATCAACTCCTCCAGCAGGGAGGTTTCCCGGCGCGTCAGGTCGAGCGCGACGCCCGCCACCGCCGCCATGCGCGACGCCGTGTCGAATTGGAGATCCGCGAAGGCGTGGACCGGCTCGCGCCTCGCGCCTGGACGGCGCAGCACCGCCCTGAGCCGGGCGTCCAATTCCGCAAGGTCGAAGGGCTTGAGGATATAATCGTCTGCCCCTGCGTCGAGGCCGCCCACCCTGGCCTCGATGCTGTCACGCGCGGTGAGTATGAGCGCAGGCAGGTCGGGGTGGTGACCGCCGCGCAGGCGCCGCAGCACCGCCATGCCGTCCATGTCCGGCAGGCCGAGATCGAGGATCACCGCGTCGTAGGCCGTCGTCGCCACCGCCGCGAGCGCATCTTCGCCGCACGCGACGGGATCGACCGCCAAGCCACGCTCGCGCAGATGCGTCGCGATCATCTCGCGCATAGCCTGGTGGTCCTCAACCAGCAGCACTCTCATGACATCTCCCGCACTTGGGCGAACGATGACCCCCACAGTCCCGGCGCAACTGCGGACAGGGCACGAAACGGAACCTGGCCGCAGCAGCCCTTGCCTGGCTGCTCCGGCCAGAGATCAACCGTCGCCATAGATCGGGCGCAGGCGGTCGAGGTCGGGGGATCGGTACTGCTCCGAGCCCGTCGGATCGTCCAGGAGTCTTGAGTTGATGCTTGTGATGGCTTCCGCCCCTACAGCCAAGGGGGCGGTCGCCCGAGGAGTGCTGCCCGATGTGCAGCCCGCGAGGCCGAGCGGCACAATGCTGCCGATGGCAAGGTAGTTCATGGCGCTCTCCTATGAGGACGATGCGGCTCCTCGGGTGGCAAGGGACCGCATGGCCCTGACGTGACGCTGACGGGGCGCGCCCTGCCGAGGCTAGGCTTGACCCACGGCAAACGTCAGCCTCGCGTCAGGCAGCCAGGGTCTACGGGCAGCCACGGACAACTAAGGAAGCTTCATCGCGTGCAGTCGCTTGTTGGATTCGACCCCACCCACCTCGCCGGCGCCCACGGCACCCTGGCCGTCACGCTCGTCGTTGCCGCCGAGAGCATGGGGCCGCCTCTGCCGAGTGGGACGATCCTGATTATCGCAACCTTCCACGCGGTGCCGCTCACCGGCTCAGCCGCGCGGCCGCTTTGTGGCGCGCAATGATGCCCAGGGCCTCCCGAAATGCTCCTACCCTTCACACGATCCCTGGCCGATACCTCTCGGACAACGGCCGCGTCTCCTCGGCGAGGAGCCCGGCTGGTGTTCCGTGCCGCAAGCCCAAGCGATGGCAAAGAGGCTGGACGCTGGAGTTGACCACGGCCGCGTGGTTGGGGCTGACCCTTGCCGGGTGCGCGCGGTTCCAGCCTGAACCCCTCTCGCCAGCGGCCAACGCAGATGCACTCGAAAGCCGCACACTGGCAGAGCCGCGGCTGCAACGCTTCCTGCTTGCGGCCCTCCCGGCAAAGGGGGCGGTTCAAGCGCCCGATTGGAACCTCGACAGGCTCACGCTCGCGGCCCTCTACTACCATCCCGACCTGACGGTCGCGGGCGCCAAGCTCGCCAGCTCGCAAGCAGGGGTCGTGATCGCCAACGAGCGGCCAAATCCCACGCTCAACCTCAGCGCCGTGTTCGGCACCGCCGCTGTCTCCGGCGCGGCCTTCCCGCCAGGCGTGCTTCCCATCGTGGTGGGACCGGTCGTCAACTTCGTGATCGAGACGTTCGGCAAGCGCGAGGACCGCACCGCCCAGGCGCAGCACCTCGTCGAGGCGGCCCGCGAGGACCTCGCCACCGCCGGATGGCAGGTGCGGGGGCGGGTACGGACGGCCATGCTCAACCTCTGGGCGGCCCAGAGGCGCCTGGAACTGGGGCGGCAGCAGGTCGCGCTGAGACAGCAGCTCGTACGGCTCCTGGAGCAGCGCCTCGCCGCCGGCTTCGCGACGACGCTGGACGTAACCCGGGAGCGCATCGCGCTGGCCCAAGCCAGCCTCAGCATCCGGGACGTGAGCCGGCTGGAAGCAGAAGCCCGCGTGCAACTTGCGACCGCCATCGGCATCCCGGCGCGCGCGCTCGACGGAGTTCGCATCTCGGTGGGCGCCTTCGACCATCCGGAAGTCCCGGACGCGGACCTGGGTGGCCGCCTGCGCCGCCGCGCGCTGACCGAGCGCACCGACGTGCGCAGCAGCATGGCCCAGTACGAGGCGGCGCAGGCGGCGCTGCAGCTACAGGTTGCCACCCAGTACCCCAACCTGACCCTGGGGCCAGGCTACAACTACGAATTCGGCACCAACCGGTTCATCCTCAATCCCGCGATCGACTTTCCGATCTTCCAGCAGAACCAAGGCCAGATCGCCCGCGCGATCGCCGACCGGAAGCAGGCGGCCGCAACCTTCACGGCGCTGCAGGCGCAGATCATCGGAGCGGTGGACGCCGCCGTTGCCGGCTACCGCGCGACAATGCAGACACTAAGGACCGCCGATGTGCTGGCCGCCGACGAAGGGAGTCGCCAGCGGCAAGTCAGGGCCTCGTTCGATGCCGGGGACAGCGACCGTCCGACCCTCATCGCGGCGGAGCTTGAGGCTTCGGTGATCCAGTCCTCGCGGTTCGACGCCCTGGTCCTGCAGCGGCAGGCGCTCGGCGCACTGGAGGACGCCTTGCAGCAACCGCTGTTCGACCCCGAGGCGGCCCGGTTCGTCCCGCACGCCGGCCCACGCGCCACCACGGAGCTTCCCCGATGACCCCTCCCGTCCCCTCGCGGTCGCGGTCCTCGCGCTGGAGCCGCCTGCTGCGCCGCGTGCTTTTCACCAGTCTCGTGGTCGGGATCGGCGGGCTGGTCGCCTGGGGGGTCATGGCAGGCCGCGATGCAGCGATGGGCGAAGCTGACCGTGAACGCCCGGTCAAGGCGCCAACCCGGGTTGCAACCGTGAACGGACAGCGTGCCGTAAGGTTGGATGAGCCGTCCCGCAAGCTGAGCGGCATCGAAGTGGCCGCGTTGCCGCCGGCCCCCTACCAGGCTCAGGTCCGCGGCTACGGTACGGTGGCGCTCGACCTGACCCAGCTCACCACCCTCAGCAACAACTATGCGGGTGCTAAGGCCCAACTCCAGGCGGCGCAAGCCAAGCTCGCCGCTTCGGTGACGGCCCTTGAGCGGGCACGCGGCCTGTACCGGAACCAGCAGAACGTCTCGCTGGCACAGTTCCAGGGTGCCGACGCAACGGCCCAGGCTGACCAGGCTGCCATGAGGGCGGCGGACTCCCAGGCGCGAACCGCGGCGGCGTCCGTGCTGCAAACCTTCGGCCCGGTGGTCGGCAAGGCGGTCCTGGACGGCTCCCCCCTGGTCACGCGGCTGATCGAGCGGCAAGCCTACTTGCTCCAGGTCACGCTGCCGCCGGGCACCATCCTCCCGGTGCCTCCCCCAACTGCCACCGTACAGGTCGAGGGCACCCCGCCTGCTGCAGTTACCTTTGTTTCCCCGGCATCGCAGACGGACCCCCGTATCCAGGGCAAGAGCTTGCTTTACCTCGCGCCCGCTTTAAGCGGAGTGCTCCCCGGCATGAACGTGCTCGTCTCGCTTCCATCCGGTCCTCCGACCGAGGGCGTCGCCATCCCGCCATCGGCCATCGTCTGGTGGCAGGACCGGGCGTGGATTTACCGCCAGGCCAGCCCCGGCAGCTTCGTCCGCATGCAGGTCCCGACCGATCTCCCGTCAGAGGACGGCGGCTACACCACGAAGGAGCTGCCCAAGGACGCCACGATCGTGACAAGGGGCGCACAGCTCCTGCTGTCCGAGGAGTTCCGCGCGCAGATCGAGGTCGGAGGCGATTGACATGGCAAGCAACATCCCTTCCGGCCCCCAAAGCGCCGTCATCGCCCTCGCGATCCGCTTCCGCGGGATCGTCCTGGCACTCGCCTGCGTCGTGGTCGTCTACGGCCTCTACGGCCTTAGCCGCGCGCGCTACGACGTGTTCCCGGAGTTCGCGCCGCCGCAGGTCGCCATCCAGACCGAGTCCGTGGGCCTTACGCCGGAGCAGGTCGAGACCCTCGTCACCCGGCCCATCGAGACCTCCATCAATGGCCTGCCTGGCGTCCAGCGGGTGCAGTCCACCTCGATCCAGGGCCTTTCCGTGGTCACGGTCTTCTTCGACCCGGCGACCGACATCTACCGTGACCGCCAGATCGTGGGCGAGCAGCTTGCTGCCGCGGCGCAGCAACTTCCCAAGGGTGTGCTGGCTCCTGCAATGACGCCGCTCACCTCGTCCACGGGCCTCGTGCTGGTTGCCGGCCTGACGTCGGACAAGCACTCGCTGATGGAGCTACGCACCATCGCGGACTGGACGGTCCGCCTGCGCCTGCTCGCGGTGCCGGGTGTGGCCGACGTCGGCGTCTTCGGCGGGGACGTGCGCTCGCTCCAGATCCAGGTTCACCCCGATCAGCTCGTCCGCTTCGGCATCGGCCTTAACGAGGTGCTGGCAGCGAGCCGGATCGCGACGGGAGTGCGCGGCGCAGGGTTCATGGACACCCCCAACCAGCGGATCGTGTTCCAAACCGAGGGCCAGTCCGTGACGCCGGCCGAGCTGGCGCGCACCGTGATTGCCCAGCAGGGCGCCGGGGTGGTGACGCTCGGCGATGTCGCCGACGTGGTGGAGGCGCCGGCACCCCCGGTTGGTGCCGGCGCGATCCAAGGCAGGCCGGGCGTGGTCCTGAACGTCGCAGAGCAGTACGGCGCGGACACGGTCGCGGTGACTGCGGCGGTCGAGGCGGCGCTTGCCGACTTGCAGGCGCAGTTGCAAGACCAAAGCATCACCCTGCACACCGACCTGGCCCGCCCGGCCAACTTCATCGCGACAGCGCTCGGCAACATACGCAGCTCGCTGATGCTGGGCGGCGCCCTGGTCGTCCTCGTGCTGTGCCTGTTCCTGTTCGACCTGCGGGTGGCGGCGATCGCCTGCACCGCCATACCGCTCTCGCTGCTGACTGCAACACTCGTGCTGGGGTATCTCGGCTACACGCTCAACACCATGACGCTGGGCGGCCTCGCCATCGCCATCGGCGAGGTGGTGGACGACGCCGTGATCGGCGTCGAGAACGCGGTCCGCCGCCTGCGCGAGAACCGGCGCCAAGCCCAGCCTCGCCCCGAGGCCCGCGTCATCTTCGATGCCGCTTTCGAGGTCCGCAGCGCCGTCGTCTACGCGACCTTCGCCGTCATCCTGGTCTTCCTGCCCATCATGGCGCTACCCGGGGTGGCGGGGCGGCTCTTCGAGCCGCTTGCCCTGGCCTACATCCTGGCGGTTCTCGCCTCCCTCGCCGTCGCGCTCACCCTCACCCCGGCCCTTTCCATGGTGCTGCTCACCAGGCGGGACGCGCAGGCCAAGGACCCTCCGGTCGTGCGCTGGACGCGGGGCGGCTACGAGGATCTGCTTCGTGGGATCGCGCGGCGGCCCCGGCTCGTCATGGCCGCAGCAGCGGCGTTCACGGTCGTCGGATGCGCCGCGCTGCCGTTCTTCGGGGGCAGCTTCGTCCCGGAGTTGAAGGAAGGCCACTTCATCGTCCACATGTCGGCGGTGCCGGGCACGTCCCTTGAACAGTCCCTACAAATCGGCGCCCGTGCCGCCGACGCCCTACGGCAGCTCCCGGAGGTTCGCTCCGTGGCGCAGCGGGTCGGCCGTGCCGCGCTGGCCAACGACACCTACGGCACGCACTACAGCGAGTTCGAGGTGGATCTGAAGCCGCTCGGTGGCGAGGCCGCCGAGCAGGCGCAGGCCGGTGTACGCAAAGCCCTCGCCGGCTTCGTCGGCGTCAACTTCTCGGTCAAGACCTTCCTGACCGAGCGCATCGAGGAAACGGTGTCGGGTTACACCGCGTCGGTCGCGGTGAACGTAATCGGCAACGACCTCGACGTGCTCGACCGCAAGGCCCAGGAGGTTGCACGGGTGCTGGGACAGGTTGCCAGCGCGGTCGAAGTCCGGGTCCAGTCGCCGCCCGGCATGCCGCAGCTCACCATACGCCTGCGCAAGCCCGCTCTTGAGCGCTGGGGCCTGGACGCCGTGGACGTGCTCGACCTGGTGCGCGCCGCCTACCAGGGTGAGGTCGTCGGCCAGGCTTATGACGGTGGTGCGGTCTTCAACGTCATCACCCTCCTCGACCCGGCCAGCCGCAACAGCGTCACCAACATCGGCAACCTTCCGCTGCACACGTCCCAGGGCGCTTACGTGCTGCTCAAGCAGGTGGCCGATGTCTACGAGGCGACCGGCCGCTACCAGGTCACGCACCTTGGCGCGCAACGCCTGCAGACCGTGACGGCGAACGTCGGCGGCCGTGCCGTCACGGCGTTCGTGCAGGATGCGAAGGCAGCGGTCGCGGCCAAGGTGCAGTTCCCAATCGGCACCTACGTCCAGTTCACCGGCGCCGCGGAGGCGCAGTCGCAGTCGCAGCGCGACCTGGCGCTGAACTCGCTTGTCGCTGGCGTCGGCATCGTGCTGCTGCTCTCGGTGGTCACGCGCGGCTGGCGCAACCTGGTCCTGGTCCTGGCGAACCTGCCTTTCGCCCTGGTCGGCGGCGTGCTCGCGGTGTTCGCGACGGGGGGGATGCTGTCGCTTGGCTCCATGGTGGGCTTCGTGACCCTGTTCGGCATCACGCTGCGCAACTCGATCATGATGGTCTCGCACTACGAGCACCTGGTGGAGGTCGAGGGACTGCGCTGGGGACCAGAGACCGCGATCACTGGAGCCGCGGACCGCCTCGTGCCCATCCTGATGACCTCGCTGGTAACGGCACTCGGCCTGCTGCCGCTCGCCATCGGCATGAACGACGCGGGACGCGAGATCGAGGGGCCGATGGCCGTCGTGATCCTCGGTGGTCTGCTCACGTCGATGGCGCTCAACCTGCTCGTGCTGCCGACGCTGGCGCTGCGCTTCGGCCGGTTCGAGCCGGCACAGGACGAGTTCGCGGCAGCGCACGGGCACATGGTGCCGGGCGATGATTGAACGCCCCTCACGACGTGCGGGGTTGTTCGGTGAACCCTGCTGGATTCGGGTTGGACGGGTGCAGGTGTGATCGTGCTTGCGCTTTGGTTCGTCGCGTTCCTTGGCGCGCTCGTCGGGTTTGTCACGCTCATCGGGATCATGCTCCGGAACGCGATCATGATGATCGCGCATTGGGACCAGGAGACGACGGTCGAGGGGCGGCCCTGGACGCTTGCGGTCGCGATCGAGGGCGCCGCCGACCGGTCGGCTCCGATCCTCATGACGACGCTCGCGACCGGCCTGGGGCTTCTTCCCTTAGCGCTTGGCAGCGGGCAGCCGGGCCGGGAGATCGAAGGGCCGATGGCGATCGTCATCCTGGGCGGCCTGATCAGCTCCGCAGTCCTCAACCTGCTCGTGCTGCCCGGCCTGGCCCTGCGCTTCGGGCGGTTCGGCGCCCAGGACCGGCCGGCATGACGCTTCTGACCTGGCAGGCGCTCCTGCTCCTCGCCGCCGCCGCGCTCTTGGTCTGGGGCCTGCACGCCCTGGCTTGGCGCCTGCTGCACGTCCTGATCTCGGCCGCGGACCGCTTGCCCCTGCTCCAGCAAACCCGGGCCTGGGCGCGGGTCCGACCGTTGCAGGCATGGCTGCGCCTGCGCCACCCACGCCTGTACGCCATCCTCGCGGCCCGGCTCAGGCCCAAGCCCTTCACTGGCCTGCCACTCACGCTGCTCGTATTCGGGGCGCTCTATGTCGCGGCCCTGCTCGGAGGGCTCGCCGGGGAGGTGCTGGAGGCGGGCGCGGTCCTGCGCTTCGACCAGGCGGTCAACGCGGCCTTCGGTCCCTGGCGGGTGCGGCCGCTGGTCGGTATCCTCCTCTGGATCACGGCGCTCGGCGCCGGCCCGGCGCTGACGGCAGTGGCCACTCTCGCCACGGCGTTCCTTTGGGCAGACCGGCGGCCGGGGTTCATCCTGCCCTTGTGGGTCGCCTTCGTCGGGGCGCAGGCCACCACCTGGTCCGGCAAGTTCATCATCGCGCGGCACCGCCCCGACTTCATCCAGGCGGTGAGCGAGGCGTCGCCCTCATTCCCGAGCGGGCACGCGACCGCCAGCATGGCGCTTTACGGCTTCCTCGCTTACGCGCTCGTCCGCGACCTGCCAGGCCGGCGCGAGCGCTTCGAGGTTGCGTTCTGGGTCGCCGTGCTCGTCCTGGCAATCGGCTTCAGCCGCATCTTCCTCTCACTGCACTACACGACCGACGTGGCGGCCGGATTCATGGTGGGCGCGTTCTGGCTGCTGGTCGGGTTCGCGGTGAGCGAGTGGACCCGAAACCAGCGGCCTGCGCCGGCGCCGCTCGAAGCGCAGCCTCCAGCAGCCGATGCAGGTGCCCGATGAAGGCCGCCCTTCCACACGTTTCCCACCGCCGACCTGAAGAGGACCCCGTGGCATACGGTCCAGATGAACCCGTGCAGGGCCTGAGCACGGAGGAGGCGCAGCGCCGGCTTGCGGAAACGGGTCCTAACCAAGTGACCACGGCGCGCGACGAAACCTTGCTGGAGGAGCTGGTGGACTCGCTGAAGGAGCCGCTGGTCCTGCTCCTGCTCGCCATCGGCGCCCTCACCTTCGTGTTCGGGGAGTGGCGGGACGCGCTGATCATCTTCGGCGTCATCGTCTTGGTGGCGCTCACCGAGGCGACCGTCGAGTGGCGGGCCGGCCGCGCGGTGGCCGCGCTCTCGGCCATGGCGGAGCCCAAGGCGTTTGCCTGGCGCGACCAGGCGCTCGTGGAGTGCCCGACCGAGAGCCTGGTGCCCGGCGACCTGATCCAGCTCCGGGCAGGCTCCCGCGTGCCGGCCGACGCCACGCTGGTCGAAGCCTCCGACCTCGCGGTGGACGAATCCCTCATCACCGGCGAGTCCCGCGCCGTGCCGCGCGACGCCGCCGAACCGGCGCGCGCTGCCCTCCTTGCCGGGACAACCGTGCTGCGCGGCAGCGGGCAGGCCATCGTGACGCGCACCGGCGCGGACTCCACCCTCGGGCAGATCGCCACCTTGGTCGCGCAGACCAAGGAACCGAGGACGCCGTTGCAGCGGCGCATGGGCGAGCTGGCCCGCGCCCTACTCTGGGTTGCCCTCGCTGCGAGCGTCCTGATCCCACTGATCGGCATCGCCGCCGGCCGGCCGCCCCGGGAGATGCTGCTGACCGGGCTATCGCTCGCCTTCGCGACGGTGCCGGAGGAGCTGTCGGTGCTGATCGTGGTCGTACTGGGCTTGGGCAGCCTGCAACTCGCCCGGCGCGGCGCGATCGTCCGGCGCCTCGTTGCCGCCGAGACGCTGGGCGCGGTGACGGTCGTATGCACGGACAAGACCGGCACCCTGACCGAGAACCGCATGGCGCTGGCCGCGGCGATCCCGGCCGGGATGCTCGGCGCCCCCGCGATGGACCTGGGCATCGATCCTCGCACCTTGCGCGTTGCGGCGCTCGCGACCGAGGCGACGGAGCTTGATCCGATCGACCGCGCAATCCGGGCCGCCGGCGGCGGGGCGGATACGAGCAGGCTCGGCACGCGCTCCTTCCCGTTCGACAGGTCCATCCGGCTCGCATCCGGCTACGTCGGGACCGGCGGCGGCATCGAGGCCGGGGTAAAGGGCGCCCCGGAGGCGGTCCTCGGGCGCGCCACGGCCTGGCGGGACGGTGAGGCCGTGCGCCCGCTCGACGAGCCGGCGCGCCTGGCCTTGCTGGCCGCGGCTACCGGACAGGGACAGACCGGCCGGGTGCTGGCCGTTGCCTCCCGCGCGCTGGACCGGGCGCCCGCGTCGCGCGACGAGCTGGAGCGCGACTTGGTGTTCGAGGGCGTGCTGGTCCTGCGCGACCCGGTGCGGGCCGAGGTGCCGAATGCCGTGCGCGCACTGCTGCAGGCCGGCGTGCGCATAACCGTCATCACCGGCGACCAGGCGAGCACGGCCGCTGCGGTTGCCCGCGAGGCCGGCATTCCCGGCGCAGACGTGCTGTCCGGCGCTGAAAGCCCGTTTTGAAAGGGATTGTGGGCGAGGTCTGACGGTGTGACCGGGACGGGTGGTGTGGCGTTCCAGGCGGTTTGCCCGTCATGGAGCTTGGCATGTGGACGCCTGAGGATCGCGCGCT
>JAABUK010007858.1_pt1 | contig 15210 bp, 12 predicted proteins | sample 5559141 | NCBI WGS metagenome assembly JAABUK01 (sample SAMN10711869, study PRJNA513367) | rock metagenome | isolation source: Antarctica rocks | place: Antarctica: Victoria Land, Pudding Butte nord | collected 2016-01-03
AAAACCATCAATTTCCCCCGCTCGAATTGATTTATGCGCGCTGACTACCTCACATACTTTGAAAGACATAATTGTAGCTCTGAATTAGCTGAATTCAATGCTTTCAAAATAAGTAAAAAATATTGAGGTTTGACCTAGTAATCGAGGTTGAGAAGGTTAACTGCGTTGGTTGATCGATTCTTCGCATGTCATCACCTTCTTTCACTCGAATCAACATATGCGCAATGACTATCTGACATACTTTGGAAGGCATAATTCTAGCTCTGAATCAGATGAGTTCAAATCTTCAAAAATAATGGAAAAATATCAAGGTTTGACTCAGCAATCGAGGTTGAAGATATCTACTGCATGAAGTGACCGATTCGCCATATGCCCCCACCTGCCACCACCTTTCCCCGTTCGAATCAATTCATGCGCACTGACTATTTTCATAGTCGCAGCACGCTCTCATTAGTTCTAAGCTGACATAAAAGTTTAAAAAAATAAAATGAAATAGATTGTCTTCTCTTGACAGAAATCTGGAAAGAGAAGACAATTCTAATAATCGTCACAGAACTCGAACTCGCATCTTGAAATTTTTGACTTCACACTCTATCATTGAGCTAAATGATCTGATGTAGAAATTCGAACTTATTTTAACAGATGAACTACGCTGAATATTTCGCCTTACGAAAACACATGCGCTCTGACTACTCTTCATACTTTGAAAGACATCATTGTAGTTCTGAATCAGCTGAATTCAATGCTTCAATAATCATCGAAAAATATCAAGGTTAAATTTAGTAATCGAGGTTGAGAATATCTGAAGCTTTGGCTGATCGACTACTCACCTGTCACTCTTTTCCCACTCGGTTCAATTAATGCGCACTCACTATCGTACATACTTTGAGAGACATAATCATCGCTCTGAATGAGCGAAATTTCATGCTTCAAGAATCATTGAAAACTAGGCAGAGATGACTCTAACTCTTGAAGAAAGAAGGGTGCATGATTCAAAGTTCGATTTTGATCTTTGAATCTTGATTGTCGCAAACTTTGCGTCGCATCATATTGAAGCCTGAATTCGTGCGAATTCAACGAGCTCATCGGTTCGAATTCTCAACGATCGCATCGAAAGATATGACTGAAAACGTGCTCAAGGACTCTATTTTCAAAAAGAGTTGACAAGAACGACTGGTTGCTAGCGCAGTCTTCATTTCATCATTGAATCTTTGAACTCTTCGACGTTTTCACCTCAATCTCACTTGTTCAGCCAGCTTCAACAGTCACAATCTTTCACATCTACTCAACAGCAGTCTCTTCAAGCTTGAGCTCAGTCTCTATTTGATGAATATCTTGAACGCGTCGTGAAGAGTCTCTCAATCATGAGAAGCAGATCGCTACATTCATTGCATCATCTAACATGTCAAAGTTTCATGTCTACTCAATCGCAGATTCTTTGAGCTTGAATCTCGTTCTTCTTTGATGAACATCTTGAACGCAGTCATGTTTAGATTCAATCATGTAGATGTTTCGTCAATCTTTCATATCTACACAACAGCAGTTTCTTGACGCTTGAACTCAGTCTTCATTTGATGAATACTTTGAACGCAGCTATGTTTAGATTCAGTCATGTCGAAGTTTCGCTAATCTTCTTAGAATTACACAACAGCAGTTCTTTCGCGCTTGAATGCAGTCTCTATTTGATGAATACTTTGAACGCAGCTATGTTTAGATTCAGTCATGTCGAAGTTTCGCTAACCTTCTTAGAGTTACTCGATCGCAGTCTCTTCGAGCTTGAACACAATTTTCATTTGATGAATATCTTGAACGCAGCTATGTCGAAGTTTCTCTAACAACGCAGTCACTTCATCTATTGAAGAAGATTATCGATTTTGTCAGACTTCATTCAGTAAATCACAAGTGATTCTTAGAACAGAAAGTTACGTCGAGCATTCTTGATCGCTGATACTTGAATACATGAAAAGAGAGGTACTGAGTGACTATTATGCTGAATGACTATGACGAGTGACTCTTATGCTGAATGACTATTACGCTGAGTGATTAAGATGACTAACATGCTGCATAGATTTACGTCGAGCGTTCTCGTTCATCGATACTTGAATACTTGAAAAGAGAAGACAATTCTATTCAGCGCATACTTCATCGACGCACGACTGTTCGCAGACTTGAGTCGAACTCAATGCTCATAGTCTTAGACTTCGACAAATTCACCTACAATTCGAAGCGTCGTTGAGATGCTGATTCTCTTTTCAAATCTCTCTCATCTATTCATCTAATATTTGCTAAGAAGACGTTTTGAGACGAAACTCGTACATGAATTGAGCGTTCTAGCGAAGATTACGACTGCATGATACTTTATTATGTCGAGTGACTATTACGCTGAGTGACTATTATGCTGAGTGACTATTATGCTGAATGACTATGGCGAGTGACTCTTATGCTGAATGACTATTACGCTGAGTGATTAAGATGATTGACATGCTGCATAGATTTACGTCGAGCGTTCTCGATCGCTGATACTTGAATACTTGAAAAGAGAAGACAATTCTATTCGATGCATACTTCATCGATGCACGATCGTCTACAGGCTTGAGTCGACTGTTTTCAGAGAAAGTCATCAGGCTAAATGACATCTTAGACTTCTCGTTCGTCGATACTTGAATACTTGAAAAGAGAAGACAATTCTATTCGATGCATACTTCATCGACGCACGATCGTCTGCAAGTTCGAGTCGACTATTTTCAGAGAAAGTCATCAGAGCTAGATGGCATGATCTGAGTCGTATGAAGAGTGTTTGGTCGAGAGTCATGAAGAATGTTTAATCGGAAGTCATGAAGAAAGCTCGATCGAGAGTCATGAAGAGTGCTCGAACTATGCTGAATGACTATTATGCTGAGTGATTATTTGATGCATCCGAAACATAGATGAAAAGACTCTCAAAATCTATCTGTTCTCATCTATGTTCAGCTCTACCAGCAGTGCTCAGTTCTATCGACGATGTAGCTGAGAACTCTCTATCAAATTGATCGACATCTTTCTTTCATGCGCTCGCTGAGAAAGATTCTGATGCACATTCTCTTGATCGATATCATTATCGACATATTCAAGTCTTCTCAACCCTTCTTTGCCAAGTCTCTTTCTCTCGAAGTTCGATTTTCCTTCTTCGTCTACTACGTCTTTATCGCTCAGAGTTGGTCGCGCTTTGACCTTGAGCTGTACATCTTCTTGACTTCTCAACCCTTCTTTGTCAAGTCTCTTTTCCTCGAAGCTCGATTTTCCTTCTTCGTTTACTACATCTTTATCGCTCAGAATTGATCGCGCTTTGATCTTGAGCTGTACGTTCTCAAACGATGAGAACAGCTTGAGAGTCATGATTGTACTTCTGAATCGCGAAGATCGCGAGTAGCTCTTACTGAGAGTGTGAACTGAACGTTCTCTTGACTTCTAAGTTCTTCGTTGTCAAGTCTCTTCTCTTCGAAGCTCGATTTTTCTTCTTCGTCTACTAATCGTTCAGAGTTGATCGCGCTTTGAACTCGAACTGTATGCGCTCAAACGATGAAAACAGCGTTGAAGTCACGATTGTACTTTTGAATCGCGAAGATCGCGAGTAGCTCTTACTGATTGTGTGTAATACGAAGTCGTGTTGCTATTCGAAAGCGCTCGTTGAGAAAGACGTCGAGAAAGCATCTACTAAATGATAGAGGGTTCTTCAATGCGCTCGCTGAGAAAGGCGTCGAAGATGCACCTACTAAATGATAGAAGGTTTCTCATCGCGCTCGTCGAGAAAGACGTCGAAGATGCATTTACTAAATGTTAGAAGATTCTTCACTGCGCTCGCGGAGAAAGGCGTCGAGAATGCATCTACCAAATAATAGAGAGTTTCTCAATGCGCTCGCGAAGAAAGGCGTCGAAGATGCATCTATCAAATAATAGAGAGTTTCTCAATGCGCTCGCTGAGAAAGACGTCGAAGATGCATCTACTAAATCATAGAGATTTTTCCGTTAGAAACATGAGCTTGACATTGATCATGATCAGAGTCGATGTCAAGTTTCGAAGATGACTGATTCAAATCTTTAAAAAAATTCTAAATTCATCGCGCTTCATGCAATTCACTTTCAAGCTACGTTGCGACTTTGATTTAATCTTTGATTCAATTCGCTCACAATGTCAATGTCAAGCAGCGCAGTTGTTGCGCTCTCACAAAATTCAAACCGCAGTTTGAAGACTCTGTCGACACTGTCAAAGAGCATTGAAGAACTTCGACAGCAGATTGAGAATGAAATGCACGCTCTGTCGAATCAGAGCTTGCGACGTCTTGATAGAATCAAAGAAAGACTGAGAGCGAAAGAGAATGAGCGAGAGTTGACGCTGAAATATACGTGAATAACATGACAGTATGTGATTCAAGAGAAAATATGACGTGAAGAGTATGAAAGTCTGAAGATCTTCAAGAAGAAGATGCACTACAATGATGCTCTGAAGAAGATGCTTAAAGCACAGAACATCTTACAAAAGCGACAGATGAACGTTCTTGCCTTGACTTTCGTTTCATTCAAGCTTTCGACTGATTCTAGATCGAACAGCAACAATCATCTTGAACCATTCTTCAACAATGAGACTGTCTGTTGAATCAGTTGCTGTTCGACACTCTGAAGCTTCTCAGATTCAGTGATCATCTGCTTCGCGCTCTCGCTTCTCTCAGTAAGCTTCAATTCGACAAGAACATCGTTCTTGATGCGCTAGAAAAACAAGTCGTCATGCGTGTCACACTCGATTCTTCTCGACTAAGCTTTCAATTGATGAAGAATTTTCAGCGTCAAAATCGAAATCAGCATAACGAAACAACATGTCTGTTGATCTTGAACGTTCGTGCTCTTGTAAGAACGTTGAAGAATGATCGAAAGATGAGAGAGATGAAAAAGAGTAGAAAATCTCAAACACTCTGCTCGAACGAGTCTGAGTCTTCTTTCAAAAAAGTACGACGATCACGAGTGAAGCTTTCGTCTAAGAAATTCGTGATGAACAATTGTTCTGAGAATGACGAAGAAGAGAATAACTCTGATCATGTCATCACTACAAGATCTGCGACGTCAAAGAAAAAACAACAATTGAGAGTTAATAAGATGTCAGATCGACAGAGTAGAATTGTTTTGAGTTTTCAAACGACTTGACAGCTTCATCGAGAATCGATGAAAGATAGCTTGCGAATATCGAAAGAGACGTGAAGAAAGATCAATGACAGTGAGAATCACGACGATGAAGATGATGATGAAGAAGAAGAAGATGAAGAAAACAGAGAAACTTTGAACGAGAATAATGCAACGAATCACTCGAATAAGAGCATTGACGAAGCTTTGCATTCTCTGCGTGAAGCTCATTCAAATAAGAATACGCTCAAGTTACAGACTTTGTCAACAGCTCGAAGAAGAGTTTGACCTAGAACTGAAAGATTAAATAATGAACAATCGAGAGCTCACTGTTCAACGTGTACTTGCACGTCGTCATCTACATCGCAAAGCTCATGTCTTTAAAATGAATAAGAAGCTCGATTTGAGTCGAGTCAATCTGACTGAATCGACAAGTTTAATTCAAACTTGAACTTGCAATCTTTTACTTGAATACAAATAACGCTCTATCATAAATGATCTTTCAAGTCGACGTTATTGATGACAATAAACATCTTTTCAACTAATTTCTTTCACTCATGCTTGCATCGAAGAAACTTGATTTATCTTTCTACTTGATAATCTCAGTCTCTTGAATCATCTATTTGATTTGACTCTTTCAATCTTGACGATTGCAAACTTTGCAACGCATCATGTCGTTGTCAGAACTTCTACGATTTCAACGAGCTCATCGATTTCAGTTTCGATCAATTGCATCAAATCATACTTTGTTCTTGATTCTTTCAATGAAATGAATAGCTGAAATCTATAATACATGAAGACATAATTGAATTCAACAGAAGCAGACGAGATGATCTTGCAATCATCACTTGATTATCTCTCGTCAGTCGAAGTTCGCACAATTCTTCAAATTCGATCATTTTGATCTTTCTTTGAGAATCATATCTTTCATTCACAGACAGACGAGAGAAAGGCATTGATTCTGCTCATCGACGACTTTGAGAATGCACACATTGTGAATGATTATCTTGTTCTTGTCGCAATAGGTTCATAGAGTCTTTATCATGATCAATTTCGTGATTTCATCAATGCGTTGCTTCGACGACATTGTGTCGAAATCGACGATCGAATCGTAGATTCAGAGAATGAACTCATTTCGCAGCACGCAGATGCAGTGTCACGAGAAAGATTGATTTGTCGTTCACGTTGCTTCTCTCGTGTCACTGATCATGAGCATGAGTTCTTTCGAGATCGACAAGTTCTTGACGATGACGAAGATAGTGATGCATTGTTGCTGATTCGCTCGTTCATCAGCTGATTCAAGAGACTCAAGATAGTTGATCTTCTGTGTTGCTTCTTGAAAAGAGACAAGATGCTGATGAATTCGAATGTCGTCTGTGACTTGAGTTTGAAGATGAGTGAGATATATCTTCACGCTTTGCATGATTGTGTTGACGTTGAAGCTTTCGAATATTAAAGCGATCATGACGACTGAAACATGAAAGTTGTTCAGACTTGAAAGTTTGACGTGAGAAAAGAACTTAAAGCAAAGCAAAGAGTTAATGAGCACTTTATAAGTTCAACACGAAGTGAATAAACTTTATTCAGATGATCATACTATTCTTTCTTCTCAAAGTGAATGAATTCTATTATGATGCGTCGCAAAGCTTGAAACGATCAAGATCAAAAGAAACAACTCGAAGTTATCAACTGAACAATGAGATCAGATCTCAGCATCGAAAAGCTGTGCTACGAAAGTAGAAAGAGTTCTTGAAATCGAACGCAATGAAATAAAGTCGCTCTTGAATAGTGTCATCATCATTCATTTCTAGATCAGTCTCAGTGCGCAGTATCAAAGTTCATCATATCGAATGATCAATCTATCATCTTCAGTCTCTAAGAGAAAATAACCTGTTCATTGTGTCACGCATTCTATCAGATCACATGTCTCATTCATCACAATACTCATCATAGTTCATCGAGAACAGTTGAATCGAATTCTTTACTTTTGTGATATCAATCTCTTGCTCTCGTCAGATGTCATGTCTTAAGATACAAAAGACATCAAGTTTTCTGATTTCAAGTTACTTTTGCTCTTCTAGACGATCAGCGAATTGATTTTATTCTGTTAACGATACTGAGAAACGCATTTTGCGTAAGAGAATTCTTGTTGAAGCTTTACATGTCAAGTATCTTCTTCAGCTGTTCTTGAAATGCTTGACTATCGACGCTTCGAATTTCTAGCATCATGTTTATGACTTCTTTCTGAGAGTGAAATCTTTGATCTTCTCACTTGATCTTGATGTCTTCAGAAACTGATGATGTTTCTTTTTCAAATTTCTTATGCACGTCTTTCATGAACTCGTTATTTTGCTTTCACCTTTCACTTCTGAAAGCATTGAACTCTCAGTCAATAATGACTGCGTAGATAGCATCATGAAGATGTGAAGTTGAAATAGCGAAATCTTATCTTGTCTGATGTCGTTCTTGATAGATGTTTGAATAATATCGTCGAGTTGACGTTTTGAAACTAGAGAAAAGATTGTATTCTTCTCGTTCTTGAACGAGCTGTCTCGAGATGAAAGATGATAGCTCTCTCTCTTTGTGACACGCTGAGATCTCGATTCAAGCGCTCGATGCTTTAGAAAATGCGATGTTCTGTCAGATCATTCTCAACGTGTCATCTGTATCTTTCTTACGACTTAAGTCATGTCACATAGTTCTGATGACTTTCTCTGAAAATAGTTGACTTGAGTCTGCGAACAGCTGTGCGTCGATGAAGTATGCATTGAATAGAATTGTCTTCTCTTTTCAAGTATTCAAGTATGAGAATTACTGCTGATAGAAGAAGAAACATTGATATCATTCATAAAGCTATCAGCGCGAATACAAGTCGACGAGTTGATGTCTTGATCATAACGATGTCGATTCGCTTGACACTTTGACGATATGTCTGAGTGCGTGCTTCTAGAATGCTTGATAGAGACTCATGACGGCTGCTTGATAGAGATTCATGACGACTGTCTGATAGAAAGTCATGAAGAATGTCTGATAGAAACACATGAAGAATGTTTGATAGAAACACATGAAGAATGTCTGGTAGAAACACATGAGATTATGATCGATAGAATGTCATGAGAGATGTCATGAAGAATGTCATGAAGAGCGTTCAACAGAGAGTCATGAAGAAAATCACTAAGAAAGTCACGAAGATTATATCACTATTCATGATTTAGTTGTCATTATTTAATTCAATTAATAAGTATGATTTTTGAACTTCAAATCTCTTACAGTGAAAAGAATTCTTTCTTTTTATCGATTTGAATATTTAAGTCAGAGACGAAGACAGAATCAACAAGTGTTAAATTGCATTTTTGATTATATCTTTCAATGCAATCGTTCAAAATTTGAAAAAATAGGCTCGTTGAATGCAGAAAAATTTAGTCAACAACATGACGTGTTGCAAAGTTTAGAATGATCAAGGTCTGAAGATCAAAAGCTAAGTTATCAAGTATCAACAGAATAATAAGAATACTAAACTTTGAGCAATGAACTCACATTCTTTGTCGATTGTCTTCAAAATGTTACGTCTTATTCGCTATGATGAATTTATTTTTTGGTTTCAATAGTGAGCTCTGCAACATCAATCTGTGTCAGGAAATGAGTTGAACTATAGCTACTATCAATAAAGAAGACTGATATTATGATTACTATCTAAAATGATTCGATGAGCAACTTGAATGACTTTGATAGAATCTGAATACAAGACAATACATCAGATAGTGTACAAGACGAAAGACAAGAAACGAAAGAGATGAGCGAGAACATAACTTTTATACACATGAATCGAATAATGCTTGAACTGAGCAGCAGTTCTATGACTTAAGATGACAAGAACACAAAACAGATTTTGATGTGACTAAATTAAGATGATGATGATTGAATCAATGACTTGATTCATGAAACTACTATACAGGTTAAATGAACATGACTAGCGTTGATCTGTGTTATAGACTTGAGTGATGATCTGACATCATGACTCTATCTCTTTTTAAACAAATGTGCAACTTAGAATTTTAAAGATTTATGATAGCGTCGATCACTTTCGAGCCTAGCGTTCACGAACATCGAAATTTCAAGAGAATGCTTGATTGTATTTCTTCTTTAACATCATCAAGCATCGCAATCATGAAATTGATTATCTATTTAGAGAAGTATTGCATTGTTACATGCAAGCAGTGTATGCATGCGATATGATCATCTCAAGTCAAGGCGCATTTCACAAGTTCAAATCATCAATGATCTGTTCAGCGTGTGCAAGATTTGATCACAGTCATTGATGAGATCTCATTGAATTTGATTCAATATCTCATGAAGTTCGAGATGCTCAATTATGTTGATAGCGCAGTTTCGAAGTTGAAGATTTGCACGAATGGTTTGATATGTCAGTTGAAGCTAGACGATTGTCGATACATATGTCGCAATGCGAAGAAAATGCGAATTCATTGCAAGCAGAAGCATGAATGAAAGCAACAGACGCAGCGAGAGCGCTCAAGCAAGAGTGATCAAATCAGACAGCGAAGCAGCGATGCACTTGAGTCATGAAAAATCGTCGTATGTCAGCGATTTTTCGTTCAGAGACATGAATCGCAATATGTTGAAGTGAAGAGAGAAATCGACGTTGCACACGACGAGAATGAGAATGATCAAACATCAGAGTGAAGTTTGATCAGAAAAGAGATGAACAATGTCATCGACACGATTAAAGAGAAGAAGCAACGAGTGATTGAGAAAGGCGAGGTCAACGAGATTAACTCATGGTTGAAGAGAATCGAATGACATTCGTATTTGATGAGTTTGAAGCGAGAAGAATTAATCGCATCGATGAAGAAGTCGAATCTCGAGATTGAACTCATCATCATCATCATTTGAAATGTCATGAACAGTTTGATTCAGCATTGTCAGCAATCAATAGTGTTTCGAGTCGACGTGTTCATTCGCAAGAAGATCATTCGTATCGAGAAGAATCAAACTCGACATCAGTCATTGCAATCATACATGAATGTCAAGAAAATGATGAATTACAGTCAATCATGAAAGCAGATATTGATGTTCATGATTTGAATCAAGAGCGTGCATGATTGAGTTAGTCTCAAGTACAAATTCAATAAGACGCAACGAGACACGTGAAAGCGATTATTCAGCGTCGCAACAGAGATAGTTAGAAAGAAGAATGAGAAGAATTTCGATGAGAAGAAAGAAGCTGAATTGATGAAGAAGAGTAACAACAGCGATCAAGATCTCGATGAAGACAATAAATCGAAATTGACGAGAATTCAAAAGACATGTTTGAATTTTTGTTTAGCATTATTAGATCATCGCATCACGCGCACGAAGTACGACAGTTCGTTAATGTGCGCACTGACGGTTTTGAGAGTTCAAGAGAATGAATGAAAGAATGCAAGCAATTATTCTCTCATATTGTTCGTCATGATCAAGATCAGTTGATTCATGATGATTCAGCAAGAATTGAAGATGAGTCGACATGATGTTGACGCAAGCAGACTCGACAGCCGAGCCAGTCAAAGCAGCGATTCAAGCTCAGAAGTTGATGAATTCATTGAGAAAGAATGTTTGATATATGTCGTCAGAATGACGAATCGATTCATGATGCAAGACAGTCATGATTTCATGCAATGAATGATGAATTTAAGAATGTACGAATTGAAGATTCATTTCAATATCATCAGCGAAGATCACATCGATTGAGTGAACGATCGAATATTGTACAAGAGTATTCAGTTCAGCATGAGCGACTTTCAAGACATGATTCACGAGTTGGTGAAAGAGAGTCGACGCATGTTGATGAAAGATTTGATGTTCGAAGATGTTGAGTTAGACTCGCTCAGAATTGCATGACAATCATTAAGAGACAATTCGATTGAAAAAACGTCAGGTTGAAATTTCATTCAGAATGTATGCAATCAGATGATCAATGCACAGCGTTGATTGTTTGATTGAATTGAACAGAATGAGAATGTTAAACGAAAGTTTATCAAATCAGATTCAGAATTGACATGAAATTGAGTCGAGGTTGAAGAATACATGCATCAAGTGATGAAGTATCGAGAGAAATTATTGATGTTGATTCACGTCATCGATGAACAGCTTGCACGAGCGTCAGAGTTGTTGAGTGTTCGACATAGCAACATCATCAAAGAAGAACATTGAAATGTGTTTGTGAAAGATGAACTGATGATGTTCGTGACGAGATATCACAAGAGTTATATCATCAGCGAAGACGTCAAGATGATTCATTGATATTTGTTTCGAAAGATGAGAAAATTGATGCTGTATTATTTGTGGTTGATGTTGTTGTTTCAGCAGCGTTTGAAGACAACAGTATGAAAGAAGAACGAGATATCGACATACATGTGATCGATTGATTTCGATGAAAAGAAGTGAACGTCGAAGAGAATGCACAAAATGATGAAGCGCGAGAGCTTGATCGAATTGAGAGTTGAGATGATGATTGCATCGTATCGCGAGTTGACGATTGAAATAAGTCGCAAATATATGTCAGAGCAGAAATTTCAAACGAATGAGAACGATGAAGATGATGATTGACAGAAGAGTGAACAGAACGAGATGCTGAACTTGCAGACGAGACATTCGACGCATGTAGTCGAAATGATATATGCTCGAGAGATCATGAAACAAAGTGGCGAGATTGTCAGCAAGCGACAGAAGTTTCAAGAATTCAGCGAGATGTGACATCGATTTTTGACGTTTGAATCAGTCATGAAAATGAAGAGCAATCAAGAAAGAAAGAGAAAGATAGAATTGTTTGAAAGTGAAGCAAAAGAGGGCAGAATGCATCGATGAAAGCGATTGCGAAGCATCAAGCTCGACGATGAATTGAAACGACTCATGAGTGTCGACAGTCGTTTTCGAGAAATGCAGAAGTCGACGATCGAGGTCATAATGACGAAAAAGAGCTCAGTGATGATTGTCATGATCATCGAAGAAGGAAAAAGCTTGTTATTCATGTTGTCAACATGATGCAGTCAGAGCGACATCAGCATCGTCGTGATGTCGTTGATTGCATTGAGGCAGAATATGAAGCAACGATGCGAGTGTATGAGCATCACGTGTGTCGAGTGAAACAGCAGATGATCACTCGATGCAATCAAGATTGTATTAGTGACATCGAAATTCGCGATGAGTGATGAATTTCGAACGTTTATCAATTGATTGCGAGTCACGCAGATTCTGAATCGAATTGTGATTGATGAATGTCATGTGATGTTAAATGAACAACACGATTTTCGACGACAGATGCAGCAGTTGAGAGATTTGATGAACGTGAAGATGCAGATGATTTTGTTGATGATGACATTGTCGTCAAGCAAAGAAAAAGAGTTGTGAAGCAGAATGAGCTTCAAGAAGACAAAGATGATGTTGTTTCGAGTCAGAACGATTCGAAAGAACGTGAAATATCAAGTGATGAAAGTGAAGAGTGACGATCAAGAGAAGAAAGAAGAATTCATCGTTCAGATGATTCAGAGAGTGATGAGAGATTATGTTGAAGGAAAAATCGTAATGTATTGTAACAGCGTGAGAAAGATGAAGAAGTTGACGAAAGCATTAGATTGTGAGGGTTATTATCATCACGCGAAACAGAAAGATGAAAAGTTGAAAAGATTTCAAGATGGTGAGAAGAGAGTGATTGTGACAACGAGTGCATTGAGATTGAAAATCGACATACTCGACATTCAAGTCATCATTCATGCCGATGAGTCTCGCAGTTTGATGAATTATGCGCAGAAGAGTGAACGAGCGAAAAGAGATGAATTATCATCACAGACGATAGTGAGATGAAAAGAAGACGATCGAGAAGTGAAGTCAGCGAAAGAATGAAGAATTGAAGAGATGAGATGAATGACGAGATTCATCAAAAGTGATGAGAATGACATGAAAGCATCATGTCAACGAGTGATGTTGAATGAGTATTTGAATGAGCGAAAGAATCGAAGAAAATGCGAAGAGAGAAAAGAGAAGTGTGACGTGTGCAATGAGATGATGAAGTTGAATGAGAAGAAAATTGTGAAGAATGCGATTCAGAAGAAGAAGAGAAGATCATTGATGCAGAACGAAAGAGAATTGAATTGAATGAAGCGACAGAAATATGACAGTCAACAGCATGAGCGATTAAGTATTCAAGTCGAACGAAATGAGCAGAAGCGAGAAGAGAGCAAGAAAGCGAAAGAATTGAGGCGAGAGTTGAAACGAATGAAAGAATTATGCTCGATGTGCACGAAGAATGAAAGTGATAGCAATGTGCATTCAATATATTATTGTTGAGAGTCGACGAAGACAGTTGAGAAGTATCAGAGCATGAAGAAATTGATTCGAGAGAGAAGAATGATGAAGAAATTCGAAGGTTGTAATTGATGTTTTGTGTCACAGACGTGATGCAATCGATGAGAAGAAAATGAAAGCGAAGAGAAAGAATGACGATTGAAGACGAAAGAGACAAAATGTAAGTATACGAATATGATGTTGAGTTGGTTTTTGATATTTGTTCAAGATGAGAGTTTTGTAGAGAGATTGCAAGATCGAATGAGAAAGAGAGAATTGAATATGAATGATCAGAAAGAGATTTTAAGATATTTGAAAAGAGAAAAGAAATGAGGCGAATTGAAGACATGAAAGATATTAGAAGAATATTGACAAGAAGTAAAAGAAAGAAATAAAAGATTAGAAAGTTAATAAATAGTCGATTGCATGTAGAAATGTTAAATATAGATGCATCATAATAGATTGCATGTAGTAATAAAATGTATAAGAATATTGAATGCAGTAAGAATATATATAAGTGTAGAATAGTTAGTTTGATGTGATGATAATATCAAGAAGTGAATTAGATGCAGTAAGAAGATAGATAAATGTATGATAATAAATTCGAGATAGTTATCATGAATAAGAGTGTATAATAATAGATTAGATGTATGAAAGATTATAGAAGTGAATTGCATGCAGTATATTATGAATAAAGTTAAATATAAAGAGTTAAAAAGTTCAAGTAATAAAGAATAAAAAGTAGAAAAGAAAAGAAAGAAATAGATTGAATAAGAAAGAAGAGATAGAAGCAGAATTGAATGAAAAGAATGAAGTTAAAGTAAGACAAGAAAAGAAAAAAGTTGAAGAAAGATTAAAAGCAGAAGCAGAATTTGAAATAAAGCAGAGTTAGAATTTAAGTTAAAGTAAGAGATAGAATTGAAATTTAATAGCAAAGATGAAGAAGAAAAATGAAGTTCAAGTTATGAGATAAAGATTAAGCAATGAAAAGATAAAGGTTCAATATTAAGTCAAGATTTCGAATTTGAATTTTTCAGAAAGAGTGAATTGAGCGCAAGCATGTTTGAAGAAAAATAAAGTTGATTGTTTGAAGTAAGAGTGAGTTGAGCGAATGTGTGTTTTCATCGAAATTAGTTAGAGGTTTTCGATAAGAGCGAGTTGAGTCGATGCATGTTTCAACAGAAATGAAGTTAATGATTCTCAGTAAGAGCAGGTTAGACTCATGCGTATCTCAATAGAAAGAATTATTGAGAATTCTCAGTAAGAAGAGATTGAGCTCATGCGTGTTTTCAAAGAAAATAGTTAGAAGTTACGAGTAAGAGCGAGTTGAACTCATGCGTGTTTTCAAAGAGAATAGTTAGAATTTATGAATAAGAGCGAGTTGAGCTCATGCATGTTTTCAAAGAAAATAGTTAGAATTTCTATCTCAAATGAGTAATGATACTCAGCTCTGAGTATCATTGTTTTTGAAGAGAAAATTAAGCGAGAACTTGGGAACAGAAAGCTCGATACCATTGTTTTCGAAGACTGGGTACCATTTAACTTCCTGAGCCGATTTTCTTCAAACTTTCAGATCTTATTCCTTTCAGTCAGCTGTATTCACGAACATAATATCGAACTCAAAGGCATCAAACTGCATTTTTAGAAAAATGTTGAACATTGAGATTTTAGAGAGTTTTGCTAGCGCGAATCAGTTTGAACATCAAAACCATCAATTTC
>JAABUK010007859.1_pt1 | contig 15209 bp, 13 predicted proteins | sample 5559141 | NCBI WGS metagenome assembly JAABUK01 (sample SAMN10711869, study PRJNA513367) | rock metagenome | isolation source: Antarctica rocks | place: Antarctica: Victoria Land, Pudding Butte nord | collected 2016-01-03
ATAGAGTGTGGTCTCTTGTTGCCCACGTGATCTACATCTTCAGCAGCCTGCTTGAAATGTACAAATACCCAGCCCTGATCTCTGACCGTGCTGTTGATTTACAAGCAGATCTCGTCTCAACTTGCCATTATGGCGACTATGGGGAACATGTATGCATGACTGTAGGTGTAGCCAACAGCAGCCTGAGGGGGTCTGCCCCAGCACCCCACCCACAACAGCCCACCACAGCAGCTGCTGCAGTCCCTTCTTCAGGCCTCTCCAGCAGATCTGCTGCCACCAACATCACAGCTGCCAGCACATCACTTGTCAACTCCTCTCTGACTGATGCTGTCACTCAGCAGCTGGTTGGCTCCAACATCCAGCTCACCAAGCAGCCAGTGCTGGGACCAGCAGCTGGGCAGCGTCAGCATAGATCAGCTGAAACTCATTCACGATCAGCTGGAATGCATGTTGCTGATGAGTCCAATGTTGCGTCTAGTCAGCGTGGTCAGTCTGGAGGTGGTTTGGCTTCAGCTGATGCGCGTGTTGTGCCTGATCAGGCAACAGACAGAAGCTCAGACTGTGCGTCTGAGGCAACAGCAGCCACAGAGGCCTTGTTGGCAGACACTCACAGAAGCACAGACTTTGGCAGGCTTGGGTGCATTCACACACAACAGATGAGCAATACTGCAGCCAGAGCAGCGCTCCGGCCTGCTAGTCCACCGTTCCTGTTTGAGGCTGCAGAAGAGGATTCTCTGGTTGATTTTAGCGGCAAAGCTGATCCACCAGATGCAGCTCAGCCCAGAAGGGTTGATCTAGTTGCAAGAGATGTTGTTCAGGCAAGACTAGCAGCAGGCAACCAGGCAGGTGCATGTTCCCAAGGCTCTGATGCTGTGCCTTCAGCAAGGCTGCATCCGCAGCAACCAGCATTGTCACAGACATGTGCAGCACCATCTTCAGCACGACCCCAAGCCTTGATCGGTGCTTCTCAGTCCTCATGGCAGACGCACAGAATGCTGCCGTCAGCAACTGCTGCTGCAGAGCCTGTCGCCTCGCTCCAACAGCCCTCAGAGTCAGATTTTCAAAGACCAGAAAGCCAAGGCATACAGCATGTTGCTGCGGGTAGGCATGTGTCTGAGGCTCAGCCTATGACAAGGCTGACTGAAGCAGCAGGGCCAGGTGATGAGGATTTGCACAGTGAGACTGGCAATGGTGCAGTTGTTGGTAGTAAGGAGAATGAGCCTGGGGGTATGGCTAGGGCAGTGAGGGGGCCAAGGGAGGGTCAGGGTAGGGCAGGCAGGCAGACAGCAGCCAGGCCGCCTAAACCAATCACAAGCTCCAAGGTCAGTCATCCTGTACTCCTCACCTTCTTGTCTTCTTGTTTCACCTTGTGACATTGATTTATTGTTGATGGTGTATTTTCGAGCTTCCAGAAACGTTTTGACATGCTTAGGATATGCGGATGGTGAACATCTTGTTTGATGCACAAGAAGGTGCACTCATTTCACCTTCTAGATGATTCTCTTGTTTGACTTCACCAATGGGCAACTCAAGCTATAGCTGAAAGTTTCAGTTTTTGGGTTTCTGCAGGCAGAGTACATGGCAAAGTTTGAGCAATACAGAAAAGCTCGAGCTGAGGCCAAGCCGGCATCTGCATGCAGCTCAGGGCAGCAGCCCTCTTGTCTCACCATGGGGGCAGGGGCTGCTCGAGTCAAAGCCCCTGTCAAACAGTCGAGTGTTAGCCTCAAGCCTGAACGAACACCCTTGCGCACTTCATCGCTGCAGAGATGATATGCTAGCAGTTAGAAAGCTGTTTACAGTACAGTGGAAACTGGGAAATATTTAGTTGGAAAGCTGTCCGCTGGTACAAGCCTTTTTGAGGGCATTGCTCACATCATGCGTAGAATAATCAAAGTTGTTTTTTATGTAACAATAGCATCGATAGCTATAGCCTAGACCAGAACCATACAGTCTACAAAGACGCATTTGAGGGGTGCTAGATTCTGCTGAAAGTCATGAGCATCCCTCTGATAGGAGTAGGAATCGAGAACCATACAGCTGAAAATGCGCGTTTGGAGGGTGCTAGATTCTGCTGAAAGTCATGGGCATCCCTCTGATAGGGGTAGGGATTGGGAAGCTCTTGATAGGCTCAGTCAGGTCCACCTGCCAGTCATAGCCTCTTGCCAGGACAGCCATCATGATCTGCACACCAAGAACTGTTATAGCTGTTTGTAAAGCAGTTCTGTGGCAGATGTGGCTGTCATTGTGTGTCAGTCACATTGGCTGTCAAAGGGCAACAGCCTCAGAACTACGAAGACATAGCAGACTAAGTTGCCCTGCCAGAGAGCATGCCTTAAAAAGCATGAAAGTACTACCCACAAGAATAGTTCAAAAGATAAACAACGCAGTGCCAGTGTGCATCAGCACCCCTTTTCCACATGTCAAATTTGCAGCATGCAATTTGAAGCCTGGATTATCAGCTGGTTTATCACAAACCAGGACTGTGCTGCGACGATAGGGCCACTAATGACATCGCACCCAATTTGGAACTGCAATGCAATAGGCATGAGTAGGTCATGTATGCCATGCATCAGGCATGAGTATCTGCAGGCTTTGTGGTGCACGCACGCTTGCTGGACAGTAATTCTTCAGCATCTTGATCTTGCATACAGCCAGTAGGCCAACGAATGCGTGAGCCAAGGTTGATGCAGGACACAAGCTTGCATATGTCTAGGCCTTTTTCATGCAGTATACCTTGATCTCTTGCATTGCAAAGACATAGCCGAGACACATGCGTGGGCCAGAACCAAAGGGGATCCAGGAGCCAGCTTTCCTCCCTTCATCACTCAGCCACCTATCAAGACACCACAGGCATATTGTGTCATTTGTTTGGACACTGGGTGCATTCGTGCAGACACAAACAGTTTATGAATCATATGCTGCTGTTAAGCATGGCTCCCCGTAGTGGGAAGGAACTAAGTTAGTGGGAAGGAACTAAGTTAGTTAAACACGGAAGGCAAAACTTGCCTATCTGGGTTGAACTTGGATGCAGCCAATTCTGGTGCCATCGTTGTCCACCTTGGATCTTCTTCTACCACTCTGAACATCTCCAGAGCCATCTTGTAACCCTGCAAGTACTTGCAAGGCTCACCATGTATCCAATTGATCATTCAGTATTGTCTGTTTGTTTCCTGATTTGCTTGCTCAGATACTGTCTGAAAGATGCACTCACTCACTCACTCACTCACTCACTCACTCACTCACTCACTCACGCACCCACTCACGCACCCACCCACCCACCCACCCACCCACGCAACTGTGCAACTCAGTTCACGCTTCAAGACATTGTCATCAATGTGACTGCTGGCATGCACATGATGAGTGACACCACTTGCTGAACAGAACCCTACAGCAGAATGGCAGCAAAACACAGTGGTGCAGTAGCACTCAGCCTGACAAGCACGGACCACTCGAGAACATCACATGCCAAGCACCGATGACACTAAGCTTGCAACGCAGGACTTGTTCAGACTCTGAGTCACCCAGGCAGCACAGCATGCGGGCACATTCAATTTCAAATCCCCAAAACAGTCAGCACCTTGGGGATGGTGTAGCCAGCACACTCGAAGGTCTTCAAAGCCCGCCTGTACACCTCACCAACAATTGTCTCAATGCGCAAGATCTCTTTGACTGTTGCATCTGCGTAAGGCATGCTGGCGCAAGCTGTGCTGTTGATCTCTTTCCCGTGTTCAGCTATCACCTGCATGCATTCACTACAGCTCAACTGTGGCAAAGACACCACGCTCGAAGACTTGCTATGCTTGCAGGGTGTACATGCGCTGCAGGATGTCTCTCTTGCTATGCTGGATACTGAAGGGGGGCTGTTGTGGGGGTGATCTTGATATAAAGGGATGAGAGGCTGTCAGTGTGAAGCTGCCGTGCTTGCACAGCTGACAAAGGACTGCTAGCGCTCCTGCTGACTTCACTAAACTGCCTATCTTGTCTTATGACTTTGACTCATGTGCTACAAGCCACTCCAAACACAGCTTGAGGGATAATCCCACTCAAGCTGTAATAAGAGAAAGCATTGATGATGATTATGGTGTTCTGCATCTTCTTGCAGCTCACCTGTTTCTGCTCATCACGCAGCTTCTGGAGCACAGCAGGTTCCTGTTTGAGGTATCGCAACATCAGGGTCAAGGTTGCAGCTGTGGTGTCATGCCCGGCAAAGAGGAGATTGAATGTCACATCCTGCAGAACGCCCGCCAGCCGTCAGACATCAGAAAAGCAATAGGTCGGCCCAAAAGTGTAGCAGTGCAAATGCAATAGGGAGAATCAGTCAATCAGTCAGCTTGACATTGCAGATGCGCCTATCATGAAGGTTGGAACCCCCAGGCTGGACCCCCAGGCCAGAACCCCCAGGCTGGACCCCTCACCTACAGTGCTTGCAACTTTACACCCTGACCGCAATCTAGCGCATACTGCCATTTAACATCAATGCAGTCATGGTATGTTATGCAAACCTCTGTGCATAACAATATTCATTTTCTGTCACACACGCTGCAAGGGCATACTACAAGCACACACTCTTAGCTCAGCTAAAGCTGCAACAGTATGTAAGATGACTGCAGTATGATAGGCATCAGGTACTGTTTTGCAGACCGCTTTATACAGGGCACGAAAGGATGCATCCTGACAATTGCAACACATAGACAGACTGCTTTGGAGAGACAAGACTTGTCCCGCACGAACTTAGCTCATCATGAGCTGGAAAGCGAACTTATGATGTACTATTTATTGATTGCAACAGAACAGCATACCGTAAGCACGTCCATGGAGGACATGTAGTCATCTGGCTTGCCCTCCGTCAGCTCAACAAAGTACTGCATGGCAGGCTTGGCAGCTCCTTCTGCTGCCCTGTGGCAGCAGTCACCACTTGAAGGGCAGCATGCATGGCCTGCTGAAAGGCAGAGCAAACACTTGATGGGCAGTTCAAGGGCAGTTCAAGGGCAGAGAGTGTGGGCACTAGGCAAATGGTGGACAGAGAGCGTCCTTGGCAGGGACACTGCCCTGTAGAGACTGGGCCTGCAGTGCCAATGCTTATGGCAGCTGATGCTTTGTCCTTGTTAATAGCATGGTAATGGCATGGATCATCTTCGTGGCAACAGCCTGGCATGAAGATGATCCATGCCAAGCTATTGACAAGGACAAAGCATCAGATGTCAGCACATCACCCATGCTCGCATTGCGTGGCAAGTAGGGGTTGACATCACACCCACCAGCACCCTTGCAGCAGCAATCAATGCACCATATAGTCAGATTCATGGCGCGCCAAAAGGTAGGCCTTGCAGGTGGGTTTAGAGTAGGACCTAGTACAACTGGGCACAGGTCTGATTCTCTGCTACAGCACGTCATGTGTGGATGTTCTTGTACACAGCAAGGAGCTTCCTGACATGTGAAGCATATTTTACACAGCGCATACTTTGTGTACAATATGCTTCACGTTTCAGGTGAGGTTGACAGGCAAGGCGTTTACTTGGTGGTCTGGTCCTTCAATCTTATGATGTTAGCTTTGTACTCTGCCAGGAGCGCCTTCCTGGCAAGCATGGCCTTGTGAAAAGCTGCGTCACCACATGACCGTGTCAGCATCACTGAAGAACTGCATGTGGAGCTGCAAAGTTGTTTGCTTGGCTTTGGTTTCAATTCACATAATGAATTTATGTACTGTTGCCAAGTCAGAGGTAGATCTGGAGGTTACGAATGTCTGTTATCTGCAACTGTGGCTTGAACGTAACAGTGGACAAAGTTCAAGGACTTGTACAAACACTCAAAGCATGACTAGTACATATGGGTCTGCCTGCCTCACATGTTTGTCGACGTCAGCATCAGGCATGCATGCATTTGCACAGGTAGTGTGCGCATGCACACATTCATGCAGGCATGATACACAATGGCATACCAAAGCCTGGAAGATTGATGGGCAATGCCAAGAAGCCATCCAACCAGTCACCCCACAGTTGCTTCTGGCGTGCAAGCATCTCCTTGTTGATGAAGCTCTTAGGAAAGCCCACAACCAACTCTGTGGCCACCTGCATATATTGCACAATGTGGACGAGCCAAAATAGGCACAGCTGGCAGGCAGTGTCGTGTTCCCAGGTGTTGCATTGACTTTGTGCAACAATCGTGTTCAACATGTTGTACAATGTTGACCATCCAAAAAGTTTGTGGACTGTCAGGTGGATGAGGAACAGCACCAAGCAGCTTATTTGTGCATCAAGCTGCATACAACATATCCTGAGGCGCCCATCGCCAAACTTCATGACAAGGAGCATTGGGTGCCCCTGTAACACAACGATACCTGAAACGTGAAGTTCTTCATGCCATCGAAGCCCTGGACAGTGCGTGCATCTGCCCATTCAGCACAGAAGCTTTCTGCAAGCTCCACCGTGCGTGGAATGTAAGCCAGAGCTGCTTTAGGTGCAAAGCTAGGGGCCACCATCTTGCGTGCTTGCAGGTGCTGCTGGCCATGCATGTTGGCAATGCTATGTGGCCCTATCAGCTGTCGAATGGTTGATGGCCAGTCACCTGCAGCAAGTGATGGGTGCAACCATTCTGTGTGTTTGCATGTACTGCTGGCCACGCATTTTGCAGTACTGTCATTTCCCAGAAGATACCACTTTCAGGTGTCCATATTGCCACTGCTGGTAACCATCTGGCTGGCCCACAACTGCCGATCTACTCAAGCGCCAGTAAACACAATGCATATGCACAGCAATGACATCCTTTTCTAGAAGATCTGTTGCCAAAGCAAGTTTGTGCATGCAGATCAGGCTGCTCACTAGCTAACAGCAGTGGAAATGATTCACCAAGACTCATTTTCAAGTCCATATGGTCCCACGGTGCCTTGGCAAGTGACTTGAGGCAATCTATGTGGTCATTTGATAATACTGTCTGACTTTGCGGTCATCAAATGCACTATACACAGCAGGTATCTACAATGCCGAAGGTGAGATAAATCATGATGACATGCCATAATCAGCTGGCGTCAGCAGCTGTGCAAAATGTTGTTGCCTTACTTTCGACAAGGTCATGCTCTGCGTTGAATATCATCCGCACTGCGTCTGGGTCACCAATGTGCACAACCTGCTCCCCCAGAAACCACGTCCTGGTACAAACATACACAACTGGTGGATTGTGCTGACACTGTTGCCGTCAGCAGAAGCTGCGACCTACTGCAAACGACTCATGCTACTTCACATGCATGAAAGAAGTCTAGTCACTGGAGCTTGGCCGGCTATTTGACCTGTAGATACTGCCCAGCTTGTCATGGTGCGGCTGTCCGGCAACGCGGGGACCTGAAGAGATGTGCGAGAATGTGTCTCCAATGTATGGAATGCCTGTGCCTCGTGGAGGCAAGGGTAGCGACCTGCAAGCGATCGACAGATACGCTAGCCGCGGATCACGTGCAAGGAGCACTAAAGCGATCGACAGCTGCGCTAGCCGACCACCAGGTACGACCTTCTTTGCTTTTTTGCTGTCGACGGTATGCACTTGCATTGGATACACGTAAATAGCGATGCTGAGCAAGAACGTGCATAACAACTGGAACACGTTCACCAGCAGGCTGAGACCTTACCGTTTACCCTTGACTTTGCCTGCGACAGCACTGAATACAGCAAGGCCGACAGATGTGACTAGGAGCAATATGATTGTGGTCTGTATTGGGTCCATCGCCTCAGTCTACGTCTGCTGGAGGTCCGTGTGCCAGGGGTATGAATAACACACAGCTCTGCATACATCCTACGTAGGAAGGTCAACGAAGATCGTTGCGAAGATGACTCAGGCAGGATGATTCAACCGGGTCCCGGGGCCACTTTCGCCCCCAACATGCACTGATCGGCACCTGTAATATGCATGCTGTGCTAGGCTTTCTCAGTCGCTGTCGCGCCCCATGAGCAGCTTGTCAACACTGCAACATGTGGGTATTGGAGGCTCAGCCTTCTGGAAGCACAGACGAGCGTTCCCTAGCTGCCCAACAAGTCAAACACTATTTGCCGGCAGGCTTGCATGTTGTGGGAAGAACTCAAGCTATTGGACAAAGCTGCATTGTTGTCGACGAAGACAAATCAATTTCTAGACAACATGCGACCGTGACTGTAGACTACACATCGCCTTTGTTTGGTGTGAAAGGTAATTCTTCGTGCAAGATCAAGTGTGTGAGCCAAAAGCCCTCGTGCAACAGGTCAGCTTATCATACGGTTTTGCAGACATGGGACGCTATGGAACTCTTGTCAATAAACAGGAGCTCAAAGGAGGAGAAGCGAATTTGACAGAGGGAGACCTACTGCAGTTCGGGCACAAATCAAGCTTCAGGTGAAGCAAGTGGCAGCCTTACAAAGACCCTTGCGTCACGTGTGTCATGGGTCGACTGACAGATGCTTTTCTCCTTCAGACTTCGCAGGTGGCACTGCGGAATAGCAGCTGTGCAAGGATACATTTTGTCCCAGCAAAGCCTGTTGCAGCTCGGTGAGGAACTGCAGACATAGCTCCTGCCTGCAGGCCTTTGCTTGCATACCTTGCAGCTATGCAAGCCAAGTTCTGCTGACGCCCTGCTTTTGGTGTTGTAGGGTTTGAAGGAAGGGATGCTCAATCTGCCACATGCATCATGACGGCAGAGCAAGCTTGCTTGACAGCAGATCTGGCTTGTACATTTGCTCATCAGAAGCCATATGTCACTGAGGCATGGTATGCATGAGTATATGTCATGTCATGTTATGCATGCGTCAGCTCTAGAGAGCATCCATCATTGTTCACATACTACTGAGCTGCTCAGTCAGTCCTGTGAGCTTCTCAAACTGTCTGATGTATCATCCATACCTGCAGGCTGCAAGCAATTGTGCAGCGTCCATCCTTATCAGATCCTCCAGCCAGCATGGCCGACCACATTCCCACTGTCACGAGCGCTCTCTCTGATCAGCAGATGCCATTGCAGCCCATCTTCGATCAACACTTGCTTGCTGAGTGGTCTGTCATCATACCCACTATTATCTCACAGGTGAGGCTTTGTTTTCCATACCCAATTCTGCTAGCCTCCAGTCCACGAATGCATTGCCAGGATATTCCACTTCAAGCTTCATTATTGACACTGTCCTGGGATGCAAGGTGGACCCTGCATTTGCGGCGGCGGTGCAAAAGCATGGTGGTACCCTTGGCATGGCTCCCACCTCGGCCAACATGGCGACCGTACTTGTCACATCAGATCTGCAGCAGCCAGATCTTGGTGATGCTCGGCCTGATGTCACCAACCTTCATGTCACAACTGTAGATCATGTGCTGGTAAGCATTGCCAATATCCGTGCTGCTGCCTGTTCATCTTGCTTTAGCCAGTCCTACACCACCCAGGTTGTATGCGCTATGACCTTGCGCAGCACAGCATGTGTTACTGATCGCCTGTTGTCAACAGTTCTCAAGACAGGCATCATGTTATGGCTGCTGCCTGCTGCAGGTGGCAATGCTACATGGCACCACAGACAATATGACACAGGAGGTGTCTCAAGACAAGCTGAGTGCAGCATGGCAGCAAGCAGCTCCTGGACAAACAGCGCATCCCAAGAGGAAAGCCTCTGCAGGTACAGCCATTGGGTCATGCCTTGAGTAGCACCTTATCAGGACAATCATCAGGCACTCTTCCTCTGCAAGCATGTGAGCGGGCACGGATGCAGCAGTCCTCCAATGGCTTGCATCAATCTGGCATTTGCCTCTCAAGTTGACTGCTCATGCCTTCAATTGCACCCCATCAGGGGACAGTTCCCAGCTCAACATGTGATGTGCAGCTCCAGATGCGGAGTCAATGCCACCATCTAGCAAAAGGCGGCATACAGGACATGCACTTGGTGACAACGCAGCAACAGCTCCTTTGGGATCTTCAGCTCCTGATTCAGCAGGGCAAGAATCAGCAGTGTCAAGTCCCATGCAGCCACAGGAGGCCGTGCGTATAGCAAACGCTGCAGATGAGCCAGCCCAGGTGTCAACAGAAGCAGCAGATATAGCCACCAACAATATACAGGGCCTTCCTCCAGACAACAATGCTGTAGTCTGGGAGCCATTGGTTGTGAGGGTATGTAATTCAACCTGCATTGGTTCACAAGGCCACCATGTTCACACTCTGTGCACCAGAAAGAGTCTGGCATGCAGGTGCAGCCACAAGTCCCGTCTGTAGCATGGTCTGACCACTATGCTGATGTGCCCAATTTCAAGAGCTTCAGGAAAGTGCAGCCCCAGCGGGAAGATGTTGCGTATGTGCCTTATGCAGACAGAAACTACGCTGAGAACAGCATAGACAGCACAGCCTTCCTCAAGTAAGTGCTGATGCAGCAGTCTGTTTGTGTTGATGCAATGCGCATGAGTCACGCAAATATATATATAAGAACTGGACCTGACATGTACTGTTGTGTCTGCAGTCATCAGAAAAGCAAGCATCAACAGCGACAGGTTGCAGAGGAGCTTTTCAATGCAAATGTGCGTGTCCAGAAGCAGTCTGCACTGCCAGTCAGCAGTGCTGCTGTAGCCAAGGCTGGACGTGGCAGAGGCAGAGGTCGTGGGAAAGCTATGGCATGAAGTGCATTTGTCTTGTGCGTAGTGCCTCTCGTAGGTCTTGAAATCTGAGAACTTTTGGACAACTTTGGGCACATGACACCTGTCGAATTGAGGCGGCCACGGCCGGTTGAAATGCGCTGAGCCTGCTTTGCTACTGGGATGCTGCGAGTGCTGTGCACTAGCCCGTTGCTGGAAAGTTTGTATCGCGCGCCAACAGTAATGCTCAATTCTGGTAGCCAACAGGACAGATCAGTAAGCCCTGCTCGACGCAATGGTCTTGACGCTGACGTGCTTAGACAAGCGTCTATTGTCCAAAAACGTTTGAGGTCACCCAGGCCTGCCAAGAAACGTCAGGGACAGGGACCTCCAAGTGAACGAGTACTCGACTCGGCCGTTGCCACTTGCTCGTATGGCGATGATGCAGCGCAAGGGCTGTCACAACTGTCGGACCTAGTGATACTCGACGCTTCCCAAGACGCAAGCCTGAGTCAGGACTATCCTGCCGAAGTTGCTTCGCACTTCCCATCGCAAGAGGGCCAGGATGCGGGTCCCCCCTCGGACTCGCAAATTATGCTAGAAGCACCCCCTTCGCAGCCAGACATCCCCCTTGCCACGCTCGCAGTCAGCCGACCACCAGCTGATCCGCCACAAGAGCAACCACCTGAGATAGTGCATCCTTTTCCGCATTTTGCCCTGCCCGTTCAACTACAGATGGTACCTCAGCGTCTAGCAGGCATGGGTAGTCCTGTTGTGCAAACTCTGGAAGAGATCCAACAGCCTCTGCACCCAAAGAGCAGAGCCACAAGAAGGGGTCCCATGGATGAGATGCGACAACTTGTTAGGTGAGAGTGAGCGCTGGGTTGATCGATATGGGATGTGCCATGCTTCACTTTTATGCCAAAGCCACATGTTGTTGCGCGAAGACACCATTACAGAGTGTGAAGGCTTTCTGTGTGCCCAAAAGCAACTGTCGTGCAGAATTTTGGTCAAGGTGATACCGCATTCTGTGTCACTCATATCATCATCTGAGGAAGGCGGAGGCGGCAATCGCATCTCAGAGGATCAGATCAAGTCCTACTTAGATGAAGCTCTTGGGGAGGGGCCCCGCCCCCTCTGGGGGCTTCCTGGAGGGTGGGGAGACTATTGCTCAAGTAAGTCTAATGCTGGGCATGCACACAACATATACATCAGTCACCCATCAAAGAATGGATTGGCAGCATGCATTGCTCCCTGCAGAGCAAAGCTCCTTCTGCTCTGCATCTGCAGCAATGCACAGCAGCAACAGCAAAGCGTCAAGCTTTGTGCACATCAGCGACAGCAAAGCGTCAAGCTTTGTGCACATCAGCGACAGCAAAGCGTCAAGCTTTGTGCATTACCTTTACACAATACAGGGGGTTGTCTTGGACTTGAGCATCTCCAGCAAGAACTTTCGCACAATCCCTTCTGTCATCATTCAAGCGGCCCTGGCGACACTTCATGACTGTTGTCAGCAGAATCCAGTCAGTGACCACACCCTCAAGGAATAGCATAGTCACACAGGAAGCAGTCCAGTCTTTTGAACCCTACAGCTTCAACATGGCTGTGTGATCTGCAGCATTGTTTAGCTGGGTGGTGGAACCCCGGGTCATCAGCATTGATCAGGCCATGAGATGTGCAAAACGGGAGCCTGGACGCAGCTGGGAAGCACTGGAGTCTGAGCTGAACAAGCTTGGTGAGCCCTGACTGCGTTCTTCTTGACCTGCCTGCCTGAGACTGTTATCAGCCTACATTCCTCGGCTTGTCAGCAACCATGAGGCGCACTCAACCTGGAAATTATATGCTGCCAATATCAAAGTATGCATCAGGCACACAACACAGCACGGGGTTCAATAACTCTGTAGCAACGTGCGCCCACAGGCTTCTTGTCTTGTGTTCTGTGCCAGAGGTTTGTACAATCAGCCTTCATGCAAGCAGCATCACAGAACTACTACATGCCCATATGGTAGAAGCTGCACTTGCATCACGCTGCAAATCTCTGCACACACTGACCGTATCTAGAGGGTGTCATCAGAATGCCTGCGACAGCTGTAACAGCACAACCATGAACCCATGATGTGCTGTGTTCGCAGGCTTGTATCCCAATACCTGGCCTCTGCCCCTTTCAAGGCAGGGCTTAATCAGCGCAGCTCAGAATCCAGTGCACCAGCCAGTGCCCACCGGCCCTGTGGTCATCAAAAAGCAGCCTGCCTGTCATGGTCCAGAGAATGCCTCTGCCATCAAAACAGAAAAGGTACACACCAACACCAATGCGTCAGCCAGACCTCATGGCTGCCAGCTCTGCCGTGAGCATCAGGTCAAGCAAAATCCCGCCTGTCCACAGTGCTATCCTGCTTTCTGTGAGTCACAAGAATGGGATCGTCGGCTGGACATTGCTGTGACAGCTATTTGGGTGACAGCGGCCATCTGCTATTGGTGTTGAAGCTGTCGAAGCCAGATTCCCAAATGCATCCCACCTGGAAGAGCTGTCGTCCAGCATGCACGGCATGCACGCACCTTTGCAAGCATACTGACCAAGCATGGCAAACTGCATCGAGCTGATATGCTCAACAACCCTGGCTCATCTGAAGCAGCATCAGCACACCTCCTGTAGCACAGCTAAGCACTGTAGAGCCTCATAGTATCTTGCCAAGCTTGGGAGCATACACTTCCAACACATGCTTCCAACTCATGCGCCCAGACTGCAATGGCGAAATCATGGCGTCTTGATTGGGTTTGCAGGGAAGCAGACGGAAGGTGAGCGGTGGAACTCCTGCTGTTCCCCATCCAACTGCTGCAGACATTGAACTGGACAGACTGTCGGAGGTAGAGCTCTGGCAGAGAGTGGTGCGCCTCATGGAGGCAGCTAAGCAGAAGCAAGGTATGTTATCTGGGCAAGATACAACTACCATTCTTGTACCAGATACAGAAGTGCGTGTAAGTACAAGTCAGCAGACCAACGTCGATACAAGCATGTGGGCATTTGCCACAACTGCATTGCCAGTCATGCAGGTGCTGGATACGATTGGGGCTCACATGTGGACCCTGGTTAGTTGTGGAGTTCTTCATGGCATACCACAAAAGAATGTCTGACTAAAGCACAAGTGCTGGAACACATGCCTACACTGCATGTGTGCCTCCAAAATTTGAAAGATTGTGCTTAGTTACACATGTCAGTCTGCCATTTGCACACGTTTCGTTGTCATGGGTATGCTGAGAATGCCAGCTGACATCAACAAAGCTTTGCTGTTGAATTGCAAAGCCTAACCCATGGCACTGTTGTTGTGATGCAATGCTGCATGGCAAACTTGGTGCTTGCTATGCATGCACTGACACTTCAGCAGAAGGGGCCAGCATGGCTGCAGCCACATCTATAGTCTTCATTGATTTTGTTTTGATAGGCCTACTGTACAAGGCTACCCCGATGGTTGCCAGCAACTCCTGCTGAGGCTAAGGCTCTACCCCATGAGGGGGCATCGGCTCCTGTATCTATAGTCTTCATCCTCAAGCTTGCCACAGGCCTCCCTGTTTGTGCTCCTAGATGAGATTCTGTAATTTCTCACGTCATGGAAACTCAGCGAGAACGTCATGGAGTTGAAGTGAGACAATAGTAACGCACACCATTGACATAACCCCCTGGCGTTGCGTGTAGGCACCAGCACGGCAGAGGATGCAATGGCAGTCAGCGATGCGCAGCTCAAAGCCCAGAAGCTGCTGCAGGAGTTTTCTATCTCCAGGGGCAGCTTCCTGCCAACCCTGCCTGCTGGAATCCCAGGGCCGATGGTGCTAGGGCCCTTGGGAGGGCCTGCTGGGCCAGAGCAGCAAATGGCCCTGGTGCCCGTCATGATCCCGAACCCTGATGGATCTTACATGGCTGCCTATCAGGTTCAGCCTGTTCCTCTCGGCACACAAGGCGGCCCTGCAGACTTCAAAGGTGGGTTCACAGTCTCTCTGCTGTCCCAACTTGAGCTGATCATCTGCCAACTAGCTGTATGCATGTCCACACACCAGCCTCAATTCATGTGACACCCCACGCCAAACTGGCTCTTGCTGTGACAAACAACAGGAGACTCTGCCAAACAAGGCAGTGACGTCGCTCTGATGCGCCCTTTGCATTGTTGCTAGATGTCAACCTTGTGAGGCTGAGAAGAGATCGAAACCCATATGTGACCTGCAACACTGACTGATATGTCCTCTATAAGGAACAGATGCGGGCCTTCTGACCCCCAATGAGGGGTGTGAAGCCATGTGTGACCTGCAGGGTTGGGAGAAGGGACTGCGTCGCACATACCTGGTGCCTGCTGGCTAAGTACACATTTTAATAATTATCATCATCACCTGCAGGGTTGGGGGGAGGGACTGTGATAGCAGCTCCGCCCGGCGCCCTGAACCTGCTGATGCAGCCAGGGCCTAGCAGCAGCGCCTTCCAGTGTGTACAGCCCCAGCACCAGCCCAGGCCCATGCACACAGGTCTGTCTGCTCAGGATGAGCTCAGACCTGACTGAATGATCCGCCATGTGTGCTGCATGAGATGTGCATGGTGCCTGCAAATGGTTTGGAATCACTAGTGTTGGTCATCATGCAAGATTACATGACCAGATGGAGTGCGCTGCCCAGAA
>JAABUK010007860.1_pt1 | contig 15209 bp, 18 predicted proteins | sample 5559141 | NCBI WGS metagenome assembly JAABUK01 (sample SAMN10711869, study PRJNA513367) | rock metagenome | isolation source: Antarctica rocks | place: Antarctica: Victoria Land, Pudding Butte nord | collected 2016-01-03
ATCTCACGCATGCAATCTGGGCCGAGGAGCGTGAAATGGTGCTAACTTCGGCCCTCAAACGCCAAAAACCTCGAAAAACCGTGCCATCATCGTGATGGACTACCCTGGGTCAGACCTCGCCGAAATAGCGGCGGATCAGGGCGGGAAGCTCGGCGGTGAACTTGCTCCTCGGCATGACGGGGTCGCATCCCGAGGCGGCGGCATCGGCGAGGGCCTGCGTGTCGACATGCGAGCCGAAGGCCACGAACGGCGTCCCCGGCGGGGCGGCCTCGCGATAGCTTGCCAGCGCGGGGGCGTCGACGAGGGGGCCTCCGGCAAGGTCGACGAAGACGACGACCGGAGACCACTCCGCCAGCATCGCCGAGGCCCGCGCCGCGTCGCCGGCGACGATGACCCGGTGCCCCAACGCCCGCGCCGTGCCGGTGATCTTGGAGGTGAAGAGGAGGTCGCGGCTCAGCAGGAGCCCGGCCGGCCCTTCGGGAGAGGGGTTCGATCCTGGGTCGCTCAATGGGTGTTCCTCTGCTCGACGGCCCCGAACATCCGATCGACCCATTGCGGTGTCAACAGGACGAGGTCGCCGAGGATCGCGTCGGCCCCGGCCTCGACCAGCTCGGCCTCGCCGTAAGTCTGTGCCACGCCGACGGTCTTCATCCCCGCCCCTCGGGCCGAGATGATCCCGGCCAGGCTGTCTTCGAAGACCAGGCAGGTCTCGGCCGGGAGATCGGCCAGCGCCGGCTCGTTTCGGAGGGCCCGGAGGGCCAGGAGGTAGCCCATCGGGTCGGGCTTCCCCTTGCTCGCGTCCTCGGCCGAGACGATCGCCGCGACCCGGTCGCGCACGCCCATCTTGTTCAGCGAGAATTCGATCTCGGGCCGGAGCGCCCCCGAGTTGATCGCGATCGGCCAGCGATCGGCCAGGCAGCGGATCGCCTCGGCGGCCCTGGGGAAGAATCGAAGTCCGCCCTCGGCGACTTCGAGGTAGCGGGCGGCCTTGCGGGCGATCATCGCGTCGATCTTCTCGCGGTCGACGATCTTGCCGGCATCGAGCATGGCGGTCTCGAAGCACTCGCGGTCGTCGAAGCCGAGGTAGCGTTCGTGGTAGAGGGCTTCATCAAGCACCACGCCTTCGGAGGCGAGGACCTCGCGGAAGAGGTCGCAATGGACCGACTCGTCGTCGACGAGCACGCCGTTGAAGTCGAAGATCACCGCGCGGATCATGGTCAAATCGCCTCGGGCCCGCGTTCGCCGGTGCGGATGCGGATGCAGTCGTCCATGGGGAGGATGAAGATCTTGCCGTCGCCGATCTTGCCGTCGGGCCCGCTCCGGCCCGCCTGGATGATGGCGTTGATGGTCGGCTCGACGAAGTCTTCGTTGACGGCGATCTGGAGCTCGATCTTGCGAAGCAGGTTGACCGTGATCTCGTGGCCCCGATAGACCTCGGTGTACCCCTTCTGCCGGCCGAACCCCTGTACGTCGGTCACGGTCAGGCGGAAGACCTCGACTTGCGAGAGCGCCTCCTTGACCGCTTCGAGCTTGGTCGGCTGGATGATCGCGATGATCAGCTTCATGGGGTGGGGGGGCTCCCTGGGATCGCCTCGTCGTCCAGCCTTTTCGGCATCTCAATCATTGTGACGGGTCCACCCCGGGCGTCAAGGAGGAATCGAGGTCTCGGCGAATCGCGGACGATCAGCCTTTCGGTTCGATCCGGTGGGCCACCCGGGTCAAGGCCCGCCGGAGGTCTTCGATGGTCGCGTAACGCTCGTCGGGTTCCTTCTTCAGGCAGCGCTGGATGATCTCGTCGACCGCCTCGGCCTGTTTGTGGTACTTCCGAGGGATCGCGCCGATGACGGAGGGCGGGGTATACCGACTATGGGCCCGGTCGAGCCTGGCGACGGTCTGGCCGTGGAAGGGGAGTTCGCCGGCCAGCATCCGAAAGAGGACGACGCCGAAGGCATAGATGTCCGCCCGGACGTCGACCGCCTTGGAATCTCGAAATTGCTCGGGGGCCATGTACGGCAAGGTCCCCAGCAGCGACCCCGTCTGGGTGAGCCGAGAGGCGTCGCCCGACGTGGCCTGGGCACGACCTTCGGGCCCTCGGGAGGTCGTCGCCAGGCCGGCTTCGGGGTCGGGCGTCTCGACGAGGAGCGGCGGCAGTCGGTCATCCGCATGGTCGAAGACGACCAGCCCGGTCGGCGTCACGTTGGCGAGGGGGATGGTCCCGTCAAGCGTGATCGTCCCGTCCGCGTGGAGTTCGTCGCGGATCACGGCGAGCCCGAAGTCGGTGATCTTCAGGGTCCCGGACCCGTCGATCATCAGGTTCCCGGGCTTCACGTCCCGATGGCATTGCAAACCCTGGCGGGTGGCGTGCTCCATCCCCAGGCAAAACTGGATCCCGAGATGCAGGGCCGAGGGGAGGGTGATCGAGCCCGAATTGATCCGACGACGGAGGTCGCCGCCGGTCACGAGTTCCAGGAGGATGTACGGCTTGCCGTCGAACTCCTCGACCGAATAGGCGTGGACGATGTTCGGGTGAGTGCCGAGGGCGACCCAGAGCTCCCCCTCGGCAGCGAACCGGGCCGTCCATTCCGGGTCGGCCAGCCACTCGTCGCGCAAGGTCTTGATCGCCAGCGTCCGCCGGCCGGGGGAACCTTGGTGGTCGATGGCCACGTAGACCACGCCCATCCCGCCGGGGTGGACCGCGAAGATCTCGAAGCGGCCGGCGATCCAGTCGCCCACCGGCCTGAGCCTCGCCATGACACGCATCTCCCTCGCGGGCCGTTCGATCCGGGCCCGTCCAGCATAGCCACCGAATGGGCCCGAGCGGTAGCGCGACGCCGGCCGGGGCTCAGGCGAAGATCGACTCGACGAAAGCTTCGGCGTCGAACGGCTGGAGGTCGTCGATCCCCTCGCCGATTCCGACGAACTTCACGGGGAGGTCCATCGTCTGGCGGACGGCGACCACCACGCCCCCCTTGGCCGTGCCGTCGAGCTTGGTCAGGATCACCCCCGTACAGCCGATCGACTTGGTGAAGACCTCGGCCTGTCGGATCGCGTTCTGACCGTTGGTCGAGTCCAGCACGAGCAAGACTTCGTGAGGAGCGCCCGGGATCTTGCGGGCGATCACCTGGCGGACCTTCTCCAGCTCGCGCATCAGGTGCGACTGGGTGTGGAGCCGGCCGGCGGTGTCGACGATCAGGACGTCCACGCCCCTCGCCAGGGCCCGGTCGCAGGCGTCGTGGGCCACGCTCGCCGGGTCGGCCCCCGGGGCCCCCTTGACGATGTCCGAGCCCGAACGCTCGGCCCAGATGGTGAGCTGGTCGGCGGCGGCGGCCCGGAAAGTGTCGCAGGCCGCCAGGACGATCGTCTTCCCTTCCGCCCTGAGCCGTTGGGCCAGCTTGGCGATCGAGGTTGTCTTGCCCGACCCGTTGATCCCCGCGACGAGGTAAACCGTGGGCTTGGACCGCGAGAGGATCAATTCGCCCGGCCTGGGGTCGACGAGCAAGGCCTTCAGCTCCGACTTGACCAGTCCGAGCAACTCCTCGTCGGCCGCGCGACCCGCATACGCTTCGCGGACCCGGTCGATGATCCGGGCCGAAGCCTTCACGCCCATGTCCGACTTGATCAGGGCGGCTTCAAGTCGATCCAGGAAGTCCTGGTCGACCTTGCGGCCGAGCCACGAACGGACGTCGAAAAGCTGGGCCGTCCGCGAAAGGCTTTTCTTGAAGCGGTCGAGCAGGTCCTTCAAAGCCATGATAAGCCGGAGGTTAAGTGGAGAGGGACGCGTCGACTCGAGGATTCGTCGGGCATTTCGATCTCAGACGGTCGAGGTCGACCTCAGTCGTGGAAACGGCCCCGATCCAGCGCCCAGGGCGATCGGCCGCGTGAAAATCGGTCCCTGAGATGGGGGCGAGCCCGAAATCGTCGGCCCAGGTTCTCCAGCGGAGGCCGAGACGCGGGTCGATGCCGAGGCCGCCGACCTCGAGGGAACCCAGGCCGGCGTCGGCCAGCTCGCGCAAAGTGCTTGCCCGCAGATCATAGGGCGGATGGGCCAGCCCGGCAACCCCGCCCGCACGCCGGATCAGGCCAATCGCTTCTCGCCAGGCAAGCCGAGGCTTCGGGACCTCCGCCGGGCCCCCGTCCCCCAGGAGGCGAGCGAAGGCCTCGCGAAAGCTCGGGACCTGTCCCGTCCTGACCAACCAGTCGGCCAGGTGCTTGCGTCCGAGAGTCGCCCGGGGAAACGTGCTCCTGAGCGTTGCCAGGTCGACCCCGAACCCGAGCCCTTCCAGCTTCTCGGCCATCGCGACGATCCGCCGTGCCCGAGCCTCGCGGAGGGCGAGGCAAGAGGCAACGAGTTCGGCGTCCTGGTCGTTGACATAATGGCCGAGGATGTGGACCTCGCGACCTTCGCGTTCGGCGGTCAGCTCGACTCCGGCGATCAGCTCGACGCCGAGGCGGGCCGCCTCGGGCCTGGCGACGGCTAGGGCCGAGAGGGTGTCGTGGTCGGTGATCGCCAGTCCGGCCAGTCCGACGTTGGCCGCGGCCCGGACGACCTCGCCGGGCGAGCAACCGCCGTCCGAGTGCGTGGTGTGGACGTGGAGGTCGGCCGCGAGTCGCCTGGGGAGGGCCCGGTCCGGCTTCAGCCGCGAGCGGGCCCGGCCCGGGGCCTTCAAGGGGCCTCGCGCGGCGGGCCGTCGGAGGGCGGCACGTCATCGTTCGGAGAGGCCGGATCATCGGCCAGCCCGCCCGAGCCTTCGGTCTCCTGCTCGATCATCGCCTGCTGGACTTCGGCGGGCGAGGTCGGAGCCTCCTCGCCGGGGTTGGGGCCCGCGCCACCGGGCGCCTCCTCGGATGCGGCCCCCTCGGCCTTCGGCATCTCCTCCGCCTTCGACTTCGCCATTTGCGAGGCGCCCGCGGCCTGGAGCCGGTCGAGGATCCCGTTGACGAACCGGCTCGACTGGGCCGTGCTATAGCGCTTGGCCAGTTCGAGCGCCTCATTGATCGCCACGCTGGTCGGAACGTCGTCACAGTAGAGCAATTCGTAAGCCCCGAGCCGGAGGATATTGCGGTCGATGGCGGCCATCCGGTCGATCCGCCAGTTCTCGGCGACCTCGGAAATAAGGCCGTCGATGCGCCCCTGATGCTTCTGGACCCCGCCAACCAGCGCGGCGGCGAAGCCGCAGAGCTTCGGCTCACGGAGCCGCCTGAGGATGAACCGGGAGACCTCGTCGGGCCCCTGGCCAGGGTTCTGCTCCAGTTGATAGAGGACCTGGAGGGCGATCTCTCGGCCTCGGGTGCGTCGAGTCATGGGTGCCTTGGGGCTCTGGGCCCGAGGGATCATGGCGGTCCGGGGTGCGCGGACCTCGGGCATGTGCGTCATACCCACGACTATACGCAACGCCCGGGCCGATCGTGAAGGGCCGAGGCGAGGGATCGAGCCCCGGCGGATGGCTCAGGCCCGCGAATCGGCGACGAGTTGCTTGTAGGCGGCGACGGCCATCCGGTCGCAAGCCTCGTTCTCGGGGTGCCCGTTGTGGCCGAGGACGATCTTGACCTTCACGCTGTGACCCCCGAGCAATGCATCGAGGCGCTGCCAGAGGTCGAGGTTGATGACCGGCTTGAACCCCTTCCCCTCCTTGCGTCGCCACCCCTGGGACTTCCACTTCGGCATCCACTCGCTGAGCCCCTTGCCGACGTAAGTGCTGTCGGTCACAAGCTCGACCTGGCAACGGCGCTTCAGGGACGCGAGGCCCTCGATCGCGCCCATCAGCTCCATCCGGTTGTTGGTCGTCGCCGGGTCGGCCCCCGAGGCGTCGGTGATCCGGCCGCTGCAGGGATGCTGGAGGATGTAAGCCCAGCCACCCGGGCCGGGATTGCCGCTGCAAGCCCCGTCGGTGAAGAGGCGGACGAAGTCGGAGGGCGCGGTCGGGTCGAGGTTCATCCGTGGGTCGGTCCGGTCGGTAGGCCGGGCGGATCTGAGATCCGCCCGGCGCGTTTCGGGTGTTCGGGGGCGAACGGCCCAGGCTACTCGATGAGGCCCGGCCGGCTCAATACTTCCGCACCACGCCGATCAACACGCCGATGATGTCGACCTTGTCGCGGAAAATCGGCTTCATCGTCTTGTTGGCCGGCTCCAGTCGGATCCGGTTCTTCTCCTTGAAGATCCGCTTGAGGGTCGCCTCGCCTTCCTCGTCGCGGACGGCCACGATCTGGCCGTCGCGGGCGTGTTCCTGGCGGTGGATGATGACGTAGTCGCCGTCGGCGATGTGCTCCTCGATCATCGACTCGCCGGTGACGCGGAGGGCAAACTTCGAGTCGTCGCCTTCCCACTCGGTGAAGGCCAGTTCCTCGTCGACCTGCTCGATCGCCTCGATCGGCGAGCCGGCGGCGATCCGTCCCATCAGCTTGATGCCCGTCGGGGCGGCCGGGGCGCTGGTCGGATCATCCAGGAGCTGGATCGCCCGCGACATGTTGGGCTCGCGGTGGATCAAGCCCTTCTTCTGGAGCGCCTTGAGGTGGCACATCACGCCGTTGGGGCTTTTGATCTCGAACTGGTTGCCAATCTCGCGGACCGTCGGGCCATAGCCCCGGCCCTGGATCTTGCCGCGGATGAACTGGTAAATCTCGCGCTGTCGCGAGGTCAAGGCTTCGAGGTCGGCCATCGGTCGAGTCTCCGAGGGTGGGAAGGGCGCATCCTCCGGCCCTCCGGGTGGTGGTCGAGGATTTACATTCGCGAGGGCATCGACGTGGGCCGCATCGGATGGACACCACCCGACGGGCGATCACCATCTGACCCTTTGACGGCTAATGTACACCGGTCGCCTATCGCTTGCGAGTCTTTTTCCAGAAAGTTACCTTGAAGGCTTGCGGTCGGAGTTGCCTTGTCGCCTCGTCCGTCGCGGATTACGCTCGGGCTTTTGATTCCTCCCGCCATATGGAGGGACCGATGTCCCGCACGCCCGCCCGAGTCTTCGCGATCCACGCCCATCCGGACGACCTGGAGTTCCAGTGCGCCGGGACGCTCGCCCTGCTGACGCGGGCCGGTTGCCAGGTCACGATGGCGACGATGACACCCGGCGACTGCGGCAGCGTTGACCGCGATGCCGAAGCGATTGCCGCCATCCGAAGGGCCGAGGCAAGGGCGGCGGCCGAGCTGATCGGGGCGGATTTCACGTGCCTGGAGTTCCGCGACCTGGCCATCTTCGACGACGACGATTCGCGTCGGAGGGTCGTCGAGGCGCTCCGCAAGGCCGCGCCTGACCTGGTGCTGACCGCCCCGCCCGACGATTATCTCTGCGACCACGAGGCGACGAGCCGCTTGGTTCGCGACGCGTGCTTCGCGGCGACTTTGCCCAATTACAAGACCCGCCAGTGGGAGCCGGCCCCCCCCTTGGCCAGCGTCCCGCACCTCTATTTCACGGACGCGCTTGAAGGGCTCGACCGGGACGGGCGGCCCCAACCCGCCGGCTTTCTCGTGGACGTCTCCGAGGTCTTCGAGATCAAGCGCCGGATGCTCGCGTGCCACGCCAGTCAGCGCGACTGGCTCCTGAGGCAGCACGGAATCGACGAGTACCTGCAAGCCCAGGCCCGCTGGAGCGCCCGTCGCGGCGCCGAGATCGGGGTGGCCCACGCCGAGGCGTTCCGGCAGTATCTCGGGCATGCCTACCCGAAGGACAACCGGCTGGTCGAACAACTGGCGTAGGCATGACGGTCACGACCCGGTCCGCTCAAAGATCGGGGATTGCTTCGTTCGAGAGCAGAGGGACATTCTCATAAATGTCGGCGAGCCTGACGGCCGAAGCGATGGCGGGCAATGCGAGGGTGTCTCCAGGATGCCCGAAGGCCATCAAGACCCAGGCGTCGCCATCGCGGGTGAACCGCTCGACGAGCTTTTGATCCTGGCTGATCAGGACGTAATGGATCAGGGAGGGGATCTCGCGAGACTCGGCGAACTTGACGCCCCGGTCATACCGTTCGGTCGTTGCCGACAGGATCTCGATGATCACCGTCGGATTGAGCAGGGTGTCTAACCCTTGATCCTCCAGGAGGGGGGCACCGCAGCAGATGACGAGGTCCGGATAGTTATAAGATCCCGTCGCCTGGATGCGAACCCTCATATCGGCGATGTAGAGTTCGCAGCCTTTACCGACCAACTGATTGCCGAGATGCCTGGCGAGGTTGGCGGCGATCAAGTTATGGGGACGGCTCGCGCCGGACATCGCATGGATGCGACCGTCGCGATATTCGCTCCGGGAGTCGGACGCACGTTCCTCGGACAGGTACTCTTCGGGAGAGTAGAACGTCTTGCGGGCAGTCGAGGCCATGAGGACCTCCTGGGTCGTTCTGTGATTCAAGGCGAGACGTAGTCGATCAACTGGGCCAGGAGGCTCCGCAATTCATTGCGCTGGACGATCCGGTCGAGGAAGCCGTGTTCGAGGAGGAACTCGCTGGTCTGGAACCCTTCGGGGAGCTGGACGCGGACGGTCTGGGCGATGACTTTGGGGCCGGCGAAGCCGATCAGGGCTTTGGGTTCGGCGAGGATGATGTCGCCGAGGCTGGCGAAGCTGGCGGCGACTCCGCCCATCGTCGGGTGGGTCATGACGCTGATGTAGAGGCCCCCGGCCTCGGAGTGCCTGGCCAGCGCGGCGGAAACCTTGGCCATCTGCATCAGGGAGAAGATCCCCTCGTGCATCCGGGCCCCTCCGCCGGAGCCGGAGATGACCACCAGGGGGAGCTTCTGGCGGGTCGCCTCCTCGATGGCCCGGGTCAGCTTCTCGCCGACGACCGAGCCCATCGAGCCCATGATGAACCCGCTGTCGGTGGCACAGAAGACGATCCGGATCCCCTTGATGAACCCCTGTCCGACGATCGCCGCCTCGCTCAGGCCGGTCCGAGCCTGCTCGGCCTTGACGCGATCGGGGTAGGGGCGGCGGTCGTTGAAGCCCAGGGGGTCGCCTGGGCGGAGGTCGGTGTACCACTCCTCGAAGGTGTCGGCGTCGAGCACCTGCGCGGCCCGCTCGTAGGCCGAGATCGGGAAGTGGTGCTCGCACTCCGGGCAGACGTTGAGGTTCTCGACCACCTGCTTGCGGAAGAGGGTGGCGCCGCAGCCGTCGCAGCGCATGAAGACGCCTTCGGGCACCCGCTTCCGCTCGAAATGCCCGTCCCACGAATTCGACGGGCTTCCACCTTTACCGGCCATGGTCGAGGAGGCTCCTTCGGCAGCGTTCGGCATCGGCGTCCGGCCCATTCTATCGGAGGGAGGTCGGGGAAGGGGAGCGATGGCCGACCGCCCTTGGGCCATCGAGGGGGCGTCAGCCGCCGTCCCCGTTGCGGCCCCATTCGGGCCCGACGGTGATCTTCTCGAAGCCACCGGTCGGGACGTGGTCGGCCAGTTGCACGCGGGGGTCTCGGCGGAGGTAGCAGGCGATGAACTGGGCGATCGGCTCGCAGGCAACCAGGCCGATCGCCTCGTCCTTGTGCCGCTTGATCAGGGGCTTGAGGGCCTGCTTGATCCGCTCGATCGCCCCGGCGACCGGCTCGCCGTGGGGCGGGCTGACGGTGCATGGGTCTTCGATCCACTGGCGGAAGACCTTGAGATGCCGCCGCTTGATCTCCTCGACCTGCAAGCCTTGCCAGAGCCCTTGGTCGAGATTCCGCAACTCTTCGACACGGCGGGGGCGAAGGCCCAGGGCCTTGCCGACCGCCTCGGCGGTCCGCAGGGCGTTCTCGCTCGGGCCGCAGTAGAGGGCGGCGAGGTCGGCCCCTTCGAGCTTCCCGGCGAGCTCGGCAACCTCGGCCCAGCCCCGGTCGCTCAAGGGGACGTCGAGCACGCCTTGCACGCGGTTCTGCTCGTCGTAGACCGTGGCGCCGGGGCGGATCAGGACGATCTGGGTCATTCGTGTGACGGCGAGCCGGCCGGTCGGGCCTGGCCGCTGCCTCGCTGATCGGACCCGCGACGGATCCCCTCGGCCAACTCGGCCAGGGCCGCCGCGTAATTCCCATCGGGGCGGAAGACGCCCGAGCCGACCACCATCTGCGAGACCCCCGCCGCCACCGCCAGCTCGGCCGTGTCCGGCTTGATCCCGCCGTCGATCGAGATCCAGAGGTCGGGGTGGCTCGCCCGGAGGGAGCGAACCTTCTCCAGGACCGATGGGTCGAACTTCTGGCCGCCGAAGCCCGGCATCACGCTCATCACGAGGACACCATCGAGCCCGCCCAGGAACGGCTCGATCGCCGAGAGGGGAGTCGGCGGGTTCAGCGCGATCGATGCCCGGCAGCCCGCGGCCTGGATCCGCTTGATCAGGTCGGTCGGATCGGGGACGGCCTCGATCTGGAAGATGATGACGTCGCAACCGGCCTTGACGAAGTCGTCGAGGTAGCGGGCCGGGTCGGACATCATCAGATGGGCGTCGAACGGGAAGTCAGTCCGCTTCCGCCAGTCGGCGATGACCGGGGCCCCGTAGGAGAGGTTCGGGACGAAGTGGCCGTCCATCACGTCGAGATGGACGGCGACGACGCCGTCGCGTTTGAGGGCGTCGAGCTCCTCGCCGACCCTGGAGAAGTCGCAATTGAGCAGCGAGGGGGTCACGAAGGGCCAGGGGGCCTGGTCCCAGGCCGCGAGCCTGGCCGGTCGCCCCGCCGGGGTCCGCAAATCATCTCCCATCCGTCGATTCGCTTTCGGGTTGCGAGGTCCGGGGAGCCAAGGGGAAGGCGTCGCCTCCGAACGACCGGAGGCGGGCCCGTTCCACTCAAAGATCGGGGATCACGAGCAAGGAGTTGAACGATTTCCCTTCGAGGCACTCCAGGAAGGCTCCGCCACCGGTCGAAACGTGGCTGACCTTGTCGGCGAAGCCGAACCGTTCGACGGCCTCGGCCGTCTCGCCGCCGCCGACGCAGGTCACGCCGGCCGACTCGGCCATCGCCTTCGCCACCCCGAGTGTCCCGTGGCGGAACGGCTCGTCCTCGAACTTGCCCATCGGCCCGTTCCAGACGACCGTGCCGGCGTCCTTGATGATCTGGGAGTAGAGCGCGACCGTCTTCGGGCCGATGTCGATGCCGATCCCGTCGTCGGGGAGGTCCGACCCCTCGACGACCCAGGTCCGACTCGTCGGGTCGAGCGACTCGGCCATCAGGTGGTCGACCGGCAGGACCAGCTTCGACCCGGCCTGCTCCAGGAGCTTGCGGGCCTCGTCGAGCTTGTCGGCCTCGACCCGGCTCTTGCCGGTCGAATGCCCCTGGGCCTTCAGGAACGTGTATGTCATCGCCCCGCCGACGAGCAGCTTCTCGATCCTCGGCAGGAGGTTCTCGATCACGCCGATCTTGTCCGAGACCTTGGCCCCGCCCATCACCGCGACCATCGGCGGCTTCGGATGTTTCAGTAGCGTGTCGAGGATCTGCAATTCCTTCTCGACGAGGAAGCCGATCCCGCGCGACTTCTCGGCGAACTGGCCGGGGACGGCGACCATCGAGGCCTCGTCGCGGTGGCAGGTGCCGAAGGCGTCGTTGACGTACGCCTCGGCGAGCCCGGCGAGCGACTTCGCGAAGGCCGGGTCGCCCTTCTTCTCGCCCTTGTTGAACCGGACGTTCTCCAGGACGAGGATCTCGCCAGGCTGGAGGGCGGCGGCGGCGGCGATCGCCTCGGGCCCGACGGTGTCGTGGACCTTCTTGACCGGCTTGCCGAGCAGCTCGCCGAGGCGCTCGGCGACCTTGTCGAGCCGGAAGGACCCATCAGTCGCGGGGTCGCCGGTCGGCCGGCCGAGGTGGCTGACCAGGATCAAAGAGGCCCCTTGTTCGAGGGCATGGGAGAGGGTCGGCAGGGCGGCCCGGATGCGCCGGTCGTCGGAGACCGCGCCGTCCTTGGTCTGCGGGACGTTGAAGTCCACCCGAACCAGGACCTTGCGACCTTGCAGGGCCAGGTCGCGGATCGTCTGCTTGGCCAAGGAAATACCTCGAAGGAGAGTGGATGAGGGGGCCTTGCGCTTCGGCCGGGCGAAGGCCGAGGCCGGGGCCACCCTCGGCGGGAGGGGAAGCCAGGCCTCGGCTCGATTAGTCGCGATCAGCCCAGGTGGGCGACCTTGGTGATCAGCTCGGCGGTCCGCTTGGAGTAGCCCCACTCGTTGTCGTACCAGGCGACGGTCTTGACCATGTTGCCGCCGATGACGGTGGTCTGCTCGCTCATGAATATGCAGGAGTGCGGGTTGCCGATGATGTCGCTGGAGACCAGCGGGTCGGTCGAGTACTCGATGATCCCCTTGAGCGGGCCGGCGGCGGCCTCCTTGATGGCGGCATTGACCTCGTCCCTGGTCACGTCGCGACCGAGGATCGAGGTCAGGTCGGTGACCGAGCCGTCGGGCACGGGGACGCGGAGGGCGTAACCGGTCAGCTTGCCGTTGAGGTCGGGGATCACCTCGCCGACGGCCTTGGCCGCGCCCGTCGAGGACGGGATGATGTTCACGGCGGCGGCCCGGGCGCGGTAAGGATCGGTGTGGACCTGGTCGGCGACGCGCTGGTCGTTGGTGTAGGCGTGGATCGTGGTCATCAGGCCTTTGACGATCCCGAACTTCTCGTGCAGGACCTTGGCCATCGGGGCCAGGCAGTTGGTCGTGCAGGAGGCGTTGGAGAGGATCCGGTCGGTCTTCTTGATGGTGTCGTCGTTGACGCCCATGACGATGGTGGCGTCGAGCTTGTCTTTCGCGGGGGCGGAGAGGATGACGCGTTCGGCCCCGGCATCGATGTGCTTCTGGAGCGAGGCCTTGTTGGTGAAGATCCCGGTCGACTCCAGCGCCACCTGGCAGCCGAGGGCCTTCCAGGGGAGGTTGGCGGGGTCGCGCTCGGTGGTGATCTTGATGTGCCGGCCATTGACGACGAGCCCGCCCTCGGCGACCTCGACGGTCCCCTGGAAGCGGCCGTGGACGCTGTCGTACTTCAGGAGCAAGGCGAGGTGCTTGGCGTCCGAGAGGTCATTGATCGCGACGACCTCGAACTCCTCGGGGGCCGCGGCCATCGCCCGGAAGACGAGGCGGCCAATCCGACCGAAACCATTGATACCGACTCGAACCGCCATTCGTACCTTCTCCTGGCTGAAACTCAAGGGCCCGGCCGACACTTGCCGTCAGGGGCCGCCGACTCGATCCGAGGGACCGGGCGGGACTCGACCCGAGCGGCGTCCGGGGATGGGAAGTCGGATTATAGGTCCGGTCGAACGGTCCTGTCAACGAGACCCCCTCGCGGCCTTCGACGACTTGCGAGGCCGTTCCATCGCCTGCAAAAGAAGCGACCCCGGCTATTATGGCCGGGGTCGTTCGCCGAAGTTCGGTTGCTGATCGAGTCGGGTCCGGCCGATCAGGGCTTAGTCGTGGTCGGATTGGGGCTGGCCGGGTCGGGGGTGGCCGGCGGGGGCGCGGGGGCCGGCGGGGCCGGGTTATTCCTCGGGCCGTAGAGGTGCTTCTCGTCCATCCCGTGAAAGAGGGCCGTCGGGTTCTCGACCGGCGCGGAGGGCGAGGGCTCGGCCTGGTTCTCGCCGGGCTTGCCGAGGATCTTGTCTCGCTGGGCGAGCATCGTCGGATAGAGCTCGCGATAGACGGCGACTTCCTTTGGCGTCGTCGCCGGGCCAAATCGGAGGTTGTAGGAGTGCATGAAGGCCAGGAGGTGGCCGAAGGTCGTGTCCTTGAGCTTCTCCAGGTCGGCCAGGACGCCTTCGACGTTGGGCTTTTCCAGCATCCGGGAAAGTCCGGCCAGTCCCTTGAGGTAATTCGTCGCCTGAAGGTGGTCCGGCTGTCGGGTCTTGGGGATCGTCTCGTCGACCTTGGCGTAGAGACTGGAGACGGAGGCGCGGACCCTGGTGACGGTCTCCGGCTTGATCGATCCGCCCTTCTCGTCCTCGGCGAGCGCGTCGTCGACGGCCTTCTGATAGGCCTCGCGAGCCTGGGTGAACTCGGGGGAGAGCAGGGGGGCCGGCCAGCTCTTGGGGTCGGTCAACTTGTCGAGCGAGAGCGTGATGGCGTCGGTGTTGTCGAGGAAGGGGATCTGGCGGATTGACGCGGCGGGGATCTTGGCGTCGGCCATGCGGAGGGCCGCGCCGGAGCCGCTGATGACCTTCGGGTCGGTCAAGTGGTCGAGGATGAGGTTCAACGCCGCGCCGTCGTCGATGTCGGCCTGACTCGGGTTGTCGCGGACCCTCGATTGATAGGCCTGATAATGGGCAGTATCTAGCGCCAGCCGCCGGGCGTGATGGCGGTTGTAGCGGACCCGGCCTTCGAGTTCTGAGTTGTAGAGGTATTGATTCAGACGCACGGCCGATTCGGTATTGACGGACCCGGCGACGGCGGAGTCGTAGTTGTAGACGCCCTCACCTTGGGCATAGGACCCCATCCCCTTGAGGACGGTTCCCTCGGCCGTCCCTCCCCAGCCTCCGAAGCCATAACCCCCCGTACCATAACCGCCGGGATAGTAATACTGCGACCAGGCGGCGGTCGTCGACGAGGCGAAGAAGGCCAATCCCAAGAGGGTCAGCCGGAGGTTGCGAGGCATGGGTGAAATCTCCTTGGCGGGTCCGGTAAGCAGGTCGCGAAGTCCGCGTCCAACCATCGGGATTGCGGGCGGCGACGCCCCGACCCCGATCACGACTTGTCCCATAGCCAGATGCAATTCCGATGCCGAGTTTCGAAGCGGCCGATCAGTCGTCGATCGGGATGAGGTCGTCGCTCGGGCTGCCGAATGGACTGGCGGGCTTCGCCTGGTTCGACGCCCCGGGGACCGGCGATGGTCGGGCGGAGGCCAACGGTTCTTCGACGAGGCGGTAAAGGAAGTGGGCGATGGCGACCTCGTCGCCGTGGACGAGGCTCGATTCCTCGACGCGTCGTCCGTTGACCCGGACCCCGTTGGCGCTGCCGAGGTCGCGGATCACCATGCGGTCGTAGGCCAGGGCCACGCAGCAATGGCGGCGCGAGACCAGGGGCGAGTCGAGCTGGACGTCACACTCGTTGTGGCGTCCGATCAGCATGACGGGGCGAGAGATCGTCACGGCCGGGAAGGCCCCGCCGTTCATCGGGACGAGCTGGACCGGCATGGGGGTTCCACCACGAAGACGCGAGGCCGGTTCGATCAGGGCCGGGAGGACGAATCCTCGCCCGCCTCGGAATCCTTGTTCATTTGCACGATGACCTGGATCCGGCAATTCTCCGGGACCCCGCCCAGGGCATTGCGGACGACTTCGG
>JAABUK010007861.1_pt1 | contig 15208 bp, 15 predicted proteins | sample 5559141 | NCBI WGS metagenome assembly JAABUK01 (sample SAMN10711869, study PRJNA513367) | rock metagenome | isolation source: Antarctica rocks | place: Antarctica: Victoria Land, Pudding Butte nord | collected 2016-01-03
AAAAAGCAAAGCAAATCGAAATTGCATAACAGCATTGTGTGACAGCAGATTCTGAGAGGAGCGATCCAGAAAGCCCAGAAGCTGAGGCAGTGGGGCTGGCACAGTCCCCATGGGAGCAGGTCCAAAACCAAACTCAGTGCTGAAACACCAGCCTGCTGCAGAATCACAGTATAATCAATTGCCACATTAGTGTGCTCAGGCCTCTGGGCTGGGCGAGGGCCAGGAACTGTAGGAGCTGGCGCTCTGATCTTGTACTGCGATGCTGTTGATGTTGTTCACTGCAGGAACAAAGGAACCCTTAAAGCCGAACAAAATTGGCTAAACTTGCCATACCTGTTCAGCTGTGCCACTTGCAGCTGAAACATACCAACAGTCAAAACCAGCAAGAGCGTGTTCGGCATAATTCAATTACAGAAAGATATCACAGTTCTTAGTAAAGCCTGTTCAGCATAATCCAGCGACAGCACATGTATTGTGGCATTGGCCTATGGGGTTTGAAGCAGGATTTGCAGAACATAGAAGGTTGACGATTGCAGAAATGCCCTTCAGCTGAACGCACATTCTTTCAACACATTGCATCCAGCATGTTGACAACTTTACTTCCAGTTACACATATGTATGACTAGAGTCAACACAATTGTAAGGCAAGCATTCCACCAGAGTTGGCTGTCAACCCATGCCAAATATTTTCACGTAAACCAAGCCAAACAAGCAGTCATCCCCTACATCTCTCATTAGTTTGCAGAATCAGTAGCCAGCACAAGCTGCATTGGACTGGAAAGGTTGGCTGTCATGATGTCTTTGCCGTGCAGAAATCAGTGTGCATACCGCCAGCCTGATGATGTCCCCACCATGCGCCAGTACCCTCAGTACTGAATTGCAGCTGCATACAGATGATCTCTGTTCGTGTGTGTGAAGAAGCATACCTTTGCATAGCGTGATACCCTGCAGTGGGTGAGTGGGTGGGTGGGTGGGTGGATGGGTGGGTGGGTGGGTGGTTGGGTGAGTAGGTGAGTGAGTGGGTGAGTGGGTGGGTGAGAGAGTGAGTGAGTGAGTGAGTGAAATGACAAATTTGGTGTGACAAAGCAGCAAATCTGGGCTTACATCCACTATCATCCTACCTACTACCATCTCCATGTGCACTTCATACATGTGAGTGTGGACGTGGGTGCTGGCATGGCAGCTGGCAAGGCACATCTGCTAGATGATGTAATTGGTAAGTGCATTGCCTAGCACAGTTTGCTGAAGTTGACTTTGCAATGACACAGATCAACTTCTGAAGTGTCATGCACTTGCAGATAATCTTGAAAGTTGCAGCTCAGACTACTACAAGCTTCGCACGTTGCATTTTACTTTGGGTGCAAATGACGTGTTGTACAAGCAATGCTTTGCTGACCATGAAAACCTGCCTTCCATGCAATAACAAGGAGATTGTCAACATTACTTTGTATCATTCATTTGCCTACTGGTTGGAGCGCGGTGAACGTTCATAACTTCTTGTGGGCCCCAGACCGCCTGGGCCAGGGGTTTCCGGGGAAGCTTGTAGTCAAACTTCTCCTAGACTGTTGACCTATTTTGATCACACAGTCTCACTACCAGCTGTTCATAGTCATGAATCATGTGAGACAAACTCCTTTGCACATGTACAATTTGTGTAGCAACAACATTCAATGCGTGCACAGGTATTATACACAATGTGTTGAGTCAATATTACTAACTGTTGGTGAAAGCTGACTCTGTATCAAAGCTTAAGTTGATGAGCACTAGTGTGATTTCCAGTAAAGGGACGAAGGTGAAAAGGTCGTGCTAGCGTGTCAGGCTGCATATTATCCACCCTGTTACATTTCCATGCAACAACATTAACATAGGCAGACCTTGGTTTTCTCAGGTATACCAAATGCAATGACATGCACATGCCAATCAGCTTGATATCAGCAATTGGCCAACCGGAAGTGCTGTTGCGCAAAACCAAGCAAGATTGTGCATGCAAGGCTACGTCAACCAGTAAGTACTACCTCAATAGTCATGATCCCGGCAGGGAAGATGGTGTAATAGGCCGGGGTCAAGTCCGAATTTATATTTGCCCTTAAGGGTCAAGCTTGTCTGAATATATCTCGCACAAATGGTGTGGTGCTGACCAGCACGTCTCAGCTTGAGGTTTCATGTGATGTGCACAAATCATGCACATTGTCTATACATGTGACAGATGCATCATCATCATTGTGTCACACATCAGCATGCTTGAGAGAAGACTTGCTTGACGGGTGCATCTGTGGCAGCAACACGCTTGGCTACATTTGCAGATGTATGCACCCTCAATGCCTCCGAAACTACTGATGATTTAGACCTGACATCTGTGCTGATCTCAATTGTCTGAAATGTGTGAAGTAGAGTGTCCACAACCAATTTCAAATGCATGTCCTCTGGCTCTTCGTCCTTTCAACAGTGCACCAAGATCGTGTTCTGTGCCTCACCATTGGCAGCCTGCCACAAGCATTGTATCAGCCGTAGTCATATGGTGCGTGAATACCAGTGCAAAGCATGCTGTCAATCAGTGTTGATTGCACAACCATGGCACAACTGGTATGACTTGGTATAAGTCCAGCAGATGCAAGCCATGCAAGACCAAGATCATGGGCTTGCCACACCTTGCCAGCATCGTCATCCAAGAGAAGTACCCTGTGCAGATGCTTGAACCACTTGTGCAACGGCTTCACTGTGTCCCACGCTTCCTACCAGGCTCTATCAGACTGCCAGCTGCTTTGGCTGTGTGACCTCTGCAGACCAACAGCTGACTAGAATCAAGGCTCTCACTATATTGCATGGGTCAAAGCAGCAAAGCAGTTCAGCAGCGCTACATATCAGCATGCCATCAAATATGTTATGTCGTAACTGCTGCTTGTCGAAACTATACCAGCAAGCAGTAGTAGCACACACCTGTGAAATATGAGGGAGTGGTCAGGGAAAAGAGCAGGCCCCGGACCAGCCGCAGACTCCAAAGTGGGCAGAGCAGTCTCAACTGTGGGTGCTGTTGCCGAGCTAAAGATGCCAAGCCTGAAAACACCCTGTACTGCACAGATACTTTAAGAAGCGATTCAAATGAAGCCATAGAAGAGTGCTGCTAGTCCTGACAAAACACACCTGCAAACGACGTAGATGTTCTATGCCCGGCCTGATCAGTGACTTGCCCGTTGTGTACTTGGTGGCCGTAAGGGAAGTCAGCGTTCCGTTCAGATCGAACAGCAGTATTGGCCGTGTGTCAGAGGCAATATCCTCGTCGACGTAGCAAGCACTTACGTCACCAGGATTGCTGCCTGGCGCAACAGTGCCCGAGTGGTCTTTTTGCGGCAGCTGAGACGGCACAATGTTTGACGAGTGCAACGCAGGCCCAGAATCGACCGCAACCTGCTGTCCTGCAGGTGGAATCACGTGCATGATTTCAACGCGCCCGCCAGCTTAAATGGCGATGGGATGCGGTGCTGAACCCTCGGCTCAATGAAGGACAATGAACTTTCGTGCTTTCCCTCCTGATTACTTATACTGGTGAATCATGTGACTGCATTGGCCCCGACGAGGAACCTCTGTATTCCTTGCACGTGAACCGCGTTCAACAGCAGAAAAAATCTCTCGCCAATTCTGGAAAATGGCGCAATTTTGATGTAGATGATTGGGTGCCTGCGAGAAGAATGCCTGCGGGAAAGTAGCTGAACAGTCACATATTGAAAAATGCGCTATGTCATGCAGCTGCGAAGAAATGCAAGCTGTCGAGCTACGTGTGTCGTTCTCTGTGAGCTGAGCTGCGCCGAGCTGGATGGTGGAGGGGGGGCCCATTAGGCAAGTTCCAATAATAGTATGGACACGCAATTGAGCACATTGTCTGGGATACAAGACGAGGAATTTCATGTGAGCCATGTGGACACGCACTGCGTCTGAGATTTCGAGATCGACAGGAAAGAGCGTGATGCGTTCCATGCTCAGTTCCATGCTCAGTTCCATGCAGAGTCAAAACCCAGCTGATGACCGGGCACATCTACACGATCTGCCGCAGGTTTGTGAGCAGACTCCTCACCTTCAATACTGCATACACTGCCCAAAGTCGATTTTGCCCGACACCCAATCTGTACGATGTCAAACCTTCTCTCACACACGACGCCAATACACTCAGTTTACGACCTCGTGTTTCTTTACAGTTCTTGTGTCAACGCCTGCTTGATTCATGCCTGCATCACCCTTTCCTTTCGCTTGCGTAGAGCACTGGTTGGCTGCTGCTTGAAACCCGTGCGAGCCCGCTATTGTTTCATTGGTGCCTGAGGATCTGTATGTGCAGGAAACACAAGGGGAATACCACAGTAGCTGTTTTAAGACCGAAGCAGCTACACCTGGTGTGGTGTGATGCTGAAGACGATATATGCCTGTGAGTGAGCCTTCTGTCTGTCTGTCTGTCGTGCCAAACACCTTGAAGCACAGGAAAAGCTAGGCAGCCATGGTTGGTGGTCATCATTTGGCTGCCTTCGGAGAACAGGCGCGCTTCGTGACTTGATCTATCAGATACCATTGTCATGCTTCTGTCAGATACCATTGTCATGCAAATTCCAGAGTCATTACTTGATCTGCTTGTGGACCTGACTTCAACACAGCTTCATTTGTTGCTACGGCGTGTCTCCAGTTTCCTGTGTAGCACTTGCAGAGTTTTCAGTTGATTACATGTGAATACACAACAAGCCTTTCTATGAACGCAGTCTCAGAGCTGTGATGAATGTTATGATAAAGTGTTTCTGCATAAGGCATATCAAGCCTAATTGAGGGCCGCATGAGTTCAGTGCAATGAAGGAAAGCGGAGAAGATGCAGAGCATATCCTGCCAGGTCCCAAACCAGCCCTGGGTTCGTCACAGAAATATCAAGTTCATCACATAGAGATATGTGAATTACCTGCTTTGTTGCTGTAGGGTCTAACGAGTGGCACCTATACCCAGCTCAAACATGCCACATTTGCATCCCTGCTTTTACGTCATATGATACTTGCACCTTGTTCTATCTGTATAAGCATTCCTTATGCTTTATACATACATGGTGATCAGTGTCTGCAACTGTCTTTGCAAAGTGCAGGTCAATAGACAGTGTTGGGCAGCTCAGATGTTAAACGTCGGGCAGGAAGCCTTGTTCTGGATTTTGGCTGGGAGCCTTACACCCTGACCAATGGCCTATGCCTGTGAATGTGGATCCTTATCAAGCTGAGCAGAAAAAGCCTGGCAGCCCCTGTCAGGATGGTGGACGCTGCATTGTGGCCCAACTGTAGTTACTCAAGATCCATATCATCATCACGCAAACACAGCTTATCTCTTCTGACCCAGCCTGCTTGACCTACACTTGTCATTTGGCAGGCCTGCAGGTCGCAGGCCTAGGCTTGTAAGCCAAGTCGCAAAACAGAACCACTATCCTGTCGCACTGTTTGAATTGTCCGTAGATTGCTCCTTTAAATTTGTGCAAACCAGTGCTCACAACCATGTCACGGCAAGACAAGCAAACCTGGCCATGTGCACACATGTGACATAAGAGCCATAAGCAAACATCAGCATTTCCCTTATTTTGTCTCAGCACATACGCTTTTCTCTCCATTGAGTTTACACCCAATCACCTGGTCCAGTGTACACTGCAGCTGAGTACTCAGACTTGTTGAGGAAGCTAGATACATTCCATGCGGCAGCGCCTGCCACAGGGGCACAGGGGTGGACGACATGTTTCAGGATCCCAGGTAAGCGTAACCCCAACTTGTCTGCTGCAGCTTTGCTCTTGGAGTCTTGACACGTGCACTTAGTAACGCTCAGGCGCCGACCCCATGTGGATTGAACATGTGCTCGTGTGAGGAACGTTGAGTGGTCGAACGCGGTGACGAAGGCGCGCTATCACTTAGAACTTGCAAGCCGTTGATAGATAGCTTGACATTACGCGGCATGGCTGTTTCTGAAGTTAGGGACACTGACAGTACATGCTGCTCAATGTTGAGCTCAGACGCTTTAGCCGGGGTCATGGCTCTTGCACACCCGCGTGATGCAGCAGTGTTTGCCCAGTCTTGCAAAGACTTGCACATCTTGCATCAAGCTCTAAAAGCGAACCTTCGTCTGGATGAACTACAACTGCTCAGCAGCCGTCATATACTGGGAGTGGCCCCAGACACAGCATATGTTCAGCTCCTAATTCCTGATGAGCTCATCTTGCTGGCAGATCGTCAGTTGACAGCGTCACAAGAGTACAGCTTGGCCTTGGCACTCAGGCCTGAGCAGAGTAGAATACAAAGTTTTGTTCAGAGATTGTTTCGCGATAACCCCAGCTGCACTTTGGGGCTCAAAATGCTTGTGCCAGCTAGCATTAACATGATAGACAGAAGGAATGCACTTGCCCGCATACTGCGAGCATTGGTCAGCATTGTCACACAAGATTTGAAAGCTGCTATCAGTATTCACGCTCAGGCAGCACAGCAACCCACACCGTTCAAGGTGTTTTATGATTTTGATGTTATCATTCAGCACCTTCATGGCCAAGGGTTAGAGGAATTGTACTCAGAGACAGAGCAGCGGTTTGGGGAAAGTCTGGCCCATCAGCTCTTTCAAAAAGTTGTGGCGACTTGTGGGGTGACAGGCAAAAAGATGGAATATATCAGCTGGAAAGAGACAGGACTTGCAGTGCTGTTTGGTCAATTGCCCTCGACACAGCAGCATGATCCCACACTAGGCGTTTCAACAATAGACTGTGAAGAGTCAGGTTCAGCCCAACTTTGGGCCTTTACATCCTTAGCCTCTCAAGTTGTACCTGTGGACCGCATGGAACAAGTGATTGACTGGTTGTAATTTGCTGTTCAATGTTGTACTTGTGTTCAGAAGGATGCATTGCACTCATAATTTGCTAGTATTGGGCAGGCCTGATCCATGCTGTGTGCTGTGTTAAAGTTGCAACGTGCTGCTGTGGTGAGTTTTTTATAGCTGTAGGATACACACAGTGCATGTGGTGTAGTGAATGTAAAATGACACATCTGCATGAAACAATGCATCAATGTCCGTTGTTAATTTTGCCCATAGCTTATTGCGAGCCAATGCCTCATGCTGTTGAGCTTGACCATCCCCTAACATCTATGCACTGTCATCTTAAGGAGTAAGCTCACAGTTTCATGTAAGCTTACAGGTTTATGTGCGCCATGTTTCCATCATTTATGTCTTGACGGTGCACCTGTTCATCTAACGCTTACGAGGAAGAAGATCATGAGACTTGTGGAACAAGACAAAGGTTGCAGCACCAACCATATTTGAAATTAGACAGAAGCACGCATTTCACGAAAGCATCCAGTACTTCGACTAGAATGAGAAGATCCAGAAGCACATACACACAAAGAAGCCCAGCAAACACAAAATCAGGTAAAAAAAGCTGACAGTGCCTAATCAAATGCTGCCTAAGTCTGACTTACACAGATACCTAGCTGTCAAATTTGAAATCAACTTCAAAGTCTCATGCGAGATGGGAACAGGCCAAAGCAGCTCAATGACAGGAAATTTGTTTTGCAGTCCTTTTGCACTGAGTCAATTAAAAATATTTGGCCACTGCACAAATCTAGACATGCACAGTCCCTTAAAAAAGCGACCCTTTGTTACATAGCTTTCACCAGTCTTCATCACAGATAAGATATGACAGCTAACAAACAAAGCTTTCCAGGAACTTACAGAGCCAAAGTGTCCAGCAACGGCCATTTGTCAAGAAGCAATGCTCGCGCCTGCAGAGAGCTGACCTTGCTGAACATGAGATCCAGGTGATGCAGCATAGGCCAGTCAGCCTTGACAAGCTGCTGCAAAGTCTCCATATTGAATCTGCCAAACCTCAAACTCAAGGTTTCCAACACCGGCCACTTGCCCAAGATCAGCTGACTGACAGCTACTGTGTCAAGCTTCACATTGCTGACATGCAGCACCTTTAGTAATGGCCAGGATCCCTTGACAAGCTCCGAGATGGCCTCAGCATCCACATCATTGACTGTCAAGTCTAAGTGCATGAGCAGTGGCCAGCTGCCCATTGCTAGCTCTCTCACTCCTGCTGCCTCCAAGCAGTTGGTGAACAGATCCAGCCTTTGCATGAGTGGCCAACCACCCTTGCGCAGATACATCATGGCTTTGGCATCCAGCTTGTTGCAGGACACATCCAGGGTGTTCAGCTGAGGCCAGGATGCTGTTGTCAACAACTGGATAGCTGCTGTCTGGACGCCCTTGTTGTTGCCCAGCCATAAGCGCTGCAGCAGTGGCCAGTCTGCTTGCACTAGTTGCTCTACTCCCTCGATGCCAATGCGGTTGACGCTCAGGTCCAGATCTGCCAGCTGCGTCAGCTGGCACTTGACGAGGTAGCTGACAGCTTCATGGGTCAGGCTGTTATGGGAAAGGTCCAGATGCTGCAGATTTGGCCAGTTGCCCTTGAGCAGATGTGACACGGCCATTGCACTGAGCTCATTCTTTCCAAGACTCAGGTTCTGTAGAGAGGGCCAGCACACAGAAGCCAGCTCTGACAGGGCTGCAGCATTCAAGCTGTTGCTCTGAAGGTCTAGGCTGATGAGCTGCGGGCAATTGCCTTGCGTTAGCTGCTTGACACCTGCTGACCCTAGTCTGTTGCCCTGGAGGCGCAGGTGCTGCAGAGAGGCTAGGTTGGATTTGATGAGCTGTGCAACACCAGCCGGTCCTATTCTGCTGTCTGTCAGATCCAGGACCTTCAGCTGTGGCCAGCTGTTGTACTTAAGCTTATGTGCCTGAGTGATGCTTGGTGCTGGCCTTTCACTCAGATCCAAAGTGGACAGCTGCAAAATGTCGCTGTCAGCAACTACACTAATTTTTGTTACATGCTGGTGGACGTGTTGACGAAGCTCTGTGCAGGTGGCCAGAAGAGGTCCAAGGCTTCCTGGATCGACAGTCTGCAGGATGTGAGGGACTTGTACAACCAGATCCTGAAGTCGCATAGCCATCGGACTGGTATACTATTGAAATTGCTGCAGATGATCACAGAGAGGGGAACCAACAGGTGAGGGAGGTGAACTGGTGAGAGCCGTGAAATCCACCTGCAGCACTGTCAACTTTGTTACTAACGCTGGTTCTACGCAACTTGCTGAGTCGTTGGTCAGGTCAACCTGATCAATTTCATAACTATGTGACGGTCACGCACCGGAAAGCTTAGGTTTGAAGTGTGACCTTTCAAGTTGAAGGTTTCAAGGTTTGTGGTGAAAAGGACCGCTTCACCGAAGGATCAGATTGTCGCAGCTAGACTAGACGAGTGCGCAGATGAGCACACAAGGTCCGCTGTGTGCTCTGGGCTTGTTTGTAAACCGGGGCATGCGAGCGATTTTCATCTAGTCCAAAACGCCTGTACGCTTTTCAAGAAGAAGAAGAAGAAGAAGAAGAAGATTACAATCGTAGTTGCTGTTGGTGCATGCCAATGTGTGTATGTGTGTGTGTGTGTGTGTCCACATCATGTTTTTTCTGTCATCACAATAGGACTCTCCCCCCAGTGTACATATGTTGCACATATGAAAACAAAGCTCTGGAGTTTATCAGGTGTACTATAGTATCAAGATACAGTTGCTGGTGTTGTATGCAGCCCAGCACAAAAAGCAGCAGGTTTGCTAGAAAACACATGATTCTATTTGTAACTGGGAGCAAACTGACAACGCAGCTTGTCGGTGTCAGCTGAGAGAGCAGACAAGATCACCACACCATGCTTTTGCAGAACAACTACTGCCGTTTTCTCAGCTGACAAGGGCAGGCCCACACCCCTGAAGCCTTTGAGGTACCCCAAGAAAGTTGACATTGTGTTTGAAGAAGATGCATCAAGCTCAATGGCACTCTCAAAAGTGACTGTGGCCTGCAAAGCTTGCTTGGGCACGTATTCAACCACAACCAGACCAGAATCTCCAGGCCTGCAACACATCACAGCAGCTCCGATTATCAGTGTTCATGTTTGCAAAACGCTGCGGGGTTGTCGTTGTGCTGAGGACACTCAAAGCTGCCTCTGAGCCCCAAAAATGAGCCAGAGTTGTGCAGCAGCATCATTGCAGCGCTGCATTCAACATCAGAGGGTGCATAACAGGTCAGCCGTGCATTCATGGCACATACGCTGTATGACATCACTCTGAAATCATTCAAAATGTCTGTGGCCAAGCAAAGATCAGACATTTCTATAATTATTCACACTTACTTTGCTACATGGTCTGGCCACTCTGCGCACACAAAGCTCCCAACACGCTCAATGCCCTTGTGCGACTTCACTGACAGTCTGCCAGCCCACTGGCTGAAGCCAGCCCCTTGTGGCTGACCACACAACTTCTCCTCTGCAATGGCAGCATTCCTGCTGCCACCCTCTGCCTGACCAGGATTGGCACCAAGATATCTTCGGGCCTGTAAGCATGTGCACAGTTGAGAGCAAGTCAAAGCAGCATGTCACTGTGCACTTGGAGATGTATGTACAGCTGCAGGCTGCTGCACATGAAGCTGCGTTGAAGCTCAACAGGGACAGATTCAGTCATGCTGTGTGTAAATTAACAGTGTGTGAAACTATGCATGAAGCTGCAAGTGAAGCTATGAGCTGTAGACTGAGCAGCCGCTGAACACAATCCTCAGCAAACATTGGAGTGCGTACACTGCAGTGAATTCATATGTATTGTCCAGAATGATGCATTGACGCTGGTACACACACAGAGACATGTTGTGTTGTACATCAGTCTGTGGACACCCTTGCTTCCATGCAATTGTTTCTCACTGCGTGTAACTGTGCATGCTTGAAGCGTCACCATATCCAGGCTTACTTACCCAGCAGTGACAAACAACTTCAGTGGTACCCTCATGCCAAACACTGATATGAACACCAGTAGTTCAGCAGGTCCCAGAATGCGTACCTTGACTTCTCTAACTGCCAAGGCAGCATTGCGCTCGCTCATGTACTTGTAGATGTTGCTGTTCACCAGTAATGCTGGAGGCACAAAAGAGGCCACGCACTGATTTGAGGCAAGGGATTCACTTGACTGCAGCACCTGTAGTTTGACACCAGCAGTCATGAATTCTTCCCGTGAGACATGCAAGTCATCTCATGGTTGCAAATTGCACAAGCAAGCTGTTAGAGATGTACACCTGCTTGCTTGTTAAACCAAGTGTTATTACATGCACGTATGAGAGCAGAAACTCACATCAGCATGTGTCACCTTTACACTAGGTTTCAGTTGCAGACACTTTGTTTCTGTCATATGGCTAATCTAGGTAGCCCACCAAGCATTAAGATGACATCACCAGAGCAGGAGTCAAAACGGAAGGTACCTTGTGCAAATGAGCGACTGTGCTGATGCTGCTGCCAGTCATGCCACAGCAGACCAGGAACCTTTCTGGCGAGCACACACACGATGCGAAAGGCTTCAGGATGGTGGTGCTCTTGAAGCAGCGCGCCATCAGATATACCACATCAGCAGTGAACATGGTCATGCAATCGCTCAACTGCAGTACAAGGCTGCCACCTGCAGGATGTCCAAAGGCAAGTATGGGTTGAAGCTCTCAGCTTCATTCTGCTGTACATGTATTGAGCTGCAAGTGTGTATAAACAGATGCGCTTTCTGACAAACAATGTCTTCGCGCTTGCCTTGAGCCATAACATCATAAGCTTCTTAGGCGCAGCAAACATGCTGCTCGTTAGAGTCAGCAGCAGAGATCTGCATACACTTGAGTGTTGGCAACAGGCTTGGCATGCACATGGTGCTGATATGCTGTACTGACCCTGCAGACCATTGACTTTGTGCTGGTGGGCGTTGAAGCACAAGTAAACTGGACACATGATGTGCTGCAAGAGTCACACCTACATCAATGCTGTGCACACAAGTGCTGCAGCATGCAAAGACCAACTGCATAACTTGCATGTATGTTGGAAGTAGGTTGCAAGCAAGCACATGCTGCGTGCAGCGAAAAGCTGCTTGCCGCATCATCCCAGACTCAGCATCCTACCATTGGCCAGAGATGTGAGTGCTGCCAAACACCTCCACAGCAGCTCATTGCGATAGGCAGTGCTGTGCTCATTGGGTGCAGGCAGGCCAGTGACCGCATTTGCCTCTGTATGACTAACCACCCCAACCACCAAATCCACCAAAGGCTGCTCAGGCATCTGCAACTGCCAGGTGGACTTCCCAGTTGAGAAGGCCACAGCCTGAGCAGACTTCCAAGCGTTCCAAAGCAGGACAGGCTTCCCTTGGTCTTTCAGCTGCCTTGCAGGCGTGCTATCCAAGGCAATGAGCTGTTCAGGTTTCAGTGACTTAGTCATGGCGTACTCCAGTGCCCCTGCGTCTGTCCGTGCCAAGTCCAGAAGCCTGAGGTTTGGCTTCCTGCTAGGAAAGATGTTGCATGCATTGTCAATCGCTGCAAGAAGCCAGAAAGCTGGAGAGTGTCCACCGTGTGGAGCCAAGCAGGGGCTGCTGTGCAGGCATGAGACACGAGTCTGACTGCTGCTGGCACTACTGCTCGCAGCAGAAGGGTCAACACTCTGCCGGGCCAGGCACAAGTCTGCAAACAGGGTCTCGGCTGGAAGCAGCTTCGACTGATGCATCTGCAGAGGGATTTCCTGCATTGTGCAGCAAGATACAAAGCTTAGCTTGGAGCATGGCAGTGCCTTGAATGGCTTGAAACGATTCATTTCACATGCAACATATGCTGAAAATAAGGAGAAGAATGAATTTTTCATATCAAGAAAAATTATTAGTAAATTCCAGCAGCACAGCAGATCTTATGCTGACTTCTGGACAGACAAGTGATGGAGCTGTTCAAACTACTTTGTAATTCAACCCCTACACACCTACAGCAGACATCACTTGTCTTTGATGGTTCATGGCCGATGCAACAAAGAATGCTTCATGCTAAAACTAAACCTGAAGCACCACATCCCAAGCCCCTGCTTCAGATGAACTGACTGGCTGAGCATTGTCAATGTAGACCTGTGCATCTGGGGCAGGCGCATAGGACTCAGGTGGGGCAGTTGGCTGAGATCCCTGGGAGGCAAAACCCAGACCAGCCCTATGCTTCTGCCCTGATGCCTCCAGGGCACTTGCCATGCCCTGACCACTTGCACCCAAGCCTTGACCTGCATCACTGTCAAGGCTCAAGGATTGCTTTAGGGTTTAGGGTTTAAGCCTGATCATTGCTGTCACATGTTCTGTTGCAGAATCATCAGCAACCGCAAAGGTGCTATTGTACAGTAACACTCAGAAAAACCAGTTTCATAGAACTACAGGCTGTCTAATGGTCTTGACAGGTGGTTGGATGCCATTGCATGCACAGCCAGAGGCAGTACAGCAACATCAGGCAGACACAGATTGCGTAATACACTGCATAACACACTGCATAATGCACTGCATAATAGACTGCAGGATGCACTGCGTAGTACACTGCATAACACACTGCGTAAAACACAATACTTGCCTTCCTTGTATCCCATGCTGGACATAAGCTTGGCACTGATGCCAGAGAAGACAGGTCTCCTCTCCTGTGGCTCATCTCTTTCAGCTCGTGCTGGCTCTGCAACAGCAGCCCCAAATGCCACCCTACACCACAGCAGCACACCATGTTGAACATCATTGATACAGACGCAGGAATGCCTTCATGCGCGTTGTGGCTGATTGTATGCAATTCTGGCTTTGCTACAATTCATGCCTGGCAGACACAGACACTCTGTGACAAAATGTGCCAGAAAAATTGAGGGTCGTCTTCCAAACAGCATTGAGGAATGCAATTGCATGTCAACATTTGGTATGTTGCTGGCACGCAGTGCTGGCAGAGATTAGACATTGGGGACTGCATGCAGCAGGATGTTGCTGTAGCAGCAGTGTCAGGAGAGGAGAGGAGAGGAGAGGAGAGGAGAGGAGAGGAGAGGAGAGGGGCTGAAGGTGATCCCGAGTTGGGTCTAAGCTTCCCTTAGCTTTTCAGACATGTGAGGGACAGGTCAGGACAGAAAGAGCAGCAGTGTCACAACTAACCTGCGTCGTTTGAAATCAGCTTGACGATCTGCCAAACTACCCTGCTCAAACTGCCTAGCACGCTCAATGTTGGTGCTGTTGATGTCCCCTTTCAGCACCCGGGAGGAGGCAAGATACTGGTTCCTGTTGAGCAGTCTGACAGAGTGCTTGGCTGCCCATTCCTTAGCAAAATAGCCCTTGGCATCTCTGATTGCATTGCGTTGTGGCGGAGGCATGAATTGCTCAGTAGCCAACATCTCCTGCAGTACATCAGGGTCAAATGCTTAGGTCCAAAGCAGTTTTGTGTCACAAAAATGGCCTGCAGATTGATACTGCTACTGACAGGTGTGCAATGTCACAAAAGGTGGGCAGATAAGTCAGTAGGACTGCACATGCATGGCGGCATGCACAGCTTGCATGGCCATACTTCAAAACAGCATGGGAGTAATCATTTTATGGCAAAGTCAGGGAATCTGGGCATACTCAAGCTTATCATGCTAGGCTGCTGAAGCTTTTTTGCATTCATAGCTAAAGATTCTTGCCACAGATAGGTTCTTGCTCACCTCCAGAATGTCAAACTGCTGGTCAGCAAAGAGCTTGGCAATGTCAACTGCTGACTGCAGGAACTCACTCTCTTGCAGCCTTTCCAACGGGAACAGTGGCACTGCAGCTCCAAACTCTGGACTAATCATGCTCAACAACTTGTCCAATATAGCGTGATCAATGCCCTGTCAGGCACACAAGCCTCTTGTTGCATGCAGCACAATGAATTTGCACTTGATATTTTGGCACAAATGCACTGTTGTGGGCAGGCAATAGTATTTACATTTCAGCTTATAATGATTGCAGGAATGCATAATATGCAAGGACTACAAGATCATGCACATATTGCAGCCAGTCATGCCATGCAAGTGACCACATGTTGTGTCTTGCTGTGCGAAGTCAATGCAACCTATACCACATGGCTGTTAAAACTGCTGACATCATGACAGTCAAAAGGTGACAAGACTGCAAGCAGCTGCGACTGCAAGCTAGTCCTGTATACTATGCTTCATGCTGTAGTGCATGTCATTTGTGCCACAAAAGCAACAATTCTTGTTACAGGAAACCATAGGATAGAAGCACAAGCCAGGAATTGCCTCACACCTTGAAACCTTTGGCAACCAAGTACACCTCAGAGTTGGCTGGTTTGCTGGTAGCTGGCTTGA
>JAABUK010007862.1_pt1 | contig 15208 bp, 18 predicted proteins | sample 5559141 | NCBI WGS metagenome assembly JAABUK01 (sample SAMN10711869, study PRJNA513367) | rock metagenome | isolation source: Antarctica rocks | place: Antarctica: Victoria Land, Pudding Butte nord | collected 2016-01-03
GCGGTCTACTGCATACGGACTTGTGAATCTCGAAGTCTGTGGAAATAGAGCACTGCCACGCTTACTTCGCCGATCTGAACCATTCACAGTACTGGCGGGATCAGTGATGCGAGGAGCGGGTCGGTAAATGTCATTGGACCAATCCTCGATCTGCTCGTTTCTCTTCTTTGGGTTGGAGCTTTGCGATGTCTTGGACGCTGCGAATCTTCGAGAAAAGAACCATTGAAATGATAGAGCAAGTAAAAATTTGACCATAACGATCGAGAGAATAAAGACCAGAGAAACGTAGAGCACAACCTTCGAAGCAATGCAGCCAACCGTCTCAGTGTCAATGGAGCCGACCCGAATAATCTCTGTAAGACATTTGCCCATTCGCTTGTCGGGACCTGTCTGGAACGCGAGAGTGATGTCCACACCTTTGACGGCTGAATTCTGTCGAAGCTCGTCAAACTGCGTGGGATATGCTACTTGGCTTTTGTTGAACCAGTTGAGCAGATCCAGATCAAGAACGCTTCCTGAATATACTATCAAGTTTCTGCTCGAGTTGCGGATGTCTTCCCAGGTAAAATAGACCTCCCCCGAGCTCCTGAGCCTGTAGAAGGTATCACGGGCTTTTCCAGTGGTATGACAAGCATAGCCAAGGTAATAAGAGACTGTGGTATTTGGCTTGCTGGAGCCGTCTTGATTGAATGATGTGCAAGGAAAGTACCAAGCCAAGTCCTCGTTGTTGTTTGTTGGCACGTCGGAGCCTGGTGCACGGGTAATCAGGCCTTTGCAGGCGCCATTTACGTTTTGGAAGAAGAAGCTGCCGTCTTGAGCACCATATTTGTGAGGTAGATCGTAGAGCACGTTCGCATTGAGTGAAATCCCTCTGGCCGCCGGATGTTGTGATCTTGAAAGGTCGTAAGCAGAGCCATGAAGGATCATGTAACCACTGTCCACTTTGTTGACCTTCAAACGTAGCCCCGGTGCCCCGCATACAGCCTGAGTGAATCCAAAAGTGAGGAAGCCAACAAATGCACAAATCAGAAGAATAATGCTCAGAAGTCCCATCTTCTCTCGCCATGCTCTTGTTTGTGCCTTGGCCGGCTTGCCGAAACACCGCAGTACGAAGTCTGGACACCAGAATGTTATGATGGCGCAGTAAACGTTCCATAAGCTTGGAGGCCGAATCGCGTCTAACTCTCTCTGCCGTCTCTTCTCCTCCGGGCTGCTCTCTTTCGTTTCCCTCCTGCTCAGCTTCTTCTGTGTGCGCTTCTGACCCATCGGCTCAATCTTTCCGGGCTTTCTGGCTGGGGGTTCATCTTCGGTGTAAGCTGGCTCCCTCAGGCTTGATTCTGGTTTTATTGCCGTGCTTCCCGAACTGACCGTGCGTGACTCCACGTGATCCTCGACGATGGGATCATTGCCCGTTGTAGAGGGGAAAACCTCCATCTTCTGTGCATGCTTCCGATAGTGATAGTTGGGGTGATCTGGGTCGATGCGATTTCGCTCTGGTCTGATCAAAGATCTCTTGCGGCCAAACTCTGCATTGCCACCTCCTGACGAAGCCATCATCAGATCCTGATCACCAGTAAGAGGTGTCGGAGACGGCAACGGCTGAGGTATACTTTCTCGGTGCCTTCGCCGCGACGGAGAGTAGGTAGAATTGGGACTGTCCGGGTATCCGCCTGCTTCGATGTCTTGAGGACGGCGGGACGGAGAATCTCGATATGGGGAGCGTCCTTTCTCTCGGACCGGTGAGGAAGTTGGACGAGGTCTCCTTGGAGCCGACATGATGCCTTGGTTGCGCCCTTAGAATGTCAGAATCCAATGCCACTAGTCACATTCCGCAGAGCCAACGACTAAAGATCATCTTTCTCACCTCACCTCCTCTCTTTTTTAGCTCTAACCGCGAACCACACCTCTGGCTTTAGGTCTGTCTCTTGTTCATGGAAATGCCAGCGGGACCAATGCAAGCTCGATTTCGTCGCCTCCACGGACTTGCGAGCAATAGACAAGCTTGAGCGGCCGCCGATACGCAGTAAGCCTTCGATGGTATGGAGAAGTGTCGCAACGATTGACAAAGGGAGGCTTTCTCGGATTTCAGAGGTGACAACAGTATCACGAGACGGTGCTGGGAAACGCCGTTGAGTCAATGCGGAATCACAGACATGGAGATGATGTTGCTCTGCAGCACAATGGCGAGTCTGATCTTTGCCAAGCGAACGAAGAGGGTGGCACACTTGGAAAGAGCGAGTGAAAATGAATGGAGTATACCGGAGTAAACACCAATGTTTGGATGCGTGGTGCAGAATGATGGAAGCAACAGGGCCAATGTCCAAATGGACTGGGGCCGTCTTTTGCGCTTGTCTCCCACGACATGGGGGACGGGCAACCAGAAAAGCGCAGGGGCAAATGGAGTGACTAAGAGCGATTGGTACCCGGAGGCAGCCGCACCACCACTATTTAGGCGCAGGGCCTATCTGATATGCACGCTCGCCCGCAGTCTGCGGAGCACTAACTAACCACGCAGTCAAGGATGCATTTGGGAGCGCCGTGTGCTCCGGCGACGCCTTTGGTTGGTTCCCAGGCTGGAACTCTGCATGAGAGCCGCAAGCAAAAGGATGCCGCGGGTCTCACTTTCGTCTATTACAGTAGGAGAGATTGGTCAAGCAGCGCATGTTGACAAGTGGTGGGCCTTGCTTCCGCTGATCCCATCCCCTGAACATGCACAAGCCCAACCTATTTCCATCATCTATTTTGCCCGTTGCCATGGGAGATTCAAGATTGGTTGGCCCAGTATTTAATCCAACGTTTGGGTCCGCTCGACGTCTGCTCTCACCATCTGTTGTGATGTTGCTGAGAGAATCGAGGATACTCGGTTCCCATTGAGCCAATCTCGCACTGGGGAATACATGAGTGGGGAGTCATTATCCAACCACCGTGTTGTGGCCCCGCTTTGCCTGTGAGCTGAAAACATACCAGCAGGCCACTTTCTGTTGAGCTCTCAGGCCACGACCAGATCTGAAACCCGGATGATTGGGAGTTTGGTTGATGCTGCGTCATCATCAGCTTCGCCACTGATTCCCGGCCGCGGCGTTGCCACTGAACCAATTTTGTCCGAGAACAGTTCTCTTGGAGCACCACGGGGAGCGTCGTCCTCCTAGGTCGGCCAGCGGAGGGATCCGTTGACCATCAATCTTACACTAGGCTGGTCATTATCACAGTTCGGAGTAGAGTCTTCACTCAAACGCAAGTTCAGATCAGAACAAAGTCATCCGTCTAGGTTTCGGAGTAAATTCATAGTCCTCACTGGGGTCTCTCTAGGGATGTTGGTATTGAAACCTTTGTAGGGAGGACTACGGCACTATTAGATCCGGGTGAAGAATGTTAGCCGGAAGCACTCGTAGCCGACACACATCTAAGTGACAGAAGCGTGACTTATGTTTCTCCTTCCCACATCTCAAACTAATCAATGGCTGCTTTGCAGACTCGTCGCTTTACTACGTATGCAGCGAAAATCTGAGTCCGGAGGTCTATTTCATACTGCCTTGGCAGCTCCATCGATCCCTGGTCACAGAAAACTATACCAAATCACTGTTTATGCTTCCTGGGGAAGCGTCGAACTAACAGCTAGCCACATCTTGATCTGGCTGTCAACCAGCACCCCTGCTCTTCGAGACGAAGAGGCTGAAATCCCTCCATATTAATCGTGCAAGAACTGCAGTCACAATTGCCTTGGGAACGTGCTTGCGAGGCCCGAATTGCCACCTTGAAGACCGTCGAGGATTTGCAAACCTGTCGATTTCGAGGATAGGGCAACAAGCACGTGGTGGCAGTGGTTTGAACGAGCGTGAATAGAGAAGGGCTGTCCCCAGGCCTGACGCAGAGATACTGGTAAGAGAGTTCCTTCGCAGATAAAATCCCTCTCCATAGGCGCAGCCTTTCCAATACTGGGTATGAATAGATTGTCATGGCTGTGCTAATTGGCCCCAGACTTTCTGATCACATTCAGCCGTGTACAAACGCCTGCCTCCATTTCTGCTGAACAGCAAACCCTCCTCCCAACTGTCACCTCGTCGAAAGCCTACCCTTCTTTCCCTCCTTCCGCTTGAAACAGAAGAGATTCGAATGCGTTTCCTGTGAAGACCTTCAATACTGTGCAGATAAGGGGGCCATCTAGAAGCCTTCTGAGCTTCTCGGAGGGGTTCCTAAAATGGCTAATAACGAAGGTTACGAAGCATTTCAACAGCCTCCTTCAATGCCTCCACCCCCTCACCCAAAGACATCTTCCCACTCCACTCAGTTGTCGTCTCCAACAGAAGGGCCACAAGTGTCATCGCCTCGTCAAGAAACGAGGCATAATGATGTGAGATTCTCGTCTTATTCAGTCTCGCGAAAGCCTGTGCCTATACCAACAGTAGATCCGAGCGAAGGCACGTATGTACAAGAGAGCCCTTCGTCAGCAGTGCGCGTGCATCCTCCATCGGACGGGCCTCACCTTGAGCCTTCTTCAGTACCCATTGAAGAGCATGAATCACCGATTTCGTTTGATCACTCGCGGACTCCATCGGGCCATCAGTCCATAGAAAATTACTCCGTTCAACCTAATCCGCTCAGAATCCCACCCTCTTCTCAGGCAATACCAATCCGTTTCGTCGATGATACAGCAAATCTCAACTCAACTAACCGCGCTCCTCGAGTACACAGGAGGGGCAAATCTCTCCCAGATGGCTCGGGACATCTACCCGTTCCCGAATCGTCCACTTCGCAAGCTCTGCACAGTGTTGCAGGAGATACAAACCAGGATGCTGACAACTACCAACCTCTTCAGTATCATCATCAAATTTTGGAGGAGCGGTCATTGAGGCCAGTGAACAAGCGAGCGTCCAAGATCACCATGCGCTCTACATATTCAGACGGCTCATCTAACAGTGATCCAAATGTTCGAAATGATCATCTAGCACCGTCAAACATGCGTAATAGCTTTGGAGGCAGATTACCGCGCCCCGATTCCGCATACTCCTCCATATCCGACCTTGGTCTGCGTGGTCGCTCGCCGCAGATGTCGCCAAATGGCTACGCACGAGCCTCACCCACACATTCCGCTGCGCCATCTCCAGACCAACGACCGCTTTCGTATGTGGATTTGTTAAATGTGCCCTATCCCCAGCCTCCTCCTGTTTCAGCTGATCATCTTGACAACGCAAAACTGCGGACTGCTATCGGAAACAATGCCTCACTTTTGTCTACTCGGCAGACACTGGAGATGTACCGTGCAAATGTTAAGAAGACCAACGATCCAGCGATCCAATACGAATTCGCTGTTTTCATGATCAGCGCCGCGCAGGAGGTTCCTCCAGAGCTGGACAATGTCTCAACTTCGGAAAAGTCCTATGGCGCTACCCATGGTGATCTTCTGAAAGAGGCGCGGCAAATCCTTCAACGGCTGTCGGATCGATCATATCCTTTCGCGCAATACTATTTGGCCGACGGATTCTCCTCTGGGTTGTTCAATAAGGGGAAGCAAGATAACGAGAAAGCTTTCCCATTGTTTGTGTCCGCATCGAAACATGGGCATGCAGAAGCGGGCTACCGCGCAGCCCTGTGCTATGAATTCGGCTGGGGCTGCCGCGTGGATGTGGCAAAGGCAACGCAGTTTTACAGACAGGCGGCGAGCAAGAATCATCCTGGTGCCATGCTTAGGCTAGGAAGAGCCTGCTTGGTCGGAGACATGGGCTTGGGTAAGAAGTACAGAGAAGGAGTGAAATGGCTTAAGCGGGCCGCAGAATCCGCTGATTTTCAGTACAATTCCGCCCCGTACGAATTGGGACTTATGCATGAAACTGGTTACGGGGACGACATCTTTCGAGACGAATCCTATGCGGCGCAGCTATTCACCAAGTCTGCAGATCTCGGCCACGCAGAAGCGAACTTCCGGCTGGGTGATGCTTACGAACACGGAAAGCTTAGCTGTCCGCGAGATCCGGCGCTGTGTGTCCACTTTTATACCGGCGCAGCGCAACAATCGCACCCTTTAGCAATGATGGCGCTATGTGCATGGTACATGGTTGGGGCCGAGCCAGTCTTGGAAAAAGACGAAAACGAAGCATATGAGTGGGCACGGAAAGCTGCGGAAACAGGCCTTCCAAAAGCAGAGTACACGATTGGCTTCTTCACCGAAACCGGAATCGGTTGCCGACGAGATCCTCTGGAGGCCAATGTCTGGTATGTACGGGCTGCAGATCATGGGGATGATAGAGCCAAACATAGAATTGCTGCAATCCGAGCAGCTGCTACAGGAGCAGATCCAGTCACTGCAGCGCTGCCCAAGGAAAAGGGTGAGAGCCTTAGGCAGAGCGGCAGCTCGGGCAACCTTGGCCCTGGTAAGTCGTTATATCTCTCCTCAAATGAATCTCTCTGATCGATAAATAGAGAATGAGAAAACCAAAGGCAAGAAATTCGGCATCTTCTGACCATGATTCAGCAAGACAAAGGCGCCGATCACCACCTTACTTACGACCGCTGCAGAAGAGGGCACTTCCTGCGCCCAAGATAGGAAGATGAAAATGTACTTGGCAGGCGGGTATAGTGATCTCGAGTATGGACACAATTTGCTTGCGATAGTGGATTACGCATTTGCGCAGCGTTTCGGGGAATTGGAAAAGCATGCATGGGTAGTGAAACCCTCGGTTCGAGATCGACGGAGTAGCATGGCATGGCGGTTCTTGGTGTTTAGTCTTGGATTGCTCGCTGAGTGAAGGTGGATTTGGTTGACGGTGAGCATCGGTGATGCTCTGAGTCATGGTTGATGTAATATGGCATCAGATATCTCAGAATGACATGGTTCTGCGAGATCAAATCGCAGGAGAAGTATCTGCACGTGTTCCTGTCCTCGATCAGACCTGGAGCTGCCATGGACGTCTGCCGTTGGCGTCAGCTTCGGAGGGAAAAGATGCAACGGGGCACGCAGACGGGGCAAAGTTCACCCGCTCCTCACCTTCTAATTGCTCCGAGCCACAGCAACCAGCTCACTACTTTTCCACGGATTCCTAAATGAACTCCTCCTTCAGACTTCAGCCTCCAGCCTTGGATATTCGATTGGAATGAAGCACAAATTGCCCGAGCAGCCTGATCCTACGCAGCTCAATTGGGGCTAATCAGTGCCATCATTCCCAACGATGGGCTGCGCCCAGCTCGTACAGGATTGTCTACCCGTGCCGGTTTAAGCAGTCGGTGATACCACTGTGCCGTCTCTCCTGTCGCTTCTTATTCCTTCACGATACGTGCGCAAGACATCTCCGTGTCCCTTGGTTGGCTGATTTCCCATCACTCTTCTATTGTTTCCCAGTACGGAGTCGTGCCCTAAAGTAAGGAAAATACGCTAATTTGGCGTCGCATTGGCGTGTCACTGGCGTAGAGACTGGATATTCTAATATATCCAGGATGCAAAATACTTCCCCATATTTTCGTACCTTCTCATCCTCTTTAGTCATTACTCTTTTGACCTTGTTACACACTGCCTTTCGTCTCGAAACAAGAAACCACGTCGGGCAATTTCCTGAAGAGTCTGTTGTCCGTTGATGCTCGATCTCGTCATGTCAGCCGCCCACCTTGAACCGTCCCAGGATGGTGAGGAAGTGTCCTTACCTGAAAAGACTACACGAGATGCTAGCCCGTCCCCATCTCCCAGGCCTGAGAAGGACGAACTCATCACAGACGTATCAGCGGACTTTAAACCAACCCTGCGCTTCTGGCTCGCCTTTGTGACCTTGGCAGTACTCACTCTCATGGTGGCTCTAGATGGCACTACCATCTCGGTCGCCCTTCCTCGAATCGCAAAGGAGCTTCATGGTACTGGTATCCAAGCCTTCTGGGCAGGAACTTCATTCCTGCTTACTGCAACCGTCTTCCAACCGAACTACGCATCCTTTTCGCATATCTTCGGTCGGAAACCACTAGTCCTTCTTGCGATCACGTTCTTTCTGGCAGGGACTCTCATGGGAGGCCTTGCTCACAACTTTACTCTGCTCCTCATCGGCCGTTCTCTACAAGGAGTAGGTGGGGGTGGCATCATCGCTCTCACGGAAATCATCGTCACGGATCTTGTTCCACTCCGCCTACGGGGACAGTGGTTCGGCATACTGTCCGCAATGTGGTAAGTGGATATACTACCGCGATTACGGATTGATTGGAATGCTTACTTTTCTTTCTGAAGGTCGATTGGAAGCGTTTCTGGGCCCATAATCGGAGGAGCATTCTCCCAGCAAGTGTCATGGACATGGATTTTTTGGCTCAACCTACCTTTTATTGGCATCGCCTATGTGATGGTGCCTTTGTTCCTGAGGCTGAATTTCCTTCCCAGCTCCATGGCAAGCAAACTCCGGCGCGTTGATTATATCGGCACCGTTATGTTTGTGGGTTCAACCACCTCCTTCCTCATTCCCGTTACCTGGGGAGGAGTCATGTATGATTGGACTTCCTGGCGCACGCTGGTTCCGCTTGTTGTCGGCATCGTTGGTCTTGTTGTGTTTGTTTTGTACGAGATCTACTTCGCACCTGAGCCGCTTATTCGACTGTCCATCTTCCAGACGCGGACTGGGTCGATCGCATATGCGACCACTCTCCTCCACGGAATGATCCTGTGGTGCTTGCTTTATTACACACCACTTTACTTCCAGGCCGTCAAAGGCTATACACCCATTGTGTCTGGTCTCGCTCTCTTTCCTGAAACCTTTACGGTGGCCCCTGCGGCAGTTGTGATGGGCTTCCTCATTACGAAGATAGGGAAATATCGATGGTCTATTCTCCTTGGCTGGACACTCACAACACTCGGCATCGGTCTTGCTTACCTCCTCGATTTGAATACATCAATCGTTCAATTTGTATTCATCATGTTAGTCAGCGGTCTTGGGATGGGCATTCTCTTTCCAGCAATGCAGTTCGCTGTGCAAGGTTCCTCCACGAATAAAGACCTTGCTTTCGCTGTGGCCATGTTCAGTTTCTTCCGCAGCTTTGGCCAAGCTCTAGGGGTGGCTATCGGAGGTACCATCTTCCAGAACGAGATGAAGAAGAGACTGCTTGCATTCCCGCACTGGGCTGACCAAGCTGCCATGTTAGCCAAAGATTCGGCGGGTCTGGTCCAGACAATAACATCGATGCCAGCTGGACCAGAGAAGAGGGATCTTCAGATCGCCTATGCGCAATCATTCAGAGCGATAGTCGTCGTGCTGTGCGCTCTGGCTGGTGTAAGCTTGATCCTTTCCTTGTTCATCAAGAGCTACGACCTCAACCGCGCCCTCGAAACTGAGCAGGGATTCATTCGCGAAGGGAAAACAACAAGGACCGAAGCTTCGGAAGAAGGGAGAGGCGAGACGACAACCTCGCTATGAAGCTACCCAACTGGGCAGTTTCAGTTGGTTCTGAGGGAATCCCTTGAGCGGCCCTGTGTTGGACTCGATGTATAGACTCATTAGGAAGGCGTTTGTGGCATGTTTGAGAGGCGAAGCGGACCTCCGGACCCAATGATTAATAGAAGGATAATGCTAGGGAATACCGGATAAACATTTTCGATCTACTTAACCTGTCTTCTTCTATGTCGTGGAAAATCGTTGCAAGCAATTCGACCGCTCAAACGAGGAGCTTCTTCACGATCAGATTTCTATCGAATTTGCGTCTCATGCTTCAACCTTGTTGGAGCATGTCACTTAGGTGTATGCAGGAGGAAGCTATCTACGCAAACTAGTAAGGAAGAAGGAGATAGGCCGATGCTGAGTAAGCCGCCAAGGAGGACCTACAACAATAACTCCCCGAACCCTGCTTGGCCGAAAGCTAGACACCCTCATTTTCTACTCTCCTACGATGTACACTATCTTAACGATGTGCTGAACTTCGTGCATCTCAGCACTGAAGGGCGTGTTGCCCGCTGGCATGCTTCCTCCCACCGGCGCCTTCCCACGTCTATTGCAGAGACGTCAGACCCCAATTCGCCTGCTACCGCTCGTGTTCCGACGGGGTTATCCTGCTTCCCAGCATCTCATTTCCCATGGCGTGACCACCACCCATCCCGAGGACGTAGCGGCGAGGAAACCCTCAGTGGATGTACCCTTCTATCTTGAGACTGGATATGCCGTCTTTGCAAAGCGCCCTTCTCGACCGTTTCCACCTCCTTTCCTCTCTTTACCCTCTGGATCCTTCTCCGATCCCCTCACAACCCACACTCGCAGCCGCGATCGTCGACCCTCGGTGGATGGGCAGTACATCAAAGGGCTCACCAACGGAGACGACGCCATCATTGTCAATGGACAGAACTTTCTAGGTGTTAATGATGGTGTAGGTGCCTGGGCAGCTAAAGAGAGGGGACACGCTGCTCTATGGAGTCGGCTTATTGCACACTTCTGGGCGACTGAAGCTGAGAAGGCCATGCTTGGTGCCAGCTGGGGAGCCGAAGCTCTACATCCAGTAGACTACCTGCAGAGCGCGTTCGAACAAACTAAGGTTGTCACTACAAGGCCAAATGAGATCTGTGGAACTACCACTGCTTGCTCTGCATTACTGCATTACCGATCAGAGACCGAGCCCATCATTTACGCGACGAATCTTGGTGATTGTGCGGTGTTCGTCATCCGACCTAAGGATCAAGAGATCATCTACAAGACAAAGGAGCAATGGCATTGGTTCGATTGTCCTCGTCAGCTCGGGACCAACAGTCCCGATACCCCCAAAGTTAATGCCGTCGTGGATGTGGTGGACATCCAAGAGGGAGATGTTGTACTTGCCGTGTCCGACGGTGTTTCTGACAATCTCTGGGAAAACGAGGTTTGTCAGACCGTCTGTGACTCGGTCATGAAGTGGAAGGAAGGCGCCGATGGCTCAGACGATGGCATGGTATTTGTGGCGAGAGACCTGATGAACGCTGCAAGAGTGATCGCGCAAGATTCGTTTGCCGAAAGTCCTTTTATGGAGAGAGCAGTGGAAGAAGGATTGCCAATGGAAGGGGGGAAGATGGATGATATCAGCGTCGTGATGGGAATATGCAGAAAGAAGAAGGGATGAAGATCGATCCGACCTATCTCGCGGTTGATCTCCGCCAGATCTGTCCTGCAAGACGCTATCTACAGCTGCTAATCAAACTGTGCCTGTCTGAAGGTAACCGGTTTCTGCTGCATTGGCGCCTCCTGATCCCAATGCGCGCCAGAAAACGTCCTGATCGGTGCCTAAAAGGGTCATGAGACTTCAAACAGACCAAAGAGCAATGTCCTCCATTCCCATAAAAGCCAGGATAGATAACGAAAAGTGAATGATTCCTCGCCTCTGCCAGAGGATCGACCGAGGACATCAAAACAAGGTCCGGCCAGTGTTATTCGACGACAGAAATCCGTCAATGATCAAGTCCACAGACGCAGCGACCTCAGGGAAGAAGGCGTCCCCTCCTGATTTCTGCTTGGCTTCTCGAACAAGCCTTCAGACCCTTACAGCATATCACATGCAGTAATGCACTGCTGGACCATAACCGTCATAGCTTCTCGACAAAGGCCAGTGGATCAGCTTGCACTCGTCATCACCAATCCTGGACCATATGCTACAACTGATTGCCGTGGCCAATACCACCAACCTCGGACGGACGCCGTGATCCCCTGAAATGCGGAATATGAAACCAGTCGTCACGAATACTGCCACTTGGTTCGCCATGACACGAAAACGAGCGGAACATAAGCCTGTGCGTTCGCCGTCTGACTGTTCTGTCTGGAGTCCATGCGAAGCCGGGCCGTCCTGACAATCTTTGCTTGCATGACGAGGGTAGCAGAGCATGCATGGGTTATAGGAGTAGTCAACGGTCGCACAGCTCCTATCCTTCGTGTAAGAGAAGACCGACGGCGCCATCAGCCCATCCTGGGGTCATCCTCCTGACCGTGGATTAATGTCATATGAAACATTTCATCATATTTCATGGGAGTTGTTGTGGCGTCGATACCACCTCTCCTTGTCAGGAGTTGGGATCACCACATCACGTCTCCGGAATACCCCCGTTCTGAACTATCTAGCTATTTGCGGATAGAGCTTTCAAGGAGCTCGCACAGGATCATACTGGTATACGTCAACTCGTTCTCGCCCAGATCAAAGCCTTGGTAGGACATCTTCTAGCACTGCATATACCTATCTACCCACGTCCTTGATAGAATCTTGCATGATTCTTTTTTCTTGGAACAAAGACGATTGTGAGCCTCCCTACTTGATCCAATTCATACCAGAATCTGAATCCCAGTATTACTCGTATCACTATGCTATTCTGCGCGCCCAACCCACGAGCCCAGAAGGGTACATCGAGCTAACTTAGTTGACAGAGAACTCCATTGTCCGTATATGTCTGGCAGAGTCTCTTCGACACACCGGCCAACCCGTTGTCCAACCACCAAAACGCGCCTCAGCAACCGCCATGACTATGCCGAACGGGCTTCCGAATGTGTATTTCAGCAGGAATATGTCTTGCCAGATATTCTTGTTTCTCTTCCAGACAGAGTAGGTATCTGGTCAAGGGGGATGGAGGAGTGCTTTGAGAAAATAACCAAGTCATTCATATCACGTGTAACCGTTTCAAAATCTTGCCCATGGCTATTGAGTCCTATATACAATTCTCGCCTCACGATGCCTTGCTTTGCTGTTGGTTTGCTTTCGAGGCCTCGAGCTTGAACACCTTGCCCTCCCGCGCCTCCCAGAATACGGGAATCAAAATCTGCCCAACCCCCCGGGCCCAAAACCAATCGTATTTCCCGGCCTCCTGTCCGACCCCGCCGCTCCTTTCGCCTCCTGCACAGTCGGATAATCGGTCTGAATCACTGGGAGTTCCCGAGGTATGCGGCTACTTTCTTTGTTTGCTTTGATGATCTGGAGGACGCGGTCTGGGGAGGGAAGTTCATTGTCAGTAGAAATTCGTTGTGTGGGTGTCCGGAAGGGGGGATTAAATACAGACCTCTTTTCTCAGCATTCTCGGGGCGGTTGATGGCTGCTTCGAAGACTGCTTCGTATTCACGTGGTTGGTAGTTTTGTTGGCGGCCTCGGTAGCCTTTTTCTTTGTTTTCTTTGAGCAGTTGGAGGTAGCGGTCTGTGGGAAGAGTTCGGTCGAGTGAGAAGGCATGGACTGAGAGGTAAGGAAGGGAGCAGCGGGGGATACACACCTCTATACCTCCCACAGTTTTCGAGATGGTTGACACCTTCGCGGACGTAGCATTTACCTGCACATCATAGCACCAAAGGTCAGCTTGCAGGCTCTCTAGCAGAACTCGTTATATTCGTATGCTCTTCGTTCTTGGCCTCAAAGCAAATGTCCTGCACGCTGTACCAACGCCCGCTGGAGGCAACCCTCCATTGCTCCCCCAACGGCTTCATGTTGCATAAAAGGCAGAAGAAGAGAGCTCAGCACATACCAAGCTCTTCCCTGACAAGTCTAGCCATCATCTGCTTTATCCACTGTTCCCTTATGATCGCATCTCTCGCGTCATAGACTGCCTGGTTGTTTAGCATATCAACACCGGTGAACGTAGGCGGTACGGTAGGCTTCTTAGCCAGAAAGGCTTCTGACTCCGGTGTAGGCATCGTGACGAACGGTCGGTATAGTTGACAGCAGAGCTGCTGTGTGGGGGGGGGGATTTCGAGGTTGCCGGGCTCGCCTAGGAGCGCAGACCAGAGGAGAGAGAGCTGGTTCGGATCGCACGCAGAGAAATTGGAGGGACTGTTGACAACAGGTTAGAGCGAGCTGTCCGTAGGTATTTGTGTTGCGTATATATCTGCGTCGGCCCTGACGAAGGGGCTCTGCCAACGGTCAAGTTCAATCGAGGTCAGAGCTAACTAGCTGCCAAGCTTCTCGCCAAGCCAGAACCTCAAGAGCTCCCAATCCGGCGTCCGTTCTAATCGAAGCTCTTCACACTTCGAACTACAAGTACACAATAACCACCAGTCTTTGACAAAGAGATAGCACATCAAAAATTTATATCCATTCCCCATCCCTCATCCCAGCCAGCCCCCACCCCGTCCGGGGAATCTCCGCCGGCGGAAGCGTCAACCTCCACGGCGTCTGCTGCTGCTGCTGCTGCTCCACCCCTCGTCCCGTTGGGAAATGCACGCTCCTTCCTAGACCCGACATCGGCATTGGCAGCGGCAGTGCCTTCAATCCGCACTGAGTGCCACCCTCTAGCCCAAATTCCGCATCCTCTTCGGGATGCGAGTCCAGTGCTCTAAACCTCTTTTGTGGGCGTCCACTACTGGTTGGTCCGAGCACGAATTCCCTATACACAGTCTCCCTAATGGCGTGGACCTCGAAACTGGCTACCAGGGTGTCGCGCCTCCGTCTGCAGTGCAAACATGGACCTTCGATTTTGTAGCTGTGGTAGGGGTGGATTAGGATCTGGCCGCAGTGGCCGGGTCTGGGTCCTCTTCCTCCCTGTGCGCTGTCGGTGTCGGGTTTTGCTTCGTGCTCTTTTTCTGGTGAATCGAGGAGAGTGGCGATAGTTGGTATGACTTTGTTGCTTATATCTGGATCCGCGTTTCTGCTCTCATTCTCGTTTTCATCCGCAATCGCAGTCGCGGAAGCGGACTCCGGAGTACTGAATGGTCCTTCTAATCTCCAAGGTGCGTGCGCGGTAAAAGGCTCGGGGAGAGGTGAGGTAGGTGATGCGACGACGGAAGGGTCGAATGAGAAGGGGCGCTGGGATGCTGGAGGATTGTTGGCTGGGGGTGGATGTTGAGGTTGATTAGGACATGGTGGGGAAGGGTCGATGGGGTGCAGGGAGGAGACGGAGTGGCCGCAGGCAAGGAAGATGTAGTGCGTGTGATAGCACATCTCTTGTGCGTATAGACAGGTAGGTATATGGTGTACGGGTATCGATGTGATGTTACGAACAGGAATATCAGTGTATCCGCATCTACAGCATGTTTCACATTCTGTACAAGCGATGGCAAGGTAGTAACAACAGTATTGCGTGACTAGGTGGATACATCTCAAACGAAGCAGCGTCACAATTCCTTTGTCTCTGTCATTTGCCCCCAAAAGGTATGAAGTGGATCCCGAGTATGGCCGGATGCGGCCGAATGAAGTGGAAATGGCAGCACGGTGATTCCCTTTGTATGTGGTTACGACAATGGCATTGTATGACGCATTAGCATTTCAGTCGGTATGCTGGTAAGGAACCCCACTGGCTGTTTGACAGACAGTGAATATGGTGGAGGGGTG
>JAABUK010007863.1_pt1 | contig 15207 bp, 19 predicted proteins | sample 5559141 | NCBI WGS metagenome assembly JAABUK01 (sample SAMN10711869, study PRJNA513367) | rock metagenome | isolation source: Antarctica rocks | place: Antarctica: Victoria Land, Pudding Butte nord | collected 2016-01-03
AGATATCTGCTGACCTGGCATCTGCCACTTCGTACTGAAGTTGTGGGTACTGCTGATGGCTCTGCTGCAACTGATAGATGACAACTTCAGCATAGTCTATGCTTGTTATGGAGGTGTACCCTTCCTGTGCCATATCCAGTTGTAGCCTGGAGTTTCCAACCCCAACCTGAGAGAGCAAGCAACCGTTCGACCTTCACATCACGCATAGACAGAGTTGTCAGTGACTTCTTACCTGTAGCACTGGGACATCTTTCGGTATGAGCGGATTGATGACGAGTTTCAAGGTGTCGTATCTCTGATACCATTCGAAACAGCTACCATCTGACTTAGCATAGCGTTCGTTCCAATACTCGCGGTCGGAGTACTCTTGTGTGACCAGCTGAAAGCCTGGCGTCATTCGGATAGGCAAGCCAGCTGGAAATGCTGCAGCGGCGGTGCGTCCTTAGCTGAACAGATCCGAACCTCTATTTGGTCCTGCCGTGTTAGTGTGCCGATGGCGACTGCATTGTACGGTTTATATGTGTTCGAGGTCCCATCCCAGCTGCCCTCGAGATTAAGCGCTTAGTAACATTAGTCAGCAACCACATGAAGTGACATGACTGATGTATTACTGATGATAGGTAGTTCAAACTGCAGCTCTGTTGCAGGCAGAGCGTTGTTGATGGCACAAAGAAGGGGTGACGCTGGTGTCTCCATGGCAAACTTAGCATTGGGGGTCGTCCCTACGGATGAGGAAGTGCATGCTATTAAGCAGCAGCTCAAGCTGCTTGGGCACTCCCTTCCAACAGAAGTGATTGTGAGGTTTTTGCAAGAGAATAACGAGCTGCTGACAGCGTGCCAAAACCCGACATACGGCTTACCACTTAGTGGAGATCCTATCGCCCGTTCGCAATCTGCTTCACGGCAACCAGATGTCCAGTCAAACACCGAAAGTGGAGTCAAAAGTCGTCAAGACACAGCCGCTCTTGAGTCTTTCTCACAAGCCATGCAACAATCAGGACCAGCAACGCCTCAGCTAGACGTCACGTGGGCGTCAGCAGGGCCAGATGGCGTTCTGACGAGTAGAACACTCCACGTATGTGTCTTCTTGCTGCATGGACCAAGGTCGCCAGCCTGCGTATCAAAGCTGTTGTTTGGCTTGTGTATTGTGTTGTTTCAATCAATCTCATATGTGATCACAGAGCAAGAGTAGAGACCCATTACCTGGCCCAAGCGCCACTGAGCAAGAGCCTGACTGGACACAGGCAGCAGCAGTGCGCAGGGATAGACATGACCAGCTCATGTGCACCAGAGACTTCCTGTAAGTGATCCTGCCCCAGCAGCAAAACATCACTTCACATGTCCTTTTGCACTCTATCATACCTGCACCACTTACAGCAACATATCTCCACTGCAGGTCAAGGCCGCACCACAGTGCCTTGGATGCTGGTCATGCTGACCGTCATCAGGACCGCGATTCCCTCGAGCATAACGTCCACACCCTAAGCTCTGAACTGGATGATCTGGCAGCAAGCTTGCGCCATGTCAGCAAGCCAGCTCCAACTCGTGACTCAGTGACTCATGGACAGTCAAGCCTCATGACTCAGGGACAGTCAAGCCTCATGACTCAGCACAGGCCACAGCAGAGATCCGAGCCAGCTTCAGACATGTACCAGCAGCCTCTGAGGCACCTGTCTGGGCCAGTCATGGAAGGAAGAGAGCCGCTGCTGGATGCCAGCCTCTACCGCAGGGATTTGCCAAGCAGAGCCAGTCACCCACACGATGCCCCAAACAAGAGCAGCTTCATGCCAGATGGCATCAGTGGCGGAGCAGACATGTACAGGCAGCAAGACGCTGCAGCTGAGTCACAGCATGCACAGCATGACTCACCACCGCAACAGTATGATTGGAAGAAGGATGACAGTCACAGCTACAGCCGAAGGGAGAGCAGTCAACATGGGGATGATTGCAGGAAGCCCTCTAGGGGCTGTTCTCCCAGCCCTGGGTCTGTGCTGAGGTGCTCTTCCCTGCGCAGCCTGCCAGTGCTGAACAACAGCTTCATTGTGCCTGCTCAGGCAGCCAAGCCCCGGAAAGTGGACAGAGTGACTCGCCATAGGTATGCACACACACACCCTCTGCCTTGGGTTTACTGCTTTGTACCTGACGTACAAAACATGTGTCTTTGCTGACCATCAATCCCTTGCAAGTCCAATGAGAAATACTCTCACAAGTCCCAGACAGACAGAACATACCAGTTGCCTGATGAACTACTGATTGCATCGTGTACATGCATACATTTACATACATCATGCAGCCTAACCAGTCAACTCTCAGCACGGTTTTTTGAAAGTTGCACAGGGTAAGTTAGGACATCATGTGTCAATGCATTTAGACACATTGGAAAGTCAGGACTGTAGATAGTCTTTGCTGTGGCAAATGCTGCAGCACATATGCCAGGGAACAGCTGTAGGGTTAATAGCAATGACATGCTGCTGCTGAAGAATTTTGGCGTCTTATGACGAGTCAACAGCTAGTGCAATTGCGTGCTCTGCTGTCAAACGCCTTTACCTTTGTGCATTCATTGTCTGTCGACTCCGCTGATGAGTCCCAAAGACAGAGCATGTAACTTGATTGACTAGTTGATTGGCCCACATAACTAGCTCATCCTGACCTGGAAAGCAATGTTATTATTATTATTATTATTATTGTGATTATTACTGTTAATAATATCATTATTATTGGCCTACTGGTGCAGGGAGTTACAGCAGGTCTGGAACAAGGATGCATTCCTGCGGTCAGGAGGCACCGCCAAAACCAGCAAGCGGCGGGGCGAAAACTTCAACGAGCTGTATGCTGCCTGCCACGCTGCTGAAGACAAGCTGAAGGAGCTGACCCTGAAGCATGGCAAGGCAGCCAAGGGCAGTCTGAAGGGCAAACAGCAGCAGGAGAATGTCGCACCCACTGACAAGCGCAGAGATGCTCTCAGGTGCCTTGATGAATCTTTGAACTTGACGCCGGGGGGGTGGGGGGGGGGAGGGTTGTAGCAGGGTACAATGATTTACCGGGTATCTAGTGCGCAACATGGGATTTTGTCCTACAATTACATGTTAGCCATTGCTTGTACTCAATTTCACATTGAGAAATGGAGTCAGATTTGGATCAGCCAGGGGTATGACATGGCAAAAACAGATGGCATATTCAGCATGTGAAGTTGGTTCCAGGCATGTATGCAAGGCGCGCGTAATTGCGGAGCTGCGTAACGTATGTTGTCGTGTGTCCATGACAGTCACTGTTGGAGTGAGCCATGGCAGTTTGTCTTTTTGCCTGCATGCTTGTTGGGGCGTAGCAGCTCAGAGCAAGGTGGCAGTGCATGTTATACTCATATTTGTGTAGTATGGTGTAGAATGGTCATGTCCTTCATGTCATCTTGGCATGCAGTATCACTCCTGATGCTGAAATGCTCAATTCCTTTGCTGCAGGTGGGAAACAAGAATGAGGATGCAGCTGCGGGACGGCTGCCATTGATGTTGCCTTGTCTTGATCATCTCTGCATAGGCAGGCTTGTGAACGCATGATTGGCTTGTTGAGTGGGCTTTGCTGGCACAGTGCCAGCTTGCCAGATAAGCACTGGGGAATTTCAGTCATACATATGTAGTATGATATGACAATATATATCCACTTGTATATGTTTTGACTGTCTATTTTGCTGGTGCATACCATTTGGGTATGATGCATGGCCCCTTGTTAATTACAGTGGAAAGCAATTAGGCATGATGAAGAAAAGTGCTACGCATAGGTCTGTAAGCGTTATTCAATGGCAACTATGAAAACAATCTGCTAAGGAAACAACTGTCCACAGAATCTACAGGCAGCTGCAAAGCCGTATAATACAACTGTGTTCAAAAATCTGGAGCTGCAATGCTGAGACCTCAAGTCAAAACACATTGGCCATGCAAAAGAATAAGTCAAAAACCCATCCTTGTAAGATTGACAACAGGTGCGTTCCGACAGACAACGACACAAGTCACCCTGAGCTGCTATAGCAGAACCTGCTGATCTGGTTGACTGGAAAACAAGTGTTGAATCATATGTTTGGCACCTGGTTGCTTTCTTGCATTTTGCTCCTCAGAAAGGTCACTCTTGGCCCAGACTTGGAGCAGAATGCTGTGCTGCAATTGAAAGGGATTGGGGTCTCCCACGGCTGCCAACTTTCAAACAAAATTGTGTATGCACTCAATCCAGTGTCACTTAGTCACTTGGGCTGGATGCACCATCATGAGTGATCAACCAGCTAGCAGTAGCAACTGCAAATGTCTCAACATGCATTGCTGATCAACAGGGCATCATCAAACATTTGCACACAACAAACACCAAAACCCCTGATTGCCTTGCATCAGAATGGACGTCTGCTTGGACGCACTGACACTGTGGTCAGCCCCTGCAAGACCTGCTGGGGTCAAGCCTGGGTGATGCTGGGCCCGGGGGAGGTGTCAACTGAGACAATGGTCAAGGAGTAGGCTGGGAGGGTGACATTCCTCATGGGCCCGTTGCTCTTCACTTTGTGCTGCTTTGGTGCAACCTGTCATACAACAAGCTTTCATCAGCACCACAGTTGGTTCCCGTTAGACACTGGGCGACAACAATGGCATCTGAAGTCTTCTGCATGGCCAATGACTCATCCTGAAGAGCAACTAACCAACTATAAACCTGAAGGCTCAGAAAGTTCAATTTAGCAATTTAGCTGCCTACCAAGACAAGTCTCAAAGGTGTTACAACTCCAGAGTACATTTCACAACATGTACTGGTGGATGGGCAGTTTAGCAAAAGCAGCTCACCAAGAAAGTTATCTCAATGGTGCTGTCGCTCCTGAGTACAACTCACAACAGGTACTGGTAAACAGATCAGCCAGCAAGCTGCCTACCAGAAAAGGTGTGTCAAATGTGTTCTCAGCAGTGCCGTCTGTGCTGTTGAGTATAGTGACCATCATAGATGAGGGGCTGCCCGACAGGCCTTTCACCTCCACGTCCACAACCTGGCTTGCCTCATTGAAGTTGACCATCTGCAGCAGAACACGAAAACTGTTCTAGCCAAGGATGAACTGCCAACCAACAATGAAAGGCCAAGAATAGAAGTTCACCATCTGCAGCAGAATAAGAACCAATAATGAATTGGTTCCACCTATTCATTCTACCAATGATAATGAATTCTAGCCAAGAATGAATTGCCGACCAAGAATGAAAGGCCAAGAAGTAATGGATTCCAGCCAAGCATTAGACGTGCCTGTCTGGACTACACGGCTTGCTGCCTGACTTCTGGCTCAGCCAAATCAATCATTCGATCTACATTCCTTGTCTGTAGGACTCACCAGGGGAGTCAACAGACAATGACTGGGAGAGTTCTGAAAATGCCAGATACGAGGTGGTCTGCAGCATGGGCTATGCCAACAAGGGCACTTTCACATGGCCATGATTCTTTGTGCCTGATTGGTGACAGTAGTTGTCTTAGACTGATACTGATGGATTTGAGTATTCCAGAAAATGCATACAGCTAAAAACTGTATGTCAGCAAGTTTCCAATTTGATAGTAATGTATGCCGGTAGTGATGATGATTAAACACTACAACTTGCTTAAAGCCACATCGCACTGCACAACATGCTATTAGTCAGACTGACTCACCTTAAAGGCAACTTTAGTGCAGGCTGTGTTCTGGCAACTAGCTGAGGCTGCAATGCCATGATTGTGTGAGTCTCCATCACTGGATGACACATCTGTGTCAATGTACCGCACCCCTTGATACACGGAGAAGAGCTTCTGTACATAGTAGGACACCGTGCCAAACACCCTGCATGCAAACAAGCTGCTTGACTATCTGAAAATGTGTTGCTTGATATGACACAGGGCTTGGAAAGCTGCACCACTGATGATTTTATTACACGTAAGTCAGCAAAAATGCCTGGGAGGCTGTTCATAATATGCAGAAGATATCTTTATGGTGTCTCCAAAATAGCGAAACACAACAAAGATAAAAGCAAAAAAGCGGATGTGGAGGTTCATAGGCACATTGCTGGAGCAGATGGTAGGCTCTGATTGTTCTGTATCTCAGCAGAAAGCAAGAAAAGGAAAAGCTACACCTTTTGGCGTCACTTTTATTGAGAAGCCGAGTAGTAGAAAGCAAAGCTTGATGGAATTGCAGGACAGCACTGATCACATGCTACACAATGCAGTGAAGGGGTGGGCTGGTCCTGAGGTGGTCCGCTGCCTCTAGACACTGCTGTCATGACTGCCAAAAGACACAGACTCTCTCTCTCTCTCTCTCTCTTGTGTTCCATTGGAGAAATGTTAGATCCACAAAGCTCCAGGCTGCTGCGTTAGGAGGCTCTCATTATGATCGCTGAGAGGCGTACATTGGTTTTGTTTTTCTCCTTTGTTGGGTCCACAGCTCATGATAGATCACAGTGCCAGAAAAGATGCTACACTATGAATCACAAGTTGTTTACCTGTGGTTGTGAAGGAAAGCCCAAAGTTTCTCACCCTCAGGCTTTTCTTTGATGAATGCCAAAAGGTGCAGTCTTTTCTTTCTGTTCTTACCTGTGGTTGTCAAAGATGATGAGGTTGTGAGGCCACACTCGGTCGTTCCAATGGGAAAACAGAGGGGCAAAAGCTGCCATCGCCACCTGCTCAGAGTTCCTGAAAGCCACAGCCAGGACATTAGGAAGAAAGACAAGAAAAGAGAAGAGTACGCCTTGTGGCGTCAATTTAATGAGAAGCCAAGTTTTATGCCGGGATGCCCAGGTGAGCCATCAGGAAGACAGATGACATGTGGGCAAGAACAAGATGATGCATATTGGCATTGCTTGCACAAAAGCCATGCAGGGCTCAAAACTTTGTGACTTTCACATTGCTGTCAGCTGGATGATGTTGCAATTGAATGCACCAATAGACAGGAGTACGTGTGGACAGACAAGTCTGTACCTTTCCACTCCTGTCATGAACCCGGCTTCAGCAATGGCAGCCTGCAGGGGGCCACATCAAGTTGAGAAGGGCAGGGCAGGGCAGGGCAGGGCAGGGCAGGGCAGGGCAGGGCAGGGCAGGGCAGGGCAGGGCAGGGCAAGCTTCCCTTTAGCAAGAAAGGGAAGACAGGCAAACTCTTCCTCTTGCAGAGGCCGGGTTTAGGCAGAGGCAACTTGCAATTTCAATGACCGAAGCTCCAGGATGCTCAATGCATGTAGACTTGATATGCCTCAACACAGTGGGTTGCAATAGACGTTTTGCTGTATGGCCTGAATGTAATGCTTATGCAAAACCCTGCAGTGCACATGGCTTGTCATCTTTCCTTGATACCCATTTGTCTCACAAGAATGCGGTTCTACTTCTGAACATCTGTCTGCATCAGCTTACCCTGGCATTGCCTGGAAAGGGTATGGGGGTGCCGGGGGAGTCTGACACAACCCCAAACTCTGATGCAAAGATCTGCTTGTCCTGAAGGTTGGGCATGTTGTCAAAGTCATGCCGCCGGTCAAACATGTTTTGGGGGTCCGTGTACATGTGCCAGTCAAAGAGGTCTGTAGGGGCGTGATCAGTCATGTCACAGTTGGAGATGAGGCGCATGTGGGGGTACTTGGATCTGATGGCTGTGAAGAAGGCAATGTAGTTTTCTACATACCATGGCTTGCCACAATCCTGCAACAGGGAAAAATGCTCAGACCATGTGATTGAATAGCAGCTCAGAGGAATGCTTGTTGAGGCATGTAGGGCTCTTGGGCTCTGTGAAACACTTGGTGCAAGTTCCATGTAACAGGTGTGTAGCACATCTGGCAATGGGAACAGAAGCGAACCATGTCACCTACAACAACAAAAACGAAGAGCAACACAGGTGCATGAGGATGGTTGTGAGGCTGTGTTTGTAGTGAAAGAAAAACCGAATCTGCACAACCTGCAATCATGAGATGAGAGGGCCACAGCAATGCATGGCAGCAAAGTCATGCCCTGGACAGACAAGACAGACAGACAGACAGACAGACAGACAGACAGACAGACAGACAGACAGACAGACAGACAGACAGACAGACAGATGGACGAACAGGCAGGCAGGCAGGCAGGCATAATTGACACTGACCTCATTACCAATGGCAAAGTAGTTGAGGTCCCAGGGCTTGGAACGGCCCATCTTGTTGCGCAGGCTGCCCCACTCAGACTCAGCTGCCCCACTCACAAACTCAATCAGGTCCAGAGCATCCTACACCCACTCAAATCCGTTGTAATTCCTTGACTTATCATTTGATTGACTACTTGACTTGTTACTTGACTGCCAACTTGACTGATGACTTGACTCACTCAATCGATTGACTAACTGACTGACTGGTGGGGGAAATGATTGGTGGGGAAATGATTGATAATTCAGGTTGATACAGAGGCAGAGTCAGAGGCCTGCTCAAGAAACAAGGTGGGTTGTATGCACTATTTGGAGTGCGTCATCAAAGCAGTGCAGACAGCACAGCTGATTTCGTAAGCAGACTTCTGACATTGTCCCTCGCGGAATCCAAGCTACCAATTCATAAAGTGTAGTGCACAATCAAGCTGAGCATACAACCAAGCTGTGGGCAATGCAAAGCATATCACCGCCCGCATACACATGACGGAGCATGGCACAAAGCTGTGACCAAAGTAATTAAACAGCAACCCTACTGAGCAGCATCACCAAGCAGCCAATGTTCAGCAGAGAGACTCAGCACTGCAATACTTCCTGCTTTGTTTAGTGTTTCCCGTATCACGGCGTATTTGTCATGTTTATTGATTCTACAAAATGCTTCAAATGGAGGGGGTGGGGAGGGTGGAGGGTGCCTACTTGGACCAGAGGCCAGATTTGGGCAGCTGGGATGCTGTCTTCGTGGGCGATGCCATTGTTGATCACCCACACAGGCTCTGCATCCAAAGCCTCTGCCAGCTGGAAGTACTCAAACACTCCCATACCTGCACACAAGTATCTAAGGCTTGTGGTCAGCTGGATTTACTCAAACACTCCCAGACCTGCACACAAGCTCTGTAACTAAGGCTTGTGTCACCTGAAAGTACTCACAACACTCTTATGCCTGCACACAGGTAATAAATTTACTGTACAGCCTCTGCATCCAAAGCTTGTGTCAGCTGAAAGTATTCAGAACACTCACACACCTGCACACAAGCTCTGCAACTAAAGCTTGTATCAGCTGAAAGTACTCACAACACTCTGATGTCTACAGAAATTTGATCACTTAACTGTACAGCCTCTGCATCTGAAGCTTGTATCAGCTCCAGTCAACAAGCTTTTCCACCAAAACACTTCACTACACAATTCATTTCACAACATAGGCAATGATATCATGCTTGAAATAATTGTGGGCCAGTATAACCATAACTTCCGAGGCGAGAGACCAGTACTGTACCATCAGTGCTCCAATAGTTCCATACGCTGTTGTAGTGGCCAGGGCGTTCCCAGAAGGGCCCTACAGAGGGCTTCCACCAAGCAGCTGTTTCCAGCCTAACACCTTCCACATAGCAACCCCCTGGCATCCTCACAAATCTGCACACCACCTGAAAGGTATAAACTACTTTGCACTGCATCTGCAGCAGTGCTTGCAGCCTGCAACACCAGCAGCTTTTAGCGAGTGAATGTGCACACAGCTGCATATGGCTGCCATGTGCCGTAATGTGACAGCTTTGGGGCTGCGCTGACAATCATCAGCTGAGGTTGAGCTGAGAAATGACAAACCACGTTGTGACAAGCTTATTTGTGACGACTGGGGATGGCAGGCCCTGATAGCAAAGGTCAGGAGGCATGAGAGATCAGATCACAGCTCTAGGATGAGTGTCACTGAGCCTTGCCTACAAGATCTGCAGGCTGCAAGCACAGATGTACTCATGGCAGACGTCTACAGTGAAAAGGGTCACTGATGCTAAGCTACGTTATAGGCAACCTGAAGAACGGCTTAATGTGCAGGGTTGACGCTGCATACGCCCCGTGTTGCATACAGCATGCTCAGCAGAGCAGAACAGAGCAGCTGAATGCAAAGAAACAGACCTCATGTGTGAAGCCTGGAAGGGATTCACTGTCTGCTGTGCAAGTAGACTCTATCCCTATGAACTCTCAGGCATGCACACCAATACAACCTGACAGTGAGGCTGTTGGACTAAAGCCAAAATTGCATTGGAGGAAAGCCATAAGTGTTTGTGAGTGTCAAACCTGGGCTGTAGGTCCTTCAGGTACTGCAACAAGTCTGGCCTGAATGGCTGCAACACTGTTTCCTTTACATTCTCAGCAGGGAACAAGGAAACGAGGCGCACAGCTAGGTCAGCTTCCCCTTCGATGTACAGCGTGAGCTGGGCTTTGGCATCTGTTGCGTTGCTGGTGAGCATGACCTTGAAATGAGACCAGGACTCGGAGATATCACCAATGTCTGCTGATGCGTACACTTCCTTGCCAGTCTCAGACTCTAGCTTTGCAGTCACACGTGGTTCCTGAGCACACCATACAAAACATTTATTTGTAGTTGGTGTTTGTGCCTGTCAAAGGTTTGCAGATCTACTTGGTGATATGAAAGATGGTGGCATGAATGGCTGCGTGATGTCATGCAAGAATCTTTTCAATGAGGATTGTACCTATGCATGCTTTACAGATCCGATTGTGGACACAAGGTCTGATAGCACTTTTGGCTGCATGGTGCCATGCAACATGCTGCATGTTGGACAAAATGGAATCTGCATGTGCCTGGATGCGCCAGAAACCTCATGACGCAGCGGACTATGTTTTGTCACGGCAATGATAGCAACAGTCTGCAACCAAGAAACATTAGACATGTGGTGATTTTGCGGATGCAGCAGGTTTGTTCTTGACGCTGCAGACATGACAAACAAAGGTCAATAGGTGCAGTATATAGCTGTGCTAGCTGTGTACGTTTTAACTGTTATGATTTATTATAGCTGTGCTGACCTTACTGGTGACATCCCCACTGGACTCAGATTGAATTATGACAGCCAGCTGATACTCATGATGTTTCTGAACAGGGATGCCCCAATAGCCAGTGTTGGTGAGACCACCGCCTGAGTCGTCTGTGCTGATCTTGATGTAAGCTGTGCTGCTCCTGCCGCCAGCATTAATGGGCTGCTGTTTGACAAGAGTCAAAGCAGTCTTGCCAACAGGCAACCAGCTTCTTGGTTGACCCTGTAGGCTGCAGAAACGGTCCAAGAATCAGCAGAACATTGCTGCTGTAGATAGCAGAGGCTTCTCTGCATTGATGGAATGATGTGCAGGGTGGGTCAGGCAGTACCTGTATTCAGAAGGCGCATCTGAAGCCCAGCGTTGGGCACCTAAAAGTTGAGCATTGGTCAGGTTAGACGAGCCCACAGCGGGAAACACAGGGAGGTGCTCATGCTCAAACAAGCTTGCTGGGACAGCGAGCTGGGTAGCTTCGCGATATGCTAGTCCAAGAGAGTAGGCCAGTCCGCCGAAGCTTCTATCACTGATCAACTCAGCGTAAAGCCCTCCGTCACCCGCGTGCGAGATCTGTGGGATTCAAACGCAGTGGTTGGGAAAGAGCAGACTGCTGCTGTCGGCGTGTCAGCCAACCCGCTCTTCCGAGAGTTCACCGTCAAACGATCAGATAGGTGGGGTAAGCCTAACCTCTTCGAAGAATATCCCCCAGAGATGTTCAGCCATTGCATGGCCTTTGCTGAGGTCAAATGTGAGCTTTGCTGCTGGAGGCAGCCCATCAGGGTCAGCAAGGTTGATCCCGCGAGCTTGACCTAACGCGAGCAGGATAATGGCCAGGCAGCCCTGCTTACACAACGCTGCAGAGCGTTGGTTCATCTTTGCAGCACCTCTATACTGTTTCCCACCGGGTCGCTGCCGGCAGATTGCCATCTTGCCTGACGAGTTCCTGTCTGACGCTCGACACACCTTAAATTTTGCACGGACTAGACCAAATCGATCAATGAGTAATCTGATCAGCAATTTCTTCAGGCTTGGACACAACAGCAGCAGCTTTTCTGCAGCGCAGAGCATTCAAGGTCTGACCCAATTTTACTTTCATGTATGTGCAGCTTGCTGCTCTACTCTGTACAAATTGGAAAATCGTCGCTTACCTATAAGGTTCAAAGGCAATCAGGTATCGCCTCAAGATGACTGGCCAACCGGGCACTCTGACAGGACAGGTCTTTACAGCGCTGCAAATCAACCTGCTTTCATAGCATTAACTGCAATTCCCTAGACAAACACTTACGTTTGATAATATAAATATACACAGCGTATACAGACTCTGAGAGAATGATTATCCACAACAGACAACTGTAGGAAACTATTCATCAACTGGCTGTTGGTCATAGTCATTGTCTACACGATGGTCAATATGACAGACTTGCAATGCTGAATGCGCTTCAGCTGCAGCCAACTTTGGCAGCCGCTGCTTGCCTGTGGCCCATCACAGCCTCCAGCTCAAGCATTGTTGCAAAGTACTTGGCAAGATGCTTCAACCTGTCTGCCTGCAAGCCACATGTTTGGCTGACATCAATAACAACGTTGATGTGTTAACACAAGTGTGTTCAAGAGTAACTGGCATGCATGTTGGAGGCACAGCACAACAAAGATGCAGGCACAGGACCGAATCCAAAAGACATCATTATCATTGCACCATCATGGCAATGTTGTGGATGAGTTTAATGCGCAGCAACCTGCATCAGTTTGCAGCAAGTTGCCCAACGGTGATGCACGTGTGCAGCAAATGCACTCAGCCCAAACAGCGGCAGTCACTGTCACAGCTGATACTGGCCTGATTGCAGCAGGTCAAAAATGGTGTGAGGAAAAGTCTCGTGAAGGAGTTGCATGCAAGAGCATGTACCTGCTGGATTTCAAATCTTGATGCTGAGCCATCGGGCAACACAGCCTCCAGTGCCACTTTGAGTCCTGCCTGACTGGCCTGCCCATCAGCCGTTTGCTGATGCGTGTCACCTTCCACAAAAGATGGCGCACTACAGCCTTTCACAGCGGTTGACCGTTGCTGATGCTGCTGCTGCTGCTGTGTGTGCTTGCCATGTCTGCACCAAAACCGTTGGCGCTGTTCTAAGCGTCTGTCGCACTCTACTACATCTGCTTGCAATTGCTCCTCAGAAGTACCTTGAAAGTTGTCATTGGCTTTCTGAGGTTGAGAATGATGCAATGCAGGCAGACTTGCAGTGGCTGCACCTGCTGCGTGAGTCCTGCCTTTGAGCGCTGCAGCCACATAACTGTCTCTTGATCGTCTCTGTCTCCTGCTTTTGACTGTTGCTGTTCTGCCCAGCTTGCTCCTGCCTGATGATTGTTGCTGTTGCGCAAACCGAATCTTTGCCTCTGGCAGTGCAGCTTGGTGCTGAATCTCAGCTGTCTCTGCTGACTGTTCGTCTACACCTCCTTGAGCTGCTACATCAGCAGCTTTGCCCAGTGCTGCTGGACGTTGCGGCTGATCTGCAAGATGAACAGCTGTGATCCCCTCCTCCGGGCCAGAACAGCAATCATCAGCAGCTGCTGCAGCACACTGGTCTGCAGAGACAGACATTTCAGCTTCACAATGCTTCCATTGCTGTGCAACCACACTCCTGGCTTTGCTGTTGGCGTTCAGCTGCGGAGCAAAGGTGCACTGCTTCAGAGCCTGCTGTTCTTGCATGTCCCATGAAGTTAGCGCGAATCGCCCCAGGCTTGCCCTGCCCTCTGGCATGATCCCTGCGCCAAGCTCATGCATGGAGGCTGGATTCATTAGTGCCAGTTCTGCCGAAGCATAAGCCTCTTGCATTGGATCATCTGCAGCTGAGCCTGCTGGGCTGACTCCCATCTCTGTGTCAAGAGCATCCACACACCTTCTTGCATGTGCTGTTTGGGTGTGTAGAGCACTACCTCTATGAGGGGCTTTGTAGGGAGCAGCCTGCATGCATGGGACATAACTAGGGTATACACACCTGTCTCACTGGCATTTTTACTGGATGGACACCACGCTGGGAGAACAGGGTGGTGCAGCTGAGAATGCGGGACAGAGTGGGAGGTGTCACACCCTGAGACTAAAAAGGGCCGGACACAAAAAAAAACGTTGAACCCGGCCGGGATCGAACCGGCGACCTGAAGCGTGTAAAGCTTACGTGATAACCGCTACACCACGGGTCCAACTTCGGTGTAAATAGCCGTTTTTTGCGCATAATAATTGCTGCAAAAACCTTGGATTCCAAATTCAGCTGGCGGGTACTTTTCACAAACATGAATGTAGTATTTTAGCTTTTACCTTGGCAGCGACCAGGGCCAGGCTGTGGGGGTCCAGGGCAGGGTGAAAGGTGCAAGGCACCATCTCCAGCTCAGCCAGGGCCTGTCTCCTCTTGACCACCTCGGCTGCAGTGGATGCTGACCGGGCAAAGGGCTGCTGCTTGGCGAGCTCCTGACCTGCTGCAGCCTTTGGCCTGCACAGCAAGCCTGGTGAGGAACCACAAGTCCATAACATTTTGGCGCCCAGAAAGAGAAAATATCTTGGCAATGGCTGTTCAGGGTTGTGTTATGCATTGAAGATACTTGTACTTTGTGACTGCTGTAAACTTCAGGTGTACACAGCGCAGCCTTCAGCTGCATGCCAGGCTGCTGCAAATAAGCTGTGTAGCCAAGCAACTGTGATAGCTGTAGCTACATGGCTTACCTTGTGAGATGGAGCTTCTGTGATGCTGAATGCGCGTCAAGGCTGTGCTGCTGCTGATCCTGCGGCTGTTGTTGCTGCCTGTGTTGCCGACGGGAGAACCTGACAGCATTGCCAGCCAGAACAGCTGCTTGCCTCTTGCCACTCTGCCCTACAAACTGATATACGCTGGTGAGCATGCAGCACTCTGCCATGATTGATGATGATGAGCTCTGATTTGTCATTAAGATGTGCCCGTCACACCCTCTCTGACTGTGATGATGAATGCAAGCGCAAAAATGCTGCACCAGATTGCTCCATGCAGAAGGGTGCTAAGGCTCTCAGGCCATAATCTCAAGAATACATGCTCTCAGATAGACGTGCCTCATACAAGGCAACATCTGGTTGTACTGTGCACGACATACGCAGGAGTAGACCACTCTGTAAAGTGACTGAACTGCCTTGAAAATGATTTCAGGTGATATGCTTCTGTGAAAACAAGCTGCAATGGATGATCAGGACAGGTCTGCCGGCTCACCTCTAGGCTGCCACCTGAGCTTTTCAACACCTTGCT
>JAABUK010007864.1_pt1 | contig 15203 bp, 14 predicted proteins | sample 5559141 | NCBI WGS metagenome assembly JAABUK01 (sample SAMN10711869, study PRJNA513367) | rock metagenome | isolation source: Antarctica rocks | place: Antarctica: Victoria Land, Pudding Butte nord | collected 2016-01-03
AAGATGCTGTCGCGCGAACGAGTCCAGGGCAAATCCACTAGTACCTTTGGGAAAGATTGCTCGATCAATGGCAATCACACCTTTTAGAACCAGTGTGTAGGCTTTGATCTCCATCTCTGTCGGAGTTCCAAAGTGCAATGTTCTTGTCGTATCTGTTGTACCGTCCAAATATTGAGCTCCTGAGTCGCAAAGATAGATCGCTTTGGGATCGATTATAGAGCAGTTGCCCTTCTCAGGCTTGTAGTGGATGACAGCTGCATTCGGTCCGGTAGATGAGATGGTGTCGAAAGATAAACCAACAAAATGCTCTCCCTGGGAACGTATTTCTTCAAGCTTGTCCGCAGCCTGAACCTCGTCTAGAGTATCCCCTTTCCCTACCAGGATCTCTTCTAACCAGGCAAAATATGCACTGAGAGCCGCACCATCTCGAACATGACAGGATCGCATGCCCTCTAATTCCGTGTCATTTTTAATTGCTTTCAAGTCACCAACAGGGCTTCGGAGTTCGTCAACCTGTTCTTCACCGCCTAGGCCCAGACTCAGTGCCCATGACGCCTTTGTGGAGATCAGATATTTCTTCTTTACCAGTGGCTTGGGGTCTTCGGCGTTCGCATCCGTAGCATCAGGCACGGACTCGCTCATCGCCATCAGATCCGACAAGAGAGAGTCGTATGGGCGGATCTGAACTTCCAGGCCGAGATGATCCTTAACCTCACTGGTAAGCTTGCCAGAGTTGACATAAATCGATGCAGTCGTAGGGGTTACTGCAGCGTAGGAGAAGAAAACTGGGTTGTACGGAATGTCACTGCCCCTTAGATTGAAGAGCCACGCAACCTCATCTAGCATAGAGATGATGATCCCAGCAGCTTTCTTTTTGTCCAATTCTTTGCGTAACTCTTCAATCTTTGATTGGAAATCCAATCCAGAGTATTTCTCGGCCAAGACTTGAACTTTCTCTTGTGGCCTTGTTGGTCGATCAGGGCCCCACACTTGGTCAACGAGATTCTCTTTGGCACCAACAAGCGAGCTCCGGGCCTTCTTCTTCAAAGTTTCCGAGAGTTTTCGAGCATCTGATGCAGTGATGACCGTAGGATCTACACCGACTGTCTTTCCACCTTCAGCTTGTTCCGTCGTCCTGGGCCAGCTCAGCTTTTGTACTAAGCTGTAGATGTAGGTCTTGACTGTACCACTCCTGCCAAGTTGGAACATCCTCAAGCCCTTGCTTCAGCAACGTCCAGTTGTCGTCGAGTTGCTTGGATGCCTGGTTGAAATATCGGCCGTCGGTTGCTAACGCAGCCTTGTCCATGGTAATCACAGCGCAGCCTGCTGAGCCTGAGAAGCCGGAAATATGCTCTGCCGCGATTATGTGAGATTGGGCTCCTTGGTTGATTATGAGAGCATACCTCTTCGAGCATCGCAGGGAGCAATATATTCCGACTGGTGACTATCCTCGGACGGAACAACTGCGTTTCGTCAGGGCAAGGAATCCCCATCATTGCAACGAGTTGCCATAATACCGTAGATATCGAATTCATGTCGTTCCATCAAATCCCGCAACTGGGCCAATCTCTTACTAGTGTTCACCCGTTCCATGTCGACTGATCGTAAGGGGGAGGTGGAGAAGATTCGAAGTGGACACAATGTAGATGGACCCTTGATCGACGCAGAGTTGACTATGCGCGGGAGAAGCTGTCCAAAGGTTCGTAACGCAAGCATTACATAGCAATGCAATTTCAATCTTGCGATGGGTTGCTACTGTACGAAGTACTACGTTGACGGTCCTCGGCTCCTGGATGCATGAGTTCCGGGTAGCGCATGTCGACTGGGTCGGTGGCGCTTAGTTTTGCATTTTTTTGATTACGGCACGGAAGCATCATATTACTTGAAGTATGCCCAGCTGTATCTAGCGTTAGGTCTTGTTCCTCAACTGGGTTTTTGTGTCAATGATCTCTGCAACGTGCGAACAGCGAGACAGTTTCCAAAGGTAGACTGACATTTCATCCGCAAACATCTTTGACGGTCGACCTTCAATCTAAGCTTCACGCCATGATGCATTGCTACTAGCTCCCGCAGCTTCGACCAATGACCGCTCACAAACAGAAGCGCCTCCTACGATTTCCTACTCAGCCTGGTGCTTCGATTATCCGATTTGCGTTGCCCAGCGCTTGAAATGATCCGGCGTAAGACTTGCAACATCACAATGACTGCCTACGAGAGCGAAGAGCTGACATGGAACAGCTTATCGAAGAGCTCGTGAACCCGACGTCACGTCCTACCCCTCAGCGGATCGAAGAAGTCCAAAGGGAAATCCAACGACTTCAACGAGATCCTGCAGGATGGCACCTAGGTCTTGCGCTGTTGAAGAAGAGTAGTAGCCACTTCCGCTTCTATGGTGCTTTGACCTTGACCTTTAAAATCCGTACGGATTGGTGAGATTGACTGTCCACTGTAGTGGATAAATTTGGCTCATTCCTCCAGGGCTTCCCTTGAGACCCAGACTGGACTGCGTGATGGTGTTCTTGCGGACCTCGTCGCAAGCTACGTCAACTTCACCAACGAAGTGGAACAACAGTTTGTGCTACGGAAAGTCTGCTCGACCCTAGCAGCATTCTTCCTTCATCCAAACTCTTCTTGGCAGCTTCCCATTAGGCATCTCTTGACATTTTACGGCGCTCAAGTTAGTGAGCATGAGGAGACTGATGACGTCCAAAAGACCTGGGACAATATTCAGCATGTAAGCCCGTCGCAGCTGCGCAGTGTGCTTTGGCTAGGTTCTTCACTGGTCGAAGAGGTGACGAAATTAGATGTGAAAGGGTTGGAAAGGTCGGTCTCTCGAACTCTTATTCGTATCTGGCTAATTCTGAAAAGCGCCAAAGTGGCTGAGAGGGTTGTCAAAAACGCTTATGATGTGTGGTACCTTATTTGGCTCACACTCCGATGCCTGCATTTGCGCAACGGTCATTTGGAATCTCAGCCTTCTTTTTTGCCCAACTATCTTTCTTCCAGCTCGGAAGCTGAAGTCCTCGAGCTTAGCAAAGAGGCTCTTGATACTGCATCGGTATTGTCATTTTCCAATCAGAGTTGGTGCGTTCCACTAACGCCATGTTCTAGAGTTGGATATACTTTCACTCATCGTCTCATCGCGACAATGACTCGACTACCGATGTCATCAATGCGGCTATCTCACTAATTGTGCGGTGCTTTTTCATCCCGGATGTAGCCGACAACACGATATTGTGTCTTACGGGCATTGTTCAACAAGCGCCCAAATATTTAACGGAAGCTGGGCATCAAAGTCTTAACACACTTCTTACCTCTCGACAAGCTGAATTCTGTGTTGTACAGCTACTTGAGGGCAGCTTTGAAGCACAGGCCATTCACTTCGTGGTCTTCATTGCGAGCCTGTTGGATTTGCACGACCTCTCTTCTCCCGAGGCTTTCCAGGACCAGACTCTCGGAATTTTGTTAGGTATCCTGCGAAGCCTGTTGTACACGCCAGGGACTGCAGTCGTTGTAGACGAAGTCTGTCAGACCGTGCTTGACGCCTTCAACCAGATTGTCGATAGATGGAGTGACTGGGTAGGCTCAAGCGCTGCAGATCAATCTCTAAAACCTCTCGTCATCGAAGCTTGCATGCAATACGCGGCTAAGATACAGTACCCAACCCAGGAATCTGAGGACGCAAATTATTCTTGGGAAAGCGATGCAAGAGCACAGTTTCAGGATTTCAGGAATGACGTTCAAGATCTTCTGCTTGCATCATATGCTTGTATCGGACCTGCTCTGATTCAGACTCTTGCAATTTCCTTGCAGTCTTCAGATCTGTCATCTGGCTGGGAACACTTTGAGGCCCATCTTTACTGCCTCAGTGCGCTCTCTGACGTTATATCTAACAATACAGCAGTGCTTGGACGACATGTTTCTGGCGTTCTGACATCACAGAAATGGAACCTTCTCCTGCAGAATGTTGACACCACCCCAGATCTAGCAAGGCAAGGGGCTATTGGTTTCATTCAACGCAATACATTCATTCTTCAGGATGACCATCGGCACCTGTTACCCTGCATCAACTTTCTCTTTGCTTCTCTTCGCCTTCCAGGCTCAACCGTCTCCGCTTCTCGTGCTATTTCCACACTCTGCCACAAACAGCGCTCCATGCTCATTGAGGCTCTACCACAATTTATCAGTTCCCTTTCCCTCCTTGCAGACGTTCCGTCGGAAGAGAGACATCGACTTTTTGGTGCCGTAGCCGCGATCATTCAGGCAATACCTAAGGAGGACGGTAAAGTGGAGCCATTGGTCCAAGTCCTCGTTCTTATCTTTCAGTCTTCACAAGAGGCATTTGGAAACCAAGCCGTGGCTGGCCTCATCTCGGCAATTGACCTTCTGCAGACGTTGGCAGCTATTGGGAAAGGTCTGCGGGCTCCCTCGGAAGAATCAATTAATCTCGATGCTGAGCCCAGCCTAGAGCAGAAAAGTTTCTGGTTGGAGGGTAATGGAAAACAAGTGCAACAGAACATACAGAACGTGATTGATCGAGTGCTTACCAGGTACCCAGAGGAGCCTTTACTCATTGAGGCTACGTGCGACATCCTGAAATCTGGGTATACAGAGGCACATCCAAGCACCTTCAAGTTTGACGCCAAATATACCGCATCTTTTCTTACTCACAACATTCGCCTTGATTCGCCCAGAAGTGGCTTGATAATAGACACAGCATCCTCCTTCCTCGCTTCGCACGCCTCAAGTCCCGACGTAATTCGCAGAGAGTTCATTCAGGTCTCTTCAGCAATCATCTCGTGTCAGCGCGCACTCCTCAACTCCTTTACAGCCACTCTATTTTACGATGACCATGAATTTACCCATTCATCCCTCGATTATTTTGCTCGCATGCTCCCAAAATACGGCTACTATTTCGGTGACAAGAGCCTCTCGGAAGCCTGGCAAATCCTATTCGAGTTCGCTCTCCTCGCCCTGGAGAATCCCGACACTCTCCCGCGACGCTCTACAGCGCAATTCTGGGTAAGGCAACTTCTCCCTCCCATAAGACTCCTTTTGCTAATGTGTGGTGTTGAAGGCTGCCGTCTTCGATAACTCCTCCTCACTCAGCCCCGACGCTTCCCGTAACCTGGTCGAATGCATCCAACACTACGGTGCGCGCTTCATCACCACTTTGCTTCGCCTGCTGGGCGGTGGGGCTGCCCGATCCGAATTGGATGTGCTCTGCCAGCCTTTGAAGAAGCTCGTGGGTAAGCAAGGGGTCTTGGGCGCCAGATTACTGCGGTATGCAGCAGTAGGGACCAATGGAGGGGATGACAGGAGCAGGAGGTTTGTGGAGCAGGTGATCGGGCTACGAGGGACAAGGAGAACGGGAGAGCTGGTAAGAGAGTTTTGGGTGGGCAGCCGAGGGGCGGCGTTCGCCTATGCTGGTTAAACAAGGGGTTTAGGTAGGTGGTGGAGTCTATAGAGACGTAGCCTTGGACACTATTTCTCTCGTATAGACTAAGGAGTTTGGAGGTAGTAGTTCCTTTAGAATACTAGTCACGGAAGCGTGGAAATGTTCGAAACGGCTGTGGAGTTTTCAGGTTCTTACTGACATCAATACTACCACCCTCTGCCAGCCATCTTCTCGGCTGGGGCCATACTACCACAGTTGATGCCAACCATCGCCTCACCAAGTCCCTGGCTCACCTCTGCCAGTACCTGAGGATCTTGGTAGTGGGTTGTGGCTCTTACAATGGCTTTCGCTCTCTTGGCTGCGTCTCCGGATTTGAAAATGCCGCTGCCGACAAAAACTCCATCGCAGCCGAGCTGCATCATCAATGCCGCATCTGCTGGCGTCGCAATACCCCCGGCAGCGAAGTTAACCACGGGCAGTCTCCCCAGCTCAGCGGTCTGTTTCAGCAAGGCAACATCGCATCCAATTTCCCTGGCCATGGCCCTCAGTGCACCCTCACCACCAGCCTCATATGCCCCTTTCGCTCTCGCAATCTCCTGTGTGAGAGTTCGCATATGTTTGACCGCTTCAACCACATCCCCAGTCCCGGCCTCACCCTTAGTCCTGATCATGGCTGCACCTTCGCTGATCCTCCTCAAGGCCTCTCCCAAGTTCCTGCAACCGCAGACGAATGGCACACGGTACGGGCTCTTATCAACATGATATGTATCATCAGCCGGCGTCAGGACCTCACTCTCGTCGATGTAGTCTACGCCAATGGCTTGCAGGATCTGGCATTCGACGAAGTGGCCGATTCGTGCTTTCGCCATGACAGGAATGGTGACGGCGGCTTGTATTTCTTTGATCATGGAGGGGTCCGACATGCGGGCTACACCACCGTCACGCCGGATGTCGGCAGGGACACGCTCGAGAGCCATGACAGCGCAGGCGCCGGATTCTTCTGCTATCCGTGCCTGGGATGGATGTGTTAGGAAGAAAATAGCCATACAAGAATTGGAGCGGGAAGGGTACCTGTTCAGCATTGACTACATCCATGATAACACCCCCCTTTAACATTTGAGCCAAGCCCGCCTTGACAGTAAAGTCAGGCGTGGTGGCAACGCCATTGCTTGTGGCGGACTTCTCAGTGTGTACCGCCATGTTGTCGTTGATGCCCATGATCTTTCGGATAGATAAGAGAATGAGCAGACACTTGGATGAGGCAGTGTGAAGAGGAAGAAGATAGGATAGAAAAGAATTGGTCCCGCCCTACGACAACATCTTACGATGACTCCCCGTCATGACCGACAGACTCCAGAAAATCTAGTGGCAGGACCATGGAAAATGATTGTGGGACCGGAGATCCTCCCATCGGATCGGAAGAACCTTTCCGCGTCGTCACCGGAGCCTCAGTCAATCTGCCTGAACTTCACACAACAATGGGCTGAGCTTCAACAGATCAGGGCAAAGGTGTGTAGCATGTGCTTGAGCTTCTCGATGCGTTGCTTGAGCTCTGTTGTCGACGTTTGCCCGTCCATGACTTCCAAATCCCATCAAAGAGCACACCTCTTTGCTTCTTTGGTGCAATCTCAGCTCTCGGAATGCGAGAATACGACAAGCTGGACCTACATCTAGCGGGAGAAAGTATGAAGAGATTGAAAATCAATGCCCGGTCCCCCAGTCTTCCGGAGCTTCCTGGGGACGTTTTTGTCCTCATCATCGAGCATCTTGAAGCATGGGACATCGTTCGCTGCCAAATGGTGTCTACAGCATGGGCCAAAGCGTTTTCAGACCCCGAATTCCTGCGTATCAATATCCAAAATTATCCGCATGCGAACGAATTCCGGCATTCGATCTCCAAAAGCAGGCTTACGCCTTCGGCACGTGAAAGTGATCTCCCATGGAGGACAACATTCAATAAAATTGCTTGCCGCTATTTTCACCTGACACACGGCAGACCTCGAACAATTGAAAAGTACAAGACAGCGACTCCTGAGCGACTCCAACTGGCTCATTGGTTTCCTGTCAGCTGTTGGGACTATCATGAGAGCCAACCTGGCAGACGCCTCTACCATCTGAATCCTCTGGAGCCTTACGAGAATCATGAGACGCGCCCAGGAGAGCAGATCTATCTTTTCAGGCAGGCTTTCTGGTCTTACGACGATGGTCTTCTAGTGTTTGTACCTGCTAAACCGTTCTCTTTCGATTACGATGCCGCCGAGGTGCCTATGCTGAGCCCGTCGTCCGACTTCCCTATCATGATGCTCGACGTGGAGTCTCGGCGGGGCGCTCAAGTTCCGTTTGACATCAAAGAAAGGGTGGTACGGAACCTGCGACTAAGCGATCGGACTCTGATCATCGAGTGGGCGGAGAAGGACCCATATCATGCGTTGAACGACTCGGAATATGTGCATAGGCATTTTGCAAGCTGCTACGACATTAAGCCAAAGCCAGATGTGACGGATGCAACAGCGTGCAGATGGACTGTCACATTTCGCAGTGAGTGGAAATTGCATTTCCTGGGCTTGCCTTTGAACCACAAGGATCGCTTTTTCTCAACGCACACCAAGGGTCATTATGCTGTCTACCTATGGCAGCCAAACCGGAGCATGTACACTGGAGATGAAGAACAGCCAATCGAGTGTCTGCTCATTTGGGACATCACGCAACCACGCCAATACATGCCATCACTAGATCCTGGTGGAAAGGATCTACCGGTAACTGTTAACAGTGGACCTCACATAGTGTCTCGATTCGACTACAGGCTACTTCAGCACTATTGCATTCGCCAACAGAGCTCACCGAGTCTGATGAAGTTCACCCTAAACGGTGAGCAACATACCATCACTATCCGCGAGAATGCATGCATCGCCGGGCAAGGCTACTTCGATCCAGCTGAACGGCTTTGGTGTGCTAGAACCACAACCATTCTCTTCCGCGGTAAGGGGCCCCATCTACAGCGAGAATGGGATGGTAATTTGCCTCCTTACCGTGGCAATTGCAGCATGGAGACATCTGATGTTCTGGATTCCGAAAGGTGGTTTCTTGGCATCATGGACGTCGTTGACGAGAAGGCTGACGTGCGATTTTCGTTGGTGGAGAGCGTCTTTACCGGCAGAGATGTGCAGAACACAGCGGTCTTACGCATTCGAGCACTCGGAAAATTGACAACGTTGGATGAATCTACGACAAGGCAGGTTGCCTATATGGGTAAAATTGCAGGGGATGAAAGGGTCTTGGTGGGTCAGAATGATAGTCAAGAGGTCGTCATTTTAAGATTTGATTGACCTCACCATTTTGGAATGGATGTCGGGCAAAGCAGTAAACGCAAGCACCTGCACGTCGACGTTGCCGTCCTTGCAGTGATTCCTTTGAAGCTGTGTCTGCATACAAAGCAAGGGTGAGAAATCGATATTGGCCTCTTTATCTATTTGTTGGCCTGTCACTATCGCATAATGCTTACGTTCTCCTCCCTCTTTGTCCTCTCTCTAGCTGTTATACCTCCTCTTAAGTACATTCGTGTCTCCATACAAAGGAAGGGTGAAAATCGACAATGGTATGTAAATTCATTTCTTAGCTTATCATAGTAAAACATTTTTACATTGCTTACGTTCTCTGCCCTCTCTCCAGCTGCTCATCCTTGGTGTCCAGTGTATGCTCTGCCCGTATTGGACAATGTTCAACGTCATTCTCAACCAAGTTTGGTACAATTTCTTCACTTAACAGGCCAAGTATCACAACATTTCCCACTGTTCAGTACTCGAAATATCTTCTGCAGGCTCAGAATAAGCCATCCACTTCAACGAGAGACCCGGCTGTCTCTTCAACCGCAACGTCGGGCACGGCTTCTTCGGCAAAACTATGCCCGTACGTTCCTGCGCATATCCACACCAACCTTACGTCTGCAAAAGCGTTTTAAATCAGCTGAATGAAAACCAGCGGGACCCTCGCCATGATGAGGTGTCACACTACCGTCCGTTCAAATACATTCCTGAATGGGTCAAATGGACGAGCTATACCTACAGGTCTTACTCAATGGCTAAAAAATTCCGCAATGGAGACTCGCTTCGTTATCTACTCTACCATCGCCTTTGCAACCTTTGTTTGGAAGAGACAGCTGCCCGAAATGCTGGAGTACATCCACCACGAACATTCACTGTTGCACCAAGCTCAGAATGTGTTTCTCAACTGCCAGACGAAAACCTAGCAGAGAGAGCGAAGAGCAAACACCACATTCCCGAAGTTTACTCTGGAGATTTTGGGGTCGCCCACTTAGCTTGGTACCCTAAGTTCCTTACAGCATCTAGGAGGACCTAGCGACGCTACACACACTCCTCATCGCAGTCTGTTCCGGCAGCTCACGGAACCCCTGTGGATTGAAGAACAGGAAAGTCCGGTTTCCACCTCATTACGCCACCGAATGGAGGCAGTCCTTGGCTATGCTTCTAGAACCCTGGAGCCGGCATAAATTCAACAAGCCGGTGGAAAAGCCGATCCCCCACCGACGCGTTCAGAGCGCTGATCGTGCCAACTGCGCAGCGGAGAATGGCCAAACTGGAGAGGATGCATCACATGGTGGACTATCTCTTCGCAAAGTTTTTGATTAGCACCGACGTCAAATTCTAGAAGATCAAATTAAAGTTTGACGTGCAGAAAATTGATAAGCTCTTTTTCTATTGTCTCCTATTTAATTATCCCTTGTGTCACTGAATGGCTGCCCTTCCTTGTTGGGAGTAGTGGCTTGGCCTCGATCTTTTGGTGTTCTTCTTGCCAAGGCTGCAGCAGAATTGTGGCCAAGCCACTATCCTCAATAAGGCATGTTGCCCATTCAGTGTCGCATTCAAAACCATTGTCAGCTTTAATTTCGCCCGGTAAGTATCGTTTTTCCATATGCATATTTCCATCGGACGGACGGTCGAGCTTTCCATTCTATCGTTCAAACCTATCCATATTTACCGTGGTTCACGAGCGATTCCACATCATTTGCTAACATGTCTATTCTCTTACAAGCCTTGCAGCGGATCGGCAGCAGGGCTTTACCTGCCCAGAACCTAGCTTGCGCCTAAAGACCCTAAGGTGCTAGGCTTCGAGTCACGTATCTTAGGCAAATGGGAACCATATCACAAGAAAAAGGTTCAAAGAAAGCGTCTTCAACTTGAGTCGCTGTTATTCACTTACCTCTTCCGGGTCTTGACAACGAAGAGAGCAGATGGAACCTGGCACTGCTCCCTTCCGCCCCTTCTTCCGACCTTGGAGTCTGGGGAGACCTACCTTGCCTAGCTATTCCATCCGAATACTACCCCTTTCTCCGCTTAGAACTCAGCCTCCGCATCCTCCCCAATACCCGCAGCGGCCATCTTCTCAGCGAGCCGAACTTTTCCGGTCCCGAGCGATGCTGCTCTCCCTCTGCTTCTGGCACGTTGCGCAGACATTATGATGCGGCCTCCCCGTCGGCTGCGGCTCTTCGCACACGACACGGCCGTTTTGGAGAACCAGGGTGGGGAAGTGAAAGTAGGTATGGTGGCGGGTCTTGGCTACGAGGCACATGACGGGCTGTTGTTGTTTTTTTCGTTGGTGTTGGTGAACTTTTCTTGCTGGGTTGCTGAAGATGTGGGTCGGTTCTGGGGATTCTATGGTGCACTTGGTTTCACCTCTAAAAATTAATGGGAAATGGATGGTAGGGAGGATTATGATGGGAAGGTAAGAGGTGGTTTAGATAGGTAATCTCTGGCGCCGACGATGTCTTCAACAAAGGGTGCATTGTTCCACGTTGCCCTCCCTACTTTGTGTTCTTGGGGCTTTGTCGACAACGCCATTGTCATCCTGGACACCTCCTAACAACACCCCTCAATGCCATTGTCATCGTCAAAAAGTTTTCTGTCAAGCTGGCGAGCAAGAGTTTTGATCTGCACACGGGAAATAAGGAGGGCGGCCCGAATAGTTTTCGGCAGACAGGATGGAAGTTGACCCTCGCATTGTCTGCGTGTCGTACTATAGCTAGCTGTTTCGAAGCTGAATGCCTCGAGATTGACACTGTCACGTCGATGTCATTTTGTATTCTTTGCTCATTTGCTTTGTCAATAAGCATTGTCGTTCGGTATGACGAAGGCTTGTTTGGATCTGCTCAAGCTCCCCAGCTCAGTAGATTAGCAAGAATATGAGGGAAAATTTCCTAGGAAATGGATGATGAAATGTAAAGTTCTCTAAACAAATAGCAAGGACAGGATGAAATATTTCTGTGGAAATGAAGGATAAATTGTAATTTCAGATGATGGGAAATATGTTTAGTTACTCACTTTACCTTTCTTACCTTGCGATCGAATGATAGAGAGCTATGAGTAAGGACCAGCCTGCTCGCTCTACTGCCTCCGTCTCCCTCCCTCCATCCACTTACCTAATCCAGCCGGCGCCTTTTCCTCGCAGGCTCATTAGGTGGAGGACCAACAGGTGAAGGACCAGCAGGTGAAGGACCAGCAGGTGAAAGGACCAGCAGGTGAAGGACCAGCAGGTGAAGGATCAGCAGGTGAAGGACCAGCAGATGAAGGACCAGCAGGTGAAGGACCAGCAGGTGAAGGACCAGCAGGTGAAGGACCAGCAGGTGAAAGGACCAGCAGGTGAAGGACCAGCAGGTGAAGGATCAGCAGGTGAAGGACCAGCAGGTGAAGGACCAGCAGGTGAAGGACCAGCAGGTGAAGGACCAGCAGATGAAGGACCAGCAGGTGAAGGACCATCAGATGATGAATCCGGACCCGAGTCAACACCATAACCCCCCATCTGCCAAAAAGACTCAAACGTCCCTCCTCCATTGATTTTGAAAGTCCGCCAGGCTTCTTCGAAAGCATCCCCCTTGATGCAATCAGGGCACGCTTTGAAGCGAATGATGGACTGGATAACACTGTAGCGCGGGCAGCGCGCACAGTCCAACTGGTTGTTGACGTAGGGCGGACATAGGTGACGACGCTCAGTGTGGGTGAACCAGTGGCCGCAAGGCCGGTGAAATGACACGGCAATGACGCACATGTTTGCTTGTTTCCTTGCTTTTCGTGTGCAGAATCGGGTCTGTGAAGATTCTCTTTGGCAGTTGTGTGTGGGACTTGTGTGTTGAAGTTGTGTGTGAGAGCTCTGTGTGAAAGATGCTTGTTGAAGATGTCTGTGGGAGATGTTGCTGGTGAGCTTTTTGATCGAAGGGAGAGTAGAGCAATGACTTTAAATAGTTTCTATGATGTTGGACCTGGGGAGGGCGTACGTTGTCTGGTCGTTATGCATGCTTTGTTGTACAGACCATGGATCAATCTTTGCATTGTTGTCCAGTTCAACCATTGTCTGGTCGTCTCTTTGAGCTCTTGCCCAAGCTCAGGGAACACATTGTCTTGTTCCTATCAAACAAAGCAACACCACAATAGAATTGATATCTTCTTTGTAGAATTGAAAAGAACAGTGGATGCGAGCCAATTTACTCGCTTCACTTCAGTCTGGTACCGCTCATATTCATCGGCACAGCTAGACCGAGGCGCATGTTCTCGTACATTAGAGTGTTTATACCCATTCCTGGCGGCCATAGTCTCCGGCCCACGCTCATGGAGTGAGGGTATCCCATGCCAGTCTAATTGATGAGAGACCACTTGTTGACTGCCTTCGAGAGGTTGGACGAGGTCAGCTTCGTGAAGGAGGGACTCTAGGTGAGTTATCGTCTTGTGTTGAGTGCCGCTATTGAGTATCTGGCTCACAAGCACATTGTCCGCGTTTGCTTCTACTCTTTGACTTTTGCGTGCACTCTTCAAATCTTCCAACAAAGATACACGTCGATGCCATCAAAGCAGTCTTTGTGTAGCTAGTGAGGACAGTCTGGATGTCTGTTGTTCGAGCACGACGAGCACAATGGCAGAAAAAGGCCATTGTCTTCACAGTAGCTTGGGCAAGAGTCTCTTCACTAGCATATAGACCACCGACCACAGAACTGTCGGGTATCCGCTTCTTCTCGTGTTTTCCAAATCCACCTGAAGAGCAGGAAAAAATGGATCCAAAGAAAGAATCTCACATTTCAGACCGGATGGCAAACGAAGCCAATAGCTCAGCAAAGGGCGGAGACACGATAAGTACCGGATCTCGGACACCAGAGTCTTCGGTAAGCACATCGCAAGGCATAGAAGCTCCAAAAGCACTGCCGACCAACCCTTCTTCCCTGACACAACTTCCAGATACGATCTCAACACCGACGGAATCAACGACAGCGGCTGGTCCAGCTGTCGCTTCCGCGCAATCGGAGGTCCCGCTCAGCCCAGCTCTTCGGCCCACCTTTGGCACGGCTTCCATGCAATCGATCCACGGCTCAGCGGTACAATATCCCACTCCATCTGGGTGCGTGGTAGGCGTTGAAGCCCTTGAAACACCAACAGTGGTTCCTGATTCCACAGCTCCGGGGCAGTCCCTGACAATGAAATTCGTCATGACCACAAAGTGCACCTCCACCACCCTCTTGGCCCCTTTCCCGTTTCCAGATCCGTCCATGGTCAAACCACCGGACTTCACGCAAATGGGCACTACACTGGCCACGGCGGTTCTGACATTGACAAGCACATCCGCGGTCATCTCGCTCATGCCTCTCCCAGCACCCACAACAGAAAACACCACTGCCACCACTGCAACCACACTTGCAACGACAGTGATTGCACCCACAATCGTGACTGTTTCGCCAAGTGCCACCCCATTTCCAGGCAAGCACCTCCTCTCACCGACACAGACCGGGCTGGTCGTCACCTCTGGCATTCTTGGCCTGCTGTCCCTCATGGCACTGGCCTTCTTCATCCGCCGCTGTCTCCGCAAACGCAAAGAAGACAAACATGGCAAAATCAGCAGTTTCTGGTGTGAAATGTTCCATCCTTCCCATCCTGGAGACCCCGAGATTGCCCAGTCCGATCTCCCAAGGGCGCCAGGCCTCGCTCCCTGCACCCGCATCACCTCAAATCCAGCACCTCCGTCCACACCCAACAATCAACCCAACCCCTTCAGCGCCTTCAAAGCGGCCGCCTCATCCAAAACCCCTTCTGCCAGTTTCAAAAGGTTCCCCAACCCCTTCAACGCCCGCGACCGTGAAGGTCGTGAAGCTGAGCGAGGAAGGGCTCAGGCCGAAAGGAAGGCTGCGGAGATCGACCAGGAATCCGTTGATATCTGCCTCGACGAGGATCTGGCGCTGGAGGAGCAGGAAAGGCTGGAGATAAGGCAAGAAGTGGCGCAATGGGATGCGGCAAGAAAGTCTCTGAGTCCATTTCCCAAACCGCCTCCCAAACCGGCGCCTTAACAGTCGAACGTAGGAGCGAGGAACTTTCCTTTCGACCAGACGGCGCTGGAGAGGTCAAAGTAGTCACGGGCTGGTTGATCGAGGAATGATACCTCGAGAATTTCTGAAGAGGTATGTGATTGGTAGATTCTGGATTCCCGGAGTACGAAAACTCTATAGAGGGAGCAAGGTAAGTCGTTTTCTTGACTTCCCTAAGACAGTACTAGCTCCCTGGTGGAGCAAGTTAAGTCGGTAGCTTAGCACAATAGGTAAGGTCATCCCGCCATGCATCCCGCCAACTCTCCATTCAAGCCCTGCAGTGAATACGCTCTTTTCCCTTGTACACAATGGTGTATAGAGATGCATTGGTCAGAAGAACGGACCTGGCGTACCCGTTAACTCACCTGGACGACTCAAGGGATTGAGTCAGTCGAGATTAGAGTTAGCTCGTCCACCACCTCGTTCCATGAGAAGTAGCACGCCATGCCT
>JAABUK010007865.1_pt1 | contig 15201 bp, 16 predicted proteins | sample 5559141 | NCBI WGS metagenome assembly JAABUK01 (sample SAMN10711869, study PRJNA513367) | rock metagenome | isolation source: Antarctica rocks | place: Antarctica: Victoria Land, Pudding Butte nord | collected 2016-01-03
ACTACATCGTCACGCACGTTCCGCGCTTCAAAAACTTTCCGTCGCCCGCTTTTGCCTTTGTTCGTTGTTTTCAACACGGACGCGCTATGTGAAAGATTTTAATTATTCGGGGAAAGCAAGCCGTTTTAATCTCGCCGTCAAATCGTCTAAATAATTTCGCAACCCGGTAACCGAAACATCGCCCGGCGGAGTCAAATCATCGCCAAACTTAATCTGGCTCAAAACCCAAGCGAGTTGTGCGGCGGTTAAGCCGCTGTCTTTTTGCTGTGCGATGGAAAGCGCGTCTTCAATTTTGAAGCCTGCCTTTTCTAGTTCCCGCACGTCAACCAAATCTCGAATTTCAGAACGCGACAGCAACGCGCAAAGTTTGTTTGCCAGAATCTCTTCAGGCGAATCAATGCGGATTCCGTTTATCTCGCGCTTCAACGGTTCAAGCTGGAAAACATATTCCCGAACCAAATCAACCACGATGGCTTCATCATTGCGCGTGACGAGCACGCGGCGAAGATCAGGCGCGGTTTGAATCGCTTCGACGCTTGCCTTCAACGCCCGCGCCACGTCTTTGACAATCGCAAAGCCGTTTTCAATTTCGTTTCCGAGCGTGAATAAATCGAGATCGTTCGTTTCCCTGTGTCCCAGATAAAACCCGACGAGAGCCGCGCCGCCGGTCAGATAAAAGCAGTTTTCGCGCCGGAAAAACTCGCGCAGAAAATCGTTTTGTAAATCGCTGAGCCGTGCCTTAGTCAAGCAAGTCTTCCCTCAGCCATGCCTCAAACAAAAACTCCCAAAACTTGCGGCGGCGTCCCGTGTGTTTCGATAGTTCTGTCCAATTGCGCCAGACCGCTTGCGGCGTGGTGAATTTCCAAACGTCCGTGTCCCGCGCCTCGCGCAGGATTTTCCCCAGAAGCCGCGTCCGCTCCGTCTCCGAAGCTTCCACTAATCGCCGTTTGAGTTCCGCAACAGTCATCGGCTCGTCCCACAGAAAATAAGGAACCGCCGACGCCTTTTCTAAATCCGTTGAAAGAGATTGTTTCATCCTCTTAAATGTTCACGCACGTTCCGCGTTTCAAAAACTTTCCGTCGCCCGCCTTGCCTTTGTACTCGCCCTTCTCGATCACCGCGCGCCCATCCGCGAGCCGGATAATTTCCGCGTCGCTATTAATAGCCGCGACATTACCTCCACGCTGAAAGACTTTTATGACAAGGCTGCATTCAGCGCTGCCGTTCCTTAAATATCAGGTTCGGGCGAATCGTACTTGCGTCTCTGTCACTACAATAAATTGATTGCTTAATCTGTCTGCGTAATTCTCAAGGAATCGCCGAAGAACTTTTATCTTATTAGCCGCCCGCTCATCTTCAAGCCGCATGAAAACAATGCCCCTGTGCGGCTGTTTCTCTCGATAAACCTTTTCGCCAAAGTCTCTATCGTTTGTAATTAAAATCCAATTCCCGGCAAATGCTTTCTCAATAATCCCGTCGTCATCCATGCCGCGCGCTTCTTCATATACGGAGAAAACTTCATGTCCCTGCTCGCGCAAATATTGTGCGACGCGCGTGCCCGTGCATTCATCCACAATAAAACGCATTTACGGCGTCTCCAACACCAGAGGCATAAAATCCATGTCGCCCAGAGACTTCGTCGCAAAGAGAAGGCACGCTTGAATATCTTCATGCGTCAACCCTTCGTATTCATCCAGAATCTCCGAAACGGTTGCGCCATGTGCGAGCAAATTAAGAACGTACTCGACGGTCAGGCGCGTTCCTTTTATGACAGGTTTTCCAACCATGACTTTAGGATTTAGAGCGATCCTCTCAAGTAACTGTCCGTCATTCATAACTTAAATCTCCTGTGCTTCATTACATACTCACGCACGCTCCGCGTTTCAGAAACTTTCCATCGCCCGCCTTGCCTTTGTACTCGTTGTTCTCAATCACGACGCGCCCGCGCGAAAGAACAATTTCGACGACGCCTTTGATCGTCTTACCTTCGTAAGCAGAATAATCCACGTTCATGTGGTGCGTCTCTGCGCTGATGGTCTGTTCCTTTTCGGGATCGAAGATAACGATGTCCGCGTCCGAGCCGACGGCGATGGTGCCTTTCTTCGGAAACAATCCGAACATCTTGGCGGCGGCGGTTGACGTTAGTTCGACGAAGCGATTAAGCGAGACGCGATTCTCGACGACGCCGCCGTTATAGATAAGCGGCACGCGGTGCTCGACGCCGGGCGCGCCGTTCGGAATCTTGGAGAAATCGTCGCGCCCCAATTCCTTTTGTTCCTTCATGCAGAACGGGCAATGATCCGTAGAGATAACTTGCAGATCGTCCGTGCGCAAGCCCTTCCACAATTCCGCTTGATTTGCTTTATCGCGCAGCGGCGGCGTCATCACATACTTCGCGCCGTCCCAACCGTCGCCGTAATCGTCAATCGAAAGAAAAAGATACTGCGGGCACGTTTCGGCAAACGCCGGAAGCCCGCGATCACGCGCCTCGCGCACTTGATGCAGCGCGTCGGCACAAGAGAGATGCACAATGTAAACGGGAGCTTCCGCCATCTCCGCAATCGCAATCGCGCGATGCACGCCTTCCGCTTCGGCAATCGTCGGCCTCGTCAGCGCGTGATACTTCGGCGCGGTTCGTCCTTGCGCCAGAGCGCGTTTGATTATTTCGTTTATCACGACGCCGTTTTCCGCGTGCATACAAATCAGCCCGCCGCGCTCGCCCGCCGCCGACATCGCGCGAAAGATCGTCGCATCGTCCACGAGAAAGACGCCCGGATATGCCATGAACAACTTGAAACTCGTGATGCCTTCGTCCATGAGTTTGTGAAGTTCCGGCACGCGCTCGCCTTCCAACTCCGTTGTGATTAAATGAAACCCGTAATCAATCGCCGTTCTGCCTTCCGCCTTTTGGTGCCAGTTATCAACGGCTTCAGTCAGCGTCTGCCCTTTATACTGCACCGCGAAATCAATAATCGTCGTCGTCCCGCCAAACGCCGCCGCCCGCGTCCCCGTAAAGAAATCATCCGACGCCTCGGTTCCGCCGAACGGCAACTCCATATGCGTATGCGGATCAATCCCGCCCGGAATCACAAGCTTCCCGTCAGCATCAATCACACGATCAGCCCGCACGCCGTACTTCCCAAGATCAACGCCGATCAGCGAGACAACCTCATCCTCAATCAGCACGTCGGCCCTGTAATCATCAACGGCGGTAACAATGCGCCCGTTACGAATTAATGTTTTCATATCAATCTCTCACTATTCTTTATGAATATTGCTGCTTCGATTATTCGCTGTTATCACAACATTGCGGCCTTCAGCCCCGTAGGGGCGTCATGTTTATAGCCACGACGGGAAAATACGATCAAGCCCCATAGGGGCGACATATCCTCACTCATCTTCGAGAAACTCAAACAAATATTCGTCCTCGTACCCGACTTGGAATCTCTTCTGCAGCGATAAATATTCTTCCTTGAAAGATTTTCGCCCGTGATGCTGTTCCTGATTCTGTATGTAACGAATAACCGCATCAAGCTGAGAGTGGCTATACGAAAAAGCTCCGAATCCTTCCTGCCAGCTAAACTTTCCTCTGACCCAATGATGCTCATTGATGAACTTGGAAGAATTAGCTTTGATGTCCCGCACCAAAGAAGACAACGCTATCTCCGGTTTCAATCCCAAGAGTAGATGAACGTGATCCGGCATGGAATTAATCGAAATCAACTTCTGTTTCTGATGATTGACAATGCCTGCAATATATTATGCAACTCTTCCTTGTGCTCGCGCCTCAACAAAGATTGCCTGCCGCTAACGGCGAAAACAACCTGAAGATAAATCTGTGTGTAGGTGTTCGCCATTTGAAAACTATATGCCGCTCCTAACGGAGCTTACCGTTGGGCGAGATACGCGGGCTATAAACATGACGCCCCTACGGGGCTAAAGCAAAGCGGTCTCTTTCAGAATCAAGTATGCCTAACAAACAAATGTTTACGAGTCTTTGGCTGGCGCTCTTGGATCGTTCTCGGGTTTGAGAGCTTCTGTAATTACTTCCTGCATTTGAGGGAAAATCTCGTGCGCCTTACGAAGTGCGCCTAATTTGATTCCTATAGTGCCGCCGAACATATCAGGATCATCTATAAAGATGGTCAAGGTATGTAGATGCTTGTCCTTCTCCCAAAATTTAATCTCTACCTCTACCGGGTTGCCATCATTAGCATCGCGCGTAATGTTGGTTGATATTTTCATGTGAGTTTCTTTCTTTCCTTCCGTATCCATTGCTATGCCTTTTGATTGGAGTTAACTTCATCCGTATTGGCTCTATGCTGCGACTAGCGAAAAAGCAGCCTCCAGAGTTTCGACCGATTCGTTGACATGATCCTTTACTGTCCACGCAGAATTTGCTTGATGTCCGTATTTGCTGGGTCAATGTCAATCATCAAATCGCCGCCCAACGTAATCCTGCGCGCCGTAATGCCCGCGCCACAGCCAAACGCCGTTCGTCGAATGCTGGGCGGGTGGTAATCAGACTCGTCTGGACATCAACGCCCAACTCTTTCGCCTTGCGATTCGCCGAAGCCAAAACCGCGCCACCGAAACAGCTATTTCGTCTTGTAAAGTTTCGTTGCTCAAAACTGCGGGCATATTTTTTACTCTCAAAAATCAAAATCGTTAGCGACAAAAAATCCGCCTTCTTCGTGCCCGCCCGGAACCTTTGCCTCTGAAGCAAGCCACGCCCGTTTTAGTTCAACGACGATTTCAGGATTCTGCAAAACGTCAGCCGTTGAGAATCTCATTTTTCAAAGTACCGCAAAACCTTTTGATATTTACTAAAGCATTTCAATTACAACTAAGCTGCCAAGTCGGTTTTGATTTCTCGCAAAATCTCCGATACTTCTTCCTTCGACTGTAAATGGCGCGACAAAACTTCTTCGGTTTTTTCCAAAATGTTATTTGAGAAATAATTGGCGAGGTCTTGTCGCAAGTTTTGCCCGATGTAAAGTTTGAGCAACGCGTGAATCGACACATCGCGCATCTTCGCCACTTTTTCGAGCGATGCCAAAACGTCTTTCGGAATTTTCAAAGTGATTTCTTCCGATTCGCGCTCACGAAGCTTCAACGCATAGCCTTCTTCCGTCACTAATTCTTCAGGATTCTTCATAAAGTTTTCTTTCCATCGGCGTCGCTGCCCGCGCCGAAATAATTCTTGTGTTTTTGCCCCTTTCCACAAAAACCACAAGAAAAAGTTTTTCTGAAAAGCTGTAACCGATTATGTAATCGCGCTTATCTTGCGCCGTCGAAGCATCGCCGGTTTGATAAAACGGATCAAAGAAAACTTCGGCGGCAGTTTCAAATTTTACACCGTGTTTCCGTAAATTCGCCGCATATTTTTCTGCGTCCCATTCAAACTCGACGCCTTGTAACTGAAACGCCATGTCCATTTTTTAAGTCGTTGTAAATTACTTGTCGAATTCGATAACCGTTTCGCCTTCGATTAAAATATCGGTGCGGTAATCATTAATTGCGGTGATGATTCGTTTGTTTTTGATTGGCGTTTTCATCGGTCTATCAATTAGAAAAACGAGTCTCCGAAGAAACCGAATATTTCTTCTTTTGCCTCGTTGATGGCGATTAAATCGTCTGTCTGACGGAGTTTGATGTTTAGCTGTTGGTTAAAACTTTTGAGCAGCCCGAAAAGCAAATCAGAGCTAACCCTGATTTCCTTCGGTAGCACACTATGGCCTGACAAAATTTTGATTAAACTCTTGGCGATTTCCGCGTGCCCTTCAAGAATATCTTCCTGCGGTTTCAGCATCTCCACGCCGAGAATGAACCGGCTGTTCGTTTCCGCAATCATCAACATCTTCGGGAAGAAAGGACGGCTGTTCTTTTCCCGCACAGGCGCGGGAGCGTGAAACAAATCTATTTCAAGGACGAGGGTTTTATTTTGCGGAAAGGCTTTGAAGTGATTGATTGTTTCCGGCGAAACTTCGATAGACAATTGCTTCGATGCGGGCGGCGGAATCTGTTTCATTTCATCGCGCCAAACGAGTTTTTCGCCTTCCTTTTCCGCCACCCGCACCAGATAAACTTCATCTTCACTGTTTGTTTCATCTACCAAAATTAGCGGATTTTCTCTGACGCGCGGGGCGGCTTCGAGAGTTTGTTCGATTGCGTAAATCAAGAATCGGGCTTCTTCCGAGGTGATAAGCCAGGGCATAAACCCGGATTTATTGCTACGAAACATCGGGTAACTTTGCTTTCCGCGAAATTTCAAGCCGAGTTCTTTAATCGCCTCGCGGTCTTCCTTTTCTAATTGTTCGCGGTCTTCAAACGACGCTTGAAGCTGCGGTATGTCAAACAACGCCAAAGGTTCTGTTTCGTATTTTCCTTCTTGAAAATCCCAAAACCCATACAAACCTTCCGCGCCCAAATAAACGCCGACGGCGAGATGCTCGCCCATCATTCCCATCACGCTGACGAACCCGATTTCGTTCGTGTCGGGATTTTCCACGCCGAAAATCTCGGATTCGCCCATCCATTCCCAAGGCGCGAGTTCTTTTAGTTTCCCCGCAAGCTCGTACAATTGTTTTGCTTCCTCAATCATCGGCGCAATTTGTTTTGTTTTAGTTTTCATTTTTCAAAGTGTCGCAAAACTGCTGTCCAAAGCTCCGATCAATTCGTTGACGTGATCCTTTGTCGAGTTGAGCATCATGCCGGTGCGGATGACGTTGCCGTAGAGACCGCCTTTGCCGATGAGGACGCCGCGACGTTTGGTTTCCTCGAAGACTTTGAGAACTGCCTGCGGGTGCGGCTCTTTTGTTTCGCGGTCTTTGACGAGTTCGAGTGCCTGCATGAGGCCGAGTCCGCGCACGTCGCCGATAACCGTGTATTTTGTTTTGAGTTCTTCAAGGCGTTCGTGGAAGTATGCGCCGACGACTGCGGCGTTGTGTTTCAAGTCTTCTTCTTCGATGACGCGGATGGTGGCGTTGGCGGCTGCCGCAGAGACGGGATTGCCGCCGAAGGTGGCGAAGGTTAGGCCGGGAAAGCTGTCTGCGACTTCGGGCGTGGCGATGGTTAAGCCGATGGGTGTGCCGTTCGCCATGCCTTTGGCGGATGTGATGATGTCGGGTTCGACGTTCCAGTGTTCGATGCCGAACCATTTGTCGCCTGTTCGTCCCCATGCGGTTTGCACTTCGTCGCAGATGAAGAGACCGCCGTGCTTTCGGGCGATTTCAACGGCACGCTCGAAGTAGCCGGGCGGCGGAACGATGAAGCCGCCGACGCCAAGAATCGTCTCGGCCATGAACGCGGCGATCTCGCCCGTCGTCGTCGTCATAATCACGTCTTCGATGTCTTCGGCGCAGGCGAGGCCACATTCCGGGTAAGAAAGTTTCAAAGGGCAGCGATAGCAGTAAGGAGCGCGTGCATGAACGATGCCCGCGACTTGCGCAGGTAATGCGCGCCATGTTGAATGACCGACAGCAGATAAAGCTGTGGCGGAGCGGCCCGAATAACTGTGGCGCAAAACGACGATTTCGTGGCGGCCCGTGTGGATTTTGGCGGCCATGATCGCGGTATCGTCGGCTTCCGTGCCGCTGCTGGTGAAGAAGGATTTTTGCAGGCGTCCGGGGGTAATCTGGTAAAGCTTCTCGGCGAGATCAGATTGCGGCTTGTTGGCGTAAAGCGCTGAAGTGTGCTGCAAAGTCTTCACTTGCTCGACAATCGCTTCGACGACTTTCGGGTTGGCGTGGCCGACGCTGACAGTAAGCACGCCGCCGAAGCAATCGAGATAGCGATTGCCCGCGTCATCCCAGACATAAGAGCCTTCGCCGCGCACGAGCGCGAGCGGTTCTTCGTAGTAAGTGGCAACGGCAGGGAAGAGAAATTCTTTGTGCTTGCGCACGATTTCGGATTGTTGTTTTTGGTCTGGTTGATTCATGGTTTTTATTCCAACACTTTCGCGTCGTAAACGATTTTGCCGCTGACGATGGTTAAAATGCTTTGTGTTTTTGGTAACTCTGGAACAGGCGCAGTAAAAATGTCTTGCGACAGCACGACTAAATCCGCTAGTTTTCCTTCCGCCAAAGTTCCTTTCTGCGTTTCGGCAAATTCCGCAAATGCCGAACCGTATGTGTAAGCGCGAACGGCTTGCTCGCGGGTGATGGCTTCGGTCTGGCGCACGGGATTAATCGAAGCCAGCATGATATTCAAATATGGATTCATCGGGCCATCCGAACCGAGAGCGAGCGGAATTCCGGCTTCGAGAAATGAGCGCAAATTGAAGAACCCGGTTTGCGGACTGTAGCGGCTGTAGAGCATTTCGACGGGCGACAGATGCGTCGGGTTTTGGACGACAATGACGCCGAGTTTTTTGGCTTCGGGAAATAAATCTTTCGTTAATCCGTCTCCGTGTTCGACGCGCCAACGCAGATTTTCCCAATCTGCTCGCCCTTCTTTTTCCATCGCTTTGAAAAGCAGTTCGACAGGTTTATCGCCCGCGCAATGAACGAGAAGCTGTTGCCGGAAAGCAAGAGATTCTTTGACCATTTTAGGGATTTCGGTTTCGGGAAAGTCCAGCTTGCCCGCAAAACCGGGTCGGTCGTTATAAGGTTTTCGCAAAGCCGCGCCGCGCTCAAATGGCGTTCCGTCGAGAATCCACTTAATTCCGCTCGCGCTAACTTTCGAGTTCGGCAATTTAAGTTTTGAAAGCTCTTGAATCTCGGATAAATCGCGGCTCTTAGGTGTCGTCAGCGAAAAGGGCATTGCGCGGACGCGAATCGGTAAATCAGCTTTTTCGAGTAGGCGGACGAATCTTTCAATTCGCATCGTCGGCATAATCTGCATCGAAGTAATCCCGAATCGAGCGGCTTCATTAGCCATCCCTTGCAAATCTGTGATTGCTTCCTCGTCCGAAACTTGGTCGGCGAGCTTTCTGATTTGCTGCCATTGCGCGTATTCAAAGATTCTGCCGTTAAATTTCTTCGTCTTTGCATCGCGCTCAAAATAGCCACCGAGTGGATTGGTTTCTTCGCCGGTAATTTTGAGATGCGACATCGCCTTTGAATTGATGATTTGCCCGTGCCCGTAATAAGTTTCCAGCACAACTGGATTGTCCGGCGCGATATGGTCAAGCGAAGAAAGATTAGCTTGCGTGTCAGCCACTACGTCACCACCGATTGTTCCGAAAATCCATTCGCCTTTCGGCGTCTGCTTGACGGCATTTTTAATGGCTTCAATCGTTTCGTTCCAACTCGGCTCAAGCGATTTGAATACTAAATTAAAGCCGTGCGGATTGGGCGCAAAATGAAAATGCGCATCGTTGATGCCCGGAATTACCGTTCTACCTTGCAAATCAATCAGCCGCGTTTTTGCGCCCGCAAGTTTTTTGATTTCGGAGTTTGAGCCAACCGCCAAAATTCGTTCGCCGTGAATCGCAATTGCTTCGGCGTTTGGCTGCGCCGCGTCGGAAGTAAAGATTTTACCGTTATACAAAATCGAATCAGGCGCGGATTGTTTCGCCAGAATCGAAAAATTGATGGAAATGCAAATTATTAAAAGAAGTGTCAATTTTCTCATTTTTTGTTTTTCCGAACTGCGGTTAATATAAGTTTCCTTCGCGTTTGCGTCCCGTGTAATCAACGTAGACGACTTTGAGTTCAGTATAGAAATCGAGGGCGGTTGAGCCTTGTTCGCGGTCGCCGATGCCTGTCGCTTTGATACCGCCGAAGGGAATATGCGCTTCGCCGCCGGTCGTGGGCGAGTTGATGTGCGTCATGCCGGTTTCTATTTCATCAACGAAGCGAAAGATGCGCGCGGCGTCGTTGGTGAAGATGGATGACGAAAGGCCGTATTCGCTGTGGTTGGCTGTTTGCATCGCTTCGTCGAAATCTTTGACGCGCAGGACGGAAAGCACAGGGCCGAAGATTTCTTCGCGGGCGATGCGCATGTCCGTTGTGACGTGATCGAAGACGGTTGGATGAACGAAGTAGCCTTTGCTCAAGACGGCGTCGCCTTCCGCGCGCGCGCCGCCCGCGACGAGTTGTGCACCGTCTTCGCGTCCGATGTCTATGTACTTCAGCACTGTGTTGAATTGATTTTCGTCAACGCTTGGCCCGATGTCTGTGTTCGGGTCTGAGCCTGCGCCGAGCCGCAAGCTTTTCGCGCGGGCGTTCAAGCGTGCGACGAATTCATCGGCGATGCTGTTGACCACTACGGCGCGGCTCGTCGCGGTGCAGCGTTGGCCGCTTGAGCCGAACGCGCCCTGTGCGGTTGATTCAACGGCGAGGTCTAGGTCTGCGTCCTCCATGATGACGACGGGATTTTTACCGCCCATTTCGCATTGAACTTTTGCGCCGCGACGTGACGCCTGTTCGTAGAGCCGCACGCCGATTTCGTTTGAGCCTGTGAAGGAGATGGCGCGCACCGCCGGATGATTGATGATTTCGTCGCCCGCTTCGGAGCCTGAACCGATGATGAGATTAAGCACGCCTTTTGGCAGCCCGGCTTCCTCGAAAATTTCTACAAGGCGAACGGCGGTGGCGGGCGTGAGCGTTGCGGGTTTGAAGACGACTGTGTTTCCGGCGACGAGCGCGGGCGCGATTTTCCAGATGGGGATCGCAACGGGAAAGTTCCAAGGTGTGACGCAGGCGACGACGCCGATTGGTTGTTTAATTGTATAAGCGAAGTTAGATGGTAGCTCTGACTGAATCGTTTCGCCGTTCAAGCGTCTTGCTTCTCCCGCGCAAAATTCCATGACGTTGATGGCGCGTTGCAGTTCGCCGCGCGATTCGCCGATTGTTTTGCCTTCTTCGCGCGTTAAGATTTGCGCGAGCTTTTCTTTGTCGTCTTCCATCAGCCGCGCGGCGCGGGCGACGATGCGCCCGCGCGTTGGCGCAGGCGTTGTGCGCCATTCGCGGAAAGCAGTGCTCGCTGCTTCAACTGCCCGACGCGCTTCTTCGCGTGTCGCGAGGCGAACGGTTCCGAGCACATCGTCCGTGTTCGCCGGATTAAGATTCAAGACTGTTTTTGCGGAAGCGGATTCAATCCACTCGCCGCCGATAAAGTTGCGGTAAATCAACATAAAATTGTTTGACCTCCGAAGTTAAAGACATCTTGAGCGGTTGAACGAAACGAACGAGTCGCAGCAAATACAAAAAGTTACCGAACGAGAAGCGCGCATTCTAAAGGTTGCGAGCCGTGTTGCTCGAACCAGCAGATTTGTTGATCGACGAGATCGATTTTGAATCTGTAAGAGCCGGGCGCATTCGGCGCGCGATACTTAAGTGAAAGCGTCGTGCTTTCACCGGGCGCGAGCGCATATTCAATCGCGGGTTCGCCGTGAAATTCGTCAATGAGATGATCGTTTGCGTCAAAGACTTTGACGCCGAGCGTAACGGCTCCTCTGCGTGTCGCCGCGCCGGTCAGCCAGACGGTGTCGCCCGTGTTTTCAATTTCTAACAAAGCCTCGATGAGCGCCGAGGCGGTTGTTTGTCGAGGCCAGCCTTCGAGCATCGACAGGCGCGCAGAGAGGACGCCGGGCGCGCGGCTGTCCGGCACAAATTCGTGCGCCGAATACTTCGCGGGAGAAACTTTTTTGCAGAGAAGATAATTAACGGCGAGTGGCACAACGTGTAATTGATTGTCAATCAATGTGTCGCGGTCGAAGAAACCGTTGACGCTGATGTAATCGCCGATGATGACGAAGCCTTGCTCGCGCAAAATCTTGCGCAGGTAATCGCCGCCGAACGGAGATTCGAGGGTTTGAAATTGTCGCATCTCGTCAATCAGTTCCTGCTCTGCGACGGAGCCAGCGTTTGGTTTGTCGCCTTCGAGTATAAAGAGTAGTCCGCCGTCATCGAGCATTGCGGCGAGATGGCGAAGCACAGTCTGTTCGTTTGCGAAGTGATGCAGTGAGTCGTAACAGATAATGGCGTCGAAGGTTTCCGCGAGCGGCGCGGTTTCAATGTCATGTACGATGAAGCGGTAATCAAGTCTGGTTGCGGGATCGACGGAGTAGGGAACGCGCTGCAATCTTTCGCGCGCGATTTCAATCATCGCCAGACTAATATCAACGCCCGTCACGTGGTAGCCGAAGCGCGCGAGGAATTCGCTGAGCCAGCCGGGGCCGCAGCCGACATCCAAAATCCGCTGGCCGCTGCGCAAGCCGAGCGCGGTGACGATGCCCGCGAAATCGCTGAAGAAGCGGCGCGTTTCCGCATCTAGTCCGCGCCCGCTGTGACGCAAGGTTTTGTTGGCGACATTGACGAAAGGCTTTGTTCGCAGATAATACTGACTGTCTTCGTCAAGCCTATGCGGATAATCAACGGCGGCCTGTTTGTAATCAATGTCTTCGATTGGTTGCGTGCGCTCGCTCTTTGCGACGGCTTCGGGCGTAGCAGCGTTTCGACGCGCGCGTTGCGTTACGGCGTCGCGTAAAGTAGAAAGATATTCTGAAGCTGGTTTCATTGATCCGACGAAGCAAAACATTTCATGCGTTAGCGCGCCTTTGCTGTATTCGAGCGAAGATGCGAGCGTGATGCGTTTGCAAGTGTGGATGCGTTTTCGATAAGCTCGAAACGTGGGGAACATCTATGAACGCCCGCGCCTCTTATGTAACCTGTGCCAGCGCATCAATATACCACAGCGAACGTTTATGAAAAGCCAAAATGATGTCTAAGTTTTCACCGGACGCGGCCTGTAATCTGCGCGAATTGCTGGAAGAACGAGCGCGGCAAACGCTCGGCAAAGTTTTTCTTTTTTCCGAAGCAGACAAGCGCCGCTGGACTTACGCAGAGTTCGATGAGGCCGTCAATCGCACGGCGCAGCTTCTTGCTGCGCATGGCGTGGCGAAAGGCGACGCGGTGAGTCTGTTGCTCCCGAACAGCGCCGAATACGTCATCGCATACTTCGCTTGCTTCAAACTCGGCGCGCTCGCAGGCCCTGTCAATTCGCTGCTCAAAGCGACGGAGATGGCTTACGTGATTTCCGATTCGGAAGCAAAGGCGCTGCTGATTCATTCGGAATTTCGCGCGCAGATTGAAGCCTTGCGCGGTGAGTTGCCGGAGTTGCGTAGCATCGTAGAGTTTGATGATGAAAGAAAGGCCACCGAAGATTTTGCTAATGAGTGTGATGAATTGCCAAACGTTAAGCTTAACAAAAACGACGAGGCGATTATCATTTACACATCGGGCACAACCGGCAAGCCGAAAGGCTGTTTGCTGACGCATGGCAATCTGCTGGCGAACGCGCGGCAGATAGTTGCGTGGCTGAAGTTCACCGAAGCGGATCGCCTGCTCACCATGATGCCGCTCTTTCACATGAACGCTGTTTCAGTCACCACGATGTCGGCGCTTTATGCCGGAGCCTCGACAGTTGTCGCCACGAAATTCTCCGCATCGCGTTTCTGGCAAACAATCGCCGACTACAAAATTACTTCGTTCGGCTCGGTTGCGACGATGCTGCAAATGCTTCTCGCCGCATACCCGCAGGGCGTGCCTGCTGAACTCGACACGAAGAGTTTGCGCTTTGCGATGTGCGGAAGCGCGCCCGTGCCTGCCGAAGTCTTAAAGCAATTCGAGGAAACTTTTCATTGTCTTGTCATCGAAGGCTACGGGCTTTCTGAATCAACGTGCCGCTCGACTTTCAATCCGCCAAACGAGCGCAGGCGTCCCGGTTCGTGCGGCATGGCGATTGGCAACGAAATGAAAATCTTCGATGAAGAAGACAGGGAAGTGCCGGGCGATGTACCCGGCGAAATCGTGCTGCGCGGCGAAAATATTCTGAAGGGTTATTACAAAAATGAAGAAGCGACGCGACGCGCTTTCCGTAATGGTTGGTTTCACACGGGCGACATCGGCTATCGTGACCGGGACGGTTTCTTCTACATCGTTGACCGCAAATCCGACATGATTATACGCGGCGGCGAAAACATCTACCCGCGCGAAATAGACGAAACGCTTTACGAGCATCCGTCAATCGCGCAGGCCGCCGCCATCGGCATACCCGACAAACTCTACGGCGAAGAAGTCGCCGCCTTCGTCGTGCTGAAAAATGGAATGACTGCGACTGAAGAAGACGTGATGAGTTTCTGCCGCACACGCCTCGCCGATTACAAATGCCCTAAGTCCGTGCGCTTCGTCGCAGACATCCCGAAAGGGCCGACGGGCAAATTGCTCAAGCGTGAGCTAGTAAGACTCTTCAATCTCGATTAGTCGCGCGGGCGCATCGGTTTAATCCGGCGAAGTGGACTTCATCGCCTCTTCCAATTCAACGCCCAGCCCGTCGGCGAGTCGGTTGACGAAGGCGAAGTATCCGGTCACTTGATTGATGTCCAGAATGTCGGCGTCTGAAAATCCGGCCTGTCGTAAACGCTTCACATCTTCTTGATTCATGCTCCAAGGTTCGAGCGTGAGCTTTACGGCGTATCCCAGCATCGCGCGATCACGTCCGTTAATTTCGGCTTGACGGAAATCGCTTTGAAGCTGCGCGACCAGTGCCTCGTTTTTGGTTAGACGGCGGAGACCCTCCGCGTGATGGCGCACTCAATAGTGGCAGTGGTTGGCGGCGGAGACTGTTACCGCGATCATCTCTCGTTGCGCGCGACTGAGGCCGGATTTACCGCGCATCAAAGTCTTGTAGAACTCGAAGTGCGCGCGCAACGACGCTGGGTTCAGGCTGTGAATCTTGAGTATGTTATCCACGCCGCCCCAAGGCTCCGTCATCTGTCCGTATAACTCTTGCAACGCGCCTTCGGCTTCCGTTTCCTGAATTACTTTTATCCACGCCATAACGAACGCTCCCTTCTGTTTGCTGCGAAATAATAGGTTGATGAAAGAAGTCCCATAGCGGCGCAATGTTTGTCGCTTTGGAGCGTCGGCTCGAATTAATCGGGCGCGCATTCAATGTAAGTCAAGCATCCAAGCTGACAAATGAAAGCCGCGCTATTCGCGCTCCGGTTGAATGAGTTGTTAGGTGGTGGCGTCCGGTGCTGATTCCTTGTTTAGAGCGATGTATTCTTCCCTTCTAGCCTTATACATTTCCGTGATTGCAGGAAGCATACTCTGAGATGTCGCAGTTACGAGATTAGCATACCATTCTGCCCCATCAGCTATAATGTCAACCTTTGTACCTTTACCATCATCAAGTTCAGAAATAACTAAACTTGATGCATTCTTAGGGTGTGTGATTTGGTGCCTAATCTCT
>JAABUK010007867.1_pt1 | contig 15197 bp, 18 predicted proteins | sample 5559141 | NCBI WGS metagenome assembly JAABUK01 (sample SAMN10711869, study PRJNA513367) | rock metagenome | isolation source: Antarctica rocks | place: Antarctica: Victoria Land, Pudding Butte nord | collected 2016-01-03
ATCAGCTCTGGTCTCAGGCGCTTGTCAGGACATGTCGAGCGTTGATATTTGTCACAGAACAGGCATACAAGCATCCATAGGTTGGACTTGGCGCATGCCTATACACAGCTGTGTCCATGCGCACACGCGTGAAGGACACGCCTACTTACACAAATTCATGTTGAATTGTAGCTGCAGATTGTGTTGTGAGTAAACTGTCTGCGTTTTTTGTTACCATTTTTGTGAAATCTGCTGTGACCCTCCAGGAGTTAATTGCAAGCCCTTATGTTGATTGAATGTGTCTGCTATCAGCTTCTTCACATACATTCTACTATGAGACAGATTTGTTGAACTTTGATAGGCAACAATGCCTTTGTTTTGAAATGTGTGTTTGTCAACTGACTTGCAAGTCGATGCATTGTTCATCATGTCCAGTGTCAGCTGTTAATGGCTTCATTATTTTCAGCTATGCATCCCAGTTGCAAGACCTGCTGGCCCTGCACACAACAGCATGCTGCAGCTTGGGTCTCAACAGATTTTCTGTATAGCATAAAGCATGAATAATTTGCTTCAAAATGTCACCAGGTCATCAAGAATTTTTCTCAGATCCAAGCCTTGGAGATATCAAATATTATGTGGCAACTAGTAACTCTAGTGCCAACCCATGTCAATGTCACGAAAGACCAGTAATGTTCAAGGTGCTGAATAAGACCGCAACATCATATTCCAGGCAGAGATCTTGTGCACAGCAAACTGTGTACGCAAACAGGCAGTTGCATCAATAGCTTCAATTTGTTCAATGTCACTTCTTCTTACGGGGACCTGTCATCTTTTTGTTTTGGGTCTTCGCCACATTCCATGCCTTCTGGCTATTGCCATCCAAGTTTCCAATCTTGCCACTGCTGAAAGCTCGTTTGTGGCTAGTAGAGCCCTTTTTCCTTTTCTTCTCCATGTCTTTTCCCAGTGCTCCCTTGACGCGCAGCATGCCTCCTTTGAAAAGGCCACCATCCTCAGCAAGGCCTTTGTCAGCATCCGAGCGCCTCTTCTGCTTGCCACTGCCTTTCAGGGTCAGCATGCCGGAGGCAATGGCCTCTTCCTTTGCCTTCTGCTGCCTTTCGGCCTGCTTTTTGGCCATGCCTGCCACATAACATAGTGCCATCAGCATCATTGCTACACTACATACACACACATACAACGCTGCTTCATTTCCCTCTTGGTTTGCCTCACGCACTCACGCACTGGCGCTCCCTGGAGCTCTGGTGGGAGTTTTTGTTGCTGCTGTGATGCCTTCAAGCTGCTGTTTGAGATGCAGCTTATGCAACATGTGACCGATGTTGCAACAACATGTTTCTTTCCTAGTCAGCAGTCAGAGTCAAGGCATGCATTGCTGGAAAGTACCTTTGCCAATGGCAGCCGACACTCGGCCTGGTTTCTGTGGCACAGCCTTGACAGTCTGCAGCTGCCAGGCATCAAACTGTTTCCGTTGCTTTCTGTCCAGCGCCTCGGCACCTGAAAGCAGCAGGACAGTTTGTCAGATGCAAGCCACTCGACAGCACTCACAGACAGGACCTGAAAGCAGCAGGACACTTTGCAAGCCATGCAAGTCTGATGCAAGCCATGCAAGAATGCTCACAAGGAGTCCGTGCATCCTGCCTATTTTGCCTGCAATGATTGATGCAACATCTGCGCTTTCTTGACAGGTTTGCAATCCAACACCATGCTGCGAGGTTTTGAGGCAGGCTTGATTGTCCTTGCCACATTTGCTCATAAAATATAGATCAGGCTTGCAGACCACAGTAGCACAACCCATTCCACCCTCAAAGCACAGGAATGAATGCTTTCTAAACCACTTCCTTCCACTGAGTTCAACTTCTAGTGTTCCCTGCACGTGATTCACGTTCACCCGCACGAGCAATCACGCCAAGTCTGCGATATGGCACAAGTTAGCTTAGATGTGTGAGTGTAACTTCATGACCTGACCTTGTCACAACTGGCTCCACACCCCAGACTGTAAGGTACTACATCAAATGACAAGGTCAGGTCATGAAGTTGGACTCAGGTCAATGGGCACTGACATGCATGTCAGATGAGTTGCTTGCCATGGTGTACTCAGAAGCAGTGAGTCTCACCGAGCATCTGAACTTCTCTCTGCATGGTGAGGAAGTCCCCTCTGCTAGGCTTGGTACTGCTGCCATCCTCTGCAGACTGCTGCTTCTGCTGGCGCTTGGGCTGCTGTTGAGGTGTAGCGGCACGGTGTACATCTGAGGTTTTCCCAGACATGAATCGCTTACGCTCTGCCTTCATGGCTGATGCATCAGCAGGTGAGGCTTGCAGTGGCGTAGGCTTTGCTGGGCTCAGGTGATCCCGAGGTCTTTTCTTACTGCAGGAGGAAAGAGGCATGCAAGTTTGTGTACAGTTGGTTTTGCTGTTGTTGCTCAACATGAATGTCAGCCAGTCTATTATCACCAAAGACATGCCTCTGTGATGTGTGTCATTCAACAAGTTCACTTCACATGTCACGAAGCGGCAGGATGTATGCTTCAGCTTGTGATGAAAGATGTGTGCTGAGGGTTCATGATGCAATATTGTCGATGATGGGCTCAGTGGCAAAGGAAATAACGTTCTGTGATGATTGATGTTTGTGCACACTGCTTGAGGCTTCATGTCACACAGTGCATGCTTGTCATTGCTTTCAGGTGCAACATATCTGACGCACTTGCCACAAATGTTGAACATGCAGACTTGGCCATGAAATCTAGACGACGTAACATACAAAATGTTGGACATTGCTAACATGGCCTGATTGATGTCAGCTGATAGCCAGAAGGTGCTGTCATGCTCACCTGGCCTGCTTGCCATCCAACCAAATGTCTGCCAGTACGTCTTTTGGGCCCTCAGAGACTAGTCCCGGAGTGTTCTTACTGCTGTGACTGACCTGTAAGACCAATGAGAGCACATGAGCTGTCACTCAGATACCTGTTTGCGTCACAGGACTTGTGGAATCTCCTACAATGACAATTGGTTTGCTATGCAGCTTTTTGCACACAGCATGCACAAGAAGATGCGCTGGCTGCAAGGCATATTGCTGCACAACATTATGCTGTAAGCCGTGTGGCTTTACGTAATGCCTGTCATCCAAGCAGTTAACTAAAAGCAATGATGCAACACTTGGGTCTGGATTTCCTGGTCACTCAAACTTGGGCTCTACCACTCACATTTCTTGGTGATGAGGGTATGCTGGTGGGAATGATTGCTGCTGCAAGCTTGGCACGCTTGGGTGCCCTAGTGGCTTCCTGTTCAGAGTTGTCAAACATCTGCATGAAAGCCTCCCCTGCATAGGCCGCATGCCAATCAGTCAAGAGCGTTGTATTCATGCGTGAGTTCGAGGCTGCGCCAGGAGCAGTGACAACTTAGTCCAAATGCGGCCATGAGCGAGAGGCCTCCTAAGCAACGCACCATGCTGGGCGAGTCTGGCAGCAAAACCAGGCAAGCTTGCTGCGACGGCTTCTGGGGCGTCAGACTGTTTAGCCGAACGCTTGTGGCCCATGCTTCGTCGTCGTGTGCCGATCGCCTCTTCCGTGCAGTCGTATAACCTGTGAGGTTGCCGAGTACTGCTGACTTTCAGAAGCCAAGATCAGCAGGATGATAACAGTTACCTCGATTGAGAAGGAGTACAGCACAGATAAAGTTCGTTGCTGTTTGCGCAGCTTGCAATGCCCTCTCAGAGACAGACCTGCTGCTGCCACTCCGAAACCAAATGCAAAGTTCTGCATGAAAATAGTCACATTTGTCCCGATGACAAATTTATTGGGCTTGAGCAGATAGCAGACCTGACGAGTGTGAGTGCGACAGTGGCAGAGGCAGACTTAGCACTTGATAGCCATGCATTATGTACTTGTGAGACCCTGCAGAACTTCAGCATAGCCAGTGGCACTGCACCTGTAGAGAGTGTCTGTACTGTGCTGGTAGCAAATTATTGCGCTTGGTGCCTGCAATCCTGACCTCGCCCCCTTTGTGGAATTACTGCAATGTCTTGTCTTGCTAACATGATGCATCTCTCTTTCAACATACAGAGAAAGCTTTCCAGTCTTCATTCATAGTGCACAAGCCAGTGCCAGGCATTGGTACAGCTTACATTTATGTATATGCACTTGCAGGTTCTCATTTACTCGACAAAATAGTACTCTCAGTATAAATATGTGACTGTCACAAAGTGGCGGGATCCATGTTGGCAAGATCAGTCAGGCTCAGCACATGCTGTCTGTGCTGCTCAGCGGCCTGAGACTGCCCTTGCTTGGCATCATCATTGCTGTGTGCAGACTGGACTGATGCTGAGGGCAGCTGCATGGTCAACTGCCCCAGACTGGGCTGCTCTGCCAAAGGATTACTGTATGTCAGGCTGAACTCATTGGTAAGCTTGGGCGATGCCACAGGAATGCTCCACATGCGTGCATGGTGGGGCACATGCTGATCCGACTTTGTGAAGCCCAAGAACGGCTCAGAAACTCGCTGATGGTGAGCAGAAATTTCTGCAGACCCAAAGCTGGCAGGACCACCTGGCGTCTGCTGACCATCACTGGACTGCAGCTGCTGCAGCACCTGCTGCTGAAGCTGCCCAGAAGACGCTGCTGGTGCAGCTGCTGCATGAGGAGGCCGCCCAAAGGTGACTCTTGGTGTCTCTGCACTCTGGTTTGTCGTCTGTGCTTGCTGCCTCATGCTAGACGCTGGTCCAAACAAGGCAGACTTGAGCTCATCAGTTGGCAGAGTGGCGTCAAAGTCGTCACGGTCATCATCATAAGGTGGAGACTGCAGGCCTGACCCAGAGCCATTAGACACCCTTCTGAAGGACTGCTGGGCCACACTGTGCCTGGCAAGATCACCTGGATGCTGCCTTTGGTGGGCAAGGGTTTGATATTGCCCAGATCCTGCAGAGCCACATTGTCGGATTTTGGACAGTGGATTTGGTGCTGGTGGTCATCATTATCATTATCACATTGTTTCGAGACTTCATCAGATATCAGCAGTGGGTCGTCACAAACACACCAAAAGACTCTGCTGACCATGCCTGGAGCAATGCTGCTGCATGTTTGCCACACTGCGGTTTGTTAAGCATGGACAATACACACAGCGCCAGAGCACAGTGCTAAACGCACCGCATGCGACATGACTAATGGAACACACAATCTGAGAAGTGCCAGAGGCAGCTCTTAACATGAAGACCAAGACAGAGTCACATGCCAAGCTGGGCTGCACCTGTGCCACCCCTTGCAGCTGCCGGAGACTTGGTCAAGCGAGCCATGATCTCCTCAGAGCTCACACAGCCATCCAGCTGAGATCGACTTTCTGAGTCAGCCTCCTCAGTGCTCAGAGGCAGCTCGCTGTGCTCAAAAGCTTGCCCAGCCCCAGGTGAAAGCCTACCCTGGTGTTCTGCCAACACCCTATCCAAGTTGCTGGTGCCACTCCAATTGCCACTCTGCTCTGCTGCAGTTCTGCCACTCAACAACTCCTCAGGATAGGGCTTCTGGGCTGCCCTGTTGCCAGCAGCCCCAGCAGGGCTACTCCAAGCAGCCCTGTGACTCTGCCCAGCAGGGTCGGCCCATGCATCAGCCTGAGGCTGTCTTGCAGGCCTGCTGGAAGTGGTGTGAGAGCCCCTGTCATGGCTGTGGTCAGCTGTGGTAGGGCGGTGGCCAAGGAGTCTGCTCTCCAGTGAGCGCTTGGCTTGCTGCAGATCTGCATGGGAGGCTTGCAGCTGTTGCAGGTCCCTCTGCAGTCGTTCAACAGTGGACTGATATGACGTGTGCTGACTCAGCAGCTGCTGCCACTTGGCCTTGTACACTCCACGCTCCTGTGTACATCACAACCGGGGTTGGGATGTTGCAACCATCTACGTCGTTTGCAACCGAACTTTGCATGTGCTCGACTGTGTGTGCACAAATCAGGATGTGCCTGACACATTTGCAGATATATGCTATGAAGAAGATGTGCTGAAATCATTAGGGAATCAGCAGTAAGGTCTGGAAGTGCAAAAAACAGTTGAGTTTGTCTGCAGGTTTTCATCACAATCATAGACAGAATTCTATCACCAGCTGCAAGAGAGGCATCAACATTAGGTTTTGGTGCTGTTGCAAGTTGAGGGCCACACCTGCAAGGTACTTTGCAGCTCAGAGAGCAGCTCCTGCATTCGGCTCTTCAGCCCCATGTCACTCTGGCTGCGCTCATTGTGCACAGCACTCAGGCTTGCCTCCAGACTCAGCACCTGCACTCAGAACCTTGCATCTTTGAGCAAACCAAATGCTGGTATCATGTAACGCCGATTTTACAGCTGATCGCTTTGTTGCTAACAGGGCTTCCATTGCATCAATTTTAATCAGTTGCACAGTTGCATACATGTAAGTGTTTGGGACAGCTCGAGGTAAGATGATGGTTGATAACAGCGTATTTCCAAATTGGCCTACATTTGAGTACTGCAGCTGCTGATGCTGTATGTGTGTTACTTTCCTGTACAACTGGTGTTCGTGTCAACAGCGAGTCTGCAAGAAGCATCTTTGGCGGGTTGTGAGTCAGCAAACTTTCCTTTGTCACATGCTGGCATTGCAACATCCAGCAGCGTTGCCGCTTGAGTCTAGCAGACCTGACTCATGACTCCTCAGGAGACGCGTTGGCATAAGCCAGGAGTGTTGCCAGGCACAGAAGAGGCATCACCTGCTTGTGCAAGTTGTCACGCTTGAGCCTCTCAGCTTGATGGGCTTTAGTGGTGTCTGCCAGGCTGCTTTGCAGCCTCTGGCTCACATCACTCAGTGATTGCACCTGCACCAGTTGTGATGCAATGTGACGACCACACAGGCTGTGCTGCTGCACCAGGTCATCGCTTGTTGACTTATGCTTTGTGTACGCATTTTGGGGAAACAAGACATGGGGGGCTTCCTGCAGCCTGGCTCAACACCTCATGAGATGCAGAGGCAGTGCTACACATCCTGCCGCCAGATGTGCAATGCAATGCCACACTCACACACACACACACACACACACACACACCCAAATTTGTGTTTTCCTCTTGTGGCGGTTCCCCAATGGACCTCGATCTCTGTGCCTCAGCCCATGCACCCTCAAGCCAAGCTGCACATGACATGCTTGTGCTACATGACAAACACGGCATCCTGTGAAGCTTGCCAAGTGTGAGAGCTTGTGCGCGCCAGCTTGCACAAGCACTGCATGCCTCTGCAGCACATGCCAGACGCCAAAGCATGCACCATCTACTGTGGAAGACTACTAAAGTGTGCTGACCTCAGAGTGTGCGTTGTCCAGATCATGCTGCAGTTGGCGCCTGCGTGCCTCAGCCTGACTGGATGATGAGTCAGCAGCCTGCTCAGCTGCATTTGCCCTAACTCGCTCCCTGGCCAAGCTGCTGCTGGCAGTCTGCCTCTCCCTCTCCATCATCTCCTGTACCACCCATACCTGGTGGGTTAAGACTCGGCCTACCTGTCAAGCCTTGGACAGTCAGACAGATTAAGGAAAAGAAAAGACTACGCCTTTCGGCGTCAATTTATTGAGAAGCCCAGTACCATACTAGGCTGTCCAGGTGTCAGAAAGTTTATCAGCAGGGAGGAGCTGCGGATGGATCTGCGCAAGGTGCTGGGGGGGGGGGTGGGGGTGGGGTTGGGCAGGTCCCTGTTGGTCAGCTCAGCTGCATTGCAGCACAAGCAGAAGCTGGGTAAGGATGTTTGCAGGCTTGATGGGTGCATCTAAGTTGGCCACAGCTGCTTTGTGAGGACTCAACATACTGGTGATGGTGATCTGTTGCAGTGATTGCAGGCAGTGAAGAGCCTGAAAGGCATGTGAAGGGCAGCAGTGACAGGCGAAAGGGACATGCAGCAGGGAGAGGGCAGCAGTATAAGGCACCTGAAAGGCAGCAGTACAAGGCAGCAACAAAAGCCAGCGGCAGGAGGCAGCAGTGAAAGGCACCTGAAAGGCATCCAGCTGGGCCTGCAGATTAGTGCAGTGGCCTTGCATCTCCCTTTGCATGTGCTCTGCTGAGCCGCGCAGTGAAGCAGCTTCCTGCTGTCTTTGCCTCTCCAAGTTCGCCACCTGCTGCTCCAAAGTCGCCACCTGTAACAGATCACTTAACATTGATTCAATGCTGACATCCCAGGCCAGATTATTACGACATTATACAGCCAACTATGCCCGACAATGCATGTGGCTGCTGGATGCTCATGTCTGCTGATATGTCATGCAGTGATAGTACATGACACAGCAATTGATGGTTCTTGCCTGTGCTGGACAACAAGATTTGCTTAGCTGCATGTTATGCTATGGGCCGAGGTCCCCCGCAGTCTTCATGGCAGAGGCCAGATTTCACAGCAGTAAAGCAGCACATAAGCAGGATAGTGATGCTTGCAACCTAAAAGTTATGAAGCACATCACAAGTCAGCTGCAAGGATTGCCACCTGACTGTCTTGGCACAGCATAAGCACAAAAGCCTGGAAAGTAGTAAGCAGGGATGATCACCTGAGCAAGGTTTTGGCGGGAGCGTTGCTGCTCTGAGTGCAAGTGGTGGTGCAAGTCCTCCTTCTCGCCTGCCAGCACCCTGACCTGCTGCTGCATGGCCTGCACCTCACTCCTGATCTCCTCTGCATTGCCCTCAAACCTGAACAGCACAGCAGCCTATTGTACGTGTTGTTTACACCCTTGGGAGACATCATGGAGCCTGAATCTAGTGACCTATAAAACAATTGACAACAGCCTATGACCACTCGGTTGTACGTGTTGTCTACACCTTGGGAGACATCATGGAGCCTGAATCTAGCAACCTGTAAGTGAGTTGACGGCAGCCTATGACCACCCATTTGTACGTGTTGTCTACACCTTGGGAGACATCATGAAGCCTGAATCCAGCAACCTGTATGTGAGTGGACAACAGGGATCTGATGCGTGTGAGAAGGGACAGCAATGGCAGGTGCGTTTGTTAATTGAGCGCGTCTCTTGCTCCCCTAAGGTCAGGTACATATAGTTCTGAGGCTGGTGGCAGATGCAACAGTGCAGTGTGATCTATGCAGGCAAGATTGTGACACTCATCACCGCATGTGTCAGCGTGGAAAAGGCGAGAAGCTCGGAAACAGCAGGGAACATGCTCCACAGTTATTTAGAAAGTGCTGTATCTGTATTTCTCATGTGAAGGCATCAGCTGACTGTGTTCAGATCTCCTCAGTAAAGTTGAGCATATCTTTTTGCCATGCATAGTGATATTGAACAACACAGGGTATTCAGGAGCGCCTAGACATGTGAAGAGTGTTCTCTGCAGCCTGTAGAGAACTTGTGCAACAACAGCAAAAACCTTGGAATGTACCTTCGACAGCTGAGCATAGGTGTCTGCCAAACATAGTGAAATTGAACAGCACAATGCACTCCAGAGCGCCTGGACACATGAAGAGAGTCTCTGCAGCCTTCAGAGAGCCTATGCAACAACAGCAAAGACCTGGAAATTACCTTCGACAGCTGGCAGCAGTGTCCACAAGCCTCTGCTCCATCTGCAACAATTGCGACTCAGCCTCATCCAGCTGCTCCCTCAGCGCTCGAGACTCATCATGAGCATCATCAGCTGAGTTTTCAGCTTGGCGAGTACGCTCCTTGCACTCTGCCAGCTGCACTGCCAGGGCCACCCCCTCCTCCCTGCTCTGCACACATCACCCCACAAGGTACAGTCAGCACTGCAAGGTCAACAGGCAGCCGTCAATCTTGCTGTCTTCACAGACGAATGTGAGCTATACATGATTTGGTCATGATTGGCGTATAGCACATGGCATGTCCTGATGGTAGACGGCAAGTCACATTCCTGCCAAGGCTCAGGCCCTACCCCATGAGGAGGAATTGGCTCTTGTTTTTGGGCTGCCTACACGACAGCTCAGTTGTTTCAGCTATGAATAGGGCATCAGATGTCTGCCAGTACATGGCATGGCACACAATTCAGCAGCAGCAGCAGCAGCAGCAGAGGCCTTGTTGAACATATCAGTAGATCATTCTGTCTGACACACGCAACAGCAATACTAAAAATGCTTCTGTCAGTCAGATTGGTCAGCAAATGCACGGCAAATGCAACAAGAGAAGCAGACCTTAGCCACAGCATAGAGGAGGCGCGAGTGTATGTCAGCTCCAGCCTGCTTGGACAGCTCTGATGCCTTGATCTGCAGAGCCTGCCTCAGGGTGCCCACCTACACAAACGTAACAAAGTTGCTAGTCAAAACAGGGAATTTCAAGAGGTACACTCTGAGACAGCATGGAAAGGCACGCACTCAATAACATTAGACCAGAGATTGGGCCACAAGGTGCATTGTCCTGAGATCAGGGATCAGACGTAATGTAACTGTGCACATGTGCAGCGGCCACCCCTTGAATGCATAAGGTCAGGCAGAGTGCGTCAGGCAGCGACGACTCAGGGTTATGTAGACACATATTTGAGTGTCCAAGCATAAACCAACATGTCAAGCAAGCCACAGCAAGCAGCAGCTTGACAGGGCACACTTCATGGGGACAACACTGCAGGCCCTGGAAGTTCACTGACATGCTTCTGCAGGGTTTCAATCAAAGCTTTGTGTAGCACAGTAAATTGGCAGAATGACGTCCTGATGTATGACATGGCTCTTGTGCACTTCGTGTGCAAGACTTGCGTTAGAGATGTATACCTCGTCTGCTCTGACATCAGCAATCTCCTGAACACTGGCTGTGCGAGACTCAGCCTCGTCTAGCTCCTGAGCTAGCTCACGCAGCTTGAGCTTGTAGTGTGAGCACCTGGCGTGCAGGTCTGAGATACTCTTGCTTGCAGACAGCTTGGCCTCCAGCTTTCTTGCATATGCCTTGTCTGTTGCCACACCAGCCTGTAGCACAATAAGATGTCTATTAAGAGTGATACTTTCTGTACAAGGAACAACATGCAAGGAACAACATGCAAGGAGCAGCATGCAAGGAGCAATATGCAAAGAGCAATATACATTGCTTCTTTGAGAGGTACCAGATCTAGTAGAGTTCAAAGATTATACGAAATGCAAGGCAATGCAGAGAAGCTGACTGAAAGCAAGTTTGAAGGGTCCTTGCAGGGTATAGCAACCACCAGGTGGAGTCACGTGAGATGTACAGCTCAGGCAAAGAAATGTAGTTTTGTGCTGATGGTCAACACATGTCGCTCAGTACAGCATATCAGGATGCACAGTATGCAAAACTGAATGTTTTGTTCTGGCCTTTCCAACTTAAACGGCAATATGGCAACATCTGCAATATGATAAGCCTGTTTCTTGTGGAAACCAGGTGAAAGTAGTGAGATTGCTTGCCTCCATGGCATTGCATTGACCTGACAAGCGCTCAATGGTGCGCTTAGCCAAATCCAGCTGCTTATCTTTGTCACCCATTGCTGCTCTTAGCCCCCTATACCTCTCCTTGTACTCTGCCATCTTGTCAACTGACTGCTGATTGGACTTTGTCACAGCCTGTTATGCAAACCCATTGTATCATATGCTGCAAGTTTGCTGAAATGCAAAAAGCCAGCAGCATGGCCAGGTGGTTGCAGCAAGTATGGCAGCACCTGCAGCTTTCTGCGCTCATCCTGCAGCTCATGCTTGAGCCTGGCCACAGCACTGTGATCTGGAGTCTTCATCGTTTGAGGTGATTGCCACGAGCGACCCTGTAAATGCAAGTTTGTGGAAAGACAATGGTGGCCCAACTCCAGGTCTGCCAGGTCATGGGAGCTTGTCAAGCCACGACGGTTACTGACATACCGTGGGCACTGCATACTGACTTGGCGAATGGCTGGGTGAGTTCAGGTTTGCACTGCTACACCCCCGTAAGGTCGAGGATGTGGCAGTGGTGTAAGCTGCCTTGTCTGAGGTCATGTATGGCTTAGGCGATTTTGAGGACAGCTCACCACCACCGGCCCCGAACCCGCCCAATGACACAGGCGAGGACGCACGCAATGAAGCCATGTCTGGCTAGCTAACTTTTCGGGCCAGATAAGTACACCGAGATGCTGCACGTGCCAAAGACCAGCAAGAGGGCTGTTGGTGTGCAGGCCACACGACTACCAGGCACTGTTGGCGCTATCCACCGCTAGTGGCACCCTTCATCATTGTCTCAGGCTTGCGCTCCTGTGAGCAAGAGCTGCAAACTCCAAACCGCGTGCAGGCGTTATACCATGTGACTTGGGATCAGTTCATGGATCATCTTTGATCAGAGACAAATCGGAGTCGCTTTGAAAGTGCAACTCAAGTTGTGAACTGCGGGACTGTTGGGCATCAGCAGAACCGCTTACAGCCATTCCATCTGCGCTGCTGACCTAGCTTGGCATCTGGCACACAGAGCCTCATCACCAAAATTTGCGCGAACTGAAGCACCAGCTGCTGCGCTCGGCAAGATTGCTCTCGTCCATCAGCCTTACAGGGCTGCAGCAGGCTATGTCTGCCGCAACGCACACTGCTGGGCGCCTGCGTAGTGCAACATGCCCTTCCTTGTCGGCATTTGTTTCGCCTGGCTTTTGCTGCACGCCACAGCGGCAATTTTGAAGTACTATTGTGGTTGCTCAACCTTGGGCATCAGCGTCTTCTCTGTATCTGTGCAGACCAGCAAATGCAACAGGTGACCGAAGTACACCAGCATACTCTCACGCAGGCGTGCACCCTTTTTGACTGCAGTCAATTGAACAAGTCGTATGCCAAGCAAGCTGCTCTTTATTGACTCTTTGCTACACGTGCAGAATATTCTACAAGTTTGGCAGACAGCATAATGCTGCACTGCGCCAATGGTACAGCGTGGGTGTGGCGGTTGCAGCAATGTTGGCCATGTCAGTGGTTTTCATGCTACTCCAAGAAGTATGGCTTACCATTGCTTGGATCAAAGAGGTGTGCCACTATTTGTGTGTCAGCCAGTGTTCACATGCATGCATCTAGGCTACCACACACACGGCATGACAATTGGGCAGCAGTCTGTGCTTGCATGTGCATCTTCACCCGTTTCATAAAAGTACATGCATCGCTACCTCTGTCTGTCTTGCAAGTTGGTGTATTGTGTGCTATGACTACAGGATGTGTTGCAGCCTTGCTTTATGAATACATGATTTCCACACGAGCATGCCCACTTCTGCTGCAATACAAAGGGCACATAAAATCTGTTTGGGTTCATGACTGATGGAATGTTGCGCCACACATACAATTTCACTGCACAAACATGACTGCCCCGCAATGCCTGTACACAAGCTCCCATGCGCGTGCCTGATTTCATTCTTCTCATGTGATGCAGTCAATGTCAATGGGGCCAGAAATAGTCCCAGGGTCAGGGGTACCCCTGGCAGCAGCCCCAGGTGGTCAGGGGTTTGCCATGGGGCTAGCAGTCCCCGGCCTGACGGTACCTTGGGGTCATGCTGGCTACCTCTGGCTAGCAACTGCAGCCTCTATTGCTGTTCATGAAGTAAGTATGTAATATGTGCAGATCTGACATCTCTGTCCGTGCAGCCTGTGGTGACTTCTGTCTGCAATGCCATTTGCACAACATGGTGTTTTCCTTGAAATAATGTCGCCTGTCTACCTAGTGAGTGTTTGTCAAGCCTAGTTTGTACATGCTGTAAGGCCTGGCAATGGCACTTCGGGTGACTCATTGCAACAGCTCTGTAGATGGACGCAAGTGCTGATGTTCTTGAGTGGGAGAATGTCATCATTGGCTGTCACTTCGTTGCATAGCTTTTGATGAAGCGCGGCTGCTCTGATTGCCCCTGCCCTCACATCACTTCACACCTGAAATCTTGTGCGCTGCTCTGACTTGCAACTGGACTGCACCATATGGCTGCAATGAAACAGCATCACGCCGACATTCACTGCTTTACTGCTTGCTGCCATCCACCATGTGCATCACCTGCATGTCTGTAATCAAACACATCTTGATCAGATGAAGGCTACAGCACCTAGGGCTAACAACCCCTGATCAAGTATTGACTTCAAGGCCAATACCAGGTTTGCTCTAGCGTGTGTAATCTGCCCTACAGGCTGGACATGCTGTGGCAGCTGCATCAGAGGGGGTGGGGGTGCAGCATGTGGGCGCCTTCACCCTGTTGCTGCTGCCAGGGGCATATGTGGCCCTGGACTCTGGGGCCCTTGCCACCCTGGGGCCCTGGCGCACCCTTCGGGTACGCCCTTCACCTTTACAGCACTCCCATCCTCTATGCCTCTATTCCCTTGTGATGGCTACAATAAATAAGTAGACCGAAGAAGATAACAATCTAGCCCCCCAAACTAAGCGAGGCATCTGCCTCCTGACAGCATGCTTGCTGAGCCAGTCATTTCTGCCCTGCCGGTATCTCAACAACTGCAAGTTGCACTGTGCATCAAACTAAGTGGCTTTTTAATGTGGCAGTATTTCACAAACGTCCCAGCGCAATCGTGCATGCATGTGTTGTCAAATCAAACCAGCGCAAAACTGAACTCTTTGCAAGCAAGCTACAACGGCTTACTGCAGCTAAAATGCCAGACATTGAACAAACCAGTACCGCGTGACAGTGATGGGAATGATGTTGACTGCATCTGCACTCATTGCAGCAAGTACCCGGCTACCTCATAACACTTAGGAAGGGTTCAAGAAGTTGTTCCAAGTAACTTGCACTTGTGGTTGCAGTTCACCACAATTTTGGGGTTTGCCACCATCACCACTGCAAACCACGTGCAGGCTGGGATTGACTGAACCTCCCTTAATTGTGTAACTGAGTGTGCACAGCTGGACTAAGGAATGTAGTGCGGATAGTCAACATGAGCAACACACACATTAGGCTTTTATTGGTTGTATGCCTCTTTACTCACAGTGCACATCAAACAGCTGTATAGCGCATGCCACCCTACCTGCGCTTTGATTGCTGCTCACACTACACGGCATGTCTGTACAGGTGGTGTGTGCTGGAGTGTGGCACAACGCAGTGCTATGCGCTCTGTGCTGGTTGTGTGCGCTGCTGCTGCCGCAACTGCTCACTCCCTTGTACTCCAAGGGTACTGGAGCAGCCGTCAGGTACACCCTTCACGACTACAAGTTTTGCTGGGCTGTCACAAGGTCCTCTGCCCACAGCGCATGTTTGAGGTCTAGTGTGTAGCAGGCTGGCCATTGGTTGCTTTTGCAAAGATCAATGTGTCCCAAGCCATCTTTTGAGAAGCTTGGTGTACGTCTTTGCTGGCCCCAGCTGACATGAAGAATGGTACTCA
>JAABUK010007868.1_pt1 | contig 15195 bp, 9 predicted proteins | sample 5559141 | NCBI WGS metagenome assembly JAABUK01 (sample SAMN10711869, study PRJNA513367) | rock metagenome | isolation source: Antarctica rocks | place: Antarctica: Victoria Land, Pudding Butte nord | collected 2016-01-03
GAAGTGACGAAAGTTTTTGTTCTGCCGGCGAAACTCGGGAATCTGCGCTAAGTGGGTTTGTAAGGACATTGAAGAAACGAGAGAAAACCTGAATTTACTCCGCCCGCCTTATAGTGCGGTTAATCTGATTGTAAATCCTTGATTCTCAGAAAAATTTTTCTCGCCGTAAACCTCTATAAACTAAACAATTAGATTAGGTTAAAAAATTATATATCAACAACTTATTGTTAAATTAGTCGCGTATGCTCCCTACATGGCAACGCTTCCTGCTCCCCCTCCGCTGGCTGGCGCAGGCGCGGTTCCTTTCCCTGATGAGCACTCCGTAGTTATCCCGATACTGGAGGAAACGGCTACCGTGGCCTGTGAGGTGGTGAAAATCGGCCGCGTGCGGCTGACCAAAACCGTGCGGACGCACGAAGAAGTGCTGCCGCTCGACCTGCGGCACGAAGAAGTAACGGTGGAGCGCGTGGCTCTCAACCAGCTGTTGCCCGAAGGCGCGCCCGTACCCATAGCCTGCCAGCAGGGCGACGCGCTGATTATCCCCGTGCTGCGCGAAGTCACGGTTACGCGCTTGGTGCTGGTGGAAGAAGTACACGTGACTACCCGCCACGTGACGACCCAGCAGCCCCAGACCATTCTCGGAACCCTGCCTGGGCTGGCAAGCCGGAAAAAAACAGCCAACAGCGAGGCGGCCGTGGCCTACCGCCAATCAACGCACGAGGAAGTTCTGCGCGTAATCGCCGTGCTCACCGAGCAGATTCAGGCGCCGCGAGCGTAGCCCTACCCCTCGGTTTTAGGCCCAAGCGAAAGCGCCCCCGACCTAGCTGGCCGGGGGCGCTTTGCGTGGTGAGACGACGGCTTTAATTAGTGGGGCCAGTATCTGCCTTCGACTCAATAGAGGATTGGATAGTAGTTGAAACGGCCGAAAGCAGGTCGTAGCCCGTGGCCGACTCGATGGCGTTAACGGTGGCGGTAGCCGCCCCAGGCGGTGTTTATAGAGTTGATATTGGGCATGTTGACGGCGATAACGCGGGTGCTGCTCGTGATGCGGCTCACGTCGCTGGTGCCCACGGGCAGCACCACTATCACCTTCCAGCAGTTGCTGGGCACGGTTACGCGGCCCTGGTCGATGGTAGTGGCGGTGCCGTTGCTGCCGGTACCGCCCTTGCCGTAGCTGCCCGCGATGATGTAGAGCTCATTGCCGGCATTCACGAGGGTGCGGGCGTAGTTTTCGAGGCCGGCCCAGGTCTGCTGGTTGTTGGTGGGCGCCTGGGGCATCATGTTGCTCATCAGAAAGGTAGCCGAGTTATCGGCCACCGAGCCGGTGCGGTCGGCGCTGGGGCAGTTGTGGCCGCGGTCGAAGCCCGAGCCACTGTAGCTGGTGCTACCCACGTGGTACCAGCTGCTGGGCAGGCTGGCGGCGGCGGCGAAGTTGTCCTGGCGGGCGGTGCTGCCCAGCCAGGCGACGCTCAGGTGCCCGCTCACCCAGTTGGGCTTGCCCTGGTCGCGGTTGTACGACAGGGTATACTGCGTCTTGGTCAGCAGGTAATTATTGGGGTAGTTGGTGGCATCGGTTACGGCGCCGCTGGGGTTGCCCAGGGCCAGGTTGGCGTCGCGCGGGGCCGTGGCATCGGCGTAGCTGCTGGCAGTGGGGGTAGGGATGCTTTGCTGGCCAAGCGGCGAGCAGGCAGCAACGAGCGCGAGCAGCAAAGCGCTGCTTCCTAAGCGGAAGCAGGTCAATTTCATGAAAAATGAGGGAAAGGGATAAAGAATACGGCCACAAATGTCCTTGTCATCAGAATTTTACCCGTTACCTACTTGTTATCCTGGCGTGGCCTCCCAGCTACGGAGGGCGCGTGGCTGTTAGTAGCCGTAGGGCTCCCGCTGGGCCTGCCGTACCTTTGTACTCATTCTAAAAAACTAAGCTGTTCGTTGAATGTCTGCTGTAATTTCCACTGATATCTGCATCATCGGGGCTGGCCCGGTGGGGCTGTTCGCTGTTTTTGAAGCTGGCTTGCTCAAGTTGCGCTGCCACGTGGTCGATGCCCTGCCTCAGCCGGGCGGGCAGCTATCTGAGATTTATCCGAAGAAGCCGATTTACGATATCCCCGGCTACCCCGAGATTCTGGCCGGCGACCTCATCGACAACCTGATGAAGCAAATTGAGCCCTTCCACCCCACCTTCACACTGGGCGAGCGGGTCGAGCGCTTCGCCAAGCTGGACGATGGCTCGTTTCAGCTCTACACCACCGATGGCACCGAGGTGCAGTGCAAGGCCGTGGCCATCGCGGGCGGCCTGGGCTCGTTTGAGCCGCGCAAGCCGGCCGTCGAGAACCTGGAGCGCTTTGAGGGGGGTAAGGGCGTGCACTACATGGTGCGCGACCCGGAGCACTTCCGCGACAAGAAAATCGTGATTGCCGGCGGCGGCGACTCGGCCCTCGACTGGACCAACTTCCTGGCCAACGTGGCCTCGGAAGTGACGCTCGTGCACCGCGGCACCACCTTCCGCGGCGCCGCTGACTCGGCCGAGAAGGTCAAAAACCTGCACGAAGCCGGCAAAATCAAGCTCGTGCTCAGCTCCAACGTGACGCACCTGCACGGCAACGGCCACTTGCGGGAAGTGACCATTACGGGTAATAACGGCGAGGCCGAAACCGTGCCGCTCGATGCCTTCGTGCCGCTTTTCGGCCTCACGCCCAAGCTCGGCCCCATCGGCGACTGGAACCTCGACCTCACCGACGACGCCATCGTGGTGAACACCGAGGACTACAGCACCTCGCTGCCCGGCGTGTACGCCATTGGCGACATCAACACGTATCCGGGCAAGCTCAAGCTCATTCTCTGCGGCTTCCACGAGGCCGCGCTCATGTGCCAGGGCGCGTTCAAGTACATCTACCCCGACAAAAAATACACCCTCAAGTACACCACGGTGAACGGGGTACCCACGCTGTAAGCGAATTAAAAATTATGAATTATGAATTAAAAATTGTCGCTCGGACGGACGACATCGCTAATTCATAATTTTTAATTCATAATTTTTAATTCAATTTATGTCTGATATCCGCATCTACGTGGAGGAGGCGCCCGGCCAGCGGCGCGAAATCGAAGCCCCTACCGACATGGGCCTGAGCCTGATGGAGCTGCTCAAGGCCAGCGACTACCCCATTCAGGCTACCTGCGGCGGCATGGCGCTGTGCGCCACCTGCCACGTCGAGATTCTGGCCGGCCCGCCCCTGCCCGAGCCCAGCGACGACGAGTGGGCCATGCTCGACACCCTACCCGTGCTGCACGAAACCAGCCGCCTGAGCTGCCAGATTCGCCTCGCCCCCAACCTCGACGGGCTGGTGGTGCGCATCGCCGACCCGGCCTAGCTATTATCGCGAAGTAGGGTGCGGGGCTTGCCCCCGCCCGTCGTTGCTAGTAGCGCGCGACTCGTGCAACGACGGGCGGGGGCAAGCCCCGCACCCTACTTCCGCAAATCACTTCGCGACGAGTAGAGCTGAGTAAGAGCGTCAGGTAGAGCGCCGTGCTTAGCAGTTGATAGGCGACCGCTCAAAAAAGCCCTCCCGGCCGCATGGCCAGGAGGGCTTTTGAGTTTTGGGTAAGGACAAGGCATTGCTGCCGGGCCTTTTCTTTTTGAGCTGTCGCTGGTTAGCGGCGGCTCTTGTGCCTGGTCGTAGCCGACTTGCTCTTGGCTTTGGTCTTCACCTTCTTCCCGGCCGTGTGGTGCACCGACTTCCTGGGGCTCGCCTTGCTGGTTTTGTGCGAAGAGGTTTTCTTGGTGCTGTGGTGGCTGCTGGCCTTTTCGCTGGTGTGGTGGCTCTTGCTGCTGCGCCTGGCTTCGCGGGCTTCAGCGGCGCGGCTGGCTTTGGTCGATTTCTTACTGTGGCTCGACTTGCTGCTGTGGCGGGCGGCGCGGCGGGCTTCGGCGCGGCGCTCGGCGCGGGCTTCGGCGGCGCGTTCCTCGGCCCGCTCGATGGCCCGCAGGCGGGCGCGGCGGGCGGCGCGGCGACTAGCGGCGCTGGCCTCGGCAGTGGCGGCGGCTACCTCCTCGGTGCGCGGGTCGGCGGCGGCTTCGCTGTAGTGGGAGAGGCCGTCGGTTTCGGGGGCTGCGGTGGCGAGTTGCTCGGCCGAAGCGGTGGGCTTTGATAGCTCGGCGGCTTTTTTGCGGCGCACCGGCATCAGGAAATCGCGTTCGGCGCGCTCGCGGGTGCTGAGGTTTTCTTCGCCGGGCAGCTTGGTTACGACTTGCGCTTTTTCGGCCTGGGCCCAGGCGGCCGTGGTGCTCAGCGAGAGCGCGATTAGAACAACTAGCTTCCTCATCAATAATTTACCTAATAGGTTAGAAAAACAAAAATAGGTCGCGCACCCCATCCGCACAAGCTCCACCGGACGTCGAACCGGGCCTTTCGCGGCGGCTACCCCCTCGTAGCGAGTGGGCCAGCCGCCCACAAACGTTCCCGCGGTTTTTCGCCTAAAACCAGTCCAACTACCCGCCTGGCCCCCTTATTGCGGCGCGATAACCAGCCGCTGCCCCGCCGAATTGGCCCCAAACTCGGGCGCGTACAGGCACTGCACCTGGCTCAGCCCACCCGAAAAATTACCGGCCTGGCCCGCCCGCAGCCGATACTCAAACACGTGCGTGCCGCGCGGCACTTCGCTCAAAAAGAAGTGGGTAGCCGCGTCGCGCGGGCTCTCGTAGTAGCCCAGCCCGGCCTGGTACTGGTAGCCACTGACCTGAGTTATCAACTCCAGGCCGGCGGCGCGCTGGTCCTTGAGGTGCACGTATTCGAGGGCGCGGTCGGTGCGCAGCATCAGGCGCACCACCAGCGCGTCGCCCACGCGCAGGGGGGTAGCGAGGCTGATTTTTTCGAGCCGCGGGCCGGCGGCGGTGCGGGTTTCGCGGTAGAGCTGGCGCTCCAGGCTGAGCGGCGTGGCGGCGGGCGTTACCTGGTCGAGGTCTTCGAAGTACTGCCAGTAGAGCGCGCCCCAGGCCGGGCCGGCGCTGGTTTTGGTAACGCTGACGCGGCCCCGCGCGGGCTGGACTTCGGCGGCGGGCCAGGTCTGCTTGTAGTAGCCGGTGCCGGCCTGGGTGGCTTCGGGCTCAATAGCCTGGCCCCCTACTTCAACCCGCAGCGGGGGGGTAGGGCTTAGCCAGTCGGTGCCGCGCAGCAGCAGGGCGTAGCAGGCGTCGGCGGTGGCGCGGGTGCTTTCCCAGCCGTGGGTTTGCTTCTGAGTGAGCAGCCAGAGCTTCATTTCATCCACCGACTGCTGGTCGTTTTTGATTTCGTCGAAGGCTTCGATGAGGGTGGCCTGGGTTTCGGTGGGCGCCTCGCGCCAGTAGTAGCCGGGGCGCACGTCTTTCCAGTACATGCCCAAATCGGGCGAGTGCAGGGCGTTTTCGACCAGCGCCCGCCCGATGGCCTGGGCGGCGGGCGCCTGGGCGTTTTCGCGAAACAAACCGAGGGCAATCTGCGCCTGCAGGTAGCGCGTGCGACCGGCCCAGTACTGCGCGGCCTGGCCGCGGTAGTAGGCCAGCGCTGTTTTGGCGGCGGGCAATACGGCCTGCCGCGGCCAGAAGCTGCGCGCGTACAGCGCCTGAATCTGAAGGTCGCCGAGGTGGTCGGCGGTCAGCTTCACGTCCTTTTGGCGGCGCAGGTCGGCGTAGTCGCGGGCCTGGGCGGCGTCGAGGTAGCGCAGGGCCTGTTGCAGCAGGTCGCGGGCCACGTCGTCCTGGCTGGCGTCGAAGGCACCGAGCTTTTTCAGCTTGCCGAAGCCGGCCACGATGAGCTGGGTGATGTAGCGGTCAGCGGGCATCTGCTCAAACCACGGGAAGGCCCCGTCGGGCAGCTGCATCCGCTGGAGCTTGGCCAGCGCGGCGGCGGTTTCGGTCTTCAGCCGGGCCTCGTCAAACAACGTGCTGAGGCGGGCCAGGCGCTCGGTTTCGCCCTGGGCATCGCGCACCCAGGGCGTTTCCTGGAGGAGCAGGTTTTTGAACTCCTGGTTCTGGGCCAGCTTGCTGGCGAGCGCGTTTTGCTGGGCGATGGTGCCGCTTTGGGCCTGGCGCGTCCACTCGGCCAGCACGGTTTTGAAGCGCGGGTTGGCCCGCAGAATCTGGGCGGCCAGCAGGTTGGCGTAGAGGCGGCTGAAAGTCTGCTCGGCGCACTCGTAGGGATACTCCATCAGGTACGGCAGGCTCTGCACGGCGTACCAGGCGGGGTTGGCCGTCATTTCCAGCGTGAGCGAGTAGCTGCGCCGGGTGGGCGAGCTGGTGCTGGTCAGCTTTTTCAGCTCAAACTCGCGCGTGCCGGCCCCGACCAGGGGTAGGGGCAGGCTTTCGGTAATCAGGATTTTATTGGGCAGCACGGGCAGGGTGTTTTCCTCGCCATCGGAGTAGGTTATTGGTGCTTGGTGCTCGGTGCCTGGTGCTTGGGACGCCTCGCGCTTGTTCTTTTTGCCTGATAATTGATAATTGATGATTGATGATTGAAATGATTGACTTTGCGCCACCACGCGGTAGGTGACGGCGGCGGGCGCGAAGTCGGCCGGCAGGCTGATTTCCCAGCCCAGGGTCTGGCTCTGGTGGGCGGCGGCGCTCACGGGCTGCTGCGCCGCGCCCTTCACGAGCTGGCTGGTGATGTCCTGGCCGGTGGTGGCGTCGAGCAGGAAGAGCTGCGCGGTGCCGCTGGTGGCGTGGTCGGTGAGGTTGGAGAACTTGGCGGGGAAGGTGAACGCGTCGCCCGGCCGCAGGAAGCGTGGGGCGTTGGGCGTAAGCTGGATTTCCTTTTGGGTGACGAGCTGGCGGGCGAGCTGGCCGCTGTGCAGCTGGCGGTCGTGGGCCAGGGCCAGCAGCTGCCAGCGCGTCACGGCCTCGGGCATCTGAAATTCGAGCACCACCTCGCCGTTCTTATCGGTGCGCAGGGCCGGCTGCCAAAAGGCCGTTTCGCGGAAATCGGAGCGGGTAGGAACGGCAGTGAGGGCGGGGGCGGGGGTAGGCTTTTTCTTAGGAGTGCCGTAGCCTACTTCTACTACCTCGTTTAATGCTGCTTTGTCCTCGCCTATTCTTGCCATACCTGCTTTCATCATCGCGGGAGAAGGCGCGGCCATAGATTCATACTCCCTAGTTACCCCTCCCGAAACCGAATTGGCACGTATTTGCACTCCTGCTACTCTACCCCGTAAAGTTTGTTTGTATCGGTCAAGTCGATTTGCTGCTGCCCAATCATTTAGTTCTGGATACTCAATACTATCAAGACTTGACTCTTCATGCACAATAGGGTAGGAATCTGACCTCATTTCCTCAAACTCCCCCTGCCAGCCAAACCGGGCCGGGTAGTAATTGCCGCCAAATTCCAATCCCTGAAAGCTATGCGGCCGGAACACGTCCAAACTCTGGTCATAGAGCGTGGCCAGCAGCTCGGCATCGGCGGGCTGGCCGTTGGCCTGGCGGATGGTGAGGCGCCAGGTTTCGCGCTGGCCGGGCTGGAGCCGGTCGCGGAAAGTGGCGAGGGAAAGTTGCAGCGCCTGGGGCCGCTCGGCCACCCGGATGGTCGCGTCGTGGCGGTAGAGGCGGTTGTCGCGCACCTGCGTGGTGTGCACGTAGAGCGGGCCGCGCGCATCGGCCGGGCCGCTGGCCACCTCCAGGCGGCGCTGCTCGCCGGCGCGCAGCGTCAGCCACTCGTGGCGCAGCAGCTGGCCGCCGCGCTCCACTTCGAGCAGGATGCGGGCCTCGGCCTCGCTGCTGCCCAGCAGCACGGTGGCGGGCTGGCCGGGCGCCACGGTATCGGCCGGGGCCACGAACCAGTCGGGCGTGGCGTAGGGCAGCGTGGCGGCCCCGGAGTCGTAGAGCGTGAAGTCGAGCCGCGCCCGCGCCGAGTCGGCCCCGGCGGCCAGGGCTTCGAGGCAGTAGCGGCCGGTGGGCAGGCCGGCCAGCGCGGCGCTCAGGTCGAGCACGGGGCTGGCGTGAGTGTCGAAGGAGAGCGTTTTAATCAGTTCGGCCGGGGCCTCGTTGTCGTCGGTTTCGGGGGTAGGGCCGGGCACGCCGGGCGGGTTGGGGCGATTGGCGCGACTGGGGCGGGCCAGCAGACGCAACGTGCCGGTGGCGGGCAGCGGCTCGCCGGTGGCGTTGGTGCTCAGCAGCCGGAAGGGGGGTAGGGTCTGCTTATCGGCCAGCGCGGGGCCGGTGAGTTGGAGGCTGAGCGGGTTGCGGCCGATGGGCACGTTGCGGGTACCGGTGCGGGTTTCGCCGGCCGCGTCGGTCACGTCGGCGGTTACCTCGAATAAAAAGCCTGGCTCCCAGCTGCCCCGGCCCGGCTGCTTAGGTACCAGCGGCGGCGTGAAGGTGATGGCAAAGCGGCCCTCGGCATCGGTCGTGGTGGTGCCATGGGCAATTTCCTGGCTGCCGCCGCGCGGGCCGGGCCGGAAGTGGCCGCTCCTACCCCCCCCAGCGTAGGCGAACAGCGGCCACAGCTCGCGGCGCGTGACGTGGTAGCGCACGCGGGCGCCGTCGGTGGCCTGGCCGGCGTAGGCGCGGGCGCGGCCGGTGATGGTCAGCGGCTGGCCCAGCCGCGGCCGGCCGGGCACCGAGTCGAGCGTCACCAGGAAGGTCGGGCGCTTGTAGTCTTCCACCGCAAAGCTGAGGCTGCCGTCGTCGGTTTGCAGCTGCATCTCGCCGTTGAGCAGGCCGGTGGGCAGCACCAGCGAGCCGTGGAACGAGCCGAAGTCGGAGGTCGTGAAGGGCAGCGTTTGCACGGTCTGGCCGTTCACGTCGAGCAGGCGCACGCTCACCGCCTGGCCGGTCAGCAGACTAGCCTTTTCGCCCAGGCTTTGGGTCAGAATACCTTTGAAATACACCGTCTGCCCCGGCCGGTAAATGGCGCGGTCGGTGAACAGGAACGTGCGCCGCCGGGCCTGTTCGGTCGGGTTGTCGCGGCCGGGAAAGTAGTAGCCATTGATGGTCGTCAGCAGCGTATCCTTACCCCGCCACGAGCGCACGGCGCTCAGCTGCTCGCGCCCGAGGGCATCGCTGGCTTTGTTTGGGCCGGGAATTTCGACCTCGCCGGTGGCGCTGGTGGGTAACACGGCGCCCAGGCGGCGGTCGTCGCGCTGCTTCGCCCGGTTATACACGCTGAACGTAGCCTGGCTCCGCACGCCGGCCAGCGGCGCGCCGCTCTGGCGGTCAAGCAGCAGCAACGAGGTGGTGCCGGTAGCCGGGTTGGTGCGGCGCACGGCGCTCAGTTGGCTGGCCCCCAGCACGGCGTAGGCCGTCATGGTGCCCGCCTGCGCCGAGGCCACCGCGGCATCGGTCGAAAGCTGGGCTTTATTACTTACCAAAACCAAGTAATAGCCGGCCGGCAGCGCCGCGCCGGCCGCCGCCAGCTTCTGCTCCTGGTAATCGAGCGGGTGCGCGGGCACCGGCATGGCCCAGGTGGCGGCGGGCGTGGCCTTCAGGGCGCGGGCGAAGCGCTTGGCCAGCGGCCGGTTTTGCGGGTCGTAGCCGGTGCCCTGCTCCCACTCGCGCAGCGTAATACGGTAGGCCCAGGCGTGCAATTCGGTCACGTTGCGGGTCGTCAGGTCGAGGCGCCAGGGCTGGCCGGGCACCACCACATCGGCGGCGGTAAAGGCCAGCTCCGGCCGCTCAATTTCGGCGCGCAGCTGCCGCGCCCGCGCCGCGCCGCCCGATTTCGGAAACCGGGCTTCGGCCTCATGGGTGAGGGCCACGGCGGCCACGTTGTCGCCGGCTTCGCGCCGGGCCTGCGCCCGCCGGGCCATGAACTCGGTGCTGAGGGGTAGGGCCTGGTAGGTGGCGGCCATTCGGGCCAGGGCCGGCTCAACCAGCGCGGCGAGGTCGGTATTCTGAACGAGGCCACGTAGGTAGTCGAGGCGCTGCAAGTCCACGTCGGCCAGGGCGGTGAGGTTGCCGGCCGCCAGCCGGGCGGCCGTGAGGCGCTGCGACAGCCGTAGTCCCAGCAACTGGCCGTTGAGCGAGTCGGCGGCCGGGGTCGTCAGCTTGAGCGCGGCAAATTCCTGGGCGCTGCCAAAGAGCCGCGGGTCGGTAGGCTGCCACTGCTGCTCGGGCTTGGTGAGGTACAGCTCCTGGTTTTGCAGGGCCGCGATAGCGCGCTGGGCCAGTAGGTCGTAGAGCGTGGGGCGCCGGGCGCGGCCCTCGGCATCGCCGCCGGTGGCCAGGTCGCCGAGCTGGGCCAGGGTGGTTTTGAGCTGACGCTGGGGCTCGTCTTTTACTGATAATTCGTAGTGCCGCACGATAGCGGCGGCCAGCCGGCCAGCGTCCCAGGTGGCGAGGCCGGTGCCACCGTCGGCCCCGGCCGAGGGGGTAGGGCCGGTGCTGGGCGCGGCGCCGTTGGTGCGCTGGTAGAGCTGGTAGCGGTGCTGATTGTAATACTCAGCGTAAAGCCCGCCCAGCAGCGAGCGCAGGATGGGCCGGGCCGGAAACCCGGCCGTTTTCAGGTCGTTTTCGAGCAGGGCAATGGCCTTTTCGTCGGCGTCATTCTCCTTGGTTGAAAGCAGCCTGATTTTGTAGAGCAGCGCCCGCACGTAGGCCGGGGCGTTGTTTTCGCGCTTGGCCTGCTGATAGATTTTCTCCACCAGCGGCGCGGCGGTGGCGGTTTGCTCCCTGGCCAGCAGGGCATCAATCTTCTTCCACCGCGCCGCCAAGGGGGTAGGCGGCCCCGGCGCGGCCGAGTCGGCGAGGAAAGTGGTCAGCAGCAGGCAGCAGCAAAGGAGGAAGTAGCGCATGAGCAGGAGGCCACCGGCCAGGGTTACTACCTCAAAGATGCCGGAACCGCGCCAAGTGCACAGGCCGGGCGGCAGAAATTGCCGCCGCCAGCTGCCGATGCCTTGATGAATAACGGGCTGGTAATCTTCCTCAGCCCGGCCCGAACGCATTGGCGAGCTGCGCGGGCAGTGGCACGTACCCTGCTGCTGGAGCGTCGCAGCGCCGTGGTGGGCGGGTAGCGGCCCAGCTTAGCCGCGCTTGCGCCGCACCGGAAAGAACAACAGCTGCACAATCAGCAGCGCCACGCTCGTGAAGAGAATACTCACCCCTACCCTGCCCAGCGTGCGCAACGGGTGCTGAAACGAGCCCAGCTCCAGAAAGAAATACACCACGTGGTGCAGGCTCACGAGCAGCAGCAGGTACACCATAAACCACTGCCAGCCCATCTGATGCACGTTCACGGTATCCTGGGCGTCGTAGCCGTCGCGGGGCGTGAGCAGGCGCAGCACCCAGGGGCGCAGGTAGGCCAGCAGCACGGCCGCTGCCGCGTGCAGCCCGCCGGTATCGTAGCTGATATCCATCGCCAGCCCCAGGGCGAAACCCAGCAGCAGCTGCACCGCAATAGGCGTGCGCAGCGGCAAAAACAGCACGAAGCCCAGGTACAAAAAGCACCAGCCCAGCCCAAACAGCGACAATTGCCCCACGATGAGCACCTGCACGCCCGCGTAGAGCCCGAAGCGCAGCAGCTGGCGCAGTATTTCACCCAGTGCGCTCATCGGCTCGGGCGGGTGACTTTGAGGGGTTTGGCCGGGGTAGGCTCGGGGGCCGTAAGGGCGGTTTCGAGCGAGTCGCGCTCGGTGCGGGGGCGGTTGTGCACCACGTACACGTAGGTGAGGCGGCTAAAATCGACGGCCAGCCGCAGCTTTACCGTCCAGAAATTCTTGTCCGGCTCCTTCACGAACGACTCCACGGTGCCCACCAGCACGCCCTCCGGAAACACGGCGTTGTAGCCCGACGTCACCACCGAGTCGCCCACCACCAGGCGGTTCTGGCGCGGAACGTAGTCGAGCAGCGCGTGGCTGTAGTCGTCGCCGGGCCATTTCACGCTGCCAAAGGTACCGTCGCGCTTTATCTTAGCCGCCACCGCCATCTTGGAGTGCAGCAGCGAAAACACCGTGGCGTAGTGCGCGCTCACCGACTTCACCTGGCCCACCACGCCGGTGGCGCTCATCACGCCCAGGCCGGGCTGCACGCCGTCGGCCGCGCCCACGTTCAGGGTCAGGTAGTTATCCACGGCCCGCAGCGAGTTGTTGAGCACCCTAGCCGGCACCAGGGGGTAGGCGGCATCGCGGGCGGCCAGCCGCACGCCCGCCAGCAATAAGGTGTCGGGGGAGTTGGTGCCTGGTGCCTGGTGCCTGGTGCCTGGGTTTTCTACCGGCCGGGCCGGGCCGGACCCCAGGTGGCGGTAGATAACGTGGCCCAGCGTGTCGCGGCCCACGGGCAGCGAATCGGCCTCGCGCCGGGTAAAATCGGGGGGGTAGAGCTGCTGGCGCAGCCGGGCGTTATCGGCCAGCAGCTGCCGGTTTAGCTCATCGAGCCTGAAGTAGTTGGCCACCTGGGTGCGCCGCGCCAGCACCACGCCCGCGTAGGCATTGGCCGAGTTGAAAAACGCCGCCCGCTGGTACGAGCTATTGGTAATAAACAAGAACAGGCTCACCACCTCCAGCAGCACGAAGAGCATCACCCCCTGGTAGCGCAGCAGAAACGCAATGAGATTACGCATGAAAAATCAGGAGTGAAAGGCTAAAAATCGTTTGTCATCGCGAGGAGGAACGACGAAGCAATCTTTCCTTCCGTGCGCTTAGCTGATGCGAACGTCGAGGAAAGATTGCTTCGTCGTTCCTCCTCGCGATGACAAACGATTTGGTCGGCAGTAACCTAATTAAGTCAGCAGTACGCCCCGGAATGCCTGAATGTCCTTAATTGCCTTGCCGGTGCCGCGCACCACGGCGCGCAGCGGGTCTTCGGCGATGTGAATGGGCAGCTTGGTTTTGGCGGCCAGGCGCTTGTCGAGGCCGCGCAGCAGCGCGCCGCCGCCGGTGAGGTGAATGCCGTTTTCGTAGATATCGGCCGACAGCTCGGGCGGACTGATTTCGAGCGCCTTGAGCACGGCTTCCTCTATTTTGGCTACTGACTTATCGAGCGCGATGGCGATTTCCGACGACGTTACCTTGATGACTTTCGGAATGCCCGTCATCAGGTCGCGGCCGCGCACCTCGTAGTCGGGCGGCGTCACGTCGAGCTCGGTCAGGGCCGCGCCCACTTCAATTTTAATGCGCTCGGCCGAACGCTCGCCAATCAATAAATTATGCTGCCGGCGCATGTAGTCCAGAATATCCTGGTTGAAGACGTCGCCCGCCGTCTTAATCGACTGGTCGCACACGATGCCCGAGAGGGCGATAACGGCAATCTCGGTGGTGCCGCCCCCAATGTCGATTATCATCGAGCCCACGGGCTGCTCCACGTCGATGCCGATGCCAATGGCCGCCGCCATCGGCTCCTGAATCATCCACACCTCCTTGGCGCCGGCGTGCTCGGCCGAGTCGCGCACGGCACGCTTCTCCACTTCCGTAATGCCGCTCGGAATGCAGATAACCATGCGGTGCGAGGGCTGAAACAGCCGGTTGCGCGTGTCGATGAGCCGGATGAGGCCTTTTATCATCTCCTCAGCGGCGTGGAAGTCGGCGATAACGCCGTCCTTCAGCGGCCGGATGGTCTTGATATTATCGTGCGTTTTTTCGTGCATCTGCTGGGCTTTGGTGCCCACCGCGATGACTTTGTTGGTGGTGCGGTCCTTGGCAATGATGCTCGGCTCGTCCACCACAATCTTGTCATTGTGAATGATTAACGTATTGGCAGTGCCCAGGTCAATGGCAATGTCGCTGGTCAAAAAATTGAAGAACCCCATTTAGATAGCTCCGCGCGGAATAAGTAGCGTTAGCAAGAAACAAAGGTACGATAGAACGCAGTGGAGAAAAGTAATGGGAGTAATGGGTAATAAAAGAACGTCATGCTTCCTTCGTCAGCATGACGTTCTTTTATTACCCATTACTCCCATTACCCATTTCCTTATTGCGCCTTGTCCAGGGCCAGGCGGCCTTCCTCCAAATCCAGCTCGTTTTCGAGCTTGCGTAGTACTTCTTCGCTGGTGCTTTGCTCGCGCCGCAGCTGGTCGAGCACGCCGCGCTCGTAGTGAATAATCACCTCTTGCAGCTTTTGGAAGGGGGTAAGGGCCAACTCGGGCAGGGCCTCGCCGGGCGAGTTTTCGCGGCGGCGCAGGCGCTCCAGGCGTTGGCTGTAGCGGTGCTGCATCCGGGTCAGGATTTCGGCCGGGGCCTGGTCGGTGGCGGCGGGGCTGGCCAGGTAGTCGATGGTTTGGCTGGTCAGGCGCACGCGCAGCGCCAGCTCTTCGTGCTCGGCCCGGTCGTCGGCCTCAATGCCCAGCCAGCCGATGAGCGGCCGCAGCGTGAGGCCCTGCGCCAGTATCGAAATCAGAATGACGACGAAAGTGAGCAGCAGAATAGGATTGCGCTGCGGAAAGCCCGCGCCCGTGGGCAACGCCAGGGGTAGGGCCAGCGCGGCGGCCAGCGACAGCACCCCCCGCATCCCGCCCCAGCCAATGAGCGTGACCTCGCCCGCCGACAGCTGCTGCTGCCTGGAGTGGCCAATGCCCGCCAGCCGGCGCAGCAGCGAGGAAGTGGGGTACACCCACAACATGCGCGCGCCCAGCACCGCCAGGCTGATGAGCACGCCGTAGCCCAGCAGCGGCCAGCGCAGGCCGGGGTCTACGCCCGCCACGATGGCCGGTAGCTGCAAGCCTATTAATATGAACACCAGGCCATTGAGCAGAAATGACAGCGTATCCCACACGGCGGCCGACTGCAAGCGGCCTTCGTGGGTGAAGACGCGCGCCGAATACTGGCTCATCAGCAGGGCGGCCGCTACCACGGCCAGCACGCCCGAGCCGTGCGCGGTTTCGGCCAGCAGGTAGGCGGCGTAGGGCGTGAGCAGGCCCAGGCTGGTATCAACGGTGACGCTGGTGCGCGAGAGCCGGTGCACCAGGTAAAACATGGCCCCCACCGCCAGCCCTACCCCCACGCCCGTGGCCGCCACCAGCACCAGCTGCCCGGCCGCCACGCCCAGCGCGAACTGCCCCGTGACCACCGCCGCCACCGCGTAGCGGTAGGCAATGAGGCCGGTAGCGTCGTTCACCAGGCTTTCGCCTTCCAGAATGGCGATAATGCGCCGCGAAATGGGCAGCCCCTTGGTGGCCACCGAGGCCGACACGGCATCGGTGGGCGCAATAATGGCCGCCAGCACGAAGGCCGGCCCCCAGCCAAAACCGGGCAACACGTAGTGCGCCACGGTCGCCACCAGCACCAGCGAAAACAGCACGCAGC
>JAABUK010007870.1_pt1 | contig 15190 bp, 12 predicted proteins | sample 5559141 | NCBI WGS metagenome assembly JAABUK01 (sample SAMN10711869, study PRJNA513367) | rock metagenome | isolation source: Antarctica rocks | place: Antarctica: Victoria Land, Pudding Butte nord | collected 2016-01-03
AAAAATCTTCAACCAAACTTCAGCCGTAATAATCTCCTTCAAACAACCGCGCATAATTTACATCCGGGCTACTAATCAACTATAGAAAGGGTGACACCCCGATAAGGCGCCGGTCAACAAACAATAACCGCAAGCCCCCATTCAAAATTTTTAATGGGGGTTTACTTTTGGGGGCTTGCGGCTATTGTTCTTAATGTTGGCGGTAGTGCTATTTTGCCAACGAAGGATTATCACTTGATTTGAGTAACAATTTTTTTATAATGGTTTTTCTCCGTTTTATCTGCTTAGGCAGGATTGGCTTGTCGGAATGTTTTGCTTTATAAGCCTTAATATATTCACTGATTGCAACTTCTTCTTTTTTGGTCAAAGGCCTACTCTTAATTACAAAGTCAACTCCTTCCGGTTCTTTAATGTGTCCCATTACATTTAGCTTTAAAATATTTATCAATGAGCTGTTGTGCAGCTTTAGTATTTATAATCATCAAATGATTTCCAAAATGATAGGCTCCCAACGTCTTCTCATAATACGAGATTAACTTTGTTTTTGCGGTAAATGAAAGGAAGCCATCAAAACCGTTTTGAAATGAAACTTTACAGGCAAACGCTACTAAATTCCCTGGAACTCCTTCATAAAGCTTGTTTCGTCCAAGATTGAAAGGAGCACTTTCTACCAAATCCATGTATATGTGGTCTGGTTTAGTAGTGAAACTTAAAAGTCCCTGAATAATAGTCGGATTATTAGTGATTGTCAATTTGTAGACTTCTCTCACGTTATTATTAAATTCCTGTTTCCAGTTAAAATTCCATCCTTTTATCTTCGTTACTTGTTTAAGATCAAGTTTAGTCAAACGGCTAACTTCTGTCGTAAAGCTATCACCTGATATGGTATTTTGAATAGAGTTTGTTAGCTTGTCAATTATAAAACCAAGATAGGTTCGTTTCTTTTTTTTCACTACTTAAAGGTAAGAAAAATTGTTGCTGATTTTCCCAAGGTTTTACGTTAGCGTCATCGTCCAAGTATTACCGCCAACGGGTACGGCTTACTGCAGGGCTGGCATTCTAGAACGTCCGCCTATAGCTATAGCCGATTGGAAATTTACAGCTGAAGATAGATACAAAAGCTGAATTATGACGGTCGAGTAGGCCAAAGCATTTCAGCTTTAGCCGCTCACAGAATCGTGCATGAAGGTCTCCCTTCACACGGCTCTTGTTATTCAGTCAGTAGATAATTCCTTTCTGCCAGTGGACAAACAAGCCCCTATTCGATTCCACACAGCCTTGATACTTGAGTACCACCGCTTTCTTACTCCTCAACCGGAACTTCTCCTCTATCCATCTCCTTATCAACCCATTCAGGTACAAGAATACATTGCCTGCAACTCTTGGATTGAACCTACAATAATAGTTAAGCCATCCACGTATCTTAGGATTCAATTTCACTGCTGCACTTTCCAGTGATACTTGCGTATTTCGTGGATTGAACACTGCTCTTATCCGCTCCCTGATATAGGCTTTCGCCTTACAACAGATGGCTGCACTAAATACCATAAATTTCTTGTGTCTTCCAAAAGTGTTTGGCTTGCTTCGCGGCTGAAAACTATAGCTTAAAAACGCACGAGCTGTTATGCTCATGTTGCTCCTTGCGCAGATAGTTCTTGCAATACACAAGCTTTGTCTTCTGCGGATGCAGTTCCAGCTCAAAACCTTGCAATCTCTCCCGAATTAGCATTAACAGGTTTTCTGCTTCAGCCTTGCTGTCGCAATGCACCATGATGTCGTCAGCATACCTTTCAAATGGATTACATGCAAAATACTTATTCATCCACATATCAAAGGCATGATGCACATACAGGTTGGCAATAAGCGGACTGATCACACCTCCCTGAGGAGTACCTTTTACTCTTGCAGCCATGCTTCCATCTGCTTGCTCTACACCTGCTTTTAACCATCGTTCTACGTACAGCAGCACCCACTTCTCCTGGCTATGATGGCCCAACATCTTCATCATCCAATCATGGCTGATATTGTCAAAGTACCCTCTTATGTCTAAATCTATTACCCATGAATGATGCATGCAATTATGATTGCACTGAGCTAACGCATCATGCGCACTTCGGCCTGGACGGTAACCAAATGAATTGACATGAAACAATGGATCTAAAATAGGTTCCAGATAATCTTTCACTACACCCTGGGCAATACGGTCGGCGACCGTGGGAATGCCTAATGGTCTCTTGCCACCTTGCTTTTTCGGAATTAATACAGTGCGCACGGCTGGTGGAAAATAACTGCCCGATGCCATGCGGTTCCATACTTTGTACAGGTTGCCGCTAAGGTCTTTATTGAACATGTCAATCGTTTCCTTATCAATACCTGCACTACCGTTCTTGTCGCATACTTTCAGATAGCTAATATACACCATCTCCTTACTTACTGCAAACGACTTTGTCTGTTCTTCATTCATCATCCCATTGTTAAATGGTTGTTTACAAATACTGACACTGAATAACTGTATCCCTTCGCTCCATCTCCATTACAGAAACTTCAACACTACTATGGATACATCCGACGCTTCTTATTACATCCCTCTACCTTATGGTATCGTTAAGCAACAATGATAACCTTAACTGTCTCATACAGTCGCGGTAGTAGTTGCCTACTTGTTGTCGCAGCTTCCCGCTCATTAATAAGAAAGCCTCTCACGTTTCATATAAACGCCTGTGTAATGTTCTTGCCACCTCAATGCCGGAAGACCTGTAACCAGTAAACAGCTTGCCCGTTACAATTATCCTGAGTGAGGCTGAAAACCCTCAGTTTTGTCTTCCACTTAGTTGCTTTCGACACGTCATCAGTGGTTCATTTGCATTCAACTCCATTACACTTACCTGATGCCTTACGACATCTTTTAACCCCAACGTTCAATACCTTGCCTTTTGAGCAAAGCACCTTGAGGCGGTTTGTACACTCTTGCTGTAAAGCGTGTACGGCAGACCTACTACCATCATTTATACAATTACGAAACAAGTTACTCACCCTCTTGTTTCTCGTGACACACTTCAGCTGGTACTGAAGCTCAATAGGATACTTAATGAAGAGAATATATTCGTCGCGCCAGCCTTGTAGTAAACCGCCTGTTGGCTGTAGTAATTATTTGTTTAAATGTTCTGCAATATCCAATACTCTTAAGATGTCTAAATTTTTAGTTTTCTTTTTCATCTCAGTATAAATATTAAACACGTCACCATTTAGAATTCTTGTAAGTAGAATGGTATCAAATATTGGTGTCATGTATTTAGCAAGACAATTTAGGGCTTCTTTCGAATTCCTTTTTCTATTACGTGTACATTCTAAGTGCCTTGAGTAGTATGTAGCCAAAAGGTGATCTTTAACATTATTAGTCCAAATAAATGCTCCTGCATTCCAAGCGGCACAACTTAATAACATATCTATTTGAAGCTTTTTTGCGTTCTGTGGTTTTGTCCATTGTTCAGTCATATATGAAACGAGCGATTTCTTTGCAGCGTACCAATTATGAGAATCTGGAGATACACCTACCCAATTTCCTTTCACATGAGTTAGGTGTCCTAATTTTAATTTCATATGAAAATCACTAACGAAAATATCGCTTTGTAGAGCTGACTTACCGTATAGCCCTTATAGAAAGTTTCTTCTTCTTTTGGCGTTAAATGAGTCGGACCAAAACCGAGCTCCATGATACTTGTTAGAGAGTAAAGGAGTATTACATTCCTTTTATGATATTGTTTTTAATATTCATTTTTTATTGTATTCCGGCCATTCTCTTTTTAAAGAATCGCAGATGACAAAAAGCACTTATTATTCATTCAGGCCAGTTGTAAGCGGGTTACTGACCGCAGAACCTAATATTATTAAACAAAAAAAGATGCCTGGAAAATAACCCATTCCAATCCGGATGATTCTCTGAATCTTTTTTTAAAAATAATTAGTATTTAAGTCATATCTATTTACTTATTAATATAACGTTGCAGCTACGGCTGTAATACACCTATGCTGTTGGTAAATTATATTTCAATGCGTGTTTAACCTGGTCTGATAGCGTTAAGCATATCCTACTACTCACTAAGATATCTTAAATGCATGTACAATAATATATAACTCCTCAACGTATGGTTATATGCTCAAAACTTACGGTTTCTAATTATTTTTTTTATTAATGATGCTTCTTATGTAGTTGCAAGAGTTCAAAAATCCGTTATATGAAATATTCAAAATTCAACTCCAACTCTTTAATGAGAACCTGGGTTATATATTGTTTTTGTTTAATTACATGCCTGGCAAAAACAGGTAGCACCCAGGCAGGATCTGTACTTCCACTCAGGCTACTTTCATTTAATGCAAAAAATATTACAGAGAATTCTATCCTTTTAGAATGGAGGACAATTGGTGAGAATAATACTGATTACTTTAGTATTGAGCAAAGTACAAATGGAATTACATTTACAAAGATAGGTTCTATAAAAGCCTCCGGAATATACCCATTAAACCTTTACTATAGCTTTACTGATCGTAAACCGGCAACAGGGAATAACTATTACCGTCTTTCGATGTATGATTTGGACGGTAGCATTAAATTTTCAGCAACACGGCTAATAAAAGCAGAAGGTGTAAGATATTTGAGTGTTTTTCCTAATCCTGTAAACAACTCATCAAATTTAAATATTTACTGGAAGTCAGGCACCGGGGGACCTGCTTCTATAACTATTCACGAGTTAACCGGAAGGCAGATATATGAAGGAAAATTTGGTGCTTCCGGCAGGGCAGTTATTTCAGTTTGCAATTGGCCTTCAGGCATCTATAGCATCACGTTAGATAATGGATACCGAAAAGAATTCAGTAAGCTAGTGGTATGTCAACAATAAAATAACGCATTAAAAATCAGGCGATTTTTTGCAGCAACGTAAGTCGTTTATAGATGCTTTCTTCAATTTCAATAAGTTCGTAATGATTGCCCTTCTCAACAATACTGCCATCCTGTATAACGATGATCTGGTCTGCTTCTTTAACCGTGCTTAACCGGTGCGCGATTACCAGGGTGGTTCTTCCTTTCATTAAATTATTAAGCGCCTCCTGAACTGATTTCTCGGATTCTGTATCCAGAGCAGAGGTAGCCTCGTCCAGTATAAGAATAGATGGATTTTTAAAAACAGCTCTTGCTATGCTTAAACGTTGTCTTTGTCCGCCGGACAACCGAATGCCTCTGTCACCAATATTTGTCTGGTAACCTTCCTCTGTTTCCATTATAAAGTCGTGTGCATTAGCGATCTTTGCTGCCTGTATTACATCCTCTAATACTGCATCTGGTTGTCCCAATGCAATATTGTTAAAGATGCTTTCATTAAACAGGATTATTTCCTGTGTAACAAATCCCATATGACTTCGCACAGATTCCATGGTATAATCCTTTACATCTTTTCCATCAATCATAACCGTTCCATTAGTAGCATCATAAAAGCGGGGTATCAGATCTGCAATAGTTGATTTGCCCACTCCGGAAGGACCTATAAGCGCAACTGTTCTACCTTTTTCTATTTCAAAACTAATATTCTTTAAAACAGGTTTGTCAGAATAACTAAAAGATACATTTACAAATTCAATTGTATGTTTGAATGAGTGAAGTTTAATAGCGCCTGGCCTGTCAGATATTTCGATTGGTTTGTCAAGTATTTCTATAATACGCTCGCCTGCAGCCATTCCCTGTTGAATATTAGTCAACGCTACCACAATTGCTTTTGCCGGCCGGATCACCTGTGAAAAAATAGCTATATAAGCAATGAACTCGCTTGCCTGCAGGCTACTCTGTTTATTTAAGACAAGACTTCCGCCGTAAACAAGTAAGCCTGCAACTACTATCACTCCTGCAGCTTCAGAAAATGCAGGCGCCAACTCTCTTTTAGCAAATCCCTGCAGGCTTGCTTTTCGATAAAAATCGTTTTCCTGGCTGAATCTTTTTAAAACAAAAGGTGTAGCATTGAATGCCCTGATAATTCGCATGCCTGACAGCGTTTCATCAATAAGGGTGAGAAGCCTGCCTATAGATGCCTGCACATCCCTCGCTTCCTTCCGAAGTTTTTTTGTAACTGTTGCAATTCCAACAGCAGAAATTGGTATCACTATAAGCGTGAAAAGAGTAAGATTCGTTGATATGGCGAATAAGGCTATAAAATAACCTAAAAGCATGTAGGGTTCTTTAAACACCACTTCAAGTGAACTTGATGCAACACCTTCTATCGCATATACATCAGAGTTAAGTCTGGATAAAAGGTCACCCTTATGTTCTTTGGTAAAGAAACCAAGGTGCAGACGGTTAATCTTTTCAAAAAGCGCTTCGCGTAATCTCTTTACTAAAAGTGTTCTTGCATTGATCAGGCAACGCTGCGCCAGATAACGGAAAAGATTGGTAAGTATTACTGCAATCACTATCATTCCCGCCAGAAAATATAAAGCATGTGCAGGATTAGTTGTTTTGAAATGGTGAATCTGGTAATAAAAAAAATCTTTAAAAAAACCTACTGATAATTTGAATGAAGGTATTGAAGCATATCTCTGTGCCTCGGCTGCATTCACCGGATCAAATAAAAAGTTTAATAGTGGAATAATCAGCGCGAACTGAAACACACTAAAAAAAACACCAATCAATGTGAAAATAAAAAAGGGTGTTACAAGTTTACCATAAGGTTTCAAATACCCTAAAAGACGCCGATAAATTTTCATCTGATTTAATTCCTTTTCAATCTGACTTTAATAGAGCGATCGGTATATATTTAAATATTCCTTCGCTGTTTTACTCCAGCAAAATGAAGTGCTTCTTTGCTTGATTGCATCACTCATATGCAATTCTTCATATTGCTGCATGCCTTGCGTAAAAACCTGCTGCATCTGGCTGGCATTGAAATCGCGAAAATAAAATGCAACGTTACTACCTATTTCGGGTAAAGAGGTTTTATCTGATAAAAAAACAGGTTTACCAAAAGACATTGCTTCAGCTACAGGAAGACCAAAGCCTTCGGCAAGTGAGGGGAATGCAAACGCATAGCAATTTTGATAATACCACGACTTTTCCATTTCAGAGATATTACCCAGCATATGCAGGTTTTTTTCAACATTGAGTTTCTTAGCTGAACATTGTATGAAATGCAAATACTGTGGGTCATCAGTGCGGCCGGCAATTAATAATTCAAGGTCATGATTTTGCTCAAGCAAAGGTAACAATACGTGAAAGTTCTTTTTCCTGCATATCACACCCAATGAAAAAAGAAAAGGTCTTTCAGGCTGATATGAATAGCTGAAAAGACTTGGAGTCTTAAGAGTATTAGTACCGTTGTGAATTACATGTACTGGCTTTTTACCCGTATTGCAGTAAGTCAGTACTTCTTTCTGACAGAATTCAGAGATGCATACTATTGCATCGCTTCTGTTAATATTGTCTTGCAGATGCCTGAGGTATTTTGCTTTTCTTAATTCGTTTTCTGTATGATGCAGGAAATTAAGATCATGAATGCTCAATATTACTTTAATTCTTCGGTTTCTACAGGGAACATAATTTGAATTTTGATAGGTACAATGCCAGATATCAATACTTTGCAGTGAAGGCATGTAAAACTTTTGTAGTGAATGCTGCAATAAATATGATTCATGTAAACCAAAAATTCCGTGAGCATTTTGCGGTGAAAAAAACACTAACTCTTCATTATCAGGGTCAAGATGCCTTTTTAAATGTTGGCCTAAATTAAGACAGTAATGGAACAATCCCGTACTAGTATACTTCATTCTTTCACAATCAAACACTATCCTAATCATAATAAAGCTGTTAAATTAAAAGGCAGTCCGACATATTAACCAGGTGATAAAATCACAAAGAAAATAAATACCGGGTTAATATACGTCAATTAGTTTTGACAGCAATAAGCCTCACAATGTTGCTTCTTATAATAAATTATATATATAATATTTTTAACATTTTATAGGCTAATTTAATTTCCGATGGCATAATTCTAACTATTAATTTGTTTTCATGTAAGTTTAATTATGTCTATTATTCTTGATTGTGATCTTATGCGTTATCGCAATACGGGGCTGTATCATTATTGTTTAAATATAGGCATGCGTGTGAACGCACTATTGAAGCTGCAGAATGCTCCATTCATGAAAATGTATGTTCCAAATGCTGAAGCGAATTCATTCGGAAGCCCTCATTATTGTATTATAGAAAAGCCCTGGCACAAATTTATTAAACCATTTTTGTGGAACTGTAGAGTATGGCATGCCCCATTTCAATCAGGACGTATTATTCCTGATAAAAATAAAAATGGTTTCTGTAAAGTTCTATTAACCATTCATGATCTGAATGCATTGCACGAAGGAAAATCTCATGATGATCAGCAGAGAAGCGTTAATCACACACAGCGTCTTATAAACAAAAGTGATGCATTGGTTTGTATTTCTGAATTTACAAAAAGCGATGTATTGAAGAATTGCGATGTAGGCAATAAGCCGGTTTACGTTATTCATAACGGTACGCACAAAGTTCATCAACCGTTATTTAAAAACGGTACGGTAAAACCATCCAGGCCATTTTTATTTGGAATGGGTGATTTGAATACCAAGAAGAACTATCATGTGCTGCTACCATTGCTGCAACAAAATCCTGATATTGACATGGTTATTGCAGGCAGGTTAGCTGAACCGGATTATATATCGCATATAAAAAATACGGCTGAAGCCATGGGCATATCAGACAGGTTGTACGTTACAGGGCCTGTTCTTGAAGAAGAAAAAGCCTGGTATCTTTGTAATTGCCTTGCTTTTGTGCATCCTTCGCTTGCGGAAGGATTCGGCGCACCGGTTGTGGAGGCGATGAGTTTTGGCAAGCCTTTGTTTCTTTCCAATTTAACTTCACTTCCTGAAATAGGTGGTAATATTGCGTTTTATTTTTCATCGTTTGATCCTGAACACATGCAACAGGTTTTTCAGGAAGGTATGCGCCGGTATACAAATGAAGAAATGTACCCGGCCATTATTCAAAGAGGAAAAGAATTCGACTGGGAAAAAAATGCGGTAAAATATCTTGAAGTATATAAATCTTTATACTGATGATGACAGGTGTAGATGAACAAATATCGAAGGCAGAAAGGAAATGGAATAGTTCTCTGACCTCAGACAGGGGAAGAAGAATATCAGAATTGTGCAAAGCTAAAGACTGGCAAACTGATTGGTTTAAGCGCTGGTGTAATGAATTGTGTGAACCTGCGAGGTTCCATCGCAAGCAATGGGAATTCATATATGTTATGCAGGCATTATGGGAAAGGAACTGTATACAAAAAGGTAAAAAGGGATTGGCGTTTGCTGTTGGTTCAGAGCCACTGCCTTCGATATTTGCCAATTATGAATGTAGTATTTTAGCCACTGACATTTATCCTGAACAAGGTAAAGAAAAGGGTTGGACAACTGGGGATCAACTTTGTTTTGGGATTGAATCGCTGAATAAACGTGGCTTATGTGATGATAATACGTTAAGAAAGCATGTTCAATACAGGGCGGTAGATATGAATGATATTCCTGCTGATCTGAAGGGTTTCGATTTTAACTGGTCCAGTTGTTCATTTGAACATCTGGGAACTATTGAAAAAGGGATTGAGTTTCTTAAAAATCAACTTAAAACCTTAAAGCCGGGGGGATGGGCGGTGCATACAACCGAATTTAATATTTCATCAAATGAACAAACATTAGATAATTGCGATACCGTTATTTTTCGCATGAGTGATATTGAAAAGCTTGTCCGGGAATTAAGACGCATGGGTCACAAGGTAGAAACGCTGGATTACTCTTTGGGCGGTTTGCCTGAAGATTTTAATGTTGATGTTCATCCTCATAACCAGGAGGTTCATCTTAAATTGCAATTGAATGAGTTTGTGGTAACTTCTATCGGACTTATCATTCAGAAAAAACAAACATCCGTACTAAAACTCGTGCGGAAAATTATTACTTGGTTTTCATCTGAAAAGTAACAACAACCTGAGACTGATCATATGGGTTCAATAAGGAGGTTTGATTTAGACAGGATCATACGTGAGTACAAGACTCATTATTTTTTTGAAACAGGAACTTTCCTTGGAGAGGGTATCGAGTATGCCCTGCGGTCACCTTTTAAAAAAATAGCTTCTGTAGAAATTATCCCGGAGATAGCCGGTAAAGCAAAAGACAGGTTCTCAGCATTGCAAAATGTGGAGATTATTGAAAACGATAGTGTTAATGCGCTTGCTACTAAAGTGCCTGCCATGAAAAGCAACTGCATTTTCTGGCTTGACGCTCATTTTCCGGGTGCTGACGCGGGAATGAAAGGATATGATGATAATATGTACGATGCTTTAAGGTTACCATTGATAAATGAAATTGAAATTATACACCGGCTTAGAAAAAATTTCCAGGATGTTTTGATCATTGATGACCTGAGGATATATGAAGATGGTCCTTACGAAAATGGAAATGTTCCGGGAGATGCACTGCCGGTTACCGACAGGAATATTAATTTTATATATAAATACTTTAGTGCATCACATGTAATTCTTAAGTGCTATTTGGATGAGGGTTATATTTTAATATTCCCGAAATTCAAGTACCGGAAGCGGGTTTTGTTGAATAAAATATTTTTAAGAAAGCGGGATAAAGAAGATTTTTACTTCGTTTAGTGCTGATTTTTACCAGATTCGTATTCTCTTTTCAGGAGCAACATACATTTTATCTCCGGGCTGAACATTGAATGCAGTATACCAAACATCCATATTTACAATTGGTCCGTTTGCACGATGCATTCCGGGAGAATGAGGGTCAGTTAATAGTAATTGCGATTCTGTTTCGGGCAAGACATTGGTGCGCCATATCTGTGCCCAACTTAGAAAGAAACGTTGTGTCGGAGTGAGGTCATCGATCTTTTTACCTTCTTTAAATTGTGCGGTGTGCGTAAAAGCTTCGTAAGCAATATTTAATCCGCCGAGGTCAGCAAGATTTTCACCCAGCGTCAATCTTCCGTTGACATGAAGTGTATCCAATACAGTAAGATTATCGTATTGATTAACTACCATGCTGGTTCTTTGTTTGAATTTATCCGCATCTTCTTTGCTCCACCAGTTTTTTAAATTTCCATCAGCTGCAAACTGGCTTCCCTGGTCATCGAAGCCATGAGTCATCTCATGGCCGATTACCGCACCAATACCTCCATAATTTACAGCATCATCAGCGCCAAAATCAAAGAAGGGAAATTGCAAAATACCGGCAGGAAAAACAATCTCATTATTAGAAGGATTGTAATATGCGTTAATGGTGGGTGGCGTCATGCCCCATAAAGTTTTATCAACCGGTTTACCATATCTTGCTATCATTTCTTTATAGCTCCATTCACTTACCCGGCGTGCATTTCCAAGGAAGTCATTTTTACTTATAACAAGATCATTATAATTTCTCCATTTATCAGGATAAGCAATTTTTTTAGTAAAGGCATTTAGTTTTTCCAATGCTTTTGTTTTTGTTTCATCACTCATCCAATCCAATGCTTTTATGCGGGTAGACAATGTTTGCTGAAGGTTGTTCACCAAGTCAAGCATTCTTTGTTTTGCTTCAGGCTTAAAATATTTACTTACATATAATTGACCTAATAAGTCACCTAATGATGCATCAATTAAATTACTAACAGTTTGCCACCGTGGGGTTTGTTCTTTTTGTCCTGAAAGAACCTGGTTGAAAGTAAAATTTTCTTTAACGAACTTACTGCTTAAAAATGCGGAAGAGCTACTTAACAGATGCCATTTTAAATAGGTTTTCCAATCTTCAATAGGCAATGCTGTTAACAATACATCAACGGTTTTAAAAAAAGTAGGATTGTTAACAATCACACTGTCTGCACCATTCAAATTCATTCTTCCAAGCATTGTGTTCCAATCAATTGATGGGGTAGTTGTTGTAAACTCCTGTACTCCAAACTTATTATAAGTTTTATAAGGATCCCGCATTTCCACACGACTTAACTGCGCTTTTGCCAGGGCAGTTTCAATACGCATAACGGCCCCTGCATTCGTGTTTGCGGATGCTGCTTCCTCACCAACCAACATGAACATATTCGACAAATGCGATTTGTAGGCATTCCTGATGTTTGTGCTTCTTGTATCGTTCTTTATATAATAATCTCTGTCGGGTAAAGTAGTTCCACCCTGCGATAAAGCCGGAACATATACCGATACATTTTTTCTGTCTGGCTGAATGGAAAAGCCAAATAATGCATTTATACCCTGAGTCCGGTAAGTAGCCAGTGTGCTTAAAAACTCATTCACATCCTTAATGGCATCAATCTTTTGAAGGTCGGCTTTTATTGGTTGATAGCTTAATTGATCGCGCGTGGCAGAGTCCATACCACTTGTATAAAAATCACCGATCTTCTGCATAGCGGCATTTGAACCTGTATTGGCCTGGGCATTTGTTAAAAGGTCTTTCAATCGTTTGGTACTTTCTTCACGGAGCATATCAAAACTTCCCCATCTTGTTTTGGATCCGGGAACCGGGTTATTTGCGATCCATTTACCATTGGAGTAGAGATAAAAATTGTCTCCCGGTTTTAATGAAAGATCCATATTAGCTTTGTCGATATACTTTGGTTTTTTATCCTTTGTTCCGGGAGGTGTAAAGGCTGCGGTGATAATCAACAGCAATGTTATCTTAATATAGTTTATCATGTGCCTGATATTTTAAGTCGCAATTTAAGATTAAAGAAGTCAACTGAAAATTTTAATAGAGCTTCTTCTTCGCTTTTTTAACCACGGAGTAGTTAAAAAAGCCGGGTGCAATTTTGTTCTAAAATTAAAACTTAAGATGCCGAAGGTTAACCTGCTATCTTAGTCCACGTAGGTTTCCTTAAGAATCGCTTTGACATTTATTATCACTTTGTTAACTAAAATTGCTAATACCTTCACTATTCTTTGCCGGTCAACCGTTCTAATCTGATCTAAAACTATCCATCCTTTCTTTTTATTATGCTTAATTCCTACTCTTGTAGGATATGGCTTCGAGCTACTTGTCATTGGTGCAATAAACGATAGTCTGTAAGTACTTATTCATTTCATCAGGTGAAATAATTACACATGGTCTGGTCTTTTTCATTTCACTTCTTATTGTCGGATCAAGATTGACCAATACAATTTGATATTGCTTTAACTCCATTCGTCCAGGTTTTCATCTTCAAATACATCTGACATCAGGAGTTTGTCGCCCATTAGCGTGCATTTTTTTAAATGATTTTTCCCAGCCAATCCTTGAGGCAGTTTTAGGCTTTAAAATTAAAACTGTTGCATATCAGCCAGCATAATGCAAAACATATGTTGCTTGCTACCCTATTTGTTTTCCCTATAAGCATTCACAACGGAATATGTTATCTGTTTATCCCCACCAGAACGCTGCTGCAATAAGACAATACAATCCTATCAATGCAAGGCCTTCCAGCCAGATAGATTCTCCGTCAAATACAATAAACGCACTTACTATTACTGCCAGGGCCAGACATACAAGGAGCATAGGGGTAAGCACAAATGAAAGTACCGCACCACCAAGCACGAATGAAAGAAGCACCAGTAAAGGGAATAATCCCAATGCGATCTGAAGAGAACTGTTTAAGATAACACTTACCGCATAGTCGCTCTGGTTTTTAAACGCTAGCTGTATGCCCACAAGATTTTCTATAGCATTACCAGCTATTGCCACAATTACAAGCCCGGCAAAAGTTTCATTTATTCCTAATGAAAGCATTGCAGGTTGAAGGGCTGTTACAAACCAGTCAGAGACAAAGGCGGCAGCTCCTCCTGCACCTGCAAGCACAACCAGGGTAAGACCAAGCGACCATGCCTTATGCGCTTCTGCATCATTTGGCTTAGTTGAAACCACTGTTTTATCTCCTTTTAATGAAAAGTAAAGGCTTGCAACAAAAATAATAAGTAATACCACTGCAACAAAAACATCTAATGAATTAATGTGAGACGCAGCAGATGTATGTAAAAGATGGGTAAGTGTTGGTATAGCCAATGCAGCAAAGGCAAGTATCATTAATGTGGCAATCATTCTGGGTGGCTCAGAATTAAAGCGCTGCGTTCCGTTTTTAAGTCCGCCAACAAATAATGCCAGCCCAAATACCAGTAAAGAATTACCGAGTATAGAGCCAATGAGCGCAGCCTGCACAACTTTGTCCAACCCGGCCCTGAGCGCAAAAATACAAACAAATAATTCGGGTAAATTTCCTAAAGCAGATTGCAGAATGCCTGTTGCACCGGGTCCAAGCCTGCTACCGAGTTGTTCTGTAGCATCCCCTACTATCATAGCAACAGTGGCAAGGGCACCGGCAGTTATTACAAACGTTAACACTGCATTCGCCTGCAAATAATGCAAAGCACCAGCTAAAATGGTTATGAGTATGGCCGCAAGAATTAACAATTTTTCCTTCCTTTCCATAATAGTGGGAATAATAAAAGGGAAGATAATATGAATTGCAGGATTGAGGAAATCAAATTTCACCACCATTTCTCATGCAGGAATTCTGCTGACAAAACAGGATAGCTAAGTCCTAGCGTTGGTAGGACATTTATGCTCTAACGCTAAATAAAATATAGTATTTGCTACAGTAGAACGCGTTTTGCTTTCAGCCGTCAGCTATCAGCAGTCAGCAGATCAATGTGTATAAAGTTTCCTCCTGATACCTGATAGCTGACTACTGATAGCGAATTCATCAATTTACACTTAACTTAACACTACAATCACCCGCTTTCACAAATTGTAGGATTCGTTAATGCGGCTACATAATAGCGGCGTTTCTTTGCTAAGAAATTATCTTACTACTCTTGTTATAAATTATGCATCTTTATACCTATAAGGTCTTAAAGACCTTATAGGTATGAACTCAACGTCTCCGGTAACATAGTTATTCAATCCTGTAAACATCAATCTATGAAAGAAGAAAAAACAGTTGGACAAACAAAAGACGCAGGCTTTCAGATTGGCGTAAGAAAAACATTTCCTGTGTCTGCTGAAGCTGCATGGGATTTTTTATTTTCAGATGAAGGACTTACTGTCTGGCTCGGAAATATAAAAGCAACAGATATTGATACAGACATAGCATATAAAA
>JAABUK010007872.1_pt1 | contig 15189 bp, 20 predicted proteins | sample 5559141 | NCBI WGS metagenome assembly JAABUK01 (sample SAMN10711869, study PRJNA513367) | rock metagenome | isolation source: Antarctica rocks | place: Antarctica: Victoria Land, Pudding Butte nord | collected 2016-01-03
ATTGCCCAATGGGTTGCGTTGTTGGTTAGTCGTAGGTCAAGAAACATCCCTTGTTGGGGTGCTGTTGTTGCCCTTTGCTCGTCTCCACTGCTCAGTGGAAGGCATTGATACTTCAGTCAGGTTGAGCAACAGGTCTCCTGCCTCTTTGGGATGCTGAGCTGTCTGATCAACACTTTGAATGTCCGTCATCTGCAACTCTTGACTTATACAGCTCAACAGATACCTTGCAGTCACGATGTTGAACAGACAGCCCAGCAGTGACCAGAAGCACCCTAATCTGAGAGACTGTCTGTCTGGATGTGCCATTACCCGTATGCACTTCATCACATATGCAAACATGGCAGTGATTATCATGTCACAATGCCAAATTGTGTGGAAGCATCGCAATACCTCCCTCAAGCCGAACTACCAGTCCCTAGGTGTTTCCAGATTTAGACTTATAATTTGAGTCCAGCAATTCAATCGCCAGTGTACAAACCATTGCAAAGAAGATACTTCTGCATCTCAAAGAGGTCTTTGCCAGCAAGGCCAAGTTGTTTGGGTTTCTTCAGGTGAGCAGATTGGGCTGCAGGCAGGCTGCCTCACAGTGCTCACCAGGGCTCAGCAAGCCGGTGTCCCCACACATGTGGTCTCTGTCAACTACTCCTCAGAAATGGTCAAGGCCGCATTGCAGCGCGGAAGCTTGAACATTGTCACAGCGTGCGTTGCAGCACTTGGATACTGCTGTCATTGTCAGCCCTGCATCAGCCAGAGCATAAAGTGTTCTTACATTGCACTTGGGTCTTGCCGTATGTCGGTGAAGATCATGCATATGCAAACCTGCAGATGCATCATGAGCATCTCCGTATGGGACTATTGCAGCACAATATCTTGTATGACATGGCGTGAACACACACTCACCTAGCATTAAGCAGCCACTAGGGGGCGCAACCAGGATGTGCATGGTGTCATCTCAACACCTTTGTTTGTTTAACAAACTCAAAATTTTCAGCATTTTTGCCATGCAGGGGAGGTGTCAGCGCAGAAGAGCGTCACGATGTTGTCGTGCATGCAAATGAGCTGACATATGAGCAAGGAATCAGCACAGGCGATATCATCAGGTACTTTGCGCATGCCCCTTCTGCCTCAACCCAGACATCGAACTCAAGAATTCACTTTTGATCTGATTCCTCAAAAAGTGTGGGCAGTGGCAAGATTGTTCAAGCACACATTTGTGCTCAAATGTAGTGCCATAGGGTGTCTGTGATTGAGGCAATGCTGCTGTGCAGAGAGACACCATTGCTGTCATGTTCTCGATCAATCAGTCAACCATACTAGTTGGGGTTAACATACACTAAGCACTAAGCTCTGTCACATCCCTGTGACACACCACATGCAGCACGTGCAGCCCACTGCAGAGCAGGTCGCTCAGCGCACAACTGCAATGCCCCTGATCTGCCGTACAGCTAGCTGCTGACAGCTGGCACATGGTATCATGGCCTCTGCCAGCAACACAGACTGCATGGTCACTCTCCTGACTGCATGGCTGTTGCAGGAGGGTTCAGGGGGGTTCAGACAAGGACGCCCTCATGTCAGAGCTGATGCACCACACCAGCCAAGCCAAAGCTGATAGTATGAATGGTGCTGATGCTGAAGCAAGCAAGCTGGCAGTGTACATTGGAGACTCGCCTTCTGATTTTGCCCCTCTGCTGAGGGCTGATCTGGGGATAGTTGTGGGGCAGAACAAGCTGCTGAGGCAGGTTGCCAAGGCCCACGGTGTCAAGCTTTTGCCTCTCACTGCAGGTTAGTTCTGGCTATGCCAACACTGCTTCAGTGATGTCACTACTGTGTTGTACAGCAACGTCATGAGCGTCATTATTGGGTAATGACATCACTCAGTACCTGCCCTTACTGACTAAAACTCTGCCCGTTGCCTTTATGCATCGGCAAGCACAGCGTGGTTTGCCTAGCAAGGCTATTGCCATAGCTAATCATGTGCATGTCTTAAAAGATACGTTTGTGTACAGATCTGTATCAAGTCAAAGGGAGGGGCCAACTGCAGACACACGGACAGACAGACCATCACACGCACGCATGCACGCATGTCTATACATGTGTGGATCTTCACATACATCTGTGAGTGCAGGTATGACGGTGAGTGTGGTTTGGTACCCTCATAAGTCAGTCCAAGCAAATGTGTGTATGTCCCATGCCGCACTACTACTGTGGTGTCTGTGTGTGCATGTGTACATACATACACCGTAGTAGTAGTGCGGCATGGGACATACACACATTTGGTTGCACTGACTCATGAAGGTGCCAGACCACATTCACAGTCATACGAAACAGCTGAATGGGCAGTCTATTGCAAGTTATGTGCGGCAGGGCCTCAGTTGGTTGCTTGAGGCCTAACAAACAGCCCTCTGTATGTGCCCTCACATTGAAATCAGCCATGTATATGGATGCGCATGAAACCACAGAGCTGAAAGTGACTCATGCTGCATGTCACTCATGCTGTGCTGCTGTGTGGAGCAGAAACCCTCCGCAGATCCTGTGGCAGATCTGTCTGATATGTGTGTGTGGGCCCATGCTGCCTGTTGCTCATGCTGTGCTGCTTTGTGGAGCAGAACGCCCTGCAAATGCTGTGATTGACACAGATCTGTCTGATAATTGTGTGCGTGGAGCTGAATAGATGCGGCGGCTTTGCACAGATCTGTCTGACATCTGTGGGTGTGTGCCTGCAGCTCCAGCCAACGGCAGGGGTGAGGAAGGGTCATTGTATGAAGCAGAGTCATGGGCTGCCATTGGGGCGTTTCTGTTTGGCCCTGACCCCTCAAAGGCCCTCACCCCTCACCCTGGTTCTGGCCCAGGGACCAAATCAGGCATCAAGGTTTGACCGTCTCCTGGCATTCCTGCAGCTCTGTCCAAGATGCACTTATGCTGCATCGTATAATGCGTGTCTGGCCATGCAAGCATGACTGCTTCAGTGCAGCAATGCCCTATAGACACACTTTGTATCTGCTGGCAAAGCACACCAATAGTGGGCATGAAGGCAGCTGCTCCTCAGCATCCCTTCTGTTTAGAAATGTACAAAGGACCATTGTGATGTGGATGCTCCAGCAATGTTATAGTGTCAAAGACTCTGCTGCCCGACTGTCTGCGTAACGCTTTGCTTGATGCATCTTGATGCCAACCCCTGTTGCAAGCATACGCATCAAGCGGTACGCCAAACATTGTCCTCAAGCCCTCCATTTGGTGTTGCTATCAAACATATGTGCACACTTAGAGCAAATCACTGGACTGCAGCAAGACTGGCCTTGCACCTACCTAGCTAGCGGTGGCTATCATAGGGCAGCTCACTCCCAAATGTAAAGAGCCTGCTTACGACGCTAGCTGTAACCTTGTACCAAGCCTGCATCACTGACACAGATTTGTGACTGCTACTAGACTAAGGAATGCATGCATGTGCAGGTCCCAAGAGTGATGACAGTGGCAGGGTCGGACTCAGGCGGTGGGGCGGGCATCCAAGCAGATCTGAAGACCTATCAAGCCAGAGGCGTCTTTGGCACTTCTGCCGTCTCAGCCCTGACGGCCCAGAACACCAAGGGGGTCAGGGGGGTCCACACCGTGCCCACCCAGCACCTGTCAGACCAGATGGAGGCTGTTCTGTCAGACATTGGTGCTGATGTTGTCAAGACTGGCATGCTGCCGACGCCTGAGGTGAGCCTGCTGTCTTCTTCTTTGTGCTTTGACCTGGTCTGGATTTTGCCTTCTACTTGTTTCTTACTCCTACACACTCCTCTTTGTGACATCATGTGGGAAGCTGTGCTGAAGTTGCCATGACTGGCGCGCTGTCTGAGTTGCGGTCAGCTTTTGCCTTTTTTTGTTGCTGCTCTTACTGCCTGAATGAATGCTCTTCTTCGTCTGTCTTTTGTCATCTCTTTTTTTACACCTCCAATGGCGTCTTTCCTTTCTGCTCCCTGTATCTTTCGCCAGGAAACCGCTTTGCATGTACAACTGCCCAACCTTGCAACAAACAGCCCTCTCAGAGTCCTTGCATTGCAGTGCTTCTGCTGTGAATGTCCAAATGGCTCAAGCAGATAGCACAACCATGACTGATACAGCTGTCAGATACCAAACCTCTAGAGGGGGGTCTGATGTCCCTTCAACACCATGCACTCTAAACTCCCCTTCTTGCTGTTCCTCTTGACTTTATCTCCCAGTAGCATCCCTCCCTGTATGCCTGGCGGGCTCACAGGCTGTGGAACTCTCAGACACGTGCTTCTGATGAAAAGCTTCCCCAGCTTTCATCGCTCTTCCTGTCTCAATCGTGTGTGTATGCAGGCAGTCATGGCAGTGGCAGACGCTGTCAGGGCTCACAGGCTGTGAAACTACCAGACGTATGCTTCGGATGAAAAGCTTTCCCAGCTCTCATTGCTCTTCCCAGCCAGGCTAATCATGTGTCTGTGTGTGTGCAGGCAGTCATGGCAGTGGCAGATGCTGTCAGGGCTCACAAGGTGTCCGCCTTGGTGGTAGACCCAGTGCTGGTAGCCACCAGTGGAGACTCCCTGGCAGGCTCTGAGGTGGCTCAGGCCCTCAAGACTCACCTCTTCCCACTGGCAACCATCATCACGCCCAACCTGCCTGAGGCTTCAGCGCTGCTGGGAAACCGGCGAGTCTCTGATCTAGCTTCAATGAAGCAGGCAAGCCTGATCTTTCATGTTTTTTTGGTTCTTGCTCTGTGTCATGCATCTGTCTTTAGCCACCTTGTCACCCCCTGCAGCTTATTTGAACATCAGTCACTGCTGTGCATTGTCAGTCCCTGCAGCTTACCTAAACATTAGTCATTGCTGTGCAAGCCTGCCACGCCAGTGCGTTTCTTGCAGGCTGCAAAAGATCTGCACAAGCTCGGCCCTAAATATGTTCTCATCAAGGGCGGCCACCTGATAGCAGCCCCCTCTGACCCTAACCACCCTCCTTCTGACTCTCAGCCCTCTCCCTCCTCCGGCCCCAGTCAGACCCCTTCAGCAAGCTCAGCCGCTCAGGACTCAGAGTCCGCCGCAGCAAGCTCAGCCGCTCAGGACTCAGAGTCCGCCGCAGCAAAATTAGCCGCTCAGGATTCAGAGTCTGCCTCAGCTCGAGACTGTAACACAGGTCAAGATGCTACGCACAACTCAGATCAGCCAGTGTCAGAGCTCAGTGCAGAAAGCAGCTTGGGGGAGGAGCATTTGCAGGGGCAGGCCTCATCACAACATACAGACACAGACGGGGCAGACCAGGATACAACTCAGCACAATGGTAAGCTGGATTAAGTTCAACCAGTCAGTACACTTGTGTTGGTGCATGTTCACTTTGGACAGCTTGGCAGCTCATGTGGGTGCTACATTGCCTGGCAGGCAAACTTGCTTGAACACACACAGCCCCCAGGCTCAACTGCCCTCAACAGCTGTGTGAGTATGTCTGTGTGTGCATGCGTGTGTGCGCATATGCGCTCCATTCTTGCAATCGCATTCGCATACACACCTGCTTTCACTGCATGTGCAAAGTCATTGTTGGAACTGGCTCCACCTGCAAACCAGTGACCTTGAGATTGCGAGCACATGACAAGCTCCCATGAGCACATGAGACGTGGCTGGAACCACAAAAACAAAAATTTATGTCATTGCAAATATCAGGTGTTGGTGAATCAGCAGCAGGCGAGGCCATCCCCAGTGGGGACCCAGCTGAGAAGCATGAAAGCGATGCACCTGCAATAGATGTGCTGTATGATGGCCATGAGATCCATGTGCTGGAGTCAAAGCGCGTGCACACGCACAATACACATGGCACAGGTGAGCTGTGCCTGCTCTGCCTGCTGTGCCTGCTTTGCTGACAAGGTGCAGTGCAGATGATGGAACCATGTGCATGAGACTGCTGTGTGTGTGTGTGCGCTCAAAACAAGGGAAAATGAGAGCTTGCCAATGGTGTTGCTGCATCATGTGCTGGCAGAAATCACCCACGATGGCACTGTAGGCGCACAGAACACAAACACTAGCCTATGTCTCTCTGTCTCTGTCTGTCTGTCTGTGCCTGCATGTGTGCCACTGTGGCTTTGAATGCCGGAAGTCACAGAATGGCTCGTCCGCAGTCCAGCCCACAGTTCGCCACATGCAGACACATACACATGCACCAGTGCTTGTGTAATGTGCGCCTGTACTTCTTTGGCACTCTACAAACGGGGTCGCAACAGCATATTTGGCCGAGCAGCATGGCTGCCCCACAATGTATACACACTCCTGAAAACACCACGGCAGGAGGGTCTGTCATTTGCATACATGCAGGCTGTACACTAGGATCAGCGATAGCAGCAGAGCTGGCCAAAGGGCATGAGCCCTTGACCGCAGTGCAGAGGGCCAAAGCATGGCTGGGTGAAGCCCTGCAAGCCAGCGCTCCCCTGCACATTGGCACGGGCCCCCACAGACCCTTGAACCATGGGTGAGAGCTTACCTACCATGCATATTCTCTTCAACTGCTACAGTGCTGTGTGCAAGCAAGCTGTTGAGAAGGACTGCAAGCCAGCGCTCCATTGCACACTGGCACTGGTTCCCACAGGCTCTTGCATTATAGATGAGAACTTTCCATGCACATATTTTCACTCAATTGCCTTGCTGTCATATTCTCTTTGGTGGCCTTGATGAGCATTGCTGAGAAACATAAAGGGCTATAAATTGGCTGAGTGAAATGCTGCCAGCTTGGCTGAGTGAGATGCTGCCAACCAGCACTTCCTTCCATCTTGTGGTTTTGACATGCAACCCCACCTGCGCTAGCCAACATCTTTTGACACAGCCAATATCTCCTCATTACTGACTTAGCCAACCAGCCAATAGTCCTTGATCCAGCCAATAGCTCCCAAGTTAGCCAATATCTTCTGACCTAGCCGATATTTTGTGGTCCAGTGTCTTACGCAGGATGCTGCTATGTTGCCAATGCATACTTCCCTGGTAAGCATGTGATTCAAATCCTGCCCAGCCCTGCCTTTGTGTGCTTCTGCTGATTGGCACGTTTCAGATTGCAAAATGAGACAGCTGTGAAAATAGACATGCCAGGCCTTGACTCATGTGGATGATGCTATGACTTCACCTCCAGAGCTTCAGCTGAACATGTTACGACTGAACTCACCCTAAGCTTACTCACCAGCACTGTCAGAGTGTCGGCACCAGCAAGATTGGTCAGCATTGAGCTAGTAGTGAGTGTGGTGATATGCGCAAGAGCAGACAACATTGATTGAGATGTGATTGTCAAAGCTGTTATGAGGTTATTGTTCTGGCTAACATGATCTGAGAGCACAGCATGGCAGTGCAGGTTTGAGACAACAGACTGGGGCCAGCAGAAACCGCCCTTGGACCTGCAACAGCCCTCTCTGGACTTACGCCTGTACGCCGTGACAGACCCTGCCTGCAACGCCAGATGCCAGCGCAGCAATGCAGAGGCAGTAAGGCAAGCCGTAGAGGGAGGGGTGACCCTTGTGCAGCTGAGGGAGAAGTCTGCTGATGGCGGTGCCTTTGTGCATGAAGCTCAACAGCTCGTGGACATCACCAAACCTGCTGGGGTATGCAATCAGGCCTGCCTTCTCATTGAATAAATGCCAAAAGGCGTAATTTTGTCTCGTCTTGTCTTGTCTTGTCTTGTCTTGTCTTGTCTTGTCTCGTCTTTCTTTCAGGCCTGCGCTGACCATGCACGAGCAGCGCACAAAACTGGCATGCACGCCAACTTTGTATGCGTGCATGAAGGATGATTGTGATGATGCAAGCCTGTCTTGATGCTGCACAAATCCAGCATTAGGAGACAATGCTGGAAAATTGCCCTGCACCCTGCATGCTGTCCAATGGTTTGACTAGAGACAAGGCAACAGCATAGATGTACAAAGGCGTCATGCGCATTAACATGCACGCAGGTAGGTCTGATCATCAATGACAGGGTCGACGTGGCATTGGCTGTGGGGGCAGATGGAGTCCATGTGGGTCAAGACGACATCCCAGCAAAGGCAGCTAGGGCCCTATTGGGTCCCCACAAGATTCTGGGGGTCTCAGTCAAGACAGTAGAACAAGCTCAGCAGGCTGCTGCTGATGGTGCTGACTACCTTGGTGCAGGAGCAAGTCAGTGTCTTCTTCTTTGTGACTGCAACAGCCCCGTTGCAAGAAGCCACTTCTGGGTGTCATAGTTGTGTTTGGCAGATCATGTCACTGAATGTATTCAGTGCACGGCTAGGAAACTGTATGCACGGTGTGGAGTGTCTCAGTTGTGAAGCAGGCGTTGGTACATATGACATGCTACGCTGCTTGAGGTCTGGTAAATTGCAAATTGGCAATGTTAATGACAGCAGACAACTCTGATGACGACCATTCTGCTGTGCATGGGCTTCTGCTTGATGTTTACAGTGGTGTCTTCAGCAGGGATGCTGACACGGCCCTCAGCTCATGTGGTTGCAATGCAGTGTTCCAAACAGCCACCAAGGACAGCTCAACCATCAGCATGGAGACACTTCAGCAGATTTGCAAGTCAGTGGACATACCAGTGGTTGCTATTGGAGGGATCACAGCTGCAAATGCCAAGCCTACTATTGAAGCTGGCTGTCATGGAGTAGCTGTTGTGTCAGCAATATTTGGAGTAGAAGATGCAACAGCCTCAGCTCAGCAGATACGCGCTGTCATTGACTCAGCAATGGAAGGCAAATCCTTTTCTAAACTTGCTGATGGCTGCTGAAGGCCTGACTGTTTTGCAGTGACTTTGATGCTAACAGTCATCGGTACAAAAGGTCCAGTGTCACAGTGACTGCTCTGATTGTCGATTTTATCAAATATAACAGCATGAGGGGGATTGCCAAAAGACACTTGCATCAGCATTGTCATGCAGACCTGAACGTGTCTGCATACAAGTAATCTCTCACAGTCTTACAGACTTTCTTGCTATAGTCTGTGAACAACTCACCAACGGCAGAAACAAAAGGGCAAGGGCCACTGCTCGATTCGTCCGTGATCAAGAGCGCAGGACTGGACATAGGCGACAACAAGGGGCCAAGTCAAACAAACTGTTGATGGCCAGTGCAATCAGGTCTACACTTCTGTACACAGTTCATGCAGTAGTGGAGTCAGAAGTCATTGACGATTACCTATCATTGAAGACTACCTGCAATATTGTTAAGTGCTCACGAGTGCATGCAGGTTGGCAACGTTGTCCACAGCTGTGTCCATGCTTGCGAGCCAATGATTCATATGGGGTTTCTGCCCAAACAAAATCTCAGCGTTTTAGAGTCTCAACAAAATCGTATCTACTGTACCCCGGGTCCTGTACAAACCGTCAGAAAGTTGTCATTCTCAAGCCGATCCATTCTGGCAAAAACGTGCTCATTCGTAGTGCCCTAGCTAGCTATCAGTCAGAGCACATTCCTAACTACCTTCTTGTCTCTTACAAGAATAAGCACCACTAACGTCACTGTTCATAAACTCACATTGATATGTCACATGGGTCACTGTACAGCACAGGCCAATGCTGCCCTCACAAATGATTAGCACTGTTGAGGCATACCACTATGGTAGTGATAACCATGGTTCTGCCCCATCACATACACCATAACATAACCCAATGGGCCTGACCCACATATTCATCACATGCAATCATTCATTCATTCACCAACCAGTGTTCATTTGAAATATTGCTCAAATTCTGGCAGGAAACCCTGGTGGGACATGTCCTAACAAGTCCCGCTTACCAGTGGATACAGCACATCATTTTGACATTGGGAATTGAAAAGTGTGTCTTCATACCAATCTGTAGACCAAAGACTAGACAGCAACAGCGCGTTGGACACAGCTACACTTTCAGTTCAAAGTGATCAAGTAAAAAGGAAAACTTAGGGTGGTACACAAATATTTACTTGGTCCATTTTTATTGGTGCCTCTTGAACTTGCAATTCATCTGAAAACTTCAACCCATACGCTTTGCAACCGCTTCATGCCTTTTGCTGTACATGTTGACAGTCGGTCCAATTGGGAGCATGTTAATGCTAGTCTTGTAGCCGAAAAGTGCCACCCTTGCTTCGTCATGACTGATACGGTGTGCAGCCTCAGCTGGTAGAACGACGGGGTTGCAATTCTTGGGAATGAAATGAGAACCCCAAAATCTTTTCTCAACTTTTCATGATTCATGTATTTTTTCAACTGCTCCTGATTGTGTTTATCCAGCTGTGGAACATGCTTGCACTCAACAATGACTTTGTCATTGATGAGCAGGTCGACCCGGTTGCTGAAATCAAGATCTCCAATAATATGCGTTGCAACGTACTTCTCCATTACCACATCATAACCCAGATCATCCCTCAAGTGGCGCATCAAAGCCTTTTGTCCACCTCTTTCGGTTTGCACGCTATGCTGCCAGCACAGCAAGTTTGCCTCATCCACTACCACTTGGATAATGTCGTCCCCAGTTGCCTGTGCAACACAAGTGATGACTACGTGCAACCTGAGCCGTATTCATGGTTCAAACAAAGCATGATGACTATGTACAACATGAGCCATATTCATAATTCAAACAAAGCTCTAGTGGGAAGCAACTGCTTTCCAGGGTGTAGGGTTTAGTGTGTCTCACATTTACTGTGCTTGGTCGAGCGCCATGAGGGTCACCAGCACCAGGTAATTGCAACTCCTCAATTGCCTTGGAAATGCAGAGGAGTCTTGTCCTTGGGTGCTGCTGCCGTTCTGCGGCATCAACATAGTCTTGAGTACATGAAACATAGCAACAGAACAAACAGAAACTGTTGCAAATCTGCCACTTCAACATTTACTCCAGAGAATGAAACAGCTGGTGTAAAAATTGTGATTTGCTCAAAGATCCACGCAGTTACATGCTGTCAGCGCTACACAACTGAACAACATCTGAGCTTGAGCATTGAATTGCTATTCAAAACACAGCTCTTGCATGTTGCTTTTTTGGCTCACCATGTTTGGCTCCCTGTCACGCTTGCGCTTCTTCGTCCTCTGTCCACTTGCTGCTTCTGCCTACAAGATGCCATGCAGTCTTTCATACACAAGCCTGTCATCTGTCCTTGCAAACATGTCACTTGCAATGCACTGTGAGAGGAGTTACGAGACATGTGACGGACCTGTCATGACAATCTTGAGTCAAAAATGCAGACCTGAGGCTGGCTCATTGCAGTAATCTGCTTCAGGCAGATCACTCATCAAGCTGTGTTGCAAATCATGACCCATTCCAGGGTGCACACGCAAAATGCTGCACAAAATCAAATGCACGTTCCACTTCTCTTACCGACGCATTTCTTTGGTTGCTGTGTGGGCCAAGGTTGGTAGCCTCTGGCGCTTCATCAACAGCATCTAGTGAATGCACTTCCTTGCTTCCAGACCAGCCAACAGGAAGCTCGTCAGCATCTGACTCATCCTGTGAGAACAACAAACATGTACGTCCAGTAAAAGCAGTTCTTGAGCTTTGCATAACAAACATGCTGCGGCTTGGCACATAATGCAAACAATTGTGACCTGTATGGTTGATCAACATGCACAAACCCAAACATGGAGCCTTGCAACACACAAAAGCGGCATTGATTAACACATCAAGGTGATGGCAATTTAGGCTTGTGGCTTGCCTGTTCCTGCTCCCACAGCAACACGGCTTGACACTGCTGCTGAAGCTGTTTGGACAGCTTGCTCATTGGGTCATCACTGCCATCAGCGCTGTCATCCTCTACAGTGACGCTGCCTTCACCTTCAGAAACATCATCACCACAAGCGCGCCGTGCTGTGACAATAGCAGCGGTAGACAAGGCCTTGCGGCACAACAGATCATATGGAGACTTGGATTTCTGAACTATGGCAACAGCTACACTCTTGCGGCGGTCTTTGTTTTTGGCTACTTCTGTTGCTGTCTCTGGCGTCATGCCAAGGCAGTCTTGAGCCAAGTCTGCAAAAACTTTGGCCGTCGTGTTCTGTACAAAGATGGCAGCACCATCCCTGGAGATTGAACTCCATTCCTTCCCTTTCTGCACATGACATGCACGTTATCCAAACCCTGCATGCTTGTACAAAGCATGCTGCATGCTGTCAAGCAAGATGGTCAGCCTTACCAACTGGTTCTTCATCTTTTCTTCAGCTTGCTGCTGAACCTCTGTGTGCAATTCAGCATGTTTCAAGGCCTCCTGTAAGAATTACAGGTGATAAAAAAACAGCATGTTCAATCAAATCCAAGCGCTTTCAGTGCTACTAGACAGCCCACCTTCAACGGCTGCAAGGGTTTTTACATATCATAAGATGCATGCATGCTTGTATGTCAAACATGCAGCAGAAGTGCTGACGTGTTGCATTGGCGCACGACTTCACAGTGGCAGGTGTCAAGCTCTTACCGCCCAGATCTCAGCTGGATTGTCCCCATGCCCAGCGTTCCGCCAAGCTGTCAAGATTGTCTCCACATACACAGCCTTCAATTTCTTCTTGGGAGCTATGTTATGAGACATCAAATACTTCACCAGATCCCCAGCTTTAATGCTTGAGAGAAGCTTCTCAGGGCTTGCAAATGTCATAACAATGTTCTTCTCAGGAACCTTACCATGTGGCATTATCCACCGCTGATACTTACTCTTCTGCAAGCATGCCTGAGCATCTTTTGGCAGGCTGGAAATCAGTGTTTCAGCCTCTGTCTCTGTGTCAGGAGCAGGGTAACGCTGCAGCACACATGGCAGTTACGAGACGGGCTTGCAGCAGTGCTGCGGAATGTGCAAAATGCAGGGACTCATGATGCCCTGACACAGCAAAGTTCAGAGCAAAGTCCTCATGGCCTTGAAACAAGATGCCCTGAACCTACCTCATGCCAATGTTTCTTTCTCTCTTTCTGAAAGCTGACCCTGGCCTGCGTTTGCACATTGCAGGCTTCTTCCTACAACAACCATAGAGTTTGCTGTCTCAGTCTCAAGTAACATTCTACATCTAAAGGTCACAGGACAAGGTGACATGCCCGTGCATGATGATGTTGTGTTCATGTGTGAATTGCAGCAGTTGTGAGATGCAACAGCTGCATCAAGATGTTGAGTGTACTGTAAGTGTAAAGACAGCACGTTGGCCTGACCTGCCAGTCTTTAGCATCTGCATCTCTGATGTTCCACACCTTGATAATGCTCATGATGCAGGCATACTTGTCCTTCCAGATGATTGTGCTGGAATGTCCTTGTCGTTGGACTGTCTTGCCCTGGCGCAAGTCAAAGTATGCTTGAAAAGAGGCCTCATCTGTTTTATACAGCCAGTGCTGTGGTCCAGAGTACTGCTCAACACGGTTGGAGGCATCTACAACGTATTCAGAGAATAGCGGCAAGTCTTCAACCACTGCACGGCCATGGGCATGAGTTACTTGGCACCAATGCGTGCCCTGAAAAGACCAGAACAGCTGTCATGTGCCTCTTGTACGTGAGAACGTGGCGCCCACCATGACAGTACTGCACTAGTGTGCAGAACAACTGCTGAGCCAGGAAGCCAGCAGCAGCAGTACAGTCAACTCAGTGTTGCAGACAGTGTGTACCTCCTTTGACTTTTGAAAGTCTTTACAAGCCTCATCGGTCAAGATCTTCTGTACACCGCCAGCAAAACCCTGCAGAGCAACAGACCCAAATGCTCGGTCCACTGCAGGAAGCCAGATATAAACGTGAGCGAGTCCTTGCCTTGTTGAAGTAGGTTTTGACAGTCCCACGCATGTCCTCCGCGCTGAGATCCCCTGCCTCTCACAACACCGGTGTTGCCGAGGCTTGTGGATTCTGGGAGCCGTCTGGCTTACACTGAGCGTAGGGACCGTACTCATTGACTATATACGTGCAGAGCTCATCGCGTTCTGCCTGATCGAGAATCTTTTGTGCCGTTTCCTGCAGGTCCTTCGGCGAAAGGGCTTCGAGCGGTCGCGACGGCCTATTGCCCGTGACCTCGAGTTGGCTGTCGGGCGTATACGTAGGCTGAGCTATGAAGCGCCTAAGACGGCCAGTAGTAGCCGAGACCATGTCGCAAGGCTTCTTTCTGCTGCACACGGGCGCCCGGCACTGACAACTCCGAAACAGCTTTCAGCCTAGGAATGCTGACTCACCTGCGCTGCCTGCGCTTTTTATGTAACCGCATGTTTTGGCAACTAGCATTACTGGAAGCGTGACACGTGCAGAGGATATGTGACTACTGTAATGTAAATGTGGAAGGCAAAGCGCCACTTCAGGCCAAAGTCAAACAGCTACTCACATCTTGCAAGCAGCAACTGGACTAGCGCAGCTTAGAGACTGCAATTTTGCAACCTGTAAGTGCACAGCGGCTTCGCCAACAGGAAGCGACGGCAACAGGCTATGTGCTGACGGCCCCACCTGCCATCGTGGAGGAGCCTAGAGAGGTGAAGCTTTACCTGCTGTTGCTTGCCTCTCCCGCACGTGGCAAATAGTCTACTAGTGCATGGTTGCTGGCTTCGCCTGCGCCGCAGGGAGTAGTCGCAGTTGGCATGCTTGTGACGTTTCGGTCTCCGGGATCCATTCAACCCTAGGGCCTGCACGCGAGCGTTGTGGTCAGGCGACCCTTGGCAGTGAAAGCAGCGGTCAAGCCACCTTGTGGCAGTACTGGCAGCAGTCAGGCGACTTTGTGCAGTGAATGTAGCGGTCTTGCGACCTTGTGCAGTGAAAGCGATCGCTCGCGAGCAGTCAGGCGACCAGGTGTGCAGTGCATGTGTGCGGTCAGGCGACCTTGTGCAGTGCCTGTTTGCGGTCGAGCGACCTTGCGCAGTGACTGTATGCGGTCAGTCGACCTTGCGCATCGTACACGAGCGGTCAGGCGACCTATTGCAGTGAATGTAAGCAGGTCGAGCTGACCTTGCAAACTGAAGCTTCAAAGTTTGGCTACTACACTCGTCGCTTGCCGCTCGGGATCTGGTTTGACCTGAGCTGCCGTATTGCTTGCGGAAAGCCATTAGCAGTGGTTGGTTTACACTGCCTGGATCAGCCTCACTTAGGGATCAAAACAGCAGCTGAAGTTACTGTATCTTACAGGCTTTTTGTCAGCATGGTGAGCAAGAAATCCACCCAGAGGCGTCATAATCGTCGTCTAGAAGCTGTTCACCTTTGTCAGCACAGCCCAAGCTCATCTTTCTCAGCCATAGCCAAGCAGATGGGGTGCAGGCATGGCTTTGTTAAGAGGTGGGTGACAAGACATCAGC
>JAABUK010007873.1_pt1 | contig 15189 bp, 15 predicted proteins | sample 5559141 | NCBI WGS metagenome assembly JAABUK01 (sample SAMN10711869, study PRJNA513367) | rock metagenome | isolation source: Antarctica rocks | place: Antarctica: Victoria Land, Pudding Butte nord | collected 2016-01-03
ATTGCTGCTGCCAGCCCTCCAGGGTCTGGCGTTCCTCCGTGGTTAGGCAAAGGCGATAAAGAGTCATATTTAGGAAGCGTTTGAACCTCAAACAAATACGACTACTTAATGTTTTTCAACCACTAGTACCCGGTGTAGCTCCTGGCGCACGGCAGTGGCCTGGCGGCTCATCCGGTCGGGTAAGATGCCGGGTCCCTCCGGTTGGGCGGGGTAGACGTGGTATTTGCGCAATTGCCCCAGGCCAGCGGGGCGGCCCACCGTGCCCTCCGCCGACGATGGCTGGCACGGTCCCGAAGCGCGGTGCCAGTTCCAGCGCGGCGCGATTCTGAGGCAGCTGGAAATGCTGGGGATTCCTTATACCTTGCTTAATGGCTCGGTAGCAGAGTGCGTGGCGCAGATGCGGGCGGCGCTGGGGTAAGGTTGTCCTATGGAGCAACTTGCTTATCTTTACGCTATACCGGAAAAAAAGCGCCGCATCGTCGTTTACAAAAAGTATTTCGACGAATTTTTTGGGAAGCAGCGGCCGAAAGTGCGCGATAAAATAATCTGGACCTTCGAGTTGATTGAGCAGTTGGCCGTGGTGCCCGAAACTTACCTAAAACACTTAGCAGGCACGAGTGGCCTCTATGAAATCAGGGTTCAGCAGGGTAGCGACATCTTTCGCATCTTCTGCTTTTTTGATGACGGAAAATTAGTTATCCTCATCAACGGATTTCAAAAAAAGACCCCCAAAACGCCGAAAGGTGAATTGCAAGTAGCCGAAAAATTAAAAGCTACCTACTATGAAGAAAAATCCTGAAACCCGCACGTTGGAGCAGTTTAAAACCGAGCACTATGGCCAAACCGGCACCCCGAAGCGCGATAAGCTGGAAGCCGGTTTCGAGGCTTTTAAGCTAGGCTCGCTGCTGCACGAAGCCCGCCTCAAAAAGGGCCTGACCCAGGAGCAGCTGGCCGAGCGCTGCGGCACCAGCAAAGCGTACATTTCTAAAATTGAAAACAACGTCAAAGAAGTGCGGCTCTCGACCCTGCAAAAAATCGTGGAAGTGGGCCTCGGTGGGCAGCTTAATCTGTCGGTTAGCCTGTAGTTTGGTACGGCTCCAAAATGCTCCGCCCCGGTACCATCCTGATGCAGCTGGAAACGCTGAGGATTCCCTATACTTTGCTCGACGGTAGCGTGGCGGAGAGGGTAGCGCAGGTACGGGCAGCGCTTTAAAGTTAACTTTCTGGTGTACAGGCTGTTTATGAAATAAAAAAATTGCCTGTGCGTCATTCCGAGCTTGCCGAGGAATCTCGCCTGCGTCGGGGAACGATACCCAAATACTATAAGATATAAGTAGTCTTTCCGATTTATCCAAATTGCGCGCGAATTATGGAAATTGACCATATTTTCATTTTCTCTACGGCGGCAGGTCACGAGGCTGACGAACTAGCGGCGTTGGGCTTCGTGGAGGGAAGTAGCCGTCGGCATCCCGGGCAGGGGACCACCAATCGCAAGTTTTATTGCGAAAACTTCTTCCTTGAAATTCTGTGGGTAGTTGACTACGCAGAGCTAACCAGCGAGCGGCTGCGAACTACCCAGTTGCGCCAGCGGGCGAGCTTTCACCAAACCGGTACCTCGCCTTTCGGACTATGCCTGGTTAATACGCCCGATACGGATGCCCTTTTTGCCGAAGCCGTAACCTACCAGCCAGCGTACTTTCCGCCTGGCAAAACTATCGAAGTGCTGCCCAACCAGCACCGGCCAGGGCTTTCCGACTGCCCTTTACGGGCACTCAAACGACCCCTGCTGAGCCCCTGCAACATCCCAATGGCATCCAGCGGCTCACCCGGACCGAGTTTGAGATTCAGGGTTTACCTGCGCACGACCCCTTCGTAACACACTTTCAGCATGAGCAAGCGCTTACGTTTGAACCAGCCGCTGCCACCCGGCTGCGATTGACGTTTGACCATCATCGGCAGCGACGGGAGCAACAACTGGCAAGCCTGCCGCTGCTCATTCGGTACTAGGCCGCCCTATCCCCCAAACTCCAGCACGAAGGCCGTGCCCCGGCCTACCTCCGACTCGGCCCGCAGCGTGGCTTTGTGAAAGCTGGCGATGGTTTGGGCGATGGGCAGACCCAGGCCGTAGCCCTCGGGCGCCTTGGGGCCGGTGGCGTGGAAGCGCCGGAAGCGGTCGAAGAGCAGCGGCAGGTTTTCGGCGGCGATGCCGGGGCCCTCGTCTTCTACGCGCAGCTGGTAGCCGCCGGTGGGGGTAGGGCGGCCCAGCACCCGAATTCGCCCGCCCTCGTGGTTGTACTTGATGGCGTTGGAGAGTAGGTTGCGCAGCAGCGTGTGCAGCAGCGTGGCGTTGGCGCGGGGCACCACGTAGTCGGGCCGCAGGTCGATACGCAGGTCGATTTCGCGCTGCTGCCGGCGGTCGTCCAGCTCCTCGGCCACGTCGTGCACGGTTTGGGTCAGGCTCACGCTGGCATCGCGCAGGTACTGCTCATTTTCGATATTGGCGATGAGCAGCAGCGTGCGCACGGTGTTGCGCAGGCGATAGAGCGTGCGCTGGCTCTCCACTATCTGGCGGCCGTGCTGCTCGGGCAGGGTAGGGTCTTGCAGCATGTTTTCGAAGCGCGACTGCAGGATGCTGGTGGGCGTGAGCAGCTCGTGGCTCACGTTGCTCATAAACTCGCGCTCCTTCTCAAACGAGGCCTGCAGCTGGCGCATCAGCGCCGAGAGCGAATCGTCGAGCCGCCGGAAGTCGGTGGTGTCCGTATCGAGCCGCTGAAACGAAAACTCGCCCGGCTGCCGGATGCCCCGCAGCTTGCGCGAAATCAATTCGCGCAATGGCCCCAGCAAGTAGTGCGCAAACGCCGCGTCGGTAAAGACCGTGATAACTGCGCCCGCCACCAGCACCCACAGCGCCAGCCGCCGCAGCGTGTCGGTGAGCAGCTCCACGGTGGCCAGCGACGAGCCGATTTCGAGGCGGTAGCGGCGTGGTGGCGCGCCGTTGAGCGAGCTTACGCCGCGCGCCGGTCGCTGTAGCGGGGCCACGTAGCTCAGAATGCGGAAGTCCTCCACCTGCTGGTCAACTTGCCGGGGCTCCTCAAAAATGCGCTCGGTAGGTGGCCCGGCCTGGCCGTCGGGGTAGGCCGGCAGCGGCGTAATGGTGATGTACTCCTGCTTGAGAATATGGTAGTCAGCGTAGCTCTTCTTTTGCTCAGTACGCAGAAACTTAGCCAGCCCGTCGCGCTCGATGAGGTGCAGCAGCTCCATTTTCTTGTCGCGCAGGCGTTGGTCGGTGTGCACCACGGCCACGCGCTGCACCACGGGCGGAATCAACAGCGCCCCCAGCAGCACCAGCAGCAGTTTGGAGAGGCCATTGAAGAGGCCCAGCTTGGTTTCTAATCGCATGGCGATTAATTATGAATTAAAAATTATGAATTATGAATGGGGGGTTGCAGTGGCAAGATGCGCGCTAATGAAGCAGCGCCACGTTTATCCGAGCCAATTCATAATTTCTAATTCATAATTAATAGACTTGTTAGGAGTTGAATACCAGTAAATTATGTAAAAACCTATTTTGTCACTATAATGCAAAGTGCTAGAAAATGGGATAGTTAATTCTGTTTGAAAGTTTTGCATCGCTCTACGGGCAAAAAACACGCTACACGCAATAGGCAAGAATTATGTCAAATTAAGAATTTCAGCGTATGTAATTGAAATTCAACCCCTAACAAGTCTAATTCAAACTGCCCGGTAGCCGATGCCGCGCACGGTTTCAATAAAGTCGGCCGAGCCGAACTGGGCCAGCTTCTTGCGCACGTTTTTGATGTGCACGTCGATGTAGTTCGAGTCGGAGTCGTCTTCCAGCACGTTGCCCCACAGGTGCTCGCCCAGTTGCAGGCGCGTGAGCACCCGGCCGCGGTGCAATAAGAGATAATGCAGCAGGTCAAACTCCTTTTTGGTGAGGGGCACCTCGGGGCCGGGCGCGTCGGGGGTGCTGCCGTAGCGCACGGTGCGGGCCGTGGCATCCATCACGAAGCCGTCGCCGAAGGTAATTTCGGGCCGCTTCAGGCCAAACTTGCGGCGCGTGATGGCCTGCATCCGGCTCGTCAGCTCCAGCAGCGAGAAGGGCTTGGGCAGGTAATCGTCGGCCCCCAGGTCGAGGCCCTTGATGCGGTCGTCGAGGGCGCCGCGGGCGGTCAGGATAATAAACGAAGCCTCCTGCTTCTCGCTCTGGCGGGCCGCGTGCAGCAGGTCGAGGCCATCGCCGCCGGGCAGGCCCAGGTCGAGCAGCACAAAGTCATACGAGTTCACGAACAGCTTCTCCGACGCCTCGGCGTAGGTGTGGGCCGAGTCGACCAGGTACTGCGCCTGGGTCAGAAACTGGCGGACCTCCTGGTGGAGGCTTTTTTCGTCTTCAACGAGCAAAACGTGCATGGAGCGGGGAGGGGTGAAGGAGGAATGATGGTGCAACATTCGCGCGGTAGCCATTAAATGAAGATGAAGATTGGCTGTTGATTTGGTGAAGATGAAGAAATAAATTCGAAAGGCCGCGCTCACCCACGGTAGGAGGGGTAGGCACCGGGCTGCCAGAAAGCGCGATTGGGGGATGGCGCAGCCAAAAAACTTTGGCGCCGGGCCCACTTTTTTCGTTGTTTTTTAGCCCGCCACGGGCTGATAGCTGGGAAGCAGCGCGGCCTCTGGCAGAAGTGCAGCGCGTATATAGCCTTGTGCCCTATGCGTAAAGCCGACAAGTCCTACCCCCTCCTGGGCCCGCGAAGCCGGTTTAGGAAGCTTGGTAAATGCGGTGCGGCGCGGGATATTTGAGAACGCCAATGCCGCTAGCCCTCAATGGCCAGTGGCAGCCCGGCGCTTTTATTCCCACCCAATCCTTTTCCACCAACCCATGAGACTACCGCTTACCTCCCTGCTGGGAGCGGTGGCGCTGCTGCTTGCCGGCGCGCCCCGCACCACCCACGCCCAGACCTACCAGCAAGTGTGGGCCGACGAGTTTAACGGCACGGCCGTCAACACCTCCAACTGGGCATTCGAAACCGGCAACAACAACGGCTGGGGCAACAACGAAAAAGAGTACTACCAGGCCGCCAATGCCACGGTCGTGAACGGCGCCCTCCAGATTACGGCCAAAAAGGAGAACGTGGGCGGCTTCGGCTACACCTCGGCCCGCATGAAAACGCAGGGCCTCAAGGACTTCAAGTACGGCCGCATGGAAGCCCGCATGAAACTGCCGCTGGGCCAGGGCCTGTGGCCGGGCTTCTGGATGATGGGTAGCAACATCAGCTCGGTAGGCTGGCCGCAGTGCGGCGAAATCGACATCATGGAGCACGTCAATGCTGATAACACCATCTTCGGCACGGCGCACTGGAACAACAACGGCCATGTGCAGTACGGCAAAACCACCACCGTTACCAATCCCGGCGACTGGCACGTGTACAGCGTGGACTGGACACCGACGGCCATTACCTGGTTTGTGGACGGCGCGCAGTACTGCGTCATCGACATCACTAACGGCACGGGCAATACCGGGGCGTTTCAGAACCCGTTCTTCATCCTGCTGAACCTGGCCGTGGGCGGCAACCTGCCCGGCCAGACCATCGACGACAGCAAAATGCCCGCTACCCTGTACGTAGACTACGTGCGGGTATCGCAGCTCACGACGACGGCCACCACCGGCACCTCGCGCACGCTGCAAGCCGAGGCGGCCAACGTGAACAGCGGGATGGTAGCCGAGGCGTGCTCCGACACCGGCGGCGGCCAGGATATGGGCTACGTCGATGCGGGTGATTACCTGGTTTTCAATAGCATCAATTTCCCCGTGACGGGCACCTACACCATCGATTACCGGGTGGCCAGCCCCAACGGCGGCACCGTGTCGTCGGACCTGAACGGGGGCGCCACGCAGCTGGGTAACACGGCCATTCCGGCCACGGGCGGCTGGCAAAACTGGACTACCGTGACCCGGACGGTAAATATCAACGCGGGCACTTACAACTTTGGCGTATTTGCCCAAACCGGCGGCTGGAACATCAACTGGGTCCGCATCACCAACCCGGCCGGCGCGCGCACTACCCTGGCGGCCAGCACGGCCAGCGCATCGGGCACCGGTATTTTCCCGAATCCCGTGGTGGCCGGCCAGCGCCTCCAGACCGAGGCCGAGCTGACGGGCAGCAGCTACCAGGTGCTCGACGTGCTGGGCCGGGTGGCGGGCCAGGGCACGGTAGCCGCCGAGGGCCTCGACGTGTCGGCGCTGCGGCCGGGCCGCTACACGCTGCTGCTCACTACCCCCGCGCAGCAGCGCATCAGCCGGGCGTTCAGCAAGGAATAGCGCGGGCGTAAGGATAATAAACAGCGGGCTGCCTCCAGGGGCGGCCCGCTGTTTTTGCGGCTACCTTTGGCGGGTGCGCGGCGGAGTGGCACGCGCCGCTTTGGCCCATGAAAACGAATTTCCTACCCCTGCTTTTTAGCCTGCTGCTGGCGCTGGTAGCCGGCCGCCCAGCCGTGGCCCGGCCGCCCCGCACTACCGTCTACCTGGTGCGCCACGCCGAGAAAGACCCCACCCCCGGCCTTACCGACCCACCCCTGACGGCCGCCGGCGAGGCCCGCGCCCAGCTGCTGGCCCAGCGCCTGGCCCGCCACAAGCCTGCCGCCCTTTTCACCACCGACACGCGTCGCACCCGCACTACCCTGGCCCCGCTGGCTCAGGCCACCGGCCTCGTGCCCGAGGTATACGACGCCAAAGAGCCAGCTGCCCTGGCCGCCCGCCTCAGCCACGATTTTGGGGGCCAGACGGTGGTCGTGGTGGGCCACTCCAACACCTTGCTGCCCCTGCTGACGGCGCTGGGTGTAGCCCCGCTTCCGAGCGAAATTCGCGACGAAGAATACAACTACCTCTTCAAAGTAGACCTGCGCCCCGGCAAGCCCGCTAAGCTGATAATGAGCCGCTACGGCGCGGCCCCGCAGGCGGTGAGCACGAATAAGATGCGGTAGAATAGGGTGTTAATTCATTTTTTGTGAAAGATAAGTGCTTTATGAGCCGGCTCATGCAGTTGGCTAGCTGGCTTATAACTGGGCTGCTGGGATTGGCCGGCTGCCAGTCGAATACCGCGACCAAAGCAGAAACAAAAGTGGCCGAAAAGGCAGTTGCGGCCGTGCCCGCACCGCCCGCCGTTGCCGGGGGGGTAGGCCCTCCCTTTGTGGGCTACCACCGCTACCGGGGCACCGTGGGCGGCCAGCCCGTGACGGTGGAGCTGACTATTGGTAATGTGGGTGATTCGCTGGTGTGCATGGGCAGCTACACCTACGACCGCCACCCGGCCGGCTACTTGCTGCCGCACGGTACCCGGCCGTTTTTGGCGCAGCGGCCGCTAGGTTTGGTTGAGGCCGACACGGCGCACTCCCATCAGCCTACCGGGTACTGGCAGGCTAACCAGCCCGCCGGCCCTCTACTCTTGGGCACCTGGCATAGCCCCGCTGGCAAGCAAATGCCCTTCAGCCTGCACGAGGATTATACCGATGGGCAGGGCCACGTGGTCGCGGTGCAGTGCGAGGTGCTGGAAGAGGAGGAGGAAGCGCCCTGCCAGCCCGAGCGCGACGAGGGCGAAAGCAAGGCCGCCTACCGCGCCCGCACCCAAGACCTTACCAGTACCTACCACCAGGATTTTCTGCATCTGCTGGGCCCCGATACGCTACGCCCCGCCCTGCGCCGCCTGCAATGCCCGGTGCCCGCCAAGCGTCGCCGGCAAATGCGCGAGCAGGCGGGCGGCTGCAACCAAATGAAACACCAATTACAGGTTGTTTACAACGACCACGGCCTCCTGTCCCTGGAGCGCGCTATTAAAGATTTTTACGAGGGGGCCGACCACCCATCGCATGAGTGGAACACCACTACGTATGACTTGCGCACGGGCCAGCCCCTGGCAATTACGGCCCTCATTCGCCCCGGCACCGATAGCATCCTGACCCGGCTGATTGCGCAGCACTTGGAAAAGGATGAATTTAATACGTTGGAAGATTTATTGAATAGTCCGGCAGCTGATTCAGCATCTGCTCCACTGCTTCAGCTAGGGCTGGGTATTGGGGACGAAGGGCTGGAATTTACTTATAGCAACTATTATGATTCTTTAACCCCTCCGGTGACCGTGAAGGTTTCCTATGCCGAGCTGCTACCCCTGCTACGCCCCGACTCGCCGGTGGCCCGGATGCTGCGCGAGCGCGGTTTGTGGCGCACTAGCAAGAAACAGTAGGAATAAAAGCCGCTAGCCTGGTACTTTTGGCCGACTACGCGGCCCGCCGCTTTATTTCCTGCTCCATGCGCTCTTTCTCTTCGCTGCTGCTGGCGGGCCTGCTGGCCGCCAGCGTGGCCCCGGCCACCGCCCAAACCACCGCCAAAACCGACTCGCTTAACCTGCGCCGCATCTACGACGAGGCGCTGCTGCGCGGGCAGAGCTACGACAACCTGCGTTACCTGTGCGAGCGCATCGGGGGGCGCCTGGCGGGCTCGCCGCAGGCCGCGCAGGCCGTGGAGTGGGGCAAGCTGACGATGGAAAAGGCCAACTGCTTTGATAAGGTGTACTTACAGGAGTGCCTGGTGCCGCACTGGGTGCGCGGGGCCAGGGAAAAGGGTCAGATTATCGGCAACAAGGGCAAGAGCATCGCGGTGGCGGTGTGCGCGCTGGGCGGCTCGGTGGCCACGCCCGGCAACAAGCCGCTGCGCGCCGGGGTAGTCGAGGTCAAAAGCCTGGAGGAGCTAAAGGCGCTGCCTGATGAGGCGGTTAAAGGCAAATTCATCTTCTTCAACCGGCCCTTCGACGATGCCCTCATCGAGCCGGGCGCGGCCTACGGCAAGGCCGGCGACCAGCGCCGCAGCGGCCCGGCCGAGGCGGGCCGGCGCGGCGCGGCGGGCGCGCTGGTGCGCTCGCTCACGGCGGCCCACGACGACTACCCCCACACGGGGGCCACCAACTACGGCGACACGCCCACCAAAGTGCCCGGCGCGGCCCTCAGCACCATCGCCGCCGACCAGCTCAGCCAGCTGCTCCGCGCCGACCCCAGGCTGCAATTTGAGCTGGAAATGAGCTGCCAGCAATTGCCCGACGAGCCGAGTTACAGCGTGATTGGGGAGGTGCGCGGCACCAGATACCCCGACCAGATTATCACCGTGGGCGGCCACCTCGACTCCTGGGACCTCGCCCAGGGTGCCCACGACGACGGCACGGGGGTAGTGCAGAGCATCGAGGCGCTGCGCCTGCTCAAGGCCGCCGGCCTCAAGCCTGAGCGTACGGTGCGCGCGGTGCTCTTTATGAATGAGGAAAACGGCACCCGCGGCGGCACCAAGTACGCCGAGCAGGCCCGGCAAAACCACGAAACCCACCTCGCCGCCATCGAGAGCGACGGCGGGGGCTTCACGCCGCGTGGCTTCAACGTGGAGGCTACCCCCGCCGTGTTCCAGAAAGTGGCCGCCTGGAAGCCGCTGCTGACGCCCTACCTGGCCGGCCAGCTCACGCCCGGCCACGCCGGCACTGATATTGAGCCGCTGGCGGCCGCCGTGCACCCGGTGGCCCTCTTCGGCTACGACTGCGACTCGCAGCGCTACTTCGACCTTCACCACACCGCCGCCGACACGTTTGATAAAGTCAACAAGCGCGAGCTGGAGCTGGGCGGCGCGGCAATGGCCTCGCTGATTTACCTGCTGGGGAAGTACGGCCTCTAATCGCGGATTAAGCGGATGGCGCGGATTTCGCGGATTCGAACGGCTCGTTCTTTTTGGGGAGGACGGGCCGTTTGGTTTAAACGAACCGTTGCGTTTATTTGTGGGATGGAGGAGCTTAAATATAAAGAATTAACGGGAGTTATTATCGGCTGTGCCATGCGGGTGCATTCCGAGTTGGGCGCTGGGTTTCCGGAAGTGGTTTATCAGCGTTGCCTGGCAATTGAGTTGCGCCAGGCGGGATTACTTTTTGAAGCAGAAGTGCACCTGCCGCTTTTCTACCGCGAAGAGCCGGTAGGCAGTCGCCGCGTTGATTTCCTGGTGGAAGGAATAGTGCTGGTAGAACTGAAAGCGACAACTGACCTGACTGCGCTACATCACGCCCAAATTATCAACTACCTCAAGGCTTACCGCCTGGAAGTAGGCCTGCTCCTAAACTTTGGTCAGGAAAGCCTCCATTACAAACGGTTTGTAAAAACCAGACCAGCCTTGCCACAATAGCCCAGGCTCCAAGTTCTAAAACCAAACGGCCCGTCCTCCCCAAGAAGAACGAGCCGTTCGAATCCGCGAAATCTGCGCCATCCGCTAAATCCGCGATTTATTGGGTATTCAAAATTGAGAATAGCTCGTCGAGCTTCGGCGTGAGAATAATATCCGTGCGGCGGTTGAGGGCCTTGTCCTGGGGCGTGTCATTGGGGGCTACGGGCAGGTACTGGCCTCGGCCCGAGGGTGTTATCTGGGTGGGGTCGATGCCGGCGGCGGTGAGCAGGCGCGTGATTTCGGTGGCGCGCAGCACGCTCAGGTCCCAGTTGTCTTTGGCGCCGTTTACTACCCCCTTGATGGGCACGTTATCGGTGTGGCCTTCGACCAGGATGTTCACATCCTTGTTGCCCGTCAGCGCATTAGCCAGTTTCACGAGGGCATCCTGGCCGGCCGGGTCAACCTTGGTGGCGCCCGATTTGAAGAGCAGCTGCTCGGAGAGCGACACGTAGACCTTGCCGTTTTTGACGTTCACCTGCAAGTCCTTGCTGTTGAAGCCCAGCAGGGCGTCGGCTACTTTCTGGCGCAGGGCCTTGGTGGCGGCATCCTTCTCATCCAGAACACGTTGCAGCTCGGCCACGCGGGCGTTTTTGCCGGCCAGGTCCTGCTCGGTGCTGCCCAGCGTCTGGTTGAGCTGGCTCACCTGGTTGGACTTGTTCATCAGGTCGGCGCTGAGGCTGGCCTGGGTGCGGGTGCTGGACTGAAGCAGGGCCGATTTCTCGGCCTGCAGCTGGTCGCGCGATTTGGTCAGCTCATCCCGTGACCGGCTGAGGTCGGCATTCTGTTGCTGCAAGGCGGCGATTTCCTTTTTGTTGCAGCCCGGTAGTGTAAGTAGGCCAGTGGCCAGAAGCAGGGTAGGGACTATAGTCCCCGATTTATTGCCAGAATAAGTCATAGGTAAAGCGCGTAAAGCGGTAGAAAAGAGCCAGCTTCGCGCCGGCGCTCTCCGGCTAAACGAGTTAGTTGGAGGCCAGGTTACCCGGCGCCTTCGGTAGGAGCGCGGCGCGGGGGTACTTTTGCGAAGGAGCCGGGTGGGGCCACTTGTAACTATGCGTTTACTTCTGCTGCTGAGTATCGGACTGGGGCTGCTGGGCGCGCCCGCGCGGGGCGCGGCGCAGGCGGTGGCCGAGCCGGGCCGATACTGGGTGACGCTGCGCGACAAGCAGGGGGTAGGGTTCGACCCGGTGCGGTACTTCAGCCCGGCCGCGCGGGCGCGCCGCCAGCGCCAGGGCCTACCCCCCGCCGACTACACCGACCGCCCCGCGCGGCCCGACTACGTGGCCGCCGTGCGCTTGCGCGTCGATACCATCACGGTCGTCAGCCGCTGGTTTAATGCCCTGGCCTGCCGCGCCACGCCGGCCCAGGCGGCGGCCCTGCGCCAGCTGCCCGGCGTGGCGGCCGTAACCTCTTGGCCGGTGCGGCAGCGGCTGCGGCCCGCCTGCTATTCAGTCCCTAAAACGGCCGCGCCGGCTCCGGCAGACACCCGCCCCGTCGTGAGCGCGGCCGACTACCAGCTGGGCCGCCAGCAAACGGCCGCGCTGGGCCGCGCCGACTTGAGCCGGGCCGGGCTGCTGGGCCAGGGCGTGCGCATCGCGGTATTTGACGTGGGTTTTCGGGGCGTGAACTGGCACCCGGCCTTTCGGGCGTTGCGGCGCGAGAGGCGCATCGCGGCCACCTACGACTTTCTGAAAAACCGGCCCGATGTGTTCCGGGGCGGCTCGCACGGCACCGAGGTGCTGGGCTGCCTGGCCGGCCGCCTGCCCAGCGCCGATACCCTGGTGGCTGGCCCCGCGCTGGGCCTGGCCCCGGCCGCTACCTACCTGCTGGCCCGCACCGAGGGCCTGGCCAGCGAGCGCTATTCGGAAGAAGAAGCCTGGCTGCGCGCCGTGGAGTGGGCCGACCAGCAGGGCGCCGACATCATCAGCTCGTCGCTGGCCTACACCGAGCAGCGTTATTTTCCGGAAGAGATGGACGGCGTGCATTCGCTCATTGGGCGGGCGGCCACGATGGCGGCCCGCAAGGGAATGCTGGTGGTAAGCGCCGCCGGCAACGACGGCGACGACGACTGGGTGCGCATCGGCACGCCCGCCGACGCCGACTCGGTGCTGGCCGTGGGCGGCCTCGACCCGGCCACCGGCCTGCACCTGGCCTTTAGCTCGGTGGGCCCCAGCGCCGACCGCCGCCTCAAGCCCGACGTGTCGGCGTTTGGCATTGTGCTGACCAGCAACGCGAACGGCGGCTATGAGCGGGTCGAGGGCACGTCGTTTGCGGCGCCGCTGGTGGCCGGGCTGGCGGCCTGCGCCCAGCAGGCCAGCGACGGCCGGCTACCGGTGATGGAGCTGTTTAAGCGGGTGCGCGAGGCCGGTGAGCTGTATCCGTACTACGACTACGCCCACGGCTACGGCCGGCCCGAGGCCGGCCGCCTGCTGGCCCGGCTGAAAGGCCCGCTGCCGCCGGTGGCCCCGACGTTCGACTTCGTGATGCACGACTCGCTGGTGGCCGTGGTGCTGCGGCCCGCCGCCACCGTGCCCGCCGCCCGCCCGCTGCCCCTGGTGGCCGAGGCCGATGAGCTGAGTCCCGGCACCGCCAGCTGGCTCACGCCGCCTACCCCCGCCCGCCCGCCCGGCACGCCCACGGCCACTGCCGCTAATGTGGCGCCCGTGGGCCAGGAGCAGCCTGCGCCCGCCGATGCCGCGCCCGCCCTGCCGCCCTACCCCTCGTATCCGGCGCGCCTCTACTGGCACCTGGCCAATGCCCGCGGCGTGCTGCACCGCTACGAGGTGCGCGCCGCTACCCAGCGGCTGGTGGTGCAGGTGCCGCGCCGCCTGGCGCGCGGCGGCAATGTGCTACGAGTTTATTACCAAGGCTATACGGGGCAATATGCGGAATAAGCGGGCAATGCGAATAAGACTACGGCAGCGCTTTTTTGGGCCGCTGCTGCTCGGCTTGCTGGTAGCCGGCCCGGTGGCCCGCGCCCAGCAGGTGCTGCTCCAGACCGACGTGGCCACCGACACCCTACCCCCCCGCACGGGGCCCAACCGCCGCTACTTCGGGCACCTGTACGGCGGCTTCGGGCTGGTCGCTGGCCCCAGCGAGCTGGGGGTAAAATATGGCATCCCGTCGTTTGAAGTGCAGGCGGGCGGGCGGCTCAAGCGCCGGCTGGGGCCGTACCTGGCCTTCAACGCCGACCTGCGCTACGCCTACCTGCGCTACGGCCTGGCGCCCGACGTGGCCCGGCCCGCGCCCTTCGGCCCCGGCTTCGACAGCCAGACCATCAGCTATCACCAGCTTCAGGGCGAGGCCAGTCTGCGCTTCAGCCCCGAGCGTCGCCGGGGCAACACCGTGGGCCGCTACCTCGACCTGCTGGCCTACGGCGGCCGCACGCTGGCCGCCAATTACACCGCCATCGGCCCCTCGCCCAGCGGCGGCCAGCGCGAGGTGGTGGAGCACCAGCCGGCCTACCTGGCGCGCTGGCAGGGGGGGGTAGGGCTGCGCCTGGGCAGTAACTCGCTGGCTCTGGTGGGCCGCTACCGCCTCAGTGAACTCTTGCCGGGCACGAGCCTGGCCGAGCCGCCGCGCTGGGTGCTGGGTATCGAGCTAGGCTGGTTTTGAACCCTGGCCCGGTTGTGGGGCGTACACGGTGGAGGCGGCTGGCTGGCCAGCCGCTGGCCGCCTGGCCTATTTGGAGCGGTTTTAGCGTCAATTAATGAGCCGGTTGAGGGAGTTGTTAGCCCGTCATTCCGAGCTTGCCGAGGAATCTCGCCCGTGTCGTCCGGGTATCGTTCAACGATGCGGGCGAGATTCCTCGGCAAGCTCGGAATGACGGGCTAACAACTCCCTCAACCAGCTCCATTCTTAATCTTTAATTGATTCCAAAATCGCCGTAATTACTTCGTTATGCTAATTTCTACCCGCTCCCTGGGAGCTGTTACCTTGCTCTTGCTCAGCATGGCTTCCTGCGTGAATACCGAGCGCGAAACGGCCACTTCGAGCCGCGGCCCGCGCACTGAATACACGCCCCCCAAGGGCCGGGGCGAGCGCGTGGGCGGGGCCACGGTGCTCAATACGGTGCGCGCCACGCATATTTTTTCGGACCCCAAAAGCCCCGATACGTTCGTGCTGCAACTACGCGGCCCGCGGGTGCTCAGCGGCCACCTGCACCTTATCGTGCTCAGCAGCAAGGGCGATACCCTACGCCACGAGGTGCTGCCCGCCAGCGTCCTGCTCACCGACCCTACGCTAAAAGACAACCAGTCGGCCTCGGTGCGCGAGCGCGAAATCAGCGTGCTGCACAGTATGAACACGTTTTTCGGCGACAGCCACTTCGTGCGGCCCGCCGTGCCCGCCGCCGCTACCCCCCCCGCCAGCCTCGACGCCGAGGCCTGGGCCAGCCTTCGCAACGACCTCACCGCCGTAGGCTTCGACTACCCCGGTAGCAAGGGCGAAACGCGTCTGGTGTATGCGCGCCAGCTCGGCCGCGTGGTGGCTATTAATGAATGAGGAATTTAGAAGTTGGAATGAGGAATTATCGTTGAAATAGCTGCCGTTACGCAGCGGATAATAATTCCAAATTCCTCATTCCAAATTCCTCATTAAATCTTCGCCCAACCCTGCTGTCCAGCCGGGCCGCGCAATAGCGCGTAGCCCGCGCTTTCCCCCAGCACCGCCACCGGCGTGCGCAAGGGCCACATCGCCAGCGCCGGAGCACTCGCCGTGGGCTCCGCCTGAATTTCGTGGGCCGCCGCCAGCACCACCTGCCGCAATGGTTGGGCTAGGGCCACCGTGCGGGCAGCCACGTAGCGCAGCTGGCCGTTGGGCAATTCCACGCGTAGCCAGTTGGCGCGCTGGCCCAGCACCAGCAGGGGCAGCGTAGCGGGCAGCTGCCGGGTGGCCTGCGCCGGGCGCGGGCGCACCCACTCGCCGCGGCGGTC
>JAABUK010007876.1_pt1 | contig 15185 bp, 21 predicted proteins | sample 5559141 | NCBI WGS metagenome assembly JAABUK01 (sample SAMN10711869, study PRJNA513367) | rock metagenome | isolation source: Antarctica rocks | place: Antarctica: Victoria Land, Pudding Butte nord | collected 2016-01-03
GAGAAGTATGCAGTGTCTGTGGACAGCTTCTGGGAGCTACTGAGGGCTCAAAAGGATGCAGCCAGCCAACACGTCTTGGATGAGGTGTTGGCCAAAGGCCAGGAACTGATCACAATGCTAGGTCCAGCCACATTGTATGGTGCAGTGCCAGACAGCACCGTCACAACAGTGCTGCTCAGCGTACTTCAGAACAGCCTGCCTGATGACAGCCAGCTCACTGCTACAGCTGCTGTGGATAACCAATCCCTTGTGCGTGTGCTTGTGCGTGCCGTGGCGTCACATCTACTGCAGATTATGAAGCCCCACAGCTTCCTTCAGCAAGCTCATGCTGGTGTCCGCCTCCCTGCTGCGTACGAATATTTCTTCAACCACAGACAGGAGCATTACAACCTCAAGCAGCTGTTCTGCAGTATTCTGGGTAGCAAGCCTCTGCCCGGTCTTGACTTTGAGGGCATTGAATCAGCTGATGAGCTGCAACAGGCATATGCAGAGGCAGCAGCAGATGAGCCAGAAACATCTGCTGCTGGTGAGGCCAGAGCAGCAGCTGCAGCTTTGCCACAGCTGCTGCAGAGCTCGCCACCAGAAGGCAAGTGGGTCATCTTCACCAGTACAACTCCAGATCTGGACATGGGCTATGTGCTCCCAGCAGGTGACTGCTCTCATGCCTTTGCAAAGTACTGTCGCGCCAGCAGATTTGCACGTCTGGTGGCTGTTCTGTTTACCCTCATTCTTACGCTTTCTTCAGTGCAGCTGCATCTAGGTTGCAGCATGTGTGCAGAGACATGCAGTTGATGCCCATCAGAAGCCTTTGATTGAATTCCTGTTGTGCACTGGACTGTAGGCAATTCAGTACCCATTTGCTATCTACATGGTGACAAGGTGTGGTCTGCGTGTAGGGCGGGCGACAGGGGAGCAGGAAATGCTGCGTAGACATGCAATGCTGCGCAGCTATGTGATGGATCAGCCTGAGGTAACCTGAGCCTGGCACCATTGAGTGTGCCATCTGCTGATGGAGTTCATCATTGAGCTGGCTTTCACAATTCGCTGAATGTGTGTTGAGAAGCAGTCGCTCTCATTAGATGGTTGCAAAAGCACCAAGTCTGTATGCTATGCAGGTGCTGGTGGTGCACAGGCTTGAGCATCTCACTTCTAAAGCAGCGTGCCTAGCAGCTGTGCAAAATAGTCAGCATGACGTCAGTGTTGAGGTGGTTGTCTTTACTGCCAACATGCGCCACGTCAGCCAGCGCCAAGTCAGCATGCTGCGTCAAATGATTGATGATGCCGGCAGTGTTGACCCAGATGTCAGCAAGAAGTGGATCTTGCTGTTGCACTTCATGCCTGGTGCAGCTCTGGCTGACAGCTACCCAGCTCTGTTCCTGTATGGCTGGAACTTCTGGTACCATGACAGCTGCACAGGGGGAGTGTCGCAACATGAGATGTTGCCAGTGCCATTGTGGACCAGCACAGCTGCAGCTGTCCTGCATGGCCACGCTGTTTCCACAAAGCAGATGCTAGGTAACATAACTGATCTGACATATGCTTGTCTTGATGGTGTTGTTGCAGTTTCGAGATGTTGAGTAGCGCTATTATCCAGCAGCATTTCTTGCCAATGGCCACCTCACTAATTTAGACATAGCCTACTGGCCTTGAAGCAAAGTGAGTCTGATTGTCTATGTCGCAGGCGAAGCTGAGATGCAGTATGGGGCTCACACAAAACCGTACCTGCTGTCACACCTGCGGTCAACAGCTGCTGCTCAGCAAGCAGCTGCACAGGCACAAGCCAATCTGCCTGACAAGCTGCGGCCCTTTGCAGACTTCTACATGTCTCATGACAGTGCAAGGCGGCAGGCAGCACTGGACGGTGTGTTGTTGCACTTGCAAGGTCCTCTGCGGCAGCAGTACAGTGCAATGTGGACTTCAGAAGCTGTTTCAATGCTTGTCCTCAAGGTAAGCACTTTTCTGGTCGTGAAGCCTGGGCTTGCAGCTGATTCATTTTGCAGAGGTGCCTTGCAGCATTGATATGCATGTTGCAAATTGCTCTCACCACAAGGCAGAAGTCCACCTCACACCATGTCCAGCTGCTTCATGTACATCCATTTTGCATGCTTGCAGGCGGCAAGAAGCGTGAGTGATGGCTACCACCGAAACCTCAGCACAGCTTTGGCAGACCTGTATCAGACACACGTTGGCTCTTTCCTTGCTGGCATCATCCACAAGCTGTGTGGTAACAACCTGGACCTCATCACTCTCATGCATGCCCATCAAGAGTGGACAGCTAGTCGCCCAGTCAACCACACCCTGCTGCAAAGCATGGTCAAATTCTGCGAAACCAGGACAGTTGCAGAGCTGCCAGCGCTGAGGAACCAAGTCAATGTCATCGGCATCCTTGGTGATGCAGACTATGCAAGCTTCCGGCCAGCACACGAGTTTCCGCTGTTTGCTGACGTCCATGCTTGTATGGATAACATCAAGGTGAGCATTCAAGCCCTGATGTTATGCATTGGCAAACCTCATCATTGCTTGCTTGCACTGTTATGCCAAGGCATGCACATCACGTTCTACAATGGGCAACCCACCCACATGCATATCAACAGTGTAATTTTCTTGAACGCTTTCTGTCATGTGTTGAGCATACTGTTGCATGTCGTTGATTCAGTGTTGCCTTGTTTTGGGACATCCATTCCTTCTGCTTGCAGGATGATGCTTTGCTGAGTCTAGAGTCCTCTGAGCGCTCAGGGTGTGAGCTCATTGTAGCAGCCATGGAGGAACGCATAGCTTCGGACACTGGCATAGCTGCCTTGCAAGCCTGCTTGTCCCTGGACGCCAACCTGCGGCTGCGCTATGCAAAGGTGTGATGCAGTACCCTTATATAGCAGTCTGACCCTGGACTGCAGCTGGGTATAGCTGCACACAAACTGCTTGCCATGCAAAGCTGTGGTTGCATTGACTTCTGTTGTTGCTGCTCTCTAACATCTTTTCTGTATGTGCAGAATGTGGCTCGCAGCAGGCTTGATGTGCCTGGTATCTGGTTCAGTCAACAGCTGCCTTATGGCAGCATGGTGGAAACCTGGCTGATGCAACTATGGCCAGACGGCAAGCTATCCACCCTCCACGTCCAACTCCATCTGCATGAGACACAACTAGCAGCTGGGGTCATGCTGCTGAAGCAGATGACTGGATCAGGCCAGCAGCAGGCTGGTCAGCTGCCAGTCACGCTTGCTGAGCGCGAGCTCTCAGCTTTCATCGTGACTGCTCTGTGGAAAGGCTTGCAAGAAGCAGCTCAGCAAGAAGAGCTGCACACTGACACTCTGAGGGGCCTGCAGGAGGCAGCACACCACATCAGCTCATGCAGTCTCACAGCTTCGACCAAGCGTTATATCCTACTTGCTGCACACAAGCTGCTGAATGGGATGCAGGCTGACAATGTCACATGTTTGCACAGAGCACTTCAGGCTCTGCTGCAGTTGGGTAGTGTGCCAGCAAACACAGTCTACATTGAGCTATTGCAGCTGCTACCAGCTCTCAACATGCCGCAGGCTGCAGCACAGGCTGTGGAGTGCTTGCTGCTGGACCTAGTCAAGCGCATAGGCAAAGCCCAAGACGCTCTACAAGGCCTCCAGAATGAGCTCTCAGCTGGTCTGCATGCACTGTTCAACAGTGGGCTGCCTATCATCAAGCACATGCAAGAGTATATTCTGATTGAGCTGCTCTCTCCTTGCACCCTCCAGCCTGCCAATAGGGCCAAGAGGACTAGCATACGGTCGGTTGTTCAGCAGTTCCCTGGAGAGCAAGCAGAAGGGCTCAGCGTTCTGTTGAGAGTGGAACAGGCTGAGCTGTTATATGTTCCCAAAATATATGAGAACCACAGGTAATGCTTGCAATATATCAAAAGCTTATTCATGTGTTTTTAATGTCCCTCCTTGCAGCATACGCTACAGAATTCTTTGTCTTGCTTTTGGCAGAAGCTTTGCATCTCACGTGTCAGTTGTGTTCATGCTACGATGACCACACCTGGCACAGTTTTTGGGTAATTTGTACCTAATTTTCAGGTTACATGTTGCGTGTCACAAACAACTTGCTTGAGCATCTGCACATGCTTCTGACAGTCACTGAGTCTGATGTGCAGGGCTCCAGATCTTGGTGCAATTGGCTCGTTTGCCGACGCCTTGTACACTGCTCAGCTGCGCCTGCTGCTGGCAGCCAAGATGCCCGTTGTTGGTGCTCCTCAAGATCTGCCCTCCATGCTGGCAGACCTTCGCCAGCATCAGCCCTCAACCACAGCCCCTGCTAGCAAGCAGCTCATGGACAGCATCACCTACTGTGCCCACCTGCACTCCACCATTGCCTGGCTAGCATCAGAGCTGAGCTCAGCTGAAGTTCAGGAGCAGCTGCAACACGCCCTGCTGCACTCTGATGCTGCAATCCGCCTGCAGCAGCAGTTGCGTAGTATCTTTGCTGAGCTCACTCATCAGCGACTCTTTGTGTCATACCTTCTGCAGTACTGTGATGGTAATGTGTCCGAAGTGCTGGATGGGGCTGCGTGTAGAGTGGGGTTAGGTGACTGGACAGAGCCTTGGGCCAATGCAATGAGGTACACAGCTTGCTCAGTCTTTGCCTTTTTCTGTGATGTGCTGTGCAAGTATTGCCTTGATGCACCACCAAGGTTGAGCCATGCCAGCGATTTGCGCCATGCTAACAGTTGCAGCTGTCAGGTTGTGACATCAAGGTCGTTCTCACTTGCAAATGCTATGATGACAAACAATGCTTGATAAAGTAATCATCTATGTTAGCCAGCAGGCTCAAGAAGCAAATCCTGTGCATTGTCCTGGGACAAGACAGCATATTTCTCAGCATGACCCGTACTTGTCCTAACATCTTAGCCCTTGACTACTTGCTTGTCATATCAAGCTCATAGGCTCCTCTGTTGTTTGCAGGCCAAGTCAGGATCAGCATGCTGCTCATCAACCAGCTGTCTGTAGCACAGAAGCCTATGTGGGCTTACAGCGACACTTCCAAGCCTTGATCTCAGCTCATGCTTCTGATGAGCCTCAGAACCCTAGTGATGCAGCTGTTGCTGGTGCACAGCGGTGGCTGGACATTGTTGACCAGGCTGCAAGCGCTGCTGATGCCTCTAGCAAGAGGACACTCAAGTCAAGCATCATACTGCTGGCCTACTACCGTCTATTTGACGTGCACAGATACAGTCCAGCTTTGGCGGAAATCTGTCCTAGGTGAGAAGCTACATTCCAGTAGCTGCAACTAGCAGCATTTGTATGATTGTGATTTTGGCGGTGGCAGTGACACAACCCTTGCCAGTTGCAGTCCAATTAGCCCAGCTTGCAGAGCCTTAAGAAAATCTTGTGTTCTGTAGGCTCACAGCCGCCCTGAACATGACACCAAAGGAGAGCTTCGTCCTCAAGTTTCTGGCACATCTGTCCAGCCAGGACCTGAACCATGTTCACGGTGACACAGACATGGCGTGCATGTTTGACCGTGATGCACAGGCTTTAACAGCTGATAGCAGAACCCAGCGACACTTTCTGGTCAACCTGCTGGCTACTGTCATGCAGCAGCCACCTGACAGCAGCATCCTCTTCACCCACCTGTTCAATCCAGGCAGAGTCCATCGTAGCTTCCCGCTGGGCAGCGTCCGTGCTGATGTAGTTGGAGGTGTCCACTTTGACTGTGGCGTGCAATTCACCGAAGACCATGACATGGTCGGAGCACAGCCTCCCTTGCAAGACCCTGCCTCAGCGCATTTCGTGACCCTCCTGAGTTGGGGAGCCTTCTGCCTGGGGCACATGTTCTTCGATGATGTCCATGCGACCATTTATGGGCCTGTCATGAGCCACAGGGGGATTGACCCCCGAATTAGAGCGGCCTCAGATCATGCACGGCTTTCAACCTTCATGCAGATGCGAGTGGAAAGCTGCTGGCGTGGCCTGCAGCTCAAGGCTGGCCTGTCTACAGATCTGCGCATGCTGGTCCTCAACCAAGGCTTGCACAACTTGCTAAACACAGAATCGGCCAAGCAAGCTGACCGCCAGACCTTTGGCAGCAAACAGGAATGCGTAGCTTTGGAGTCTGCGTTTCGGGATGTCTTCTACGCAGCATACAACAGGAGGCAAGTCGCACCTTGTACTTTGTCTGATTGTGGCTTTGACAGACACTTCCATCACCAACCAACAATCTGCATGTTGTGTGGAATAAGCCTCACTGGCCTGTGTTTTGCAGCTGATTTGCCTCCGGTCAATGCAACTTCTCAGGGTTGCACGCTGCACTGGCCTGGGGATGTCACAACAGTCAAAGCATGTCAAGTGACAGCTGTTTGGTGCAGGCAAGAGATGCAGGCAGAGGTGGAGGCCCTGCAAACAGCAAGCCAGCTGCGACAGCAGTTCCAACAATGGAACAAAGAGGTGCCTTGGACCATGCATGTGCCTGGCCCTGACATGGCTCATGCACAGCAGCCATCCTTTCTGGACATGCTGCCGATGTACATAGCATCAGACAATGAGCGCTGTCAGGCATATGGACTGCTTTCTGCATTCTTGGCCCGGCGTTCAGAATGGGAGGTGCTCAAGTGCATCAGGTGACAGACATATTCCAAGGCTGTTTGCAATACCCATGTTGCATATCTCAGGGCTGTTTGCATGTTGCATAAGTCAAGGTTGTTTTGCAATATCCATGTTGCAGTACTCCCTGCTTCTGCCATGCTTGCTGTCTGCTACCACATTGTTCTGCTATCAATGCAAGGAACTGTCTGCCGTTCAGGCTGCCATGCTAGGGCTGGCATGCATCTGATCAAACATACGCTGTCCATACACCCGCCTTTTGCACCTGTTGGTCTGCATTCTGCTGTTCCTCTGCTGGATTGAGTGGCACATATGCTTTTGTGCAGGCCGGCTCTGCACATATACAACTGGGCGCATACAGCTTTGCGTGGGCTGGTCACCGTGGAGCAAACCCTCAACACCTCCCTACATGAGTATATAGCTGCCTTCAGGCAAAAGGATGCAGCTGAGGTGAGAAATCCCTCTTGCTTTGACATTTGCATGCCAAGTTCTGCTTTTGCATCTGTAGCATGTACACATTCATGTCCTGTAAGCATTTACTGCCATTAGCATATCATCGCAAACATCAGTACCATCAAGGAGCGGGCGCTCATATACCTCGAGACACATGCATAAGGCTCAGACACTAGCATGTTCACATGTTGCATGTATTGCAGGGCATGCGGCTTGAAAGAATGTGGGCTGACCTGAAGCTATACTGGAACAAGTTTCATTCCTCCAAGAATGGCTTTGTGGCTGATGACTGTCAGCCGAACAGTGCCTTCAGTGCGCTGTCAGACCAGACATGCTTGGCTACGTTCCTAGGTGTCAGGAGCGAGGACAATGAGCTGGCCAAGGTCTTGAAAGCCCTCATGATGCTGCAGGTAAATGCCTTGTTACGTACCTCATTACTGTATTTGTCATTGTTTTCACCTGTGGGCTTCTTAATCAAGTACATATTGCTGCTGCTGATTATGTGTGCGGTTTTGTAATTCAGCAGTCTTAAAACATGACAAACATGTCGTACAACTTGATAGGATGCATGTAGTGCGCATGACAGTATGCGGCAATGCAGATATACACCGAGCTTGGCATAAATGTGTCAGCATGATGCAAGGAACTCAAGAGCTTTCCATTTTGTCATGCAGAACAAGTTTTTGGAGGAGGCCCAGGAGTATGGACTCCCTCAGACCCTAGCCAGCATGCCTGTGCACCTGCTCACGCACTCCAGCATGGACCAGTACCTGCTGCAGAGCCACCCTTTCCGCTTTGACTCTTATGTTTACTCACAAGTGGGTTCAGAAGCAACACCTTTGGAATTCAACCTGGAGCGCCTGACTCACCTGGTAGCTCAGAACCTAGCCAGCAAGCGCTTCATCACCAACACCATCCTTGGCTTGCACAAGAACTTCTGCTATAAGCAACCTGAAGCTGAGGACATGGCGGCAGGACAAGCTCAGCAGCGCCATGATGCTCTGCCAGCACCTTTTGCTGCTCCTCTCAGCCCAGACCAGCTGAACACTCTCAGGACACATTGCTCACATGTACAGCTAGAAGAGCTGCAACAGCTGACCAGCGTACTAGATGCTGTGAGCCAGCTTGCTGCACAGCTGCACGATCCACAGGGCCTACAGGAGCTGGATCCTGCTGGGTACATCAAGGATGCTGCTGCTTCACTTGCTGGAAGTGAAGCACCGCAGGCCTCAACTGCCCAGCGGCAAACAGCAAGCCTGTTTCAAAAGCATGGAGTGCAAGAGCTGCAGCTGGCTCACCTGCAGCCCATCAGGGACTTCTTCCTAGAGCAGTACCAGCAGCAAGGCTACCAATTTGCTGATGTGTCTCCTTTGCTCAAGGCACCCTTGGATGTTGAGCAGACAGCAGCTCTGAAGGCTGACTTGGCTCACGGAGTTGCTCAAGATGTGAGCAACAAGCGGGCCCTCACAGAGCTTGTAGCTGCATTGCGTGAGGCAGAGTTAGACATTCTGCCCAGTCAGGCCAATCAAGGCGCCAGCCTGCGCTCGGTGTGTGAGGCATGGGCATACGAAGCTGATGAGTTTCCTGTGTCAGTCATCAACAGCAAGCTGATGTGCAGTCAGTATGTGGCAGTCATGAGGGTGATGCTACAGGAAACTTTCCCCCTGCATTGCCACATTCAGCAGACTTGGCAGTCAATGGTGCATGTGTGAGGTGCTTGTGCATTTGTGGATGCTTGCACATGTGAGGTTGCGCATTTTACAGTACAAACTTCCATTGCACAAATGCAGCTACCCAGAACGGCACCCCTCGCACTTGCATTGGTACCAGGTCAAGCAAAACTAGTGTTCCAACAATGTGAATTTGACACACTTGCTGTGCCAGGTGTTGTGAGAAGGTGAAGACTGTTGCTTAGTTCAGCCAAAGGTGTGGGTGGAGGTGGATGAGGGGAAGCCCCGCCATGAAGCACAGCAGATCAGGCCTGCTCTTCTGCGGCTGCCAATCTGGACAGATGCCGTGGCCAGTCCTGTTCAGAAACCCTCTCAGTGTGCTGACCCAGCAAGGTCCCCTCACACAAACCTCAGCTTGCCCCAGAGCATCAGTTGGCATCGCACCCCAGAGCCCATGGTGGTGAAGGCTATCAGACTGCGATTCAAGCACCAGTCTGCATTTGAGATGCTGCAAGGCATGGTGTGCGGCTTGAGCATCAGTGTCATGCCAGCTGGTCGTGACAAAGCTGACGAAGCCAAGCAAGCAATCTCAGTCGAGTTGCAGCTCCAGCCAGAAGACTTTGTTGTAGTTGATGAACACATGTTGAGAGCAGAAGCAGACCTGCCGGTCTACGTGGATGAGTACGTCAGCATCAGCACCACAGGCGAGATATGTGGGCCAGGAGACTCTGTATACTTGGCCAGCTGGAGCAGGAAGGCCACAAGCCAGAACTTCACAGATGATGCTTTGGGGACGTCCTACATTTTGTCACATGGGGATGAAGCCGATGACTTGTGCCTTGTGGAAGTGTTCCTGCAGCAGGCTGAGGACCCAGGTAGCTGCCCCTACCTGCTGCTTTGGCATGTCTGCACCAAAGCATCAACTGGATACGCATCATTAGCTTTGAAGTGGTCCCTTGCCTGCCGCTTGCTTGCCTGATGTTGGTACTCTGATACCAGAGCATTTTATTGGCATCTTTGTATTGTCAAAAAGCTTTGTTGATGACTCCAGCAATCATTTTTGCAGGCGCATGCAAGTGAATTTCTTTACAGTCACTGACAACAATCAAGATACTGCATGTCCCGGTTGCACTGAACAATTGCATGTTGCTTGCTGCTGTAGATGAGCCAGCAAGTCCTGTCAAGCATGACAGCCAGCCAGTCATGGATTGGCTCCAGCACTTGGCACCACAGATTGAAGACCATGAGATGGAGCCAGCTCCAGAGTTGGGCAGTGGGGTAGACGCACACGCTCCTGCAATGGACATCTCAGAAGACCAGCCTGCAGCAGATACTGTAGGAACTGATGTGGTGATGCAGAGCAGCCCCCCTCCTGCCTTGCCAATCACTGGCGTGCCATCACACACAGATCCAGCACCAGCAGGAAGCGATGTGGATGCTATGTCAGATCAGGCAACTGCATGTGCGCTGCAGAAGGCTGGCTTTGACACCAAAGAAGATGCAGTAGCCTGGTTGGGTGCAGATTGCTATTTGAAAGCAAAGACAGCACTGTCCCTGCTTGGTGTGAGATGCAGCTCAGAGGTGGCTCTGCTGCAAGCAGAACAGGTCAAGGGTGTTGTGGGGATCAAACCCATCCCTCGCAAAAAGCTGTCTCTCATCCTGGACAAGGTTATATCGGATAGTGATCGAATCCAGTGGGTGTTTGAAAGGTATCAACCTTGGCTGGAAGACAATCTGGGAATGGAGAAAGCAGGTATGTCACACACTTGTGCATTGCAGTTTCCGACTTGACTGTAGCACCTACAGCACCACATGATGCGTAACATCAGTGAGACCTTCACAACAGTGTAATAAGCTTCCACAAAGGATGCCTTGCCGACTTGAACTTTTCTACACAGTGCATACATGAAGCTTGCTGTCTCCTGCAGAAAAGGACTTGCCATGCACAGACAAGACTTGCTTGCGCAATTGTTTGTTCAGAATGCATTAGAGAAACTTGAAGTAGCGTAAGCAAGTATTTGATGCTGCAGGTGATGCACGTTTGATGCACAGGGAGGAGGTGATTGCAATCTTACATGACAGCCCACTTTCTGCCCTGGCAAAACATGTATTGACCTTGGCTGCATCAGATTCTGAAGATTGAGCAACTCCTCCGGGGCCTGTACAATTTACGTCTCCCTGGATGGCTTAGTCGCAGAGTTTGACCCATCAAGTCATTAAGGCCCTTCTGGTGCCGGTGTACATTAAACTTGGCCTGCTAGTGAGACTGCTGTGGTGCATGTGTACAATTCTCTTGCCTGTCACTTAGACTGTTGTGCCACACCACTGGTGGCTATGTACATTGCCTGTTGCTGCATTTTGTGTCTGTTATTCTTGTATGAGGAGGCCATGCTGGCCGTGGGGATTTGTCATAACACATTGTCCAGGTTGCATATACAAGTCAGCACCTGCCCTGCAGCCTCCTGATACTCATGCAGCCATATTGAAGAACCGTGGATACTGTGCACAGCGGCCGCCTGATTTTTGCTTTGAAGCTAACTGCTGCTTAACAACATACAGACATTACCCGCTAGTCTGGCACATCTCGACAATGACGAGAACACGCACACTGTCAGAAAGATTCTTTCATGGCACCCTCACTGATACTTGCAGGGACTGCCCTGCATTCTCCCCTCATAGGCATACTGTGCATGGGTTACATGCACCTACACCACAGAGCTATCAATTTGAGACATCACTGCAGACACTATTGAAAAACCTAGCGAACCACATTCTGTGACACGTCAATGGCATATGCACCAGCATGGGTTGCTTGCCAGGCCCAGCTCAACAAGTGAGTCAAGACAGCAGTCAAGAGACATTTTAAAAACGTGTTGCACAGCTGTGCAATAAGTAAGCATGTCAATGTCAAAGTTGGATCCTAGTCAGCATTGCTCTGACCACTTGTTTCTACATCCAGCCCAGAAAACATGTCTGATGCAGCTGGGTTCTGTGTGTCTGACGCAGCAGCTGCATCCCGGCTGCCTGCACTTTGGGGCGAGGTGTGTGCTTTCTCAGACTGCACAGCCTCGTCCAAGGCTGCTCCAGAGGACATGGTCATATGTCTGTCGTCCACTATGCTAGCATCAAGCTCAGCTGTACTCTCAGGAGGCAAGGGCTGTGATGCTGCTGTCAAGCTGTTCCTGACTTGTGCATCGCTGGGCTCGTGGCCACTGCTCACAGCATCAATACCATGTCTACTTGAGTAGTGGGCAAAGTCCTGATCACCATGAGAACTCTGCTCAGATACATTGGCATTGGAGGTTGGCTCAGGTTGCTGAGGATGCTCAAATGGGCTGTCAGCAACTGGGCCAAAAGGCATGTGAGTCACATGATCATGAGGACTGCCTGCTGGCTTGCCCACAGCCCCATCCTGTGTTGGTGATGAGCTGGGGATTGCTGTATCCAGATTGGCGCTGAAGGCGGCCTGCGCTGAGGCATGACTGAATGGCGAGGCACTGCTGCCACGAGCTGACTCAAGAGGCGCTGCTTGAGTGTGAGGGGACGGTCGGCTTGCAAGTGCCACTGGCATTTCTTGGCTTGCTCCTGAAGCAGCAGGACAATGTCAGATCATTTCACAAGACCTTCCTGTTTCCATGAATGTTATTGAGTCTCTATTCAAACTGTGCACCAACACCAAATGCAGGCTCTACACCGAGTGCACAACAGCTTGCTGCCTCATTGATACGTTGGAGCACACATGGACTCAGACTCAACACAAGCATGCGAGCAGCATCAGCAGCACTGTGCATTGAACAATTGGACTAGGTGTCAACCTGCATGACCCGGTGAAGCTGCTGGTGTCGGCTGTGGCTGCAAGGAGGCTGCTCCAGACTGCTGGCTGGCTCTGTGTGCCTCAACAGCAGACATCAAGGCCTCATGCTTCAGGATGAGCTCCTTGTACTGCCTCAGCAGCACAGGTATGTCGTCCATGCGCAGGTCTGGCGCCGAGCTGTACAGGTAGGTGTAGCGCTGCTGTAGCTGACCGGCAGCTTCAGACTGCAGCAGCTGTGACACACCCTCTTGCTCCAGCTCTGCCACTGATGGCCAGGGCTCTGCTGCAGTAGCCGCCTGCAAGCACAACAGCATTGACATTAATAACATGTTGCAGCATCATGGACTTGATGGCAACAACTGACACGTCATGACACTGTCCATGTGAATTGGCTGCGGCCACGCAACTGCAGCTCTCTGTCGATCCCAACAGATTGTTACCATGAGAAGCAGCTGTGAGAGTGTTGTTTACATGGGCATGCAGAAAACAGCAGTGCAGTCAGCTGCACTGACACATCCGTCAGAACTGCCACAATAGAGATTTGGGCATATAGATCCAGGCAGATGATCAATTCTGTGTTGCACATGCAAATCTTACCGGCTGAGGGTCAGCAGCAGGCTGAGTGGCAGTCAAGCTGTTGTTGCCTGCTGCTGAAGCTCCCTGACCGGGGCCCGGCCCTGCTTCTTCCAGAGAGGGCTTGCCGCCGATGGAGGGGGCCAGTATGGAGTGGCTACCGCCCTGAAAGGGTGTGGCAGTGGCAGCATAGGTTCCGGGTGAAGCTGCCTCTGGTTGTGCCAGGTCCTGGAAGGCGCTGCCCACAGGCCGCACAGAACCCTCTTCAGGGCCTTTGCTGGGAGTGTCTGCTGCAGAAGACATGCTGTCAATAATGAAATCAGAGAACATGTTGTAGGCATGGCAAGCAACAATAGGGGGATGAAGCAAGTACAGCATCATGTCAGCCTGATCAGACATGCGATTTTGCAATGCAGTGCAATGCATGCTACTCATGCATGTCTAGCCATCAATGCTTTCAACATTGAGACTGTAATTTGTGCAGCGGAGGGAGTCCGCAAAGTTGTCAAACATACCAAGGTGCTCAGGTGATACACAGCTACACAGGCTGGACATCAGAGCCATCACAAGGTGCAGAGGTACAGCAGCTCTCACTTGCTAATGACGGCTGAGAAGGCTGTGGTGTGAGGCCCATGTTATCTTCAGAGGCAGCAGGTATGAGGGGTGCACCAGCTTTTGGGGAAGCAGGGGTGGGGTCTACTTTGAGCTTGGGGGAGAGGGGCTGAGTGGATGCCGCCTCAATGTCAGGCACGCCTGCTGCAATCATGCGGGCCACAAACTCGTCTGAGTCCATGGTGAGGGAGCTGCTGTTGATGGTCTCAATGAAGGAGGCTGCTGAGTACTGCACACACCACACAGCAGACCCTTGTGCGTCTTCCAAGCACATTTTGTAACAAAGACCATGATGATGACTAAATCTTTATGTAGATCCCGGCTGGCATGCCTGAGCAGGCGACTGACCGTTGAGGCATGGCAGTGAACAGAAATTTCAGATCTGCATCAAGTCAATGGAGTTCATGCAATCAAAGTTGCATGAGGACAAGCCATCAAAGTTGCATGAGGACAGGCCATCTATGATTTGACAAATTGCAGCATGGCAAGACTGGAGGTCTGACTGCATGAAAGGTGAAGACACACCAGCTGTGTAAAGAAGTATGCAGACTCTGACACCATCCTGCTGTGCATTCTGAAGCGCTGGATGTACTCCAGATTAGAAGCCAGCTGAGGGGGATTGGCATGAATGACAACATAGATGAGCACAGGCAGAAAGTCGTCTGCGCCTGCAAAATGTATTTGCACAATATCAGCAAATGCTGTCCTCCTTCTAGAAGAAGTTCACAGCTCGATATGATATGGCCATCACCAGCAACACGCACGCCAACAATCAAGTAACAGCGTCAGCACAGTGCAACTAGCAAATTTTCCAAGAACAATCATATGAGGTGCCTTTAATGCCGAGTAACCTATGTGATGATGCATGCAGCACTAAGTGGTCAGGTGGAGTGACATGACAGTGTGCTGTGGGCAGGGCAGCAGGTTATCATGAAGGAGCCATTGAGCTAGCTTTGTGGCCACAACAGCATTGCATAGTGCCACTACCAGGACTATGCTCTTCAGGGTGAGGTGAGTGCCCGTGGTAGCCAAGATGAGCATTTATGTAACACAGTCTTCAAGGAGTGCATGTGCAAATGCAGCAACGTTGTATACCTCTAGCTTCATTGTCTTGAGTGCCAGCGTTGTGTAGCAAGTTGTTGATCACTCGACAGCAATTCAACACACATACAAGCTTGTCTCTTGGAGCCTGTACAATGATGCAATGTTAGGTGCATGGCGTACGCTTGCAAAGCCCCAAGAGCACACAACCTGTGACCAGCACACACCTTGTAATTGTTGATTTTGTGCAGCTCCTTGATTGCAAGTTGTGAAGAGTTGTCCTCTTGATATTGCTGGGGGATGTCAAGATGGTGTGGTTGCACAAAACTGAGTGCAGCCATACGCTGACTCAATGCCACATCACGCTCTTTGTCAAGCTCTGACTGAGCAAAGGTCTTGTAATATATCTTGGTCATAAGGTATTTTTCGAGACCCTGCACATCAGATGGA
>JAABUK010007877.1_pt1 | contig 15185 bp, 17 predicted proteins | sample 5559141 | NCBI WGS metagenome assembly JAABUK01 (sample SAMN10711869, study PRJNA513367) | rock metagenome | isolation source: Antarctica rocks | place: Antarctica: Victoria Land, Pudding Butte nord | collected 2016-01-03
TGAACCGGCAGAATGCGTCAAAACACTAGCTGCCGAAGTGCTTGCTGTCCGAGGAACAGGCATTGGTGCCCTCGCCCCAGATCAGGGGATTGCGGGCGGCAAGCGTGCCGTTGGCCACGGCGGCGATGGCTTCGCGCAGCTGGTCCACCGTTACGTAGCGCCGCTGGGCGTGGAGCAGGTCCTTGTAGGTCACGCCGTGCTGGACGGCAGCAGCGGGGTCAGGCTGATCCAGCCCCCGCGTTTGTTGGTGATGCGGACGTCCGGGTTGCGCGGCAGGCCCTGGTCAAACTGGGCCAGCGCGCCGTGCATCTCCTGCTGCAGTCCTTCGATGAATGCGCCGGCATCGCGAGGCAGGTTGAGCGCCTGATAGTGGGCGGTGCGCCGGGCGTCGAAGTCGGCCGGCAGGTCATCGTCGGGGTTGCGGTAGCGGTTCGCGCCCGTCACCCAGACTTCCTTGCAACGTAGTTGTTCGCATAGAGCTTCCAGGACGCAGATTTCGTAGGTGATGCGGTCGATGCGTGGGCGCCCCTGCGGGTCCTGGTCCACCACGGCGCCGCGCCATAGCGGGCGGACGATGCCGTCCAGCGGCACCTCCTCCTCGACGGGGTAGTGGCGCAGCCGGGTTTCGGCATAGCGGCGGATCAGGCCGAGCGCACGGATCACCGGCCGATGCATGTCGTTGTTGGATCGGAAGTCGAGGGCGGCCAGCAGGTCCAGCACCGCCCGGCGGTAATGGCCGCGGTACGAGCTGCGGATCGTGGCGCGCGGCGTGGTGCGATAGGTGGGGCCGGTCGCCTTACTCTCGCGTACCAAGTCGCGGAGTGTCTGCTCGCCCACCACGGGGAACACGACCTCGCGCACGGTGCCGTTGGGCTTCTCGACCGCTGCATTGGCCAGGTTGAACAGCAGGTCCTGCTTGCCACCGACGCGCTTGAGGTCGTCTAGCAACTCTTGCTCGACCCTGCTTTCAGCGCGGGCGCCATGTGGTGGACGGTTTCAATCAGCAGGTCGACCAAGGTGTCGGTGACGGCCCGCCCGCGCAGGTGAACATAGGCGGCCATCCAGACATGGCGGGCTGCATCGGGATGGCGGCGCAGTTCGTGGGGCGCCTCGACGGCCACGCCCTGGCGGCACGCTTCCAGGTCCTGCAGGCCCCATTCCATGAACAGGTCCGCGAGCAGGCCGATCCGGCGAACCGCGCCAAGCCTGGCCAGCTCGTCACGCAGGCTGGCGACGCTGGCGCGGCCGGGGCCGGCACGCAGGTGGATGAGGGGAGCGTCTACCCTCCCGTCTGGCACGGCTCCGTCCTCGGCATCGCCGGTCGCCTCGGGCCGGCAGGCTGCAGCAGGGCATCCAGGCTCACGCGCATCGGCGGCGTCAGCGGGCATGGATCGCGGCCGTGCGCCCGTCCTCGTAGGCCCGCACCGCCGCGCGGACGACGCGTGCAATGCGGTCTGGGGTGGCGGCTCGATGCGGAGCGCCCGGCATCTGGCCTCGGCGTCCGCGGCAAGCTCGACAGGGTCGCGGCTCCGGGCGACGGCGTTGTCGCGCAGCCAGGTGCCAAGCGCCTCGGCGTCGGCGACGCCCGCCTCGCGGAAACCGAGCAGGGCGCGTATCTCAGCGCGCTGCCGCTCCGCCGTGCGGTCGGCAGCGTCGGGCAGCAACGGCTCGGCGACGCTCGGCTCCGGCATACCAAGGCTGCGCGCCAGCTCTGCCACTGCGGCTCCATCCACCTCGGCCGCGGCGCGCGGGAACCGGCCTCAGGCGCGAAAGAACAGCAGCATGACGGCAAAGTGCAGCCGGTTGGCCCAGCGCTTGGCCTCGACCAGCGGCCGGTCCGTCAGCGTCAGATCCCAGGCCCCGTCGGGAGCGGAGGCGCTCATCCGGGCGAAGAGGGGCCAGCAGTCAAGGCAGCCGGCCTCCGTTCCCAAGATGCCTGTCCGTCAAACGAGCCCTGACGCCTCCCCACCACACAACCCCATCCCCCGGTGCCACCGCATCGAACCAGGCCGGGGCAGGGCCGATGGGCCGCACCAGCCAGGGCCTCGATGGCGCGGCAGGACCGGGCCAACGCACGAGCTTGCCGCCCACCCTGACCAGCAGCTCGGGACCGGCCCATGACGCCACCGCCGCCCGGCCGTAAAGCACTGATGGATCAATGCCGTGCTTGGCATACTGGTCTGTGCCCGGCGCGGCCGTCACCCCCGCTGTGTCACCACCCCGCGCGGCGCGGTGGCTGCCGTGCCCAGCAGCCGCCCGGCGGTCAGCAGCGCCAGCAGCACCCCGGCATAGACCAGCACCTGCGTGCCGGCGGGCCGGTCCGTGTAGCCGGCCAGGGCATGCAGCGCGCGGCCCGCCAGGCCCTTCTGGTCCAGCAGCCACGACGTGTCCCAGACCCGTGCGCCCAGCGCCGGCAGCAGGTCCGCCTGGATCAGGAAGCCCGTGGCCTGCGCCGCCATGCCTGCCGCCATCAGCGACAGCAGCACGTTCGTCACCTTGAACAAATGCCGGGCCGGGATGCTGACCAGGCCGCGATACAGCAGGACCGACACTGCCATCCCACCCGCGATGCCAAGCAGGGATCCGCCAGCCAGGGCTGCCGCGCCGTCGCCGCCGGCGGCCAGGCCGTACATGAACAGCACGACCTCCGCCCCCTCGCGCAGCACGGCGGCGGCGATCACCACCGCCAGGGCCAGCAGGGTGCGCCCACCGCTGGACACGTCGCGGCCGAGCGCCTTCATCTCTCCGGCCATCTCCCGTCCGTGCCGGGCCATCCAGATGTTGTGCCAGCCCAGCATGGCGGCGGCGGTGGCCAGGATGCCAGCGTTGAACACCTCCTGCCCCACGCCCTGCATCGCATCGGCCAGGGCGCCGGCGAACGCCGCCACCAGGCAGGCACCGCCGATCCCGGCGCCGATGCCGCCCAGCACCCAGCGGCCCCGGCCCGGCACGCCGCGGGTGGCGCCCAGCACGATGCCCAGGATCAACCCGGCCTCGAACACTTCCCGGAACACGATCAGCGCGGCTGCAAGCATCGCCGTTACTCCGCAGCCGTCTTTTGAACAGCGACCAGGGCGCCCTTAGCCTGGTTGTTGAACTCGTCTTCGAACGGGTAGCGTCCAGGCTGCAACGGGCCGACGCGGATCGTCGCCTCGCGGCCGGCGGAAATGATTTTCTCTGCGCCCAACTCCTTGCTCTCGAACTCGGCAGGCGTCGGGTCCTCGTTCCTGACCACCAGCACGAAACGCACGCCAGCAGGCACCTGCAACTCCGCAGGCGTGAACTGGTGGCCCTTGAGCGTCAGACGGAAGGTTGGCGCGTCTTGTGCGACGGCCTGGGCATGGACGGCGAGCAAGGAAGCGATGGCGGCAGCCCCGGCCAGATGGATGCGGTGCATGGGAAGGCGTCCTCGTTTGCAGTTGCAAGCGGTTATCAACTGGGCTACCTCTATCGTCAATGATAATGACTCGCAACTGGATCATAATGATGCGTCTTCCCCTCCTCGTATGCGGCTCCGTGGCTGCCGCGGCTGCCGGCGCCGTGCTGCTGGCCGCCCCCACCGGCGCGACCCCCGCGCTGCGCCCCGCCTTCACCGATGCAATCTGCCTGGCGAAGCCGCCGCGGATCGCGCACGACTGGGCGCGCGGCATCACCTTTCGCGAACCCGGCCAAGTCATCCGCGCCGCGGCCCCGGCGGCCATCCCCAACGAGGACCATGCGGAGCTGCTGTTCAAGCTCGGCCTGCTGGAAGGGCACCTGATGGTGGGACGCGAGCTGATCGAGGCGAACCAGCCTCGCCTTGCCCTGCCCCACTTCGGCCATCCCGTACGCGAGCTGTATGACGACATCCAGGGCGAGTTGAAGCGCCGGGGCGTGAGCGCCTTCGACGGTGAGCTGATCGCACTGGAGGCCCTGGCCGCAGGCAAGCCGCGCGACCCCGCGACGATGGGCAAGCTGGACGGCGTGCTGCGAATCCTGGCCGCCGTGCGCGCCACGGTGCCCAGCGGCCTGCTGGACAACGAGCGCTTCATGCTCGGCGTGCTAGGGGAAGTCGCCACGATCGCCGCCGAGGACTACAGCGAGGCGCTGGAGGGCGGGCGGATCGAGAAGCCTGTCGAGTACCACGACAGCCGCGGTTACCTGTCTTACGCCGACAAGGAGCTGCGCCGAATGGAGGGACGCCCGGAGCTGCGCGGCTCCCCGCGGCTCGCGGCGGCGCGGGCGCGATTGGACGAGATGCGGGCCATCGTCGGCGCGCTGATCCCGCCGGAGCGGCCGACCCGCTCCGTCGCGACGTTCAAGGGCATCGTCGGTCAGTTCAAGCAGGCCGCCGCTCCCGGCGCCTGACGCGCGGGCCGCCGTCTAGCGGCCTTCCACCTTCCCACCTGATCGAAAGGACTGCGTCATGCCCCCCATGAACGCTGCCCGCCGGGTGCTTGCCGCGTGCATGCTGCTGGCTGCCTCCGTTTTCGCCCAACCCGCCCTGGCCCAAACCTCCGGCCCGTCCGGCAACCCGCAATCGTCGCCGGCCGGCAGCGGCACCAGTAACACCACCCCCGGCAAAGCCGCGAGCCCCGCCGGCAACCCCCAGCAGGGCCTGGCCGGCGCCCCGGAACCCGGCCTGGGCGTCACCTACGGCGGCCAGATTGACAGTAAGGTGCAGATTGACGGCCGCTTCAGTCGTAACCGCTCCGGCTATGCCGAGCTGTATGCGAAGTCGGTCGCGACCGCCTACGTCAATCTGGGCAGCGCCGTATCCTTCCGGGCAGAGGGCACCTATGAGAGATTCCGCAACCAGACCTCGACGACGGCCTTCAACTCGGAGGGGTTGTACCTCAGCCAGCTCTACGGCACCTACACGCTAGGCCCTGTCACGGCCTATGCCGGCAAGATCCATCCGCGGTTCAGCGTGGGATACGACCAGGTGCCGGGCATCTACGACACCTTCGCCAACGACTACGAGCAGAAGGAGCGCATCGGGATCGGCGCGCTGGTGAACGTGCTGCCTGCCTTTGGCCGCCACACCCTGTCGGCCGAGACGTACTACCTCGACAATAGCGTTCTCAGCCGCAGCCTGTTCAGCAGCCCCAGCCCGGACGACCCGGCGACGCTACGCCCCGGCCGGCTCCGCACGCGCTTCGGCGGCGCCGGCAACACCGGCCGACCAGACAGTTTCGACGTGGCGCTGGACGGCAGCCGCATCCCGGGGCTGGAGGAGCTGCGCTACCACCTCGGCGTGTCTCGCCAGGCTGTGAATGGCGAAGGCGAGCGGGCGGAAGTGGGCGTGACGGCGGCCTTGTCCTACACCTTTCGGCTCTCGCCGCGGGTATTTGTGACGCCGTTCGTAGAGTATGCGCACTTCGACAACTTCGGGGGTACGGCCAAGGAGACCCGTGACTATGTGATCGCCGCGGCCGAGTTCACCTACCGCAAGTATGCGCTTAGCTTCGCCGCCGCCCCGCGCCGTGTGGCGGCGGCCGGCGACGAGCGGCGGTGGGACCTCCAGTACAGCACGACGCTGAAATACACGATCATGCCGCGTCTGACGGTTTCCGCCGGCTACATCCGCACGCGTGACGCCGGGGCGGTGGAGAACACCTTCGGCACCGCCGTCAACTACGTCCTGAGGTTCTGATTTGCAGGGTGTCTATTCCGACTGGGCCGTGACGCTGCCGTCCGAGTGGCTGGTGTGGCTGGCCACCAGCAGCGCACGTATGGCGGTTTACCGGATGCAAGGTTGGCACGGGCCACTGCGCCTACTGCATGTATTGGGCACGGCGACGTTCTTCGGCGCCATCGTGCTGCTGGACCTACGCCTTCTGGGCGTGCTGGGCCGCGACCTAGCACTGGACGCCCTTGCCCGCCTGGTGCTGCGGGTGACGCATTGGAGCTTCGGTGTGTTGCTCGTCAGTGGCGCGCTGCTATTCATATACGACCCGATTCAGCAAGGCAGCCATAGCTGGTTCCTGCCCAAGATGGTGCTTCTGGGCTTGGCAGTGGCCAACGCCGCGCTGTTCAGCCTGCCGCGCCGGGCGGGGCTGCGCTCCATTGGCGCCGGGTCGCTGACCCGGCACGCACGGCTGGCCGGGGCGCTGTCCCTAGTGCTGTGGGCCGGGGTGATCGCCAGCGCGACCGCGAACCACGAGGAGCGGCCAATGGTGCGCGGGCGGAGCGTGGTGCGGCCGGTTCCTGCCGCTCAGATTGAGTGACTGCCCCACACGATGAGCAATCATCCACAGCCGGTCGAGGCTCGTGATCGATGCGTGTGAGGCCCGAAATGCGCTTTCGGTTCATCTTATCCGGAATTTCCAGACCTGTCCGTCAAACGAACCATGACCGGCCACCCCAGATGTGTCCGTCAATCCTGGTGTAGGGACGAGAAAACGGACACACTGGTTGCCGGACGGGAAAACGGACAGGGGCTACCTTGGCGAACGTCGGCTACGCGCGGGTCAGCACGCTGGACCAGGACCTCTCGCTCCAACTCGACGCCCTGGCCGCGGCCGGGTGCGTCAAGGTGTTCGAGGACCGCGCCTCCGGTGCCCGCACCGACCGCGCCGGGCTACAGGCGGCCCTCGACTATGTGCGGGACGGTGAGGTGCTGGTGGTCTGGAAGCTGGACCGGCTCGGGCGTTCGCTGCCCCACCTGATCGAGACCGTTACGGCGCTGTCCCAGCGTGGCATCGGGTTCCGCTCGCTGACCGAGGCCATCGACACCACCACGCCGGGTGGGCGGCTCATTTTCCATATCTTCGGCGCCCTCGGCCAGTTCGAGCGCGACCTGATCGGGGCACGGGCGGGCGCAAGCCCGTCATCACCGATGACAAGCTGACGCGCGCACGCGGGCTGGTCGGCAAGGGCCTGACCGTGCGCGAGATCGCAGTGTGGCTAAAGGTGGGAAAGACAGCGCTCTACGATGCACTCAAGGTCGAACCGACCTGACTTCCGGCCCCGTGCTGGCCATCAAGCCGCCCGAAGTGGCGGCTGGTGACACGAGTGTTGGGTCAAGGCCAACTTTGTCAACCCCGGCCTGCTCGGCTCACGCGAGGGATTTCAGAAGCGCTTCGCCGGGCCGATCGAGCGGGATCGCGACGCCCATGCGCGCCAGGCCTTGCGGGCGCTGATCCGTCCCTTCCTGCTGCTGCGTACCAAGGCTGCGGTGCTGAGTGAGTTGCCGCGGAACCATGAGGAAGTGTGGTGTTTACGCCGCAGCTGCCTGACCTGCACTGGTTGGATTGTCGTTCGCCAGCCCTGGATACCACCGTTCGAACAGGGACCGGAGCGTGCCGTCGAGGGCACGGGTGCGGGTTTGCAGCAGCAGGTGGGCGCCCCGCCGGGTCCACTGCATCTGCTGGCGCTTGGCGAAACGCTTGCTGACCACCGCGTTGACCGTGCTTTCTGCCATGGCCGATGAGATGCGCTCACCCGATCGGAACCGCTCGCCGTAGTTGATGAGGCTGCCAGCGTTCAACGTGATATAGACGGCAAACTCCTGCGCCGACCGAGCAAACTTGCCCAAATGCGGGTAGTTCAGCTCCAGCCCTTTCACGTCGTCTCGAAGGTCGCCAGCCTGATCTCGCACACCACAACAAAGCCCCAAAGCCGTTCGTCTGCACCGCGTCGGCAGCCTCCATCCTGGCCAAACTCGACCGGCTACCTGCATCATGTGTTTGAGTCACTACACTAGCTGCCGTTCAGCCAGCCCGGCGGCCAGCTGCTGTGCCACCTGATCCGCAAGCTCGACGAGAACACCTCGTTGCTCATCATCACCAACCGTCCTCGGTATTCGCCCCGACCAACGAGCCCGCCTTGCCCGCCGAGGTCCGCTGCCCTCCAAGCCCCGTTGCCGCCGCGAACGGGCCGTTGCAAACAGCGGCGCTGGCCAGCGTGCATCGGAACGGCGGTGTCGCCCTGTCCGAGCGCGAGGACCAGAATCCTGCGATACCTGGTTTCGGGCTCGCGCAACAAGCTGATCGCCTGCGACCTCGGCATCACCGAGTCGACGGTCAAAGTCCATATTCGTGCCTTGCTGCGCAAGCTCGGCGCGGGTAATCGCACCCAGGCCGCGATCTGGGCGATGAACCACCGGAGCGCGGTGGAGAACGGCACCTTACCGTCGCTCCGGCTGGGTCTCGCCGAACCGTGTTCTGCCGCCGGGAGCGGCGCGATGACCACTGACATCCTGCTGCTGGGCACGGGCGCCTTCGCCGGGCGGAACGGGGCGCGGCTGGACTGGCTGCGAACCGCGGCGAATGCCAGGGCGGCGATCTTCGGCACGCAGGCCCGCTTCACACGCACCGGGCCGACCTGCTGCAGGCCGCCGCCGCGAGCGACCTCATCGGCGGCCTGCGTCCGGCGGTCGTGGTGCAGGCCGCCTCGATCCAGACCAGCGCCGTGATCGCCACCACCGGCGATGCCTGGAGCCAATTGGTTGCCGAAGGCGGGCTGAGCGCCACGGCGGTGTTCCAGGCCGTGCTCAGCGCCCATGTCGGCCGGGCCGTGCGTGACGCGCATCCGGCGGCGCAGTTGATCAATTGCTGCTTCCCGGACTTGGTGAACGGCATGCTCGTGGCGATGGGGCTGCCGGTCGCCTGCGGCACCGGGAATATCTCCATCCTGGCCAGCGCCTTTCAAGGCGTGCTCCGCGCCGAACCCGGTCCCGAGCGGCCGCTGCACGTGCTCGCCCATTACCAAGTCCTCGGGGCGTGGCGCCGCCCGGCGGCCGAGCGGAGCGGCCCCAGGCCGCGCGTCTGGATCGCCGGCAGCGAGATCGCCGACGCTTACGACCGCTTCAACTCCGTCCTGCTGACCCCCGAGCCCGCCATCGAGGTTTCGGGGGCTGCCGGAGTGCCCTTGATCCTGGCAATGCGACAGGCCGAACCTGGTCCGGCCACGTCCCAGGGCCGCAGGGCCTGCCGGGCGGCTACCCGGTCCGCTATCACGGCGGCGCGCTGTCCCTGGACCTACCCCCTGGCCTGACCCGCGATTCCGCCATCGCATGGAACGCCCAATTCGAGGCCGCAAACGGCCTGGTGCTCGATGGCACGCAGGCCCGGTACACGGGCCGGCTTGCCGAGCTTTTGGCAGAGATCGACCCGCAACTGGCGGCCGGGTTCGACCTCCTGGAGCTAGATGAAGCGGCAACCGCGATGCAGGCTTTGCGGAGCCACTTGGCGAGGCGCCCCGCCCGCAGCCGTTGAGCCACCTCGCTACCGGCCCCGGCCCAGCTCCGCCGCATCCAGGGCGCGGCAGCAGCGGATCAGCCCGCTCACGGCCACCCGCGCGAGGGCCCGGCTCGGGAGCGGGCGCAGCGTGGTGTCCGGGATCATCCAATCCTGCTCCGGCCGATCAAGCACGCGCAGGCTGGCCTCGCGGCCCAGCAGCGTGCCGAACGCGATGCCGCGGCCGCTGAGCCCCACTACGGCAGTCAGGCCGGGGGCGAGCCGATGCACGTGCGGATATTGGCCGGCGCTCATGCCGACCCAGCCCGCAACCGCGCTCTCCCAGAGGGGCGGCGGCAAATGCGGGAACAGCGTCTGCACGCGCCTTGTCGCCAACCGGGCCCGGGGCCGTCCGCGGCTACTGAACGCCGGCCCGTCAACGCTGACGTGCAGCCGCCCGTCGGCGCGCAGGCGGATGCCGGAATAAAGCCGTCGCGTGTCGGTCAGCGCCTGCCCGCCCGGGAGCACGGTGCGGCGCAGGGTTTCCGGAAGCGGCTGGCTGACCAACTGGTAGCCGCGCAACGGCACCAGGCTGCGGCGCAGGCCAGGCCAGAGGTCGCCGGTATAGGCGTCGGTGGCGAGCACCACCTGGCCGGCCAGCACCTCCCCCGCCGGAGTCGGCACAAGCCATCCCGCTGCGGTGCGCCGCAGCGCCAGCGCCGGGCTGCCCTCGAACACCTGGGCGCCCGCGTCCAGCACGGCGCGCCCCAGGCCGCGTGCGTAGGCCAGCGGGTTGAGGCAGCCGCCGCGTCGATCGAGCAAGCCCGCCCGATAGAACGCGGTGCCCGTTTGCGCCGCGAGTGCCCCATCATACAGCATGCCGACCGCGGCCCGGCGCCGCTGCCCATCCGCCGCCCGCCGCACCAACCCCTCCCGCGCCGCGCGTGTGTGCGCCGCGAAGATCAGGCCGGTGCGCGCCGGCTCGCAAGCGATGCCGTGCCGTTCGATCAGTCCGAACACCAGGTCGGGCCCGGCCCCCAGCCCGTCGATCAGCCGCTCCCCCCAGTCCGGGCCGAAGGTGGCCAGCACGTGCGCTTCGTCATGTTTGGCATAGGGCACGACCTGGCCGAACGCCCGGCCGGAGCCGCCCCAGCCCACCTCGCGAGACTCCAGCACCGCTATTGAGCAACCGGCCTCGGCGAGGTGGAGAGCCGCGGACAGGCCGGTGAACCCCGCGCCCACGACGGCGACATCGGCGCGCTGCCTGCCCTCCAGGGCGGGCAGGCGCAGGGGCGGGACGCCACCCTGGTAGGTCTCTGGCAGCGGCGTCGGGTCGGCAAGCGGCCCGCGACCGGCCACCCCGGTCAATCCACCACGATCAGGTCCCGCGGCGCCTGCGACAGCAGTTCCGCGCCATCCTCGGTGATGAGCACGTTGTCGATCAGCCTGACGCCAAGCCGCTCCCGGGGCAGGAACACCGCGGGTTCGACGGATACGACCATCCCCGCCCGCAAGATGTCGGTGCTGCCGCCGAACATGTTCGGGCTCTCGCCCCAGGAGGGAGGGAAGCCCGGCGCCATGCCGTATCCCGTGGTATGGGCGCGGTATTGGTCGAGCCCCGCCTCGGCGATCACCCGCTTGGCCGCCTCGTGCGGGACCACCGCGGGCACGCCGGCCCGCATCTCTGCCAGGCACGCGTCGGAGGCGCGGCGGATCACGCTGTACAACTCGGTTAGCCGGGCCGAGGGCGGACCCAGGCTCCATTGGCGGCCGAGCGTCGCCGTGTAGCGCCGCCTTGCCGCGCCCATCTCCACCAGGCCGGTGTCGCCGCGGCGCATGCGGCGCTCGGTCGGCCCGCCCAGCGCGAAGGCGCTGCGCTCGCCGGTCATCAGGTTTATGGTGCTGGCGGGCAAGCCGCTGCCGTTGCTGAGCAGCGTGTGGTAGGCGACCGCCGCCAGCTCCAGCTCCGACACGCCTTGCGTGACCGCGCCGATGAGCTTATCGAGCGCGAGCGCCCCGATGCGGGCGGCCTCGCGGACATAGGCGATCTCGGCCGGGGACTTCACGGCGCGCAAGACCATCAGCAGGCCGCATGGTTCCTGCACCAGCGCCTCGCCCAGCATCGCCTTGAGCCGGACGTAGTGGCCGGGCTGCAGGTAGCCGCCGGGCACCTCCATGCCGACGCGTGCGCCGCGGATGCCCAACTCATCTAGGAAGCGGGAGAACGCCTCCATCGGGTCCTCCGGCTCGCGGCCGTTATACAGGCGCAGTTCGTCGGCCATGGTGTCGGCGGCGAACTCGATCTCCTCCGTGCCGCGGGTGAACATGACGAGCTTGCCGGGCTTGGCCGAGACCGGCAGGCATTGGAAGACGGTGTAGCTCTTGGTGTCTTGGCCGATCAGCCAGCGGATCGAGACGGGATGCAGCACCAGCAGCCAGTCCAGCCCGGCATCGCCGATGGCGTGGCGCAGCCGGGTCAGGCGATCCGCGAATTCGGCGGGCGGGAAATCATGCTTGGACATGGTTCAACCTTGTGGGATCGGGTGGGCGGTGGGACGACAACTCGGATTCCACCAGGCGCCAGACTTGGGCCTTCAGCGCGGTGTAGTCCGCCGAGAGCTGCACGGAGACCTGGCGCGGCGTGGGCAGCGGATTGTGCAGCACCGCCTTGATGCGGCCGGGCCGGGCCGACATCACTACGATGCGGTCGGCCAGGATCAGCGCTTCATCGATCGAATGGGTGATGAACACCGTCGTCTTGCGGCTGGCGGCGTGGATGCGTAACAGCTCCTCCTGCATCACCTGGCGCGTCATGGCGTCCAAGGCGGCGAAGGGCTCGTCCATCAGCAGCACCTCGGGGTTCGCGGCCAGGATGCGCGCCAGCGTCACGCGCTGCTGCATGCCGCCCGAGAGTTCGGTGGGGTAGCGATCCTCGAACCCGGTCAGCTTCACCAGGTCGATGAAGCGCTGCGCCGTCTCGCGTCGCGGGAAGCGGCCGACACCCTGCATCTTGAGACCGAACTCCACGTTGCCGCGCACGGTCTTCCAAGGGAACAGGGCATAGGACTGGAACACCATGCCGCAGCGCGGTTCGATGCCGGTGATCGGCACGCCGCGCAGCATGACCTGCCCGGCTGACGGCTGCAGAAAGCCGGCGAACATGGCCAGCATCGTCGATTTGCCGCAGCCGGAGGCACCGAGCAGGCAGACGAACTCACCCTCCTCGACATCGAGCGTGAGGTCCCGGATGGCGACCAGGCTGCCCGCCTCGCCGGCGCCGAATATCTTGGTCACGTGCCGCGCGGCCAGGATCGGCTCAGCCACCGCGGCCGGCCTCCCACGGCAGCAGCAGCCACTCGAGGCGCAGCGCGAGCCAGTCGGCCACCAGCACGGTGAGCGAGATGCACAGCATGCCGACCAGCACCAGCGGCAGGTTGCCCCAGTCCTTCGCCTGCCAGATCAACGCCCCCAGCCCGTTCTGTGCGGCGATCATCTCCGCCGTCAGCACGCAGGACCAGGAGATCGCCAAGGTGACCTTCAGCCCGGCGATGATGCCCGGCAGCGCACCCGGCAGGATCACCTCGCGCATCACCGCGAGGTCGCGCGCGCCGAGGTTGCGCGCGGCTCGCAGCAGCACCGGGTCCACCCGCCGCGTGCTCTCGTAGGTGTAGAGCAGGATGTAGATCCAGGAACCCATGAAGACGATGGCGACCTTCTGCAGTTCGCCGATGCCGAGCCACAGGATCGAGAGCGGTATCCAGGTGATCGAGGGCAGCGGCCGCAGCAGCGATACGAACGGATCCATGATCGCCTTCGCCGGCCGCCAGACCCCCATGACGATGCCGAGCGGCACGGCGACGACGGCGGCCAGCGCAAATCCCAGGAACACCCGCCGGGCCGACACGGCGACATCGGTCAGCAACTCGCCTCGCATCAGCACGAGGCGCCCCGCGTGCAGCACGTCGCCCGGCGACGGCAGGAAGATGGGCGCGATCCAGCCCAGCCCGGTCGCAGCCCACCACAGCCCCAGCGCCACGGCCACGGCCAGCACATTCAGGGCCAGCAGCGTATGCCGGATACGCAGCCGCGCGGGCAGCGCGGCCGGCGCAGCCAGGACCGCTTCGCTCATTTCAGGGCTTGGCGATGAAGCCGACACTCTCCCACTTCGCGGTGTCCGGCAGGGACGGGATCTTGCCGTTGTCGTACAGCCACTGCGCCAGATACTGCATTTGCCCGCTATGCAGCTTGATGTGCTCCGGCCAGTTCTCGGTGCCGAAATACTTGAACTGCTTCATGGCCGCGAGCACCTCATCCGGCGGCTTGCGGAAGTAGTGCGCGACGGTCTCGGCCGTCTCCTGCGGATGGGCGTTGGTGAACTCGACGCCCTTGAAGATCGCCGCGACCAGCTTGTGCGCCAGCTCCGGCTGCTCGGTCGCCAGCTTGCGGGAGATGATCATGATGTCCGGAGAGGCCATCGTGCCGAACTTCTTGAAGTTGGGCGTGTCGCTGTCGAGGCCCAGCAGCTTGCCGCCCGGCGTGCCCGCGCGCACGTTGCTCAGCAGCGGCTCCCACACGCACGCCGCGTCCACGTCGCCCTTGGCCAGCGCCGCCGCCATTTCCGGGCCCGGCAGGTTGACGAACTGCACGTCGCGCTCGGTCATGCCCTCGTTTTCGAGCAGGCCGTTCATGGTGATCTGCGCCGAGGTGTTGGCGGCGACCTTCTTGCCGCGCAGGGCCTTGAAGCTGTCGAAACCCGGCCGGGCCCAGCAGCCCTCGTTGCCCGGCGAGTCGTCCACGTTGGCGAAGTAGGAGAAGCTCTGGTTGCCGCGGGCCATCTCGACGATGGCGGCGATGCGCCCGAGGTTGCTGAACGCCACCGAACCCGCGGTCAGCGCCGCGATGCGGTCGGCAGAGGCCGGGATGTTCTTCAGCTCGGTCTCGATTCCCTGCTCGCGAAAGAACCCCTTGTCGATCGCCAGCATCAGCGGCACCTGGCCCCACCAAGTGTTGGAGGCCGCGAGGTCGAGCTTCGCGGGCTGGGCCAGGACGGGGACGGGGACGGCCGCGGCGGCCAAGAGCAGCAGGGCCGCCAGGGCTCGGGAAGGCAGGGCTCTAAGCCGATAATTGCCTTGGGTCATGCGCAGGTCCTCTCGGGTTATTCCGCCGCGACCGCCGTCTTGGTCTCCAAGCGCGGGATCACCCGCCGGCCGATCAGGTCAATGGATCGCATGACTTGGTCGTGCGTGGTGCGCCCAGCCTGCAACACGAAGATCATCTGGTCCAGCCCGGCTTCGGCCCATTTCTCGACCACGCGGCAGATCGTGTCGGGGTTGCCGCCGATCGCCATGCCGTCCTCGATCAGCTCGTCGTTGCTGCGGTTGCGGAATTTGCTGACCACGCCCTCCACGCCCCCGGCGGTGGCGAAGCGGACCTGGTTCAGCTCCGCGTCGTTGTCGCCGTTGTACCAGCGCGCCGCGGCGCAGGCCATGTCGCGGCCGGTGCGGTCGTCTTCGTGGCAGAAGGCGAGCGCAAAGCCGGCCACCTGTTCGTTGGCGCAGGCCCCCACGAACCCGGCGGGATCGGCGGTCCGGATCGCCTGCCGGTAGCTGCGGATCGCATCCCGCGTCTCGGCGATGCTGTTGCGGGTGACGCCGATCACGCCCAGCCCCTGACGCCCCGCGCGCTCGTAGCTGCCCAGGTTGGATGCCGCCGCCCAAAGCGGCGGGTGCGGGCGCTGCAGCGGCCGCGGCAGCACCTGGCGGGCGGGCAAGTCGAAATGTTGACCCTTGTAGCCGGTGAACCGATCCTCCCGGAACATCTGCATCACGGCCTCGGTCGCCTCCTGCGCCCGCTCCCGCTCCTCGGCGCGGCCCACGCCATAGGCGTCGACCATGTACGGGGTGGAGCCTCGTCCCATGCCGAACTCGACCCGGCCGCGGCTGAGCAGGTCCAAGGTCGCCACCCGCTCGGCGATGGCATAGGGGTTGTTCACCGTCATCAGCACGACCGAGAATCCCAGGCGGA
>JAABUK010007878.1_pt1 | contig 15185 bp, 13 predicted proteins | sample 5559141 | NCBI WGS metagenome assembly JAABUK01 (sample SAMN10711869, study PRJNA513367) | rock metagenome | isolation source: Antarctica rocks | place: Antarctica: Victoria Land, Pudding Butte nord | collected 2016-01-03
GCCCCAGGTCTGGCCGCCGCGGCGCGGCGGGCGGGCGTCGCGCATGTGCCGCTGGACCGTGGTCTTGGCGACGCGGATGCCGAGCTTCAGGAGTTCGCCGCGGATACGCTCCGCGCCCCAGAGCCGGTTGGCGACGGCCATCTCGCGGATGAGCGCGATCGTCTCGGCCGCGACCTTCGGCGACGGTGTCGCCTTCCCCCGCGAACGCCAGCGCAATGTCCGGCGAAACTCTCGTCAAATCAGGTTCAACAGGGCCCAACGATCATGCGGTTGCCACTAACGTAGGCGTGCGTCAGATAATCCGGCGCGCCTACGATCGGTCCGGTACGCCCACTACCGTTGAGGCGCGCGGCTGTCGCAACGATGAACAAGACCCCCACAATGCTGGCGGTCTTCTTGTTAATGGTCGCCACCCCGTACGGGCAAGACTATCGGAGGCGCATAGGGCACGTGGAGTAGGTCGGCCGCCTGGCGCCGCGCGCGGGCACCGCGCCGGTCGTAGCGCGCCGTAGTGCTGACGTCGGCGTGGCCCGCCATCTGCTGCGCCGTCGCGAGGTCGGCACCCGCGTCGAGGAGGTCGTGCGGGGACAGGTCGTCGACGCCGGCCTCGGCCGCGCGGCGCATCAGCACGTCGTAGACCGCCTGCGTGGTGATCCCGCCGACCGTCACCCGCCCGCCCTTCAGTATCCGGCGGAAGAGCGGGCCGGGTGCGCGCCCGCGCACTGCGAGCCAGTCCGCGAGGGCCGCGGCGGGAACGCTGATGGGCGCGCGCAACCTGTCGCTGGCCGCGATCCGGTCCGCAATCGTCGTTGAGGCGTGGATCAGCAGCTTGCGTGTAATAGTCAGGCTGACCCCTCGCTCGACGAGAGCTGAGGTTATGGCGGATTCGAGAGATGGCAACAACCACGGTGCGCGGCGGGCCGCAGGAGCGGGCGACGATCTCGCCGCTGAGGCCAGCTTGATTGATGATGGAGGATAGCATACCGTGTGCGGCGGTAGTCGAACTCGCGTCGCGCGGCCGTACTTGAAGGCGGCAGATCGGGATGCATCCACACCAGGGGCTGGGCGCCGGTCGGCGCAGCGGTGGGTATCATCCACGCCCCCGCGCGGCGATGGTCGGCGCGGCGCGGTAGCAGATGCAGGTGTCGGCCACCCGAGCGCCGAAGTGCTCACGATCGCGCGACAGGGTCGGCCTGGAGCGGAGGCGCTGGGGCTGATACGCCCCTGGTCACGGCGACGACCCGAAGTTGGCAGGCGGAGCAGCGCCACGTACGCCAATCCTGGCCCCGACTTGGTTGCGCACCAGTGCTCCGGAACGCCGCTACGTCGCGTCCCCGCCCGCGGCAAGCGATCTATCGTGCCGCGCAGGTGCCGCGAGTTGTGCGCAGAGTGTGGGCAAGTCAAGGTAGAGGATCCGTACCTGTGGGCGGTGACACAGCGCGGCAACCCGCGCGGCGATCCTGGAGCGGGTCGCTGTGTGCCCGGCATTGAGGGCCCGCTCCAACGTTTGGGGGTCGGGGAAAATCACCGCTGCCGTTTCGTCAGGTGTCGCCGAGGCGTGGAAAAGCGCCGCGCGAAACAGGGTCGGCAGCACGGGAGCGGTCTGCGCCACACGCATCCACAGGGCCTGGTCCCCCAGGGAGAGTCCGACCCGATCGAGCAGTTCACGCCGCGCCGCCGCCGCCGCCGCCAGTTCGTCATGGCGGCGCGTGTCCTCACTTGTCTGCGCCAGCAGCGCTCGACGCTGTGCGACGGCGAGTGCCGCTCGTTCCGCCGGTGCGGTATAGCCCGACGGGGGCGCCCAATCCTCCTCGATCATCTTGCGCAGTCGCCCGGGGGTGAGTCGCCGGTCCTCGGGGTCGGCTTCGCGGAGCCAATCATAGATGGCGAGCTGGCGCTCCAGGATCGCCGGGGGGCTAGCGTGCAGTAGCTGCATCGCGACACGTCGTGTTACGCCACGTTCGACTAATGCCGTCTCAAACGAAGTAACAACAACAGTGCTCGTCGTCCCCGTTTGCGGTGGTTGTTGTTGATCAATTTCGGGATCAATCTGGGGATCAGTCTGAAATTCCTTTAAAGATTGGATCAGATCAGCCGCTTCGAGGTGGTCGGAATCGATGGCTGGATCGGGACCATTCGTGTCGCTGGTTCGGGACAGTTCCTCCGTTTGGATCGCGACAGTTCGTCGCCCTGGATCGGGACAATACTCCCGTTTGGATCTGGACAAATCGTCTGTTTGGGACTCCGGGACCGTCGAGGGCGGTGTCGGCACGAACAGATCCAGCGGCGCACGAGCGCCGGTGAGTTGCCCGAGGGCGGCGAAATCGATCGTGTACCACTTCGTGCGATCGCCGGGCTGGGCGTTATAACGGCTGGTGGCGAGCAGGAAGCCGGCCCGCTCCAGGCGCGTGAGTGTTCGCACCAGGGTTTCCGGCGCGCGAAAGTTGAACGGCGCGAACATATCCACGTCGCGAGGACAGACCCAGCGGCGCCCGTCCCGTACCGGGGGACGGCGCTCATCCGCAAGCCAGTAGCGCAGCTGCTGCAGGAGGAGGGCCTCATCGAGTCCGACCCGGACCGCGAGGTCGACCACGATGACCAGGGGCGGCTCATCGATCAGGAGGTCGCTCGGCGGGAGCGGCGGGAGTGTGCCCGCGTCAGCCATTCCCGCCGCCTCGTCGCGCGTGATGGGGCGGCGCGCGTGGCGCTGCGCTGCGACGAGGCGTGCGACGGGCTCGAGCGCGGCGAAGTCGATTGTGTACCACTTCGTCGCGTCGCGCCGCGGCAGGTCCGGCTGGATCGCCGCGATCAGTCCCTGGCGGACGAGGGAATCGAAGGCACGCTGCACCGTCTTCGCCTTCCAGAACGGGAAGTCCCGTTCCTGCCAGCGCTCGAGGCTGGCGCGTGCCCAGCGGCGCCCCCCCCAGACCTGCGGCTGTTGCCCGTCGCCCAGGCGGTACCGCACCTGCTGGAGGACGATCGCCTCGTTCAGTCCCAGCGCGGCCACCAGACTCGGCAGCAGCAGGAGTGTACGACCACCGATCAACAGATTCGAGGCCGGGAGCGGCGGCAAATTCATCATCGTCCCCTCCCCGCACTAGCCCCACGATGCACCTCCGCCGGGTGCGCTTTACCCGATTGTAGCGGGTTACGGGCCAAGGTCGGACCGGGGACGCCATGGTGCACGCCCCGCCCATTCATACCCGGGGAGGCGCGACCGTACGCGAGAAAGGTGCGCGGGGGCGCGATCGTGCCACGTGCCGGTTTGGCAATGTGCGTGATGACGCGCCGGATGGTGCGCGATAACAGCCCCAATTATTCCGGGCCATGAATAGGTGGGCCGATTCGGTTCAGGATAATGGCCCCGATTATTCGCGATTATGAATGGGCGCCGGGGCTTGGTGCAGGATGACGCGCCCAAATATTCCCGGTTATGAATGGGGGATCGTCGGCGTGCGCCAGCGTGTCGCGCCCCAGGCGGACCGGATGGCACCGTCGCCATGGCGCGCCCGCGGGCGACTCAGAGCTCCTCGAGCCAGCGCGCCAGGCGCGCGCGGAATTCCGGGGAGGGCTGGACATCGGGAATACTGCCGCGCTCGAGCTTGCTGATATAACTCTGGGACAGCCCGAGGGCGGCGGCAGCGGCGGCCTGGCTGAGGCCGATCTCCCGCCGCCGGGCCTTGATCAGCGCGCCGAGCGCGACCGGGGAGGTGGGGATTTCGGTCGGCGGGGGCGGGGCGGCGACCGGCGCGGGCGTCGGAGCGTGCAGCGCCGATTGATAATAGGCGATGACGGGCGGCGGCGGGGCGATGAGGAGGGTCGCCTCCCGCCAGCGCTCGACCCAGCCGCGTTGCTGCGCGATCGCCTCGTCCCAGTCGCGATAGTGCCACGCCGCGATGACGCCGTCGCCTTGCAGGGTATCCAGCGCGTGTTCCAGCCGTTCCCGCGTCCGTGCGGGGAATCGGGTGTTGACCGCCATCCCGCACGCCTCGAGCAGGGCTCCGGCGCGATAGGGTTGCGCGCGCGGGCCGTCGGTGCTGATGCGCCACTGCCAGCTCAGGTACCGCGAGAGTCGTTTCTCCCAGGTCTGGCGGTACGGATCGTATTTGAGGGCCTTGGCCGACAGGAGGGCGGTCTGCTGCCCCGGGCCCATCAGGAACTGGGCGAATACCCGGCCCGGCTGGAAGACGAAGCGCTCCATGTCGACCATCGTCCCGGTGCGGTCGACCACGCCGTAGCGGTCGGTAATCACGAAGGCCCGGCTCTGCAGGCTGCGCCTGGCGCCGTCGGCGCCGTCGACGTCGGCGATGTTGATCCAGAGGTTTTGGATGTGGGCTAGCGCCTGCTGCATCTCGCCGCGCTGCTCGACCCGGAAGCCGACGCGCCGCCCGTTGTCGCGCGCCCGCGGCTGGATCCCGCGCATCGTGAGGAGCCCGTCGACATCGGCGACCGCGCGGTCCTGCGACGAGCGCGCCTGGGAGAGCCACAAGGCACTCAGGGCATCCAGGGCATCCGCATCCAGATCGGAGAGTTTGTCCCGCTGTTGCCACATCAGCGCGGCCCAGGCGTCGACCTGATCGGGGGGCAAAGCCTGCCCGTCGGCACCAGGCGGGCGGAGTTGCGCCTGGCCGCTCGAGTGCCCGAGCGCGAGGCGCGCGGTCGGCCAGGGCGTGTCCTCGGCGTGCTCGAAGGTATTCAAGTAGAGGGCCTCGCGGACCGCCTGATAGTGCGCCGAACTCATCACGGGGAGATACCCGTCGGCGAGCGGCGCGGTGAGGGCCTCGGAGGTGGGCGCGGTCGGGCCGGCCGAGGGCAGGAGCGCCGCCGGGTCCGCAGGGGCGGCGTCGGCGAGGAGGAGGGCCAGTCGCGCGGGCGACGCATGGCCGAGGTCGAGCGCCTCGACGACGACCTTGGCGAGTTCTTGCGCATAGGTGCTGAGTAGCTGATCCGAGCGCTCGCGCAGCGTGAGCGGGTCCGCCCCGCGGAGATGGTCGGCGAGTCGGCGGTGGTATTCCTCGACCGAGAGCTCGCGGATACTCTCGGTCCCGAGCTCGCGCCGGATCGCCGCGCCGGCCCAGGCGGTCTGGTGGGACCAGATCCACTCGAATAGCCCCTGCCACGGGTCGTAGGTGAGGATCCCCGGCTCGTCGAAGAGGTGGCGCATCAGCGCGACGAGGTTGGCGGCGATCCCGGTGGTCGATCCTGACCCGGACGCGATCGGCCCTGACGACGATCCCGCCTCTGCCCCGAAGGCGTTCAGGAGCCAGGGTACGGTCAGGGCCGCCGCCAGTTCGTAGAGGGGTGTTGTCGCGCGCAGTTGGTCGGTGATGGCCAGCAGGTCATCGCGCGACGGGCGGGTGGTGGCCGCGGCGGCCGTCCAGAGTTCCGGGGCGGCCAGGACCCCATTCAGGGCATGGGCCCAGGCCGCCACATCGATGTGGCGCGAGACCTGGCCGGCCCAGCGCGACGGCTCGAATTCTGGCACTGCGGACACTACGGACGCTGGCGGACTGGGCATTGCGCGCTCCCCCTGGTCTAGGCGCCCGTCGGGCGGTTGCGCGCGCGCCACTCGTCGAGGGTCGCGAGCATCGCGTCGAGGGCCTCGGCGACGGCAGGGCTCATTGCCAGCGTGGGGTAGGCGCCGATCAGCGCGTGCCCGCGATCGATGAAATTCCGTGTGGCCACGTCGATCGTGCGCCGGGGATTGACCGGCAGGACGCCCTCCTCGTTATGGTAACTCTTGCGGCCCGCAAGAGTTACCATAACGTCTTCCTCGGTGCCGCCGGCGTCGAGGAGGGCCTCCGCCTGCCGGGCGAGCTGGCGCGCGACGGTCGTCGTGACCCGCTCGCCCTCGGCGCGCCGGTCGGCGAGGTGGGCGATGGCGCGCTCCTGGATGGCCGGGGTGAGGCGCAGGAGTTCCTGCGCTTCGCCCTTGCCGAGCGTCCCGGCGGCGACCGCCGTGGCCAGGGCCTCGCGCGAGTAGAGGCGCAGGTTGCGGCTGATCCGGCTCTCGCTGACGCCGAGGCGACCCGCGATCGCCGCCTGGCTGTAGCCCTGGCCGATGAGCCCCTGATAGGCGCGCGCCTCATCGTCATCGGAGAGATCCTCGCGCTGGAGGTTCTCCACTAGCATCTCGAAGGCGCGCTCGTCGGCGGCGGAGTCGCGCACGACCACCGGTATCTCCGGGATGTCGGCCAGACCCGCAGCGCGCCAGCGCCGCTCGCCGTTGACGATGATGAAGCGCCCTTCCTCCGCGGCGGGCCGGACGCGGAGCGGTTGCAGGATCCCGACCTGTTTCAGCGATTCGGCGAGCTCCTCGAGCTTCGCCTCGTCAAAAACCTTCCGGGGCTGGTCCGGATCCGGGGCGAGGAGGCGGCGTTCCAGGACGAGTGCACCGGGCATCTGGCGCTGGCCCGGTTTGCCGAGGAGCGGCGAGGGCAGGGCGGTCGTGCTGACCTGGCGCACGGTGTCGCGCAGGGCGGCCACACGGTCGCGGCTTTGTTTGCCCGCCATCAGCGTCGCTCCATGAAGGGGGTCAGGTCGGGTGACGCGGTCGTGTCATCGCCGAGTCGCGCGAGCACCTCGCGCACGAGCGCGCGATAGTCCGCCCCGGCGGTGGTCCCGGCGATGTCGTAGAGGGTCTGGCCGGACATTGCCGCCTCCTTCGTCCGCTGACTCTTGCGGATCACCGTGGTGAACGTCTCCGGGTACTGCGCGCGCAATTCCTCTTCCACGACGCGCGTGACGATGGTGCGACCCTCGGCCATCGTCAGGAGCGGGCCGAGGAAACGCAGGTGCGGGTTGAAATACTCGCGTACCGTCTCGACCGTGCGGAACAGGAGCTGCAGCCCCATCATCGCGTAGATCTCGCTGTCGATCGGCGCGATGAACCCGTCGGCGGCGACGAGCGCATTCACGGTGAGCTTGCCGATCGAGGGGGGCACGTCGATGACGACGAGATCGGCGCTCAACCCTTGCAGGGCGCGGCGCAGGCGCAGGTCGCTCGCGTGGAGCTGCGAGAGGGCCAGGTCGGCATCCGCGAGGAGGATGTTGGCGGGCAGCAACTGCAGGTGCGGGCGGACCGCGATGAGCACCTCGCGCGGCGGTTTCCCGTCGACGAGCACCTCGCGGACCGTTGGGATATCGGTGGCCTGGACGCCGAGCTGCTGCGAGAGCGTCCCCTGGGGATCCATGTCGATCGCGACCGTCCGGAGGCCGAGATCGGCGAACCCGACCGCGAGATGCAGGGCGGTCGTGGTCTTGGCCACCCCGCCCTTCGCGTTGGCGATGACGATAATCTTCATCGCGTCTCCTCGCTGTCCGGGCGCCGGTGCGCCGCGTGAACCTTCCGGATCTCCGCCTCCCGGAAGGCCGTGAGCGCCTCGCCGGGGATGCGATAGGCACGCTTGCCCGGACGGAAGGCCGGCAGACGCCCGCTCTCGATCAGGTCGTAGAGCGTGGCTCGCCCCACGCCGAGTATGGCGCACGCTTGCCGCACGCTGAGCGCCGCTCGCCCGAGATCTCCCGCCGCCGCCATCATCCCCTCGCAATCTGTCTGGTTCGTGGTGCTGTCACCGCCTCGACGATGTCAAGATGTACGTACATCATGCCACGTTGCGCGCGATGTGTCAAGATGGACAAGGATAGCTCCCGATAGCTGGGCGCATGGCCGCTATGTTATCTGGCATCACCAGTCGCCGTGGCAACGCTGGGACGTGATGTGCCGGGGATGTCACGTCGATATACCGCTCCGGATCCTCGGCCGGCGAATGTGGCGGGTCGCGAACTTGGCCGCCGAACGCGACGGGTCCTCGCCGGGGGGGGCGTCGGCCGCCGCTTCGGCCGGAGAAGGCAGTGGTCGCCGCCGACGCCCGCCCGCACGATCGAGCCTAACCGTCGAGCGGATCGCGGGGCATCTGGGAGGCAGCGATTCTGCGTATTGGTTGCACTCCCCGCCTCTCTGCCGGTGAGCGCTTCGCTCCTGTGGTCGTCGTGGTCCAGTGTTGCCCGATTCGGGTGCAGGGATTACTCGTCGCCCCTCGCAGGTTGCAGTGTGCGTTGCGGTCGAGGCGGTCAGCGAAGCCCTCGATACGGGCGAACAATCGCGTGATGGCGAACAATCGCGTGATGATGTACTGCATGTCGCTTTGCGCAACGCGTTCCATGATGGCGTGACATCGGCGGCGGCGCACGTCCGGTTCGCCTCCGACGAGCGGGCCGTGAAGCTCGACCTGATCCCGCGCGAGTTTCACGCCGCCCAGGGCGATCCAGGTGGTCGAGGTGATGCGACGCGCTCATCGCGGTCTGCTAGGGTTGGCACGGGGAGCGGTAGGGGGCGACGGTGGTTCGGTCTGGTGGGATACATGGGCGTAGTCGTCGGGCGGGGCCTTGCAACGCCCGACGACTACGCGCTGCTGCTGGCCGATGTTCGGGCGATCATCGCGGCCGGGCGGGGGCGCGCCGTCGCGGCGATCAACCGGGAGTTGGTCGCGACGTATTGGGCGGTGGGCGAGCGGATCGTGCGCGAGGAGCAGGGCGGGGCGGCACGGGCGGCCTATGGGGAGCGCACCCTGGCGCAATGGGGCTGGACCCACTATCGTGCCCTGATGCGCCTGCCCGACCCTGAGCAGCGGGAGTTTTACGGGCGGCTGGCGGCGACCGGGCGTTGGAGTGCGCGCCAATTGGATCGCGAGATCAATGGTCGCCTCTTCGCGCGCGTCGGCCTCTCGCGGCAGGTCGGCGATCTCGCCGCCTCCTTGCCTGGCCCAGCCGTCGACGACCGCGCGCGCCCCGGCCGACGTCTTCAAGGATCCCTACATCCTCGACTTCCTTGGGCTCGCGGATACCTACTCTGAGCGGGACCTCGAGGCGGCGATCCTGCGCAACATCGAGCGCTTCCTGCTGGAGTTGGGCGGCGACTTCTGCTTCGTCGCGCGCCAGCGGCGGCTGACGATCGATGGGGAGGACTACCACATCGACCTCGTCTTCTATCACCGCTCTCTCCGCTGCCTGGTGCTGGTGGATCTGAAGCTGGGGGCCTTCGCGCCGGCCGACGCCGCGCAGATGCAGCTCTACCTGGAATGGTCGAAGCGGCACGACCGGCGCGACGGGGAGGAGGAGTCGATCGGCCTGATCCTCTGCGGCAGCCGCGGCGAAGAGGGGGTGGAACTGTTGCTGTCGAGCCAGAAGAACCGGATGAAGGTGGTGCAGTACCTGCTGCCGGAGGACACGGCGGCGTTGAAGGCGCGGCTGGCGCAAGTCACCGCGGCCTATGAGGAATTGCATGAGGGCGCGACGGGTGCGGAGCCGGACGCGCCCAGCCCGGATCGCGTGGGTGAGGGCGTGCGCCAGCGGCAAGGGCAGCAGGAACGCGGCGTGGGAGACCAACTGCGGCTCCTTGCCGGAGAGCATGATCCCCCCCCGTAGTGCCCCGCGAGTCGCCCGATGGATTTCGTCACCGTTGCTACCCTGTGACGACCATCGCGACCCCAATCAGACGCTATGCACAGGCCGCGCAGCGGGAGTACCGTCGGCGATCTGACCAGGATGAAGGCCGCGCTGGTCGCCGAGAACGCCTTCCTGCGCCAGCAGCTCGTGGTCCTCGCCCGCCAGGTCATGCGGCCCGCGTGCACCCCCGCCGATCGGCTCCACCTCATCCTCCTGGCGCGCCACGCCCCTCATCGTCCAGCCCGAGACGCGGCGGCGCTGGCACCGCCAGGGGTTCCGCCTGGTCTGGCGCGCCCGGTCACGCGGTGCGTCCAAACGGCCGTAGATATCGGCGGAGACGGTCGTGACCATCCAGCGCCTGGCGGCGGCGAACAGGCGGTGGGGCGCCGAGCGTCTCTGCGGGGAACTCCGCGAGCTGGGCATCTGTGTGGGCAAGCGCACGGTCCAGCGGCACATGCGCGCCGCGCGCCCGCCGCGACCCGCCGGTGACGGGCAAACCTGGGCGACCTTCCTGCGCAACCACGCCGATGCGGTCTAGGCCTGTGACTTCCTCCAGGTCGTCGCCCTCGGATTCCGGTCGCTCGTCGCGTTCTGCGTCGTCGAACTCGGGTCGCGCCGCGTGGTGCACGTCGGGGTGACGCGCCATCCGACTGACGCTTGGGTGGCCTAGCAGCTGCGCGAGGCCACGCCCTTCGACCAGCGCCCCAGGTACCGCATCCGCGACAACGACGGCAAATACGGCCCCGCGTGCGCTCGCGTCGCAGCGGGCAGCCGGGGCACCGTCCTGCGCACGCCCCTCCGGGCACCGCGGGCGACTGCCACCTGTGCGCTTCCTTGGCAGTGTGCGGCGCGAGTGCCTGGATCACGTCCTCGTCCTGGGCGAGGGACACCTGCGGCGCGTGCTACGGGAGTACGTGGCATACTTTGAACACCTCGCGGCCACACCAGGGTATCGGGCAGGCCATCCCCAGTACCCCAGCGCCCGCGCCGCCCTCACGGATGTCAGCACCCATCGTGGCCGTCCCGGTGCTGGGCGGGCTGCACCACAACTACCGTCGGGCGGCGTGACCGCCCTTTGCCGCGACACATTGCGCCGGATGACGACGAGAGCCAGCACTGGCCTCGGGGGTATAGCTCCATTATAGCGTGCGTGGCGTGACCTCCCCGGCGCGTCGCGCGTTCGGGATCGGTAGCGGTGGCATTGCAGCGTCGGAAAGGCCAGGCTTCCATGTTGACCACGCTCTCTCGGCTCATGGCGCACCTGTTCCACCGCGACAATACATCCTCCCCGCCGCTTATCCCGCCGTACGCAGGCGTGGTTATCCCGCCGCGCTGGGGTATCCCCGACGGCTGTATGGAGAAAGTACCGCCCCTCGCGGAACGTCACGGTTGGCCGGTCGATGCCGCTTTCTTGGTTCGCTGCCATCTCAGCGAGGTGTCTGACGCGAGCTACGACAGCCCGCCTCACCCGTCAGGCGACGGTGAGGGCATCTGAACGGGCCATACAGCCCCCCTGCCCAGGGGATCAGACCAGCGTACCGCCCGGACCGGTATTTCTTTCCCATCGCGCGGGAAATCGTCGCGCGCTCCGCTACACTGGTCCCGAACCGCGGCAACAAGGCACCACGAGGCCCGATGACGAGGCCGGAAGACAGAGCGTGCGACAAGGAGCCAAGCGTATGAGCGTCCCGCAGCGCCCCCGCGACGATTACGATCAGGAGGTGGTGGTCCGCGAGGAGCGGCAGGATATCGTGACCCCCGATGGTGGGGTGGCCGCGCAGGATATCGCCGTCGCCGAGAGTTATGACCGGACCGAGGCCCGCTGGGCGACCGCCGACTGGTTGACCGGCATCGTGTATTTCCTCGTCAGCCTGATCGCTATCCTTATCGCCCTGCGCGTGGTGTTGAAGCTCCTCGCGGCCAACCCGGACAGCGGGTTCGCCCGTTTCATCTACGGCGTGAGCGGCCCGTTCGTCGGCCCGTTCCAGGGTATCCTGGGGACGCCGGACGCCGGGAATGGGGCGACCTTCGAGTTCTCCTCCATCCTGGCGATCGCCATCTACTTCCTGGTGGGCTGGATCGTCGCCAAGATCATCGGGCTGGTGATCGCCCGCCCGTCGAGCGGGGTCTCCGCCACACGCTCCGTGGGACGGCGCACCCGCCTCTAGTGACGCGCACCGACCTCGACTATATTCGGGTCGTGCCGCTAGTCACCGCTCGCCAGTCGCGTGTTGGGCTCCCGGCGTGCCTGTTGCTGTGGCTTGCGGCTGAACAGATCGACAACCGCTGACCATAGCGAGCGTGTGGACGCGGGGTGCTGGGTTTTCGTGGAGGGTGCCGTGCCGGGTCGTGCGCGTGGCACCGTCACGCGGGGGGTCGGTGCGGCAGAGATGACCGGCGTGCTGGGGCGATACGCCGGAACAGCGGGTCGTGGTGCGGGGGCCTGCGCCGGTTGCTGCGCCGGTTGCTGCTCGGGTTCCTCCTCGTGGCCCTCCTCTTCCTGGTGCTTCTGCTCCTCCTGCTTGACCAAGAGCAGGTCGAAGAGCGCCGCGAAGGCACGCCCCCAGCGCCGCCGCCCAGAGGGCCGGAGAGCGCCCCAGGCCCATCGCCAGGGCCACCGCCGGGTTGAGCACGCCATGAGTCAGGAGCAGTCCAGCACCCAGGGCCGCGCCGATGGCCACACCGCCGCCCGCCTTGGGCACCCACTTGTCCGAGACGGCCACCACGGTCAGGATCAGCAGCCCCGCCCCCACGAACTCGCCGACCGGTCTCCCGGCGCTGTAGCTACTGAGGTCGCCGATAGACGGCGCGACCTTGGCCGCCAGCAGGGCCCCCACCACCTGCGCGACCAGATAGAGCACACCCTTCACGACCGGCTGTGGCCGCGCCACCAGGCGGCCGACCGCACCGCCGAGGTTCGGTCCTGCTGCCGCCGCACGCTGCAACCCCTGGCCGAGGTCGCGTCGCTGGAATCGCACCAGGAGTCCCTCCATGTAGATTCCAGCGGCGCTTCAGTTTAGGACGGCAACGTCCTCGACATCCTCGTGCCGCCCAAGCGCGACAAGTGCGATGCCATGCGTTTCCTGCGGCAGTCGCTCCAGAGCCTCGCGAACGTGTCATGGGTGGTGATCGCGGACAAACTCGCCAGCGATGGGGCGGCGCTGCGGGAGATGCTGCCGCGCATGGCGCACCGGCGAGACAAAGGACTGAACAACCGCGCGGAAAACGCGCACCGTCAGAGGACGCGCGCGCGCGAGCGACGGATGCGGCGCTTCAGGAGTGCGGGGCACGCCCATTGCTTCCTTGCCACTTACGGCTCGCTCGCTTCACACGACCGAGTATCACAGAAGCAGCCCGAATCGCCAAATGTTACTCGAATTGACAGTAAATTGCGTAGCGTGCCATGTTGTCCGCTCGGGTATCGCCGCACGTCCTGCAGCGATTCGATCGCGTCTGCCAGCACGTCTTTCACCGCCTCCGGTTGCTCGCAAGCGAAGCGAAAGTTATGCATTGCAACTGATTGGGAAAGTTGTCGTCGACCTTGGTAAAGAGTCCCTGGCATGGAAGTTGCCTTAATTTTGCAGTGAGATAATTCGGCTCCATCTGGGACTGGCCGCCGAATCGCCGCAAGATGCACTAGCAGTTCGGCAGTTGGTTGAGCGATTAGCCCACTCAACTAAAGCCCCTATGGCGAGGGTTTTCGGTGCGTAACGTGCGGGTGCGCCGCTAGACAGGTAGGAAATAGTGTTCGATTATCTCATTGTTGGTGCCGGTTTCGCCGGTAGCGTACTCGCCGAGCGGCTGGCCAGCCAATCGGGTAAGCGCATCCTTCTCCTCGATAAGCGCCCCCACATCGCCGGTAATATGTACGATCACTACGACGACGCCGGGATCCTCGTCCATAAATATGGCCCGCATATCTTTCATACGAATTCGCGCGACGTTTTCGACTATCTCTCGCAATTTACTGCCTGGCGTCCTTACGAGCACCGCGTTAGGGCCAGTGTCGATGGGCAGCTAGTACCGCTTCCGATCAATCTCGACACTATTAATCAGCTCTATGGTCTCCAACTCACCGGATTAGACGTCGCGGGATTTCTCGCCGAGCGCGCTGAACCAACCGCACAAGTGCGGACCTCTGAGGATGTCGTCGTCGGCAAAGTGGGCCGTGAATTATATGAGAAGTTTTTCCGAGGTTATACGCGCAAACAGTGGGGCCTCGATCCTTCCGAACTGGATGCTGCAGTGACGGCCCGCGTGCCGACGCGGACAAATCGCGACGATCGTTATTTCACCGATACGTATCAAGCGATGCCACGTCATGGCTACACGCGCCTCTTCGAGCGTATGCTTGCTCACCCCGGCATCAAAGTCATGCTGAACACCGATTTTTGCGATGTGGATGGTGTGATCCCCTATCGTGAACTGATCTATACCGGTCCGATCGATGCCTTCTTCGATCATCGGTATGGCGCACTCCCCTACCGCTCCATCGAGTTCCGCTTCGAGACCTTAGATCGTGCACAGTTGCAACCCGTCGGCACGGTTAATTATCCGAATGAACATCCCTACACCAGGATTACCGAATTCAAGCATCTCACCGGTCAGGAACACGCGAAGACAAGCGTGGTCTACGAGATTCCGCGCGCCGAGGGCGACCCCTATTATCCGATACCGCGTCCCGAAAATGCCGCTCTCTATCGGCGCTACCGGGCGTTGGCGGAGACAACGGCGGGAGTCCGGTTTGTCGGTCGTCTGGCGAACTATCAGTACTTCAATATGGATCAGGTTGTGGCGCAGGCTCTCAAGGTCTACCGCGATATCGTCGCGCGCGATGCTGCCGCCTACCCAACCGCGATGCCCCCCTCCAGCCGCGCCGCGCAACCTCCGGGACAATTGGACCAGTCCGACGCTACCCCCGATCCACTCGCCGAAAGGGCCGAGGGTACGGTGCTGTCAGATTCGCTACCATGCGGCTCGGAAGTTGTCCGTCAGGAGGAGTTTCTCGGCAGATCTGCAGTGGGAGTGGACGATTGATGCCAGGAGTGACGGTAGCGGTGTCTGAGGAGGGTACAGCGCTCCTGTGTTTCTCGCATCTACGGTGGGATTGGGTCTGGCAGCGCCCGCAGCATCTCCTGACGCATCTCGCGCGTCTGAGCGCACAGCGAGTCTACTTCATTGAAGAGCCAATGCTGCACGACGAGGATGACGCGGGGCTAGCCCGCCCGGGCTGGCAATTCAGCGAGGTTGCGCCCGGGATCACGCGGTGCATCCCACGCTTCGACGCGACCTGGCCGTTCTTCCTCGAAGCGGGCGGAGCGGATACGCTTACCATGCGGAAGCTGCTCGCCGAACTTTGCCGGATGTATCGGATCACGAATCCGCTTGTGTGGATGTATACCCCGCTGGCGCTGCCATTGCTCCAGGAATTCGAGGCGCGGTTGGTGATCTACGATTGCATGGATGAGCTCGCCCTCTTCGCGGGCGCGCCGCCGTCACTGCGCGATCGCGAGGAATCTTTACTGGCCCGGGCGGATATCGTCTTCGCGGGCGGGCGAAGCCTTTATAAGGCGCGGGCGGGACGTCACGGCAATTGCCATCTCTTCCCCTCGAGCGTCGAGCGTGAGCATTTTGCAGGCGCGCTCGCAGCGACGACGCCGATACCCTCCGATGCCCGGCCGGGCGCGCCGACCTTTGGTTTCTACGGTGTCCTCGACGAGCGGCTCGACCGCCATCTC
>JAABUK010007879.1_pt1 | contig 15184 bp, 3 predicted proteins | sample 5559141 | NCBI WGS metagenome assembly JAABUK01 (sample SAMN10711869, study PRJNA513367) | rock metagenome | isolation source: Antarctica rocks | place: Antarctica: Victoria Land, Pudding Butte nord | collected 2016-01-03
AAAGTTCTTAAAGCTTAATTAATTATATAGAGCTAATAATTATAGCTCAGATTCTATAAATAGTATTATTAGATAGCTAATTTCTGAGACTATAAAATAACTTAATCAGATTTTGATTAGCTCTTTTTTAAAGTAAGTGCACTCTGATTTTTAGTTAAGAATAATAATATAATTTCTATTTTTTGAATTGAAATATTAATATATATTATTATTCTTAACTAAAAATCAAAGTGCACCAACTTTAAAAAAGAGCTAATCAAAATCTGATTAAGTTATTTTATAGTCTCAGAAATTAGCTATCTAATAATACTATTTATAGAATCTGAGCTATAATTATTAGCTCTATATAATTAATTAAGCTTTAAGAACTCTTTAGAAATTTGATTAAATATTAGTTTCCAGCTTAATTAATAATTAATTAATAGATATAAATAGATTATTATATAGAGATTTACTAGCGCTCTCTAATAATACTATTTATAATATGCTAGCTAGAAAGCTCAGTTTACTAGAGCTGATTAAGATCTTTTTTATCTTTTTAATTTTAATGTTCTTTCTGCCAAGACTGCAGCGAATTTTAACGCTAAAACGCGGCAACACTAATCTCAATAAGACATGTTGCCCATTCAGTGACACAGGGAATATCGCCGAAGATCTAAATTAATGTTTAATAATCGAAATTCGCGTGTTAAATCAATATAAAAGAGCGTCTTTAAAGATTATTTGTGAACTAAATTATATAGTTATCAAAACTGTTAAGTTTACAGCTTAAGCAAAAATTCAAAGAGAAGCAGATCTCATAAGACGCTCTAAAAGATCTCTGATAACATCTTCAATAACGCTAATATAGATCGAAGAAGCGATCATTCATTCTTATAATAAGTGTGATATTCCAATCTACTACAATTCGCACTATTGAAAGAGATATTTAATAGCTTTATAGCAGAAAATAAAGAAAGTTCGAAAAAGATCTTCTTCTCAATTAAATAAGATGATTTAGATTTAAGGTTTCAGATATAGTAGCTCATTAGTCAAGAACAAATTAAGGATATTTTAATGTTATATTATTTAGTCAATATAAACTGACGCAATTTATAATAGAGTGATAAATAGCGAGAATCATTTCTTTAACTACAAATCTATTAGATTCGTTATCGCGTGCAATCTTAAATTCAAGTCTGATACTCTTATCATTATTAATATAACTCTATATCTTCTAAATATTCGAAGTATAATTCGGAATATAACTTATATTATAATTAAAAGATATATAGAATTGATCATCTAAATTAATTAAGAGCTGCTATCGCAATCTTTATTAACACGCTTAAATATATATTAGAATTTTATTATTCAGTTAGACTTTAATGAAGTAGCTGAACACTTACTTCGCTAAAAGCACATCGAAATTTGATAGAGAAGTATCTGAAAGTATAATATCTTTCAGCTGAAAAGTGGGAAGATTGTTCTATTAGTTATGACATGATATTCTATTGAAATACGGAGTATTATAACTAAGTCGGAACTCCGTGATACAGACTTATTTCGCTGTAACGCTATGCCCTATTGAACATAGCGTTATTGTCGACTTCACTGTCAACTCCGCCGTCAACGATCTTATATAATGAAGGCATTCCTTCAGATTCTGTGAGAGAAGAGATATAAAGAAGATGACACACTAATTACACAGTTAAGTAGACTATTAATGTACAGAATCAGAATTCTTATTGTATTGAGTTGCAAACTCATATTTATCAAATTATTCATATTTAATATTTAAAGACATTCAGCTCGATTGAGCTTAATATTATATCTGCGTTTTCAATATATTCAGAATTTCTAACTTAATAAAAGTTTAAAGTGATGATCGCCTTTTCATTAGACTAATAAAAAGACTCATTCAATATTTCTATTTTATTTAATTTTAAGTAATAGATCTCTATCTTATCTAAGATTCAATTACTTTCTTTTATTCTCACATCTTTTAAAGAGATAGATCATATCAATTTTGCTGTTAATAATGTTTTAGACACTTTTTCCTCTTCAGATTTTAGCTACACAGCATAATCCTTATATAACATAGAGTTGGGAGATGACTGTCTCTCTCAAATTAGCTAATTAAATACTATTCACTTCGAACAGCACTCCGCCCGTACTACTTATAGAGAGGCAGCTGCTTAGAAACTTAATAACTTACGTGTTTAGATTAGATGATGAGATGATGAAATAAGAAGTTCAATTGGCATTTTCTCAATTAGATTACACATCCGAATCACAATCTCATCAGAATGAGATGAAGATTGATGAATCTATATCGCTCGAATCTTTGATCAATATTAACATTGAGACTTGTCTAATCTATAGAGATATCATCTCTTTTAATGTGAACGAATCTGTAAGAGCGCGCTGTAATACTGATTATTAATATAGTAGATTGTATATTACAATCATTATAATGATTACTAATCAAAGACAATATAATATAGTATGTCTTTACTTACTATTTAAGAGCCCGGAATTTGCATAATAACAGTATGACATATGTAATAGATTTCAGACTTATATAGAATGTGATGCAGATTTAAGATAATGAATTCAGAGCAAGAGACATTATTTAAAGCGTTCGAGAATGATCACTTTAATGAAAATCAAATCATCAGCAGTAGCTCAATTGAACATCAATATTAAATGAGACTAAATAGAATAGAGAGATATAAGCTGCTTTCTAATCTTATATTAGAGCGAGCTGTGAATATGAAATATGACGTTATCCCATAACAGAAGAAGTCATCAATAGAAACGCGATCAGAATATTTCCCATTTCTCAGAAATGTAAAGATTAGATTGATCTTCATGTAACCTCTAATCTTTAGATGTCTTTAATCATCCCTCAGTTACACTCCTTAACAGCGAATCACCGGCTCGACAGTTCTGACAGATGTGAACATTCTGTGCGCTAATAAGCTTCTGAGTTTTTTTTAATATTTTTTTTATAATCATACTGCATACAAGTTTATAGACTATTACAAGATTTGTTGGATGAGCTGATTTCTTTTAAGGAGATTCTGCTTTTCTAATTATGATCTAAACTGATTATGATTCTCTATCTCTAATTTATATACAAAACATATTCATAAATATAAAGTGTACACGCACTCAGAATAGTTCTTTTTTCTCGCTCTTAGTCAATAAAGATTAGCGGGATATTCAGGCGATTAAGCTCTCCTATCTCATATTCATATCAGTATTTATTAAGTTGTTCTACTTTCTTTGTTTATAGAAAAAGTCTCTGTCTCTCTTCTTTCTTCTATTCCCCCAAAATAGTGGATTTTAGCATAGAAAATCTTTTACTGAGATAGACTTTTAGCTGCGAAGTCACTTGCTCAGATTTATATGAAGTTATATACTCATCTTATAATAAACAGCTGTTTAAAGTGATAGCTATTTATTAGAGTCTATTGATCGTACGCTCGCACCGTTAAATTCTGCTAAGTTGGGATGAAATAGACTTCGAATTGGCTCGAGGAAAAACTGTTCAGATGATATGAATATTCCTGTTATTGATTCGAGAGTTGGGATGGAATGAAGAGTTGAATCGGTAGGATGGGATGAATGGAAGGTTCGAAGGGTAGTTGCTATCGAATCTATCATGATAGGAGGGTGATCCATAGGGTTTTCGAGCCTGCAGAATTTTCGCCCACTAGCGCCCACTGCCTGCGAAACAGCAGCGCAACGCACGCAAAACAACTGCGAATTGCCTGCGTGCGCTATGAGAATACTAGTATACTGCGTGTTTGGTATGATTTGAGTAGGGAGGCGTCAAATCGAGTGCGTAAAGGGTGCGTGTGTTGTATAGAGGGTGTATGAGGAGGAGGAGGAGGACTTTTTCATGAGAGTCCCAACTCTGATGTGCAGTAAACTGCCTGTTTCAAAAGCCCACAGCTCACACACGCACACAACAACGTGTGTGAGCCGCTTTCTGCTCTTGTTTGGATGGATCTTGGTTTCTCAATGCTCAAGAGCAATGATACTTATCCCCAGCACCGCGAAAAGGTGTCCATCCACGCTGGAGTAATGAGCGTAATTCGAGTGGTGGAATGTACTCAGGAAGCTCAGGAAGAGGGCCATTGTCGAGTTCAGGGAGGGGCTCAACAGCGACAGGTCGAAGCGCTGTTTCTGGCTTATTTCGAGCTGTTTTTGAAGTCAATTTTGGGGCAAAAGTTGCAGAAGCGGCATTTCTATCTTCGAAAGCAACGATAGCCTTTCTATTGCGCTGAGACTTGCGTGGAGTCATGTTGAAATAGGCCTGTTTGAGCGATTAAAAGTTAAGAAGAAAAAATTGGTGTTCGGCGCGCCAAGACTATCATAATCCTTGGCACGCTAATGAGGAATCATTCACCGGAAGGTGGGATAGCGATTCTGTTAGGATGCAATCTGATTGGTACAACCCAATGGGATGCAACCCGGCATTGCCGGATCGCTCGTATCAGGAGACTGATAAGACACATCACATAATCCCTGTCCGTTAGGCCCAAAACTTGCCTTAGGGCTTAAAGAATAAGGAGCTAGCCGCCCACTTTTAAGTAAGAGGTCAGCTTCCTTTCTTACTATTAATAGAGAGCTGTCATTGTATTGTTTGTCCTGCCCTACTACTCGCACTCAATACGCATGCGTACTCCTCTATAGAAACCCACTGCATAGCTATCCCATCTCTATACACCTTTCATCTAATGATAATATTAGAAGCACTCTCACTACTCATTCGTTATTATTCTCTAATAGATTCTAAATTATATATAGATATATTAGAATTTTTTAATATAATATACTCATTCTATAAGATCAATATATCTAGATAGCGCTATTTAATTTTAAATTAGAGATCTCTTACAACTCTTTTATTATTTATATAACAGCTTAAGCTAAATATATTTAATAGTTTATGAAAATGAATACTTAAGTTATAGAAATTAATCTAGCTTATAAAGAAGTTGTAGAAGTATTAGATGTATATTATAACTGCTAATCCTAATACAGCCCTCTAACTCTGAAGTCTAATTAGGAGGCGTAGCTCTAACGCGTTAAGTTCGCGTATTAAGTCTCAGATATTTTATTATACACACATATAATGAAATAATTGGATTTCTATAACTAATTTTATAATCATCTCTTGTATATAACTATTTTTTATAGCTGTAATAACTCATAATACTACTTTCTAACTCACTAAATTAATTATTCTTAATTAACAGCTAGTAATGTTATTCTTCTATTTCTAATTACTAATCTTCTTATTATTAATTAAGCTCATTAATATCTCTTTCTCAGATAATAACTTAGAAATATCGTCCTTCTTCTTATCTCTAGCTTACTTCTTAAAGCTACTCTCTAATTACTCAGATCTTAGCTTATCAGTATTTCTTAAGTAATAGTTATTAAGAAACTTCTTTAAATTCTTAAGATTCTTAATTAAATAATAGATTAAATTCTTTAAATAATTTATCTATTACACTCTCATCTTAAGATATCTTCTTACTCTCTTAATATTAATAATATTCTTTACTTTTTATTTCGCGTTTATCTCTGTTTTCGTAATAATAGAGGGAGATATGAAATATTCTTATTTAGATAAGAGATTCTCTGGATCTCTAAATAATAATGCGGTATAGAAGATAAGATAAATCTTTATAGACACAGATAATTTAAGTTTATATACGTCTTTTAACTTCTTTAATATTTTATATAGATCGATTTATTTCATGTCTAACTTCTTATAAGATTTAATTATATAAATATTCTTTATTAATAACTATATCTTCTCTTCTTTCTTGAATATCACTAGTTAATAATGCTTATTAGTCTGCTCCTTCTATCTCTTCTGAATCTGAACTAAATAATCTCTTACTCAGCTTCAGATTCTCATTATTAGCTTTATTAGACTTTAAGTCTTCTATATCTTAATTCGTTATCTAATCATTTTTAACTTCTCTATCATATTAAAGCTTATTTATAACTTATATTCTTTATTAATTATAAATAAAGATAATTGAGTTGATTTAAACATAACTGTATTAGTCGCGAATTTCATACTCAATAATAACTTCGTCTAATTCTTCTGATTAAAGTTCATATAATTACGTAAATAGTGCTTTATCTCTATATTTACAACTTCTATTTATTTATTTATCTATAAATAGAATGCTGTGAACAGCTTTACCGTAATATCTAGAATCTCATATAGATATAATTATATTATGCTCGCAAATTAAGAATCTCTGTTCGATATAATTATATTAAATAGATCGTGAATCCTCTATACATTCTTATATAATATTGTGACTATATTTTCCGCGATTATATTCTTATTAATAGTCATGCAGGCGATATAATATCTCTTCTTTATTAATTAATTTATTATATTAAGAATTGTATTAAACTCTTTTAATTTCGATAATTCTATTATAAAATTTATAGAGATATTCTTTCAAGATATCTTAGAAATCAGAAGAGATTATAACTCTTCTTCTAGGCGCTATCTCTTTATTTTTAATCTCTAATAGACATGATAATTTCTCAGATATTATTTAACTGCTTCTATTAATTTAGAGAATTAATATGATTTCTAAATTAATCATAATATCTTTAATTCTTCTGTGTGATCTATCTTTTAACTCTTATAAATCTGTTAGATTACTTGCGTTCTTAGCTCTTCTAACTTTATTAGAATAGTTAATTTATCTTGAAAATAAAGTAGATCTTCTCTTTTCTTATATAGACTTGTCTGATATTTATTATAAATGCTCTTAATCTTATTTTGTAAGATCTTACAAATCTCTTTCAGATTCTAATTATTTCTATTCGCCTGCTTAATATTTTTATTTAGCGTGCGAATCTCTTATGTGATATATATTATCTTACAGTCTCTCTGAATCTTTTTAGATAACATCTTTAATATTAATAGCGTCTGATATAAATTCAGATTATTCTTCACTCTAGAAATGTTCTTCTTTCTTCTTATTAAGATGTTAGTCTTTTTATTAACCGCTCCTAATTAATAAATAATTTTAAAGTTAAATTGCGTTAGAAACTCTACTCATCTTATCTATTATCTTATTAACTTCTTTATTAATATGAAATACTCTAGAGTCTTATAATTTGTAAATACTTTAATAATATCTTCTTTTATACTTTACAGCTCAGATCCTTATTTCTTGAAGTATTGAATTATTACTAATAATTTCTTGTTATATATAACATAATTTCTTTCTGCCGAACTCATACTACTTAAATAGTAGGTAATTAGATGTAATTCTTTATTTAATCCTTTCTGCGAGAGGATTTCTTTAATAATATGATTACTCATATTATATTTCATGTAAATCTTCTTTCTCGAATTAAAATGCTGAAGAACTGAATTAGATGCTATCAGCTTCTTTAACTTCTTAAATACCTCGATATAGAATTCATCTTATATTAAAGAGATCTTCTTCTATAATAGATTATTTAATGATCTCGCAATCTAATTAAAACTCTTGTAAAAATATTGATAGTAGTTAATAAATTCTAGAAATCATTATACTATTCGTATATCTTCTAGCCTAAATGTCTTCTACTTCAGAATCATCTTAATTCGAGCCAGATTCAGTCTTATTCTATTTATGTTTATTAATAGATCTAAGAATTTGATCTCTATAATATAGAAGTCGCATTTCTTAATATTTATTTGAAGTTCTGCTTTCTTTAGAATCTTTAATATCTTCTTAATATATTATTTATATTCTTCTCGCGTGTTACTAAATATTAAAATATCATTCTAATATAATATTATAAATCTTTTTAATACACTCAGAAATATGTTATTTATATATCTCTGATTAATTGAGGGCGCAGAGCTTAATCTAAAGAATATTACTAAATAGTAATAGTTTTTATACGCAGTACTAAATGTTATTAAATCACTGTCTCTAGTTATGACTATTCTAATCTAATAAAATGCTTAATGAATATTCATCTTTATTAGAAACTTTACTTCTGTGAGCTATTTCAATATTTCATTAATTTTGAATATTAAATACCTATTCTTCTTTATAAGAATGTTTAGATCTTGATAATTCATATAGAATTAGAGTTCTCTATTCAGCTTTCTAACTAATAGAATCGGAGATGTGAATAAGATATTACTTGACTTAATAAATCTCTTCTTAAGATTCTTCTTAATATATCTCTTAATTATATTAAGCTCTATAGGATTTATATATTAATAGGACTGTCTTCTAGATAATTCGGCGTTATTCTATAATTCTATTTAATAATTATATCTATCTTAATGCGGAGGAAGAGTGTTTAAAGTCTTCTTTAAAAAGATATGAGCGTATTCATGAAATTCAGATGAAATTATCTCTTATAGATTCTTCTCTATCTCTTTATTATTCTTCTTCTACTTCTTAATATTCTCAAGAGTAATTATAATAATCTCCGCTTTAGATTTCTTAGCTAGCTTCTTAAAGACTGCTAGACTTATTATCTTTATATTCTCAGTACTTAAAGAGATTAAGCTTATATCTGAACTTATATTATCTCTTTATTTCTTAGATCTTTAAGACTTTCTCTTCTTCTTTATAAAAAGAGTTCTGTTAATTCTAATCTCTTCACGCCTTAGAATTCTAGTAGGCGGCTAATCTATCTTCTATCCGGATCTATTAAGATCTGGGCAGATCTGTTTAGATATGTTCTCACCGAACTTCTTCTTATTTTTTCAATATTTTATCGTACTTACGTATGATGAAATAGTTAGATTTCTACTATCATGCTAATAATATTCCGGCTCGAAATTTATAGTGTTAGTAATGAGATTAAATATATAATCATGCAATCTCATTCACTTCTTTCTTAGAATAATAGGGTATATCGTCTGAATTATATAGAAGATCTGTAATATCTATTAATATCTTATAATCATTATGAGTATATAAATCGTCTATATTATAATAGAATGCTTTCTTTTAATAAAATCTATTAATAAAATCTTCTTAATTAGATTTACTAATCTGATTTATAATCTCTTATATAGATTCTCAGTTAGTTAATAGTTTATTACTGCTGTAAGTTAACAGCTAGTATTTATTAATACAGACATGTTTAGAGAACCCGTCTTTCCTTTATTTAATAGAATATTTATTAGAAATGAAGGCTTTATTCAGTCTTTAACTACTATAGAAATAATAGTCGGCGGTATTTATAATTAACATTTCTATCTTAGCTTATCTATAACTATTTCTGCGCTTATAAATCTATTTATAATATTTTTGTGATAAACTACTCTTTTTCTGATTTTCGTGAAATATTAGAATCTTCTTTCTTAATAGTTATTAATTCTAAATAGTTCTTGATTATATATTCTAGCTGTTAATATTTGTAGTATTAGAAGTTCTTATAATCTGTCTTAATTATATAAGATAGAGATGATTGAGCTAATTAAGTCTTATTTATTAGTTTATTAGCTAACTTACTCTTTCTAGATTCTAAATCTGCTCGAGCTGTTTCGCGATCTTTTATAAATGCTTCTATCTTTTATATATTTATATTATAGAATTATAGATTCTTAATTATCTTCTTTAATAAAGAGTATCTATTTAAGATAATTACTTACTTTAATTCATTATAGATTTTAGATCTTATATCTTAAATCTGATTCTTCTCTAAGATGTTTATCTGAACAGTATATCTCATAAATTTTTTAAGGAAAGTAGATAGATTCTTATTCTATTAACGGAGCTGCTGATACTTATCTCTTATCGTCTGTTTTTAGAAAGGATCGGCGAATTGATTGATTAATATCTATAGAAGAGAGATAATAATTACTATCTTGAAATCTTTTAAGTATAACTTTAGAAGATCTTTAATCTCGCTCTTAGTTCTAAATCTTATATAGATTACTTAATTTATTTCTGTAAGAAATCTATTTCTATTTACTCTCAGCTTTATTCTAATAGATAATAGTTATGCTGTGAACTATTATAGAGTTCCGATCTTAAATACTTCTAAGTTAGAAAGCTTCTTACTTATTCTGTAATCTTAATTAATTCCTTCTATTATAGCTGTTAGAGCTTCTAATATTTATTATGAATCTTCCACTCTATTCTCTTAATATTAAGATGTAATAGATATAGCTGATCTTATTAGTAATCTCTTTATTAATATCTTCTTATCTCTCAGTCTCTCTTTAAGAAACTGATTCTCTTAAACTAACTATTATCTTTCAGCTGTTTAGATATCTCTTTCTTTCTATTAATAATTCCGCATATTTTGAATTATTTAATAATTTTCTGATATCTTATTAATCTTCTTATTATAAGTCTTAATCGTCTTATTATATAAATTATAGAATTTCTTAAATATATATAATATATTACTTATATTATTTTATATTCTTATAATGAACTTTATTACTTCTTAATTCTTAGTAAGCTATCTTAAAATCATTATCTTTTAAATTATTTCTATCTCAATATTCTCTATTTATAGAGATGATTATTATTAATCTATATTTAGATTAGTCTATAACATAGAATCTTTCTCTATTCTTTCTTGATTAGATTAAGTTATGTTAATATTAATTAGTTTAGATATTAAATTCTAGATTCTACTTTTAGTCACACTATTTTAAGTATTCTTAAGATTCTTCTATTCACGAATACTGATTATTAGTTAGCAGATTCTAAATCTACTTACCCGTTTCTCAGATAGTCTTGCTTTTTCAAAGATGTCTCTAATTTCTCTCTCTTTAAAAATAAATAATCAAACTTAATATATTAAGCTTATTTACGAAATCTGTCTTATTATTAAAGAGTCTGAGAGTGATTTGAAGAAGATCTAATAGAAATAAGCCGATCTACTTGAAATTTGAATTAGTTAAAGAATAACTGTTTTATATTTATTTAAATAATAAAGAGAGTGAACTTGAATATATTATAATAGCTTAAGCTAGATATATTTAATAGTTTATAAAAATAAATACTTAAGTTATAAAAACTAATCTAGCTTATAAAGAAGCTGCAGAAGTATTAAATGCGCATTATAACCGCTAATCTTAATACAGTTTTCTAGCTCTGAAGTCTAATTAGAAGATGTAGTTTTAACGTGTTAAGCTCACATATTAAGTCTCAGACATTTTATTATACGCACGTATAATGAAATAGTTGGATTTCTATAATCAATCTTATAATCATCTCTCGCGTATAATTATTCTTCATAACTGTAACAACTCGTGATAATTTATAATGCTTTTATTCTTTATAGAAGTTCTTTTATTAGCTTGACTAAGTATTTTAGTTAAACTTCTCTTTCTTAGTATTATACAAGATATAAAAGAAGAGTCTGATTTATAAAATACTTTATAATAGATATTTATATTAAATAAGCAGATATAATAATGTAGAGAAAATGAGGATTAAGCGATAGAAATATAGAATTAAATGTTATTATGAAATGAACATTACTAAAAAGAAGATATAAGTAACGCGCGTGTTAAAATTAAGAGGTCTTACAAATTAAATATAATAAGACGGGATAAATTTATAAATAAAAGAATGAATGCGCTATTAAGAGACTATATTCTGTTTCTCAGAGATAATATATTTTCAGACTCTAAGATCCCTAAATAAGATTTTAGTAGAGTATCGCGTAGAATTGATCAAATTCATGAGATGACAGAATGAATAAGGGGTAGATATCCAATTATGATAAGAGCCCAAAATCGGGACTGAGTACAAGTGAGATGAGGATGAGCAGCCTGAGCAGCATTTAAATGAAGCCTGAGCACGAGGATGAGCGGAGGAGACTAAGACTGAGCTGTGACGGTGCGGTCTGAGTAGAGGCTGAGCTGAAGTTGAGCCGGCAAGAAAATACTTTATCAGAATGTAAAATAAAAGGTAATTGATTACTAGATTATAAGTAATTACGCACTCTTAAGTATAGATTCTTATGTTAAGATCTTATGCTAAGATCTTATATTAAGTAGTATCACATATTAACTTAAGAGTGAAGCTCATCTAACTTTAATATTATATTCTCTCTCATCTAAGTTTAAGTATTATTATAAATAGATAGATTACGATACTTTATAATAGCGTATTATAAATAATGTGTTATTAAGTGATTCAGAAGTAAGAATAATAAGAGAGAATAGTAAAGAGATTACTAGTATTTAATAAAATCCTAATTTAGTTAAGCTTAAATTTCTTATATAATCTATTCTTTTTATTAAGTTATACTCTCTTTTAAATATATTCTTATAATTATTAAGATAAATCTTCTTATTCTATATTTTTGAGTAAGAAAGTATATAATAGATTATGAATAAAGAAACTAATATAAAAGTAATTATTAATATCTATAATTTAATCTTATATTATAAATATTTAAAAATTAATCTTATTCATACTCTTTTATAATTAAATAATATCTCGCGTTAATAAATATTCTAATTAATCTTTAAAGAATAAGTTAATAATAATAATAAGATCACTTCTACTTATTTCTATTCGTAACTTATTTATAATTTCAGACAGCTACTATTAATAAGAAGTTAGTAGGTAAAATTAATTAATAGAATAAAGAATAGTAGTAATCGCAATTCTTCATAACTTCTTTATATTAATAATAAATAGTTTGAAAACTTTAATAATAATTAGAATCCGCGATAATATAATTAGAATTAATACTAAGAGATATAATAGCCCGAGATAAGTTATAAATAGAAATAATCAGTTATAACTTATTAGATTAATATTAATTTTATAATAGAGCGTGCTTATTAGAAGAAAGTAATACTAATTTAGCTTATAAATTCTAATAATATCGAAGATAAATATACACATTTTTTAATAACTTTTTAGCTAATATAAGTAGTTTATAAGAAGTGTAGAAAAGAAGAGAGAGCTTTTATATTTTATTACTCTCTTAAAGAGATCTATTATAATAATTAATATTATATTATTACTATTTAATTATAATTATAACTAACTACTTCTAGCCTGTAACTATTATATATAATAGTTAAAATAAATAGACTATACTTTAATTATTATTAATAGATTTAATTAATATTAATTACTTCGGATCATAACTAACTATATTATAATGATAGAGATTGAAAATACTGAGAAGTATTACTTAACTAAAGTTAAAGTTAAGTCTCTTATCTTAAAGAAGCTGATAAATATCTTAAAGTATATTAGTAAGTATCTACTTAATCCCGCTTATAATCTCTCTAATAATCTTATAATTAAGATTAAGAAGTTCAGTAAATTAAAGAAGTAAAGTTATTTAACTTCTTTTATAATCTAAAATTATTAACATGAATAATTATAAATATAATATTAATAGATGAAGCGGTATTAATCGTTTCTAATTATAACTTATTATAATTAGGCGGTAGAACTCTTCAATATAACTTACTTCTAGTTATAACTAATTAGTTATTTATTTTCTATTTTTAGATAGAGAACTTATCTTTAACAGTCTTTATAATTATTTTCAAGTCTTTCAACTTACTTCTCTTTATAACTCTATTATAATTTTCTTAATATTTACTTGCGATTTACTTATTAAATAATGCTGATTAGTATGAAGATATAAAGTAGTTAAAGTGCGTAATAGCTCATAACTTAATAGTCTAATCTAAATAGAAAAGAGAGATAATAACTTATAATCTTAATCTGAAAGTAATAAAATAATAAAGTTATAATATAGACTTTAAATAAAGAAAAGACGTAAAGCTATAATAGTTAATTAATAGTATTAACTCATAAGTAGTTATAATAAAATATAAGAAAGAAAAAATAAGTATAATATAGATTTTTAGATAGATCTAATTCTATATTATTTTTCTATTCAATCTTTATTATAACTTATATAGAGTTATTATTTAATTATACTTCATAATATTAATTATAAGTTCTTACTTTTATAAAGAAATCTTAATAAATTTTAATATTAAGAGCGGTTTCATACAGAAGATTTTGCGTAAAAGAAATATTAATATATTAAACGCTTCTTCCAAAGTTATAAAACTTTTCAAAAATAAAAATGTAAATACACTAAGTTATAATAAATTAATATTAATTCCAGTAAAAAAATAAAAAAAAATAATGGAAAATTATAAGAAAGATGATTTATTATAGATAAGAGAGAAAGATTAGTTAGAACCTACTATTAATAATCTTAAAATCTTAGAAGAAGATATTAGAAAAGATCTTAATAAAGATTAGTTTATAGAAGATTCTTAATCTTTATAGAAAATAGTAAGAGTTATTAAAGAGGCTGATAGATTATAAGCTGTCGCAGACTTAATTAATATACTGCAAGTTATCATATCTTCGTGCGAGAAAAAGAAGAGCTTAATAAAAGTTGAGACTTCTTAAAGAAATCAGAATTCAGATTAGAAATAAGAGAATATAATAATGAATAACTTAACTCTTAAATCTAACGCTTAGAGTGAATAGAATTAAGAGATCATAAATATTAATCTAAAGAATTTAAAGAGTTCCAGAGTTTCAAAATATATTATTTATCTAGAATATTTATTATAATCATTTATTAATTATTAATTAGATTCTTAATAATATTCTTCTTTAAATCGGCGAGATAATAGATTTCTAAAAGCATTTTCTTATTAATTTAATAGAAGTTAAATCATTATTCTTTAAATTTATTATAACTTTCAGCTCATATAAGCATCTATTAATTCTTATAAAAGCTAACTTTCTTTATCAGCTAATTATAAGTCTATTAAGTTTTAATTACTTTTTCTATAAGCTTTTTATTAGTAATCATTCTAATATATTATATTTTCTTAATACTATTAAGTCAGACTTATAACATTTCTTTATTACTCTTAAGAGATTATAACTTCTTATTATTAAATGATAATTTCAGTTATTTTCTGAATATAAAATAATAAAATAAATATTCTATTATCACATGAATTTATATACGCACGAAGAATATTACTTATTAAAGATATTAATCTCATAAAATAGTTAATTTATTAATAAGTATTTTAGTTAAAATACTTCTAAGTAATCTATTCAAGTTTTCAACTTTATTATTTATTTATAAGTGATAAGAAGTTATAACTTAATACTTTATAAAGAGTAGTTTCATATATGCAATCAAGACTTAT
>JAABUK010007880.1_pt1 | contig 15183 bp, 26 predicted proteins | sample 5559141 | NCBI WGS metagenome assembly JAABUK01 (sample SAMN10711869, study PRJNA513367) | rock metagenome | isolation source: Antarctica rocks | place: Antarctica: Victoria Land, Pudding Butte nord | collected 2016-01-03
GGGCCCCCATGCGATGCCAGGGGTACCCATAGCCTGCTGCCATTGCCTCTGCAATGTAGCTCTGCACTGTGCCCAGCTGCAGTGCACGCTGACTAGCTATGGAATCCATACTGACACCCTGCATCACGCAAACACAAACATCATTTCTCACATGGACCAGCTGTGGTATGCACACTAGACTCTGAATCATATGCACACTAGACTCTGAATCATATAAAACTTAATCCTGATATATTACTGACTAGCTATTGCATCCATATGGCTGCTCTGCATCGTGGACCTTCACAAGACACAACATGCTGAGCGTGAGTATATCGCGTGATTTTTGCCTCGAGACTGTCATGCCTTGCCACAGTTTTGCTGGTGGCCATTGCAGCAGTCACAGCAGCTCTTGCAGGACAGCAGGAGCAGCATCACAAGCAGCAGCATCACAAGCAGCAGCATCACAAGCAGCAGCATTGCAAACAGCAGCATTACAAGCAGTAGCAGTACAAGCAGCAGCAGCATTGCAAGCAACAGCATTGCAAGCAGCAGCAGAATGGCTCAAGGCACCATCTGCAGCTCATCATTGCTTCTGCTGATGCTGCACAAAGGACGAATCACTGCCAACGCATCCTCTGAAGCCCAACCAGCAGCAGCAGCAACAACAGCAGCAATGCAAGCAGCCTTGCCAGCAGAAGCAGACCTGCTCGGCAAAGAGCCTGTAGACAGTCAGCTTGCTGGGCTGCAGTGGCAGCAGAACAGCCTGGCTTGGTACAATCAACTCTGCTATGGCAACTTCTGCAGACGATGCTGGCCCAGGAACAGGGGCAGGGGCAGTCTCAACAGCCCTGGGTGGCGCAGCTATGATGGGCATTCCTTGGAGCACCTGAAGCATCAGCAGCCTGACGGAGGGCGGACAGATGGACAGACTGTTGCCTCTGTGGCTGGCTGCAGAGACTGCGTCGCACACTAACAAGGGCAGCATGCACCGAAGCTGAGATGCACCAAAGCTGAATTGCATCAATGCAGCTGGAATCACAGGCACTGCTGAGGCAAGATGCCCTGAGAGCAGGCTGTTCATCATGCTAGACCAACATGATTTAGGACAAAACCCAACAAGCCTCACTCAGCAGCAAAGCACATTCTGTACCCATTGACGGCAAGCCGCTCTGCATGCTTCCAGCAGCAACACAAAGCATGTGCAGTCATGGCAAGCTGCTTTGCATCCTTCCAGATCTAGAGCTAGACATCTTGACAAAATTGAAGCCCCGGTCGTGATGATGCACAGTATAGCCAGGCTTCAGCACACCTGATAGAGCTTGACAGCTGCATAGGCATCAGTTGCAGCATATGCTTTCTGCTCTGATGACAAAGGGCAGGTTTCCCAGTTGCTGCATCTGATGTCAATGCCCTTATCTAGCGTCAGATGCAAGAGCTCCTGCATCAGGCCTGCAAGGTATGAACACAGCGCTGCTCACATTGATTGCTGTGTGCCCATGTCCTGGTCTTGATCAACTTTATGCAAGCATCTTTCCATTCAAAACACTGAAGCTGTTAATAAGTAAAAGACAAGCAGCAGCCCTTCCACCATGTGAGGTGTGCAATGTGCAGGAGAACAAACAGACAGTCAACCCAGCTTTAGCATTTTGAGTGCAATGGTTGTCGCACCTGGCTGTGGCCTGTCCTTGCGGGTTGTCTCAATATCAGCTGCTTCATGGGTGCAAGTACATAACACACAAAAACCCAAAAAATAACAAACAGACAAGCAACCAAACAAATAAACAAACAAGAACAAACAACATCTTATTGGTATGCTGGTCGCCAAACTAAAACCTTGAACAGGAGGAGGCTTCGCAGCCACTGCACATACCCCTGGGACAGCCCCCTAGGGGGGTAAGACATGTGTACAATGAACCAACGAATGAGACAAAAGTTGTGTTTCTACCAGCCAGGCTCCACTTCTGGGGCATCCTGCCATTGGCAGAGCTGCAGAGACGCACATTGGCCTCCTCAGACAGGCACACCAGGCCGACGCACTGCACCCCGAAGTCCCTGTGTAGCTTGTGTGCATCTCCAGAGATACCCACACCAATCTTCTTCATCTCCTGCAAGCAATGTGTGGTGTGATTCTTGTCTAGCGTGTAATGTATCTGTCTCAGCCAAATGTTTGCCTCTGAGGACGCAACTGCTCCAACTGCATTGTTTGATAGCAATGAACAGCTTAGGGGCTTGGCTGCGTACAAGTCATGCTCAGGCTGGATACAAACCATGGCCATATTGCTCACCAATTGCTGATGCATGCACATGATTGCAGTGTTCCTTGCACAGTACAGCTTCGGGAGAACTGGTTCGGCTTTGATTTTACTGTGATGTCTGTCGTCAATGAGGAGAGTTCACGGTGTTGCTCGACAGCATACCTCGCTTTCCAGGATCTGGACCAGAGCTGGTGTGAGCCCACTGTGCGCAATGTGCAGAAGCAGGCACTGGTACTGCCCATGCTGCCTTCTGCTGCACAGCTGCAGCAGGGCTGTCTTTCTGGGAGCCTCTCCGGCTTTGTAAGTAACACGCCATTCAATATCAAAGCCAACTGTGCTTGGAGGGTCTTTCAGGAGCTGTGTGCAGTGATAGTCAACCTCCACGGCTGTGTATGCATAAATGGTGTGACCCTGTCAGCAGACAATGACACTTGAAAGTGTGCACTGTTTGAGAACAGCGGCAGGTCCAGCTTCTGGTAGTACATACTGAGAGCAGCTCTAGACGATCAGAATAGTGCTGGGCAAGGTGATATGGGAAATGTACCTTGTAGTCCAGTGCAGCAGTTGCGGCAGGTGCCGGACGCTTCTCCTGCTGAGCAAAAGACAGAGGGAGCTTCCGCTTTTTGCTGTCCACAGCAAATGCTTTTGCATCCACAGAGCATCGGTTCAAAGGATGCGCTGATGATGCTAGGCACTGTGAACCAGATTTAGCAACACTGCTAGCATGAAGTGCCGCTCCACGCTGTCTTTCAGCAGCCAAGATAGCCTGCTCAACAGCAAAGAACTCTGCATCTGGTACCTGTGCACAGTTCAGACATCAGTCTGCGTGAATCATATATACGTGCGAGCTGAACTGCAGCGGCTGAGCGCCATACCCGCTCAACTAGCATGGCATATAGCCTTCGTCAATCATTTCACTGCGGCAAGGTGCTTTGCCGTGCTTTGCTGTTCCCCGGCTACCGGTGATGAAGGTATGCAGGTAATGTCCAGCTGTTTGCTTCAGCGACAAAGATCAATGCCGCAGACTGCTCTCGAGAGGCAAGACGCAGAGGTTTTCAAATTTTACGACAGCTGCACAGCGTGATTTTGCTTCTTATTGATGCGCCCCGCGTTCATCAACAGCGACTGCAGGCCACGACTGAGCCAAGACAGCCTGATGTTGCAATGACAGTTTAGCAAAGTTTCTGTGCCACTCAGCTTTGATCTGAACCCGGCTGAGACTGTCACTCAGCCACAATGCACCTTACAAAAGAGTCAGAGGAGCTACTTGCGGCATTGCGGGCCAACACATGCTCTCCTGCCCACGAGATTCTGTTGTCAAGTGTAAGCAAAGCAGTGCTGGGCTGCAGGGCCACATTTACAGGCCACAAGGGTGTTGCAGAGCCTGACTTGTATGCTTGGCTGCAGAAGGGTAGTTCAGCTAGATTGCAAGAACTGGTGCAAACCTGGCCCACTGCAGCAAAAGAAGATCTGAGCCAGGCTGTCCTGCATCAGGTTACCTGTGAATAACGCTGGATATACCTGTTGTTGGCCAACAAGACTGCAAGGTGTCCAAGCTTGCTGGTATCTTTGCCTGATAGGTCAAGGTAGCATTGGCCAGCTTTCACGCAGAGGCAGAGGCGCATGCAGATGAGGAAATTGCAGACACAGCAAGCCAACAGGTCACACACCAGCATCTGATGCATGCTAGCACATCTGCTGTAAACATAAGCACTTTAGCATGCAAAAAAGTTCATGTTGCAAGTCATCAGCTTGCTGGCTCTCATGCTTACCTCCTTTCAGCAACCCAGCGGCGTTCAGTATGCAGCTTGTGCAGGCAGAAGAGCTGCTAATAAGCTTAGTATGCCTGATCAGGACTATGGCTGAGGAAGGACAAGGGGCTATTGTCAGTGCCCTCCAGGCAGCAGCCCGTCATCTGCATGATCAGGGCATTCTGGTACATGTTACAGTATTCCCATGCAGTTGAGGATGTATGCAAGACCAGGTCATTTTGACTACAGCAACCACATCAGCATGCCTTTGTCATCTGCAAGCCTCTGGGAAACCATAGTAACACACCATTGTTTACTTCAGTAGCCCAACCTCAGGCAGTCAGCAGACTTGTTTGGCAGTGCATAGGTCCCTCCTGTTGCAAGCTGCCCTCAAAGTACCTTGCAGTCTTATGCTCTCAGGGCATGACAGCACTTGCTTGTATACCGCATGACTGCAACCAAGAATGCCTGACTGCAGTCATCACTTTCCCATGTGTGCCATCATGGCAGCCCACACTACCAGGCACACTGTGAAAGACAGCCAGCACACTTTGTCTTCTGGATGGTCCAACACTCTAACACAGTGCAGGCAAGACCCATGAGCTGCATGATGCAATAAAACACCTTCATGCACAGAGTCCATGCTGAGTGGCCAATTGTGATGCAGATGGCAGACGGTGCAGCTGAGCTGCAAGATGCAGTGGTGAAGCTGTGCTGCCTCTGGTGGCAGAAAGAGCTGCCAGGCAAAGCTGATATGGTGCCCCAGATGATCCCATACCTCCTTTATCAAGCCACCGTCTCAGGTATGCACTGGGAAGGATGCTCCTATACAAGTGACTCTCAACTCTTTTCCGTGCACGGCAAAAGCCTTGTGGCTGCTTGTGTTCATAGCGCTAACAACATACGTTTGCTGTGGATGGCTCATATGATGCTCTAAACAAGCCAGTCTGGAAGCAGGTGAATTACGTCGCCCACACAGGATGCCTGCTGGCTCAGCAAGCATTTAATTATGTGTACTGTCATCATTATTGCAGGGCGCACAGCAGATGTGAAACGGTGCTACAGCTCCCGGGGTGCCCTAGCCCTGCTGGACTTTGATGACCCCTCCATCCAGGGGGTCCAGGCCCTCATGGTTCGGGCCGCCATGCTGCCCCCCTTCCTACGCTGCGCTGACGGCCGCAAGTTCATTGCTCACCTGTTCACCCTGCATGTGAGTCTCCAATGTACGCTGCATGGCTGGCTGCAAAGCTCATGGATTGTCTGCGCATTGTCATCTTCTGTGCTGATAGGGGCCATCTGGGCCTTGCCTGACATGAAGCCACCAGCAGCCTGCACCTCTGCACTCATGCTGAGGGCAAAAGCCTGGTCCATGAGAGACTCTCACACACACAAGACGCAGCTGCATTCAGCAGGCTGAGGCTTAGTATCAGTGGCACCAGTATCAACTCTGCTGCATGGTCACCCCACATGATTCTTCATGCATAGCAACAAGCATGAAGCGGCATGCACACATGATGAGACAGCACAGTAGCAACAGGCAAGTATAGTATGCCCTGACATGCAGCCCAAGATGGTGTACGAGCTCACAGCCGTGATCCTGAACCAGATTGTGTCTGGGCGTAAGTCAGTGCTGGATGCTTATGGTGAAATCATCTTCAAGGCGTGGAGGGCGGCAACAGGGGCATGCCTGGAGCGCATTGAAACACACCTCATACAGAATGTGAGCACTTGATCATCATTGCACTGCAGTAAAACTCATGGCTGACCGTTGTGCATGGGTTGTTCTATCCTGTATGCACATCTAGTAAGAAGTGGTTCGTATCTGCATTGTACAATCGGTTATGTGATAGTCTGTAGCATTGCAGGGGAGAGCAGACCTTGATGAGAGCATGACAGATGTAGCACAGGACATGCTGGTGTGCATGTGTGTCTGTTGATTGAAAGGCTGGATCTGATGCATGCTACACTGTACCCAAGTCTTACAGTTCTGCCTCTTTACTTATAGCCTTATCAACTGACATTGTCTACAGGTAAAATAAGACCAGGATGCCCACAGGACTTTCTTCCCTGCCCTGCCAGATCTCAGCAATGCGTGCTTATTGCCTCACACTTACTCATGCCATGCCTGCTTCTTTGCCTTCCATCAAATTTCAAACCTCACCAACCCTTCCTGTCGCCTCTCTGCTGAGCCTGATCAGGCATGCCCAACAGGCCTGCAGCCCTGCCCCAACAGCTTCCTAGCAGCCCACCCAGTACCTTCACTCAGCAGTAAAATCTCGCATTCTGCAGAGCCTGATCAGAAGTGCCCTGAGGGCCTCCAGCCCTGCCCTGGCAGCCTCCCTCAGACGCGTCCTGGAGGGGCTGCATTCCCAAAGGCTGACCCCAGGCACTGATGCCATGCTGCTGCGCCTGTACCACCCGTTGCTCTTTAGGGACTTGGCTGCTGCCAATGGTGGAGTCAGGAACAATGCCTTACAGCTGCTGGTTGACGCCTTCCCATTGCAAGACACCAGTTCATCTGCTGAGGTGGGTTTCACTGCTCTTCAGCTGTTCAGGCGTGCAAATCACAGCCAAGGTGGAGTGCCCATTGTACGATGCCAGATGCCATGGTTTGGGATGCCAGATGCCCTGGTTTGGGATGCCATATGGCCTGTTTTGGGATGCCGTATGCCTTGTTTTGGGATGGCATATGGCCTGGTCAAGTATGCGATATGCACATCTGCAAAGCTAGCATGTAATGTCGCAGAAGCCCCTCATGTCAAGATCTTCACCAGCACCCACAGCATCTTGTAAACCCCTCATGAGTACTTGCCTGAGCACCATGCACGCACCATTTGCAACCCATTTGAAGGACTTCAACAGGATTACTCAAAGACACGCACACCATCAGCAGCAGTCAGACTTGTCACCACACTGCTATTCGTCCACTCAAGCAGAACCGAATGCTTGATGTATTCTTTGCATGCTGATGCGTCACAACATGCTAGCACACGTCCCTGGCCACTCGAGCAGCATAAATAGCCTGTTTCAAGCCTCACAGATGCTGTGTTTGGTCACAACTCAATGCATTTGACAGCTTGGCTCGTGGCAATGGACAAGAAGTAGTACTGTGTTGCTGTGCTACTTCTTGTCCATGGTGGCGTGACATCAGCAACCTGGTGTCGGCTGCAGGAGAGTGACGAGCTGCTGCAGCGACAGTTTGAGGAGCTGAGCAAAGGGCTGCAGGATGAGGCCCCAGCAGTGCGCATCACAGCAGCCTCAGGCATCTGTGCACTTCTGAACACCTACTGGGAGCTGATCCCTGCTGGCATCACTGCAGCCTACCTCAAGCACTTGACAGGCATGTCAGCTTTCGCCTTTTCATCATACTGTTACTTCACCTGAAACATCTCCTCAATGTAGTACCGTGTTTTTACTGTCCCCAGGCGTTTGTTGGTTCAACATTCCACAGTAGGATGAACGTTTCTGAAGTCAAACAGAGGTTTTGAAGTTCAAAAGAACATCAGGTTGTTCTGGTCATCACTCCCAATTTGTTACTGATGGCCTGTTTTCCATTGAAAATTTATGTCTGAGAGCAGCATGGTTTCTTGTTGAAACATGTCTCAGCTAAATAGGCATCAGATGTATGCGTCATGATCAGGGCTGGACGGCCAAAGCATAGCCGACAGACATTGCTCTCATGCATACTGCTTTTGTGTGCGGCTGCTTGGGCAAAGAGTCCAACAGAGACCACATTGTTGTCGGTTGAGAACATACAGCATGGGTCATGTTGGTTTCTGACAGTACCGATCAGTCAAATCAACTTTGTCAGTTTCTACATGGGCAATATAGTGCACATCATTTCAACACAGAGCTGAAAGCCTATGCTGCTGAGCATGAGTTACTGACCTAAAGCCTACCAGCGGTAACATTGTACAAGGCATTCCAGGGTTCTTGATCTTGTGTACATACATACCACACCAAGCACAGAAGGACACAGAAAACCCTCCTGCTGCATGCTTTATCTGGCTTTCATTCAATGCATGACTGAGTTGCAGTGCGTGTGTGCATGCAGATGAGGTGGCATACGACTCATCCTCTCCTGGGGTCAGGCTGGCAGCAGTGCAGGGGTTGACTGGGCTGGTGGACAACCCCCTGGCCCAACCCCTGCTGAAGGTGGTGCTACCCAAGCTGGGCCCCCTGCTGCACGACACAGCCCTCAAAGTGCGAGTGGCTCTTGCAGACCTTCTGCTCACTGTCATGTACGTCTACACACCTTCAGCATAGAAGCAAGGTGAAATGCATCTGCACATAGAGCTCTGCTGCTTAGCTTCTGCACAGACACGAGGTGATACACATCTGGATACTGCTGGGCTGCTTGCGAGCTCAGCAGCTTTAGTCAGTGTAATCTGCATTGCTGGCCTTTTCTGCAGCAATGTGTGTACAGGCCTGCTTGTGGGAAACCAGGACTGGGCATATGTCCCTGCCAAGAGGGCAACAGCAAGGCAGGCATGACAGCCATGGAACAAACTGAGGGCTGAAATCAGACATTGTGAGGCACAGCATGTGAAAAGAATTCACTATCTGTGTCAGGATGTTGTCTCAGATGCTGCCAAGCCTTTTACAAGGTCTGTGCCTGAAAGGATAAAGATGCTGTGTCTAAGAAGAAAAAATGCTGTGTCTGGGAGGAAAAAATGCTGTGCCTGGGAGGAGGAAACAGTATGGTGTGTCTGCAGGCGGGTGAGGGAGCTGCATTTTGTGGACATTACTGATGTTGAGCAGCTGCTGGACGTGATGGGACAGGATGTGCCTCAAGTGGCAGAGCGTGTGCAAAGGCTGTTGCTGCCAAGCTATTTTCCAGGTGCTTGTCACTGCCGTGCTGTGTGTGCCGCACTTACTCAGGGTGTGACAGAGGGTATGAAACACATGTGTTGGGCTGTATTTGGAGCAGGATTTGTCCTTTAAAGATACAGTCAGACACGGCACACAACCAGTTTTGGGTGTGCACCACACCACACCACACCACACCACACCACGCCACGCCACACCACACCACACCACAGCAGTGCTCTTCGGCAGCACAGGTTGTTGTTTCACATGCACCGTAATGCATGCATGATGAAATCTCTGTGTGAAAGGGGTTCTGAAGAACACCTGGGCACACAAGCCTGTTGCTCCAGTCAGATACTGCAAAGACGGTGGTATGGGTCTGGCTAGGGTAGCCAGATGCTTGAGGACAGCATACAGAACCCTACAGGTTGACACATGCCTTGGGAAGTGCAGATGGTGGTGAGGGTCCTGCTAGGGTAGCCATGCTGCTGCGCCAAAACCCTACAGCTGGCAAAGCCTTCTGCGCTTCTCTGCTTCAAGGAGCGCCTGTAGAGCGAGTGGTGGAACTTGTGGCAGCCCTGAGGGATCATCTGTTGTCATCAGCCCCAGCACAGGACAATGCCCTGGCAGCTGCTGAGGCAGGACCAGGCAAGGGCGGCAAGCGGCGCAGGGGCAGGAAGCAAACGAAGGCTGTTGCTGGCAGCCCTGGTCAACCGGAAGAAGAGAATGCAGAGGTGGGGGACTCACGCTTGAGTATGCTCCAAGAATTTCAGGGAGCTAAGGATACAGGCCTTGCAATACTGAGACCCATATGCTGCTGCTGAAGGGTTTCTGTAACTGGCCAAAGCTGCAGTCCTTGCTGGCATTGAACCGAGCCTGCCTACACTTGACATGCTTGCAAGCTGTGCAGTCCTTGCAGCTGTTGCAACCTACATGCTGCGGTGAGCATTATGTCCTGCACAGCTGCAAGTGCTTTTGTTAGTATCCATCCGTGTGGACTCACGGTTGAACCCGATGCACAGGTGGAATGGCAGTTGCAGCAGCAGTCCTGACACATATAGTACAGCTGACAGACCGGCAGTCCAGACAAACCTGCAAATGGAGGTTTTGCAAGTAACATCTCTGATGTTCCATGCGCAGGTGGTGCAAGAGACTGCAGAGGCATGGCACTCTCTCTTGGAAGGCATGACAGAGTTATGCACAGGCCTGGCCACAGCTGTGGCAGCAGGGCAGGAGGAGGACGCTGCGCTGCAGGGGCTCTTCCCTGCAACCGCCCTGGTGCAGCTGCTTGGGCTTTGTCAAAGTGCCCCTTGCAGGGGTTTAGTGATGCACATTGCAGCTGCACTGACAGAATTTCCAGCCGCAGTTGCAGTCCAAGCCAGGTAGTTGTCCATTAGATGTCATCACAGAGAAAACATGCTTGTTTTTGGCAGCAGTGAGCAGATTGCTGCTACAATATCAGGACATCCAGCAAGATACTGGATGATTTAATGGGCAAAGGCATACATAAGTGACACATGACACTAGGTGAGCTCACATGTCAGAGCATCAGCAACAAGGAGACACATGCAATGCATGCTACACAGTCACAGATCATGAGTCAGGCACAAGCAGCAGAACAGAGCTGCTTGCTCAGGTTGCGCAAGCGTTCAACACGCCACAATACCCTTGTGCACCAAGAACAACCGCCATGCTTGACATTGCAGGTGTTTGAAGCAACTGGTCGACAAAGCCAGCAGGGAAGATAGCATGAGTGACACCGAGCTGAAGGCCTTATTGCAGTGCGGCTTGGCTGGGCTGTCCAGAGCAGGCCTGATGACTGCATTGACAGCAGCCCTAGGGCCAGGCCTGAGTACAACAAGCCCTGATGAGCCGACATCTGGCATGCCGCCCGTACTTGCCCTCAGGTCCGCCATCATCCAACTACTTGCATGCATCAGCAGCATGGTCTGAGGCTCTGTACTATGGCCTTTGGTCATAGTTCCAGGCTGCCGCCATAGAAATCTGCCTTTGTGTTTGCTGGAAAGGGTACACTTTTCTTTGCTAAGGCTCTGTACTTTGCCCTGGTTGTCTATGATGCAATCTGTACAGCTCTGCTTCTGGCATGCTGATATGATTGTTTCATAGCAGGGTTGTGGGTTGCTGTCAGTGCTTCTGGCATACTGCACCGACATCTTGTGATCTCATGTCCAAGCTTAGGATGATTGCATGATGACTGCGCATTGTCATGCGCATCCGTGCACAAATGGGATGCAGCACACATGAAAGCATGCTCGCAGTTCTTGAGGAGGAAAACACCAAATGCAATCTGCATTGGAATGTTGCTGCAGGTGTTTGGACGTAGGTTTAAAAGATGATGGCATCAGGGCTCTGCTCCTGTCTGAGGGACTGCTGGCCAATGCCCTGCCCCTGTTGCAGCCATCAGCTGCCAGCTGTCCAGCTGAGGCCCTGATGACTGCCATAGTAGCACTGCCTGGTACAAGCGAAGAGAGCAGGGCAATGCAGGCAGCCCTAGCACCAGCAGCCCTGGTGATGTATAACAGGTGACTGAGCTCAGCTTGCACACATGTGACTTCTACGTTGCATTTGTGCATGGGCATGATCAGCTGGCATGCAACAACTCAAGGAATGACTCCCTGTACGGCATGCCAGAGTACTGACCGACAATCGCATTGACTTTTTTGATGATGGGCTGGAGCATTACCTGTTTGTCTGCATGGCCAGAGTATTGCACAAACTCTTCCACCTGTAAGGGTAGTGCGGGGAATTTGTCCATGTCAAATGGATATTAATGGTGTGATAGAAGGGGGGAAAACGTGACACAAAAAGGTGCTTGCAGGGCAGCGTTGCATCTCCAACTAGCATCAACACAAAGCTTGCCGCAAGAACAGCAGCAGCACAACAGGGCACCTGTGGCAGCCCGTCCAGCAGTTGTAGGGGCTGTGGACAGCATCCAAACCAGGCAGTCCAGTGCTGAGCGAGATTTGCTTGCCCAAGATCAGGAATGCAACAGCAGAGGGTGTTCTGCAACAGGTCTTGCAGTGACTGAGACATTAACAGCTGCTGCTGAAGCTGCTGTCTTGGCTAGCTGTGAAGTCGCTCAGCAGGTGCTGCAGCAGCTGCAGTGCCTGGAGGCATCTACAGTGGCAGGCCTCATGGTACACAACATACCCTACTGCACATACATCAATTCTGATTGCAGTAATCTCCTGTTACTGTGGATACACACTATCCAGCAACTGCCTCCCAACCCCTTGTTGTTGCAAGCGTGTTGATCTGCCCTGGGCTGGATGCTGAGCCAATTCTTGTTCACAGTGTCAAGCATTGTAAGAATCAGCCTTGCCCTCACATTGCTGGTCTGTTGCAGAATACAGTGGAAGTGATACAGCCGCAGCGCAAGAAGGGCCGGTCAAATCCTGATCAGGCGTGTAACAGCACAACAGGCTTGTCATGCCAGGCCTGCATCCAAGCAGGCCATTCGGCGGTCACAGGGGTCCTGGCTGTGGCAGGGGACGCTGCTCGCCTGTTGCAGTGGGCCTGCTGCGCCCCTGCAGCTGTGGCCACCTTTGAGATGGCAACAGCACTGCTGGCTTGGGCCAATGAGCTTTGTCAGATGAGCTCAGGTGCTGTTCAGTAACTCAGATCTGCTCTGTGCTGTGGCTTTGCGGCTTGCCTTTTGCATCTCACTATCTCAGTGTCTCAAGCAGCTTCCGTTTGTCGTTCATCCATTGCCCATTGATCATATCATATTGTTCATTTTCATGTTTGCCGCAGGCAGCTTCTACATTGACTCATTTGTTGAAAATCTAGATGATGTAATCAAAGCTGTTGAGCTGCTCTGCAGAGTCCGAGGTCGTTCAGCTCAGAGACTCAGCCTTGCTGAGTGCCATGAGTCTTGTGGCTGCCACAAAAGGCCCCACTCTGCAGTCTCTAGGGCATCCCCAGGTTCAGCCCCTCAGCTCAGATGCAGTACCTGCCACATGGCCTGCAGACTCAGACACTCAAGCTGTGACGCAGCAGTACCAGTCTGCAGGCTCTGCAGCTGCTGTGCAAGCTTCCAATGTGACACATTCCAGTAGCTTTGATGAGCTGGAAGCTCTGGCAGAAGCTGTCATGCAGCAGGGCTGCTTGGACGAAGGGGGCAGGGCCGCACAGCTCATGAAGCCCTTCCTGCCTGGGGTTCTGAGGGCTCTGAGTGAAGTGCCAACTGCAAGCAGCAGGTATGGGCGGCAGGCAATGCCTGCTACTGATCCGTATGCCTGTCTGTGATTTCAAGTCTGTCATGCTTTGCATGCCAGTACATGAGAGGAGGCACATCCACAATTGAGGTGCAGGTATGCTCACACTGCTACCTGCCATGTCACCTGCAGAACACTAGTTGTCTCTGCTCTTGCCTAGCATCAGCTGTGGCCAAACTCCCATCAAAAGCATCACAATCCCGCTCCCCAAGATGTGTCATCCATTGAGATTTTGCTGAATCTGGTCCTCTGAGTTCAACATCACTTGCAATGGAGGAGCAGTCTGAGTTGACCCTACATTCAGCAATGCAATGCCTCCTTTTGCACAGCTAAAGGCACACTAACAAGGGCTTCTGCAGTATTTTACAGGCTGCAGGAATAGACAACGCCAAAGTGACCTCCCTGATGAGAGGAAGTCAGAAAATGAGTACCCAAAAGCAGTGCCAAAAGCGGTTACCTGGTGTCAGACGGTCATACATATAGTCAGCAGCTGTTTGGCAGGATGTAGCTAAGAAACAAGCAGGTCTATGATCCAGGCATTTCACTAGCCTCTGCACATCAGTACACCCTCGGGAGCATGTCTCTGACATCCAATCTGTCAAGGCACTGGAATACGCCCGAGAGAAAGGTGTCAGTAGCAATATCATGAGCCTGTTGCTGCTTCTGTGGATTGTGAAGGCTGGTCTTTGTGCTGCAGATGGCTACTGCCTCTGGCATCTCTCATAGGAGGCATCATGACGGCTGACATGCCTTCTGGTGGGGGTTGCCCAGGTGCTGAGCAGGGGTCTGTGGTGGAGCCCACAGAGCCCCAGGGGTCCCCCAGCCTGAGGGGGGTAGACAGCAGCCAGATGCCAACTCAACTGAACGATCAGCCACCACCAGATGATGCTGACAGCAAGCAGGTCTGACATTGTGCTTTTCATCAAGTTCATACTCAAATGTTCCCTTCAAAGTCCAGCCAGCTCATTTCCAATTGGTTTGACAGAAGAGCGATAGACAGCTTCAGGCATATTACCTCATCAGAACAGATGTATTCTTCTATGGGTGATGCCTTATCATTCACAGCCTTGCACTTGCCTGCCTCAGCGCAGTCAGTAAACCAACAAAATTTGGTGTTGATGAAGTGTGTTGGCAACAAGACATCACATCCATTCTCCGTTGAGATCATGCAGTCTCAAATGCCTTGACCTCAGCAAGTGTTGCTTGAGCTAAGCCAGTGCTGCTTGAGTCAATGCATGGCTGAGTCACTGACGCATATGCAAATTTCTCTGTGAAACAGACACGCCAACATGGCCATCTCTATGACACATGTGCTGCATGTACGACAGGCCGGCAACAAAGAGAACGTGTCAGTCAACCAGGCGGCACCCAACAGGAGTCAGGGCAAGAGAGACAAGCATGCCAATGCCAGCTCTGCTGGAGAGGCAGAGTCGTGTGCCATTGATCATGCCTTTGTGAAGGCAGTGCTTGCAGCTGCACAGACTGCACAGGTGAGCAACATTTGGTTTGTCTTGCTGTTTCTTCCCTTTAGTGTGAGATGTAGCTCCGGGCTGCCGCCTTATGAGGCTGCCGTCGTGATTCTTTCGTTTTTAGTGTGAGATGTAATGCTGACCCCTAAGGCATGATACCAGGCTTGATCATGGCTCCACAATGCGCCATGGCAGGCGTGACTCTAGTTTCTTCTTATGACTGCTGTCAACACCAAGATTCAGTCAGCTTAGAGTCTGTGGCACTAAGAGACACAGTCAGTTGTAAGGTGGCACGTGACTGCCTACTTAGGCCCTGCACTTCTTGCGGGGTTACTTGCGTGCAGATAGTAACAGTGATCATAATATTCGAACGCTTCGCAGCTCATGACGAGCTAGGTACATGCAGGACAAGTAGGTGTAGAAGTTGTCTACAGAGTCTTGTGACACATTGTGGCCCAAACCAGCATTGAATGACTTGTTTCATTCACACTCAGAGCTCTCAGTGGTTGTCTGTTGACTCCTCTGATGAGTACTAGAGACAAGACATGTAAAATGATTTGGTTGATCTGATTCGATCTTTGATGGTCTGAATCAATGGCAGTCTGGATCAGTGGTCGCTGCTGACCTTTGTGACAGTAACTAGTCCATGTCATCACAGGAGACATGCAGTTGCTAGCAG